>Ga0247813_10000870_pt1 | contig 24502 bp, 17 predicted proteins | sample UWRJL169409C1_FD_180719 | JGI IMG/M metagenome (GOLD analysis project Ga0247813, IMG submission 180719) | Plant litter microbial communities from Arlington Agricultural Research Station in Wisconsin, United States - UWRJ-L169-409C-1 | ecosystem: Environmental > Terrestrial > Plant litter >...
GCACCATCCTGAAGGACGGCCTGACCCCGCTCGGCACCGCACTGAGCGACGCAGCCGGCAACCTCGCAGAGGACCCGGAGACCGCAGCAGCCGACATGGCAACTGCCGCCGCTGCCTACGAGACCGAGGTCGCGAAGATCACCAACGAAGACGTCAAGCCCGCAGCCGACGACTCGGCCACAGCCGTCACGGCGTTCAGCGAGGCAGTCTCCGCTGTCGCGGCCGACCCGGAAGGCGCGGACTTCTCCACCGTCTCCGACTCGGCGACTGACGTGAGCGAAAAGGTAACGGCGCTCGGCGAGGTCTGCTCCTAAGCACTAACCACAGAACGCCCCGGCTCGCTGAGCCGGGGCGTTCTGTGTTTAACGACTAAGCCAGTCGCGCTGCGAGGTTCTTGTCGAGCGTGTCGAGGAACTCCTCGGTGGTCTCCCACTTCTGGTCCGGTCCGACGAGCAGGGCGAGGTCCTTCGTCATGTGGCCGGCCTCGACGCTCTTGATGACGACGTCTTCGAGAGTGTCCGCGAACTCGGCGAGAGCCGGGTTGCCGTCGAGCTTGGCGCGGTGCGCGAGACCGCGGGTCCACGCATAGATGCTCGCGATGGGGTTGGTCGACGTCGGCTTGCCCGCCTGGTGCTGGCGGTAATGACGCGTCACGGTTCCGTGCGCTGCCTCCGCCTCGACGACGGAGCCGTCGGGAACAGACAGCACACTCGTCATGAGACCGAGCGAGCCGAAGCCCTGGGCAACCGTGTCACTCTGCACGTCGCCGTCGTAGTTCTTGCACGCCCAGACGTAGCCGCCCTCCCACTTCATGGCCGAAGCGACCATGTCGTCGATGAGGCGGTGCTCGTACGTGAGTCCGGCTGCGTCGAACTTCTCCTTGAACTCCGACTGGAAGACCTCCTCGAAGATGTCCTTGAAGCGACCGTCATAGGCCTTGAGGATCGTGTTCTTCGTGGAGAGGTACACCGGGTAGTTGCGGCTCAGGCCGTAGTTGAGCGACGCACGCGCGAAGTCGATGATCGACTCGTCGAGGTTGTACTGCACCTGGGCGATTCCGTCGCCGGGTGCGTCGTAGACCTCGAACTTGAGCGGCTCGGAGCCGTCCTCGGGCGTGAACTCCACGGTGAGCTTGCCCTTGCCCGCGAAGCGGAAGTCAGTGGCACGGTACTGGTCGCCGAACGCGTGGCGTCCGATGATGATCGGCTTGTTCCATCCCGGAACCAGACGGGGGATGTTGGAGATGATGATCGGCTCGCGGAAGATGACGCCGCCGAGGATGTTACGGATCGTGCCGTTCGGGCTCTTCCACATCTTCTTGAGGCCGAACTCTTCGACGCGGGCCTCATCCGGCGTGATCGTGGCGCACTTGACGCCGACGCCGTGCTTCTGGATCGCGTGTGCAGCGTCGATGGTGACCTGGTCGTCGGTCGCGTCGCGGTGCTCGATGCCGAGGTCGTAGTACTCGAGATTGATGTCGAGATAGGGGTGGATCAGGGTGTCCTTGATCTTCTGCCAGATGATGCGGGTCATCTCGTCGCCGTCGAGTTCGACAACCGTTCCTTCTACCTTGATCTTCGCCACGGTGCTTCCTTTCCTAAAGCCGGATCAAGCCTAGCGCCTCACCCCAACTGTCTTGACGTCGAGATAGTTGGACGCGTGTTCACTGTGAGCGTCTAGCTCACGCTCCCCGGAATGAGTTAGCGTGAGGACATGGGTGATCTGAGACTGGAAGAACTCTCCGCAACCACGATCGTGGCGGCGAACAGCCTCACGCTGCGTCCGGGGCAGGAGCAGTTCGTCACTCCGACCTCGTACGCCATCGCCGACGCCTTCATCAATCCGCTCACTTCGTGGCCGCGCGTCGTGCTCGACGGCGACGAAGTTGTCGGCTTCATCCGTGGCAACTTCGACCCGGAGAACGCGATGCCGGAGTTCCGCAGCTGCGTGTGGCGCATCAACGTCGCGGCGAGCGCCCAGGGCCTCGGTATCGGTCGGTTCGCGGTAACCGCACTCGCCGACGAGGCGCGCGTGCGCGGCTTCGACCAGCTCACCGTCATCTGGGAACCCGGCGAAGACAGCCCCGAGGAGTTCTTCCTCCGCATCGGCTTCACGATCATCGGGCAGACCCAGTACGGCGAGAACATCGGCGCGCTCACCCTCTAGATGGTGCCGCAGTCGGACGACTTCGTGTCGCGCGTGCTCGAGGTAGTTGCATCCATTCCTTCCGGATCAGCAATGAGCTACGGGGATGTCGCGGCGGCGATCGGCTCCCGTGCTGCCCGAGGTGTCGGCCAGGTCATGGCCTATTACGGTTCGGACTACCCGTGGTGGCGTGTCGTGCGGGCGTCGGGACACCCTGCCGTCGACCACGAGTCGCGCGCGCTCGAGTACTACCGGGCTGAGGGCACTCCGCTCAAGTGGTCGGGCGACGCTTTTCGCGTCGACCTGACCCGTGCGCGCCACCGACCCTGAGACCTCTCTCAGGGTCGGGTCATCCTCGCGAACTATCCACAGAACGACGCCCGGACGATGTGCGCGGACCCGGATCACGCTGAACTTGATACATGGACGATTTCAGCACGTGGTTTCTCATGGCAGCACCGATCACCGGCATCGCCGTGATCATCATCACCGCGCTCGCGGCTCTCGCCTGACCGCCGGTTGAGTAGCGCGGGGCTACCCAACCAGCGACCTAGACGAGCGAATCGCGCCAGGCCGCGTGCAGCTGGGCGAAACGGCCGGTGCCCGCGATGAGGTCGCGCGGCGTGCCATCCTCGACGATCTGGCCGTGCTCCATGACGAGTACACGGTCGGCGATCGCCACGGTCGACAGTCGGTGCGCGATGATGATGGCCGTGCGATCGGCGAGCAGCGTCGTGAGACCCTCCTGCACGAGTCGCTCCGACGGGATGTCGAGCGATGCCGTTGCCTCATCGAGGATCAGCACGACGGGGTCGGCGAGGAACGCGCGCGCGAAGGACAGCAACTGCCGCTGCCCCGCCGAGACTCGCCCACCGCGCTTGTTCACGTCGGTGTCGTAACCGCCCGGCAGGCTCTCGATGAAGTCGTGAGCTCCCACGGCTTTCGCCGCAGCGACGATCTGCTCGCGCGAGGCATCCGGGTTTCCGAGCGCGATGTTGTCGGCGACGGTACCCGAGAACAGGTAGGCCTCCTGCGTCACCATGACGATCGCTCGCCGCAGGTCCTTCGGGTGCAGGCGGCGCAGGTCGACGCCGTCGAGCGAGACGGTGCCCTCGGTCGGGTCATAGAAACGCGAGATGAGCTTCGCGAGCGTCGACTTGCCTGCGCCCGTTGAACCGACGAGGGCGATGGTCTGCCCTGCCGGAATGTCGAGATCGAAGGACGGCAGGATGACCCGGTCCTCCTTGTACGCGAACTTCACTCCGTCGAACCGCACACCGCCCTGCGCCTTCCACAGGTCGATGGGCGAGGTCGGGTCAGGAACGCTCGGCGTCTCCTCGAGCACGCCCGAGATCTTCTCGAGCGCGGCCGAGGCAGACTGGTACGAGTTGTAGAACATCGCCATCTCCTGCGCGGGCGCGAAGAACTGCCGCGTGTAGAGCAGTGCGGCGAGGAGCGCGCCGATCGCGAGCCCACCGTCTGCGACGCGAAGTCCGCCGGCGAGGAGCACGATCGCGAGCGCGACGTTTCCGATGAGCACGAGACCAGGGTCGAAGATTCCGAACAACTGGATGACCCGACCGTTGACCTCGCGGTAGTCCTCGACGAGATCGCCGAACTCGTCTTCGTTGCGCTTCTCCTTGCGGAACGCCTTGACCGCGCGGATGCCGGTCATGCTCTCGACGAAGTGCACGATGAGTCGGGCGGACGCAACGCGGGTCTTGCGGAACAACTGCTGCGAGCGCACCTGGAACCAGCGGGTGAGGAGCGCAAGCGGAACAAGCGAGCCGAACAGCACGAGACCGGACTGCCAGTCGACGGTGAACATCGCAATGGCAATGAAGATCATGTACAGCGCACCCTGCACGAGCTGGTTCACACCGGAGTCGAGAAGCTCACGCAGCGAGTCGAGGTCGCTTGTCTGGCGCGCGATGATGCGGCCCGACGTGTAGCTCTCGTGGAACTCGAGGCTCAGCTTCTGCGTGTGCAAGAAGACGCGCTTGCGCAGGTCGAGCAAGATGGCCTGGCTGATCTTGGCCGTGAGCACTGTGTACCACGCAATGAGCACGGCGCCGCCGATGCCCGCCGCGAGGTAGGCGATGACGCTGAACGCGAGGGGGAACCAGTCCTCCTTCATGAGGGCCGGCAGGCCGTGGTCGATGCCGTACGCGATGAGCGCGGGGCCGGCGACCTGGGCTGCCGTCGAGATCACCACGACGATTCCGGTGAGCACGACCTGGCCGCGCACCGGGCCAAGCAGCGACAACAGGAGGCGGATCGACCGCTGGCGGATCTGCTTGCTCTCCGCCTTGTTAAAGTCGTTGCGCTCTTCTCCTTCTACACCCGTGACACTCATGATCCCTCCCCTCTTTCCTTCTCTTCTCTTCGTTCTTCGTCTTCGAGCGACGAGATGACGAACTTGTAATGCTCACTAGTCGCGAGCAGCTCGGAGTGTTTGCCGACGGCGGTGATGCGTCCGTCTTCGAGCAGGGCGACTCGGTCGGCGAGCATGACCGTCGACGGGCGGTGCGCCACGATCAAAGCGGTGGTGGATGCAAGCACCTTCCGCAGCGCGGCCTCGACGAGTGCCTCGGTGTCGACGTCGAGCGCTGAGAGCGGGTCGTCGAGCACGAGTACCGTCGGTTTCGCTGCGACGGCTCGCGCGAGGGCGAGCCGCTGGCGTTGTCCGCCGGAGAGGCTCAGCCCTTCTTCGCCGACCTTGGTGTCGAGCCCTTCGGGCAGGTCGTAGACGAACGCCGCCTGGGCGATCTCGATGGCCTCGGCGAGCTCCTCCTCCGTGGAGTCGGGGCGGCCGAGCAGAACGTTGTCGCGCACCGAGGCTGAGAACAGCGTTGCATCCTCGAAGGCCATGGCGAGGTGCGTGCGGAGCTCCTCGCGCGTGAGGTCGCGCACGTCGACGCCATCGATGCGGATGGAGCCGCCGGTGACGTCGTAGAGCCTCGTGGTGAGTGCGGTGAGCGTCGACTTGCCCGATCCGGTGATGCCGACGAGGGCCATGGTCTCGCCGGGTTCGAGCTCGAGGTCGATGCCGTCGAGCAGGTCGGCGTACTCGCTCGCCGAGTCCTGGTAGCGAAAGTGCACGTTGTCGAAGACGAGGCGGCCTTCGGGGTTCTCGACTGTCTTCGGGTTCTCGGGGTCGGTGATGGTGTTCTCCGAGTCCATGACCTCGAAGAACCGGTCGACGGCCGTGCGGGTGTCGAAGGTCATCGAGAGCAGAAAGCCGATCGACTCGACCGGAAAACGCAGAACCGTGGCCGTGGCGAAGAACGCGACAAGCTCACCCGCGGAGATCTGGCCGTTAGCGGTGAGCCACACTCCACCGAGCAGGCTGAGTGCGAAGGTGACGTCGGGAACGAGCAGGAGCCAGAGCCAGATGCCCGCAATAGCACGGGCCTTCTCGATCTCGGTTCCGCGCAGGTCTTCGGCCTGGCGAGCGAAGCCGCGCAGCGCGTGCTTGCCGCGACCGAAGGCCTTGAGCACGCGGATGCCGTGCACTGATTCCTCGACCGTCGTTGCGAGGTCACCCGACTGGTCCTGGCTGCGGCGCGCGACGACGGAGTACTTGTTCTCGAACACGTAGCCGTAGATCCACAACGGGATCGAGCAGACCATGAACACGACGCCGAGAATCCACGAGATGTTGATGAGAAAGACGAAGCCCACGATGATCGTCACGATGTTGACGATGAGCAGCACGAGGCCGAACGAGATCCAGCGACGGATGAGGTTGAGGTCGCTCACGGCACGCGACAGGAGTTGTCCACTCGGCCAGCGGTCATGGAAGCTCACCGGGAGATCCTGCAGCTTCGCGTAGAGGCCGTTGCGCATGCGAGCCTCGATGTGAGTTCCGGGCTGCAGCACGAACCAGCGGCGGAGCGCGATCATGACAGCCTCGACGATGCCGAGACCCAGGACTATGACAAAGGCGGGCCAGATCTGATCGGAGTCACCGGACTGCAGCGGGCCATCCACGAGTGAGCGCAGGACCTGCGGAATGAGCAGCGCGACGATGCCCGCGAGCAGGGCAGAGACCATGCCGAGGATGATGCGCGGCAGGGCCGGTTTCGCGTAGGGGTAGAGGCGGGCGATCGAGGAGATCGTGCCGGGGCGCTTCGTTTCGCGGCCGTGTTCGGCCGTCTGTGCAGGCATGCGTGTTTCCCAAATGTGGAGCGCGGTCGTTGCGGGACGACCGAATGGATGGTGCGGGGGCTGGTCGGTGGGCAGCCTTCCAGACTAGTCCCGCACGTTGAGGTCAGGCAAGCGCGGTTAGCGAACCCTGACCGAGAGGCACGCGCGGTGGAGCTAGGAAGGGGCGCGAAGCGACCCTGCGACCCCAGCGCCGAGCGAGCCTGCGAGCGAGGGAAACTTGAGCGTCGAAACTAGCGCACGCGTACCGAGAGGCACGCGCGGTGGAGCTAGGAAGGGGCGCGAAGCGACCCTGCGACCCCAGCGCCGAGCGAGCCTGCGAGCGAGGGAAACTTGAGCGTCGAAACTAGCGCACGCGTACCGAGAGGCACGTGACGCACCCCTCCATCTTCTCGAACTCGCTGATGTCGACGGTGACGACGCGGTAGCCGAGCTCGCGGATGAGCTCGGCGCTCTGCGGCGCGGCCGACGACATGAGCACGGCGTCGGGGGCGAGCACGACGACGGCCGTGCCATGCGCTTCGGGCACGGCGAGAAAACGGTCGAACACCGAGGTGTCGTCGACGAGCGGGAGGTAGCCGATGACTGTGCCGTCGGGCAGGGCAGTTACGGCACTCTTGAGGTGCAGCACCTTCGTGACAGGAACGGCCACCACCGTGTAGCCGAGCGGCGCGACGATGGCGCGCAGCTGACGGATGCCCTCTGCGTTGGTGCGCCCGCCACGACCGACGTACACCGTCGTGCCGACCTTGAGCACGTCGCCACCGTCGAGGGTGCCGGGCATCTCGATGCGCTCGATGTGGAGTCCGAGTGCGCGCACGGCATCCTCGGCTCCGGCGATCTCGGTCGCGCGCGAGTCGGCTCCGGGGCTCCCGAGCACGGCAGTGTCGCCGAAGATCACAACTGCGTCTTCGATGAACACGGAGTCCGGGGCGTCGGGTGCGGGTTCCACGTCGATCGTGGTGAAGCCATTGTCGGCGAGGGCCGCGACGTAGTTGTCCCACTGCTCGTCGGCGAGCGCGGCATCCACCTCGGTGCGTTCGATGTGGGTGATCTCACCCTCGCCGAGGCGGGGCGACGGGAGGCGCACGAGAGCGACGAGCGGCTTCTCCCCACGGAACGTTGCGGGAGCCCGCACGGCCCAGTCCCACACGACGCGACCGAGGAAGAAGATGGCGAGGGCCGTGAAGACGAAGGGTGCGAGGGCGAGTCCGCTGAGCGTGGCGAGCAGCGGCGCGAGAATCTCGGTGCTGCCGGTGGCCAGGAGTCGAGGGAGCAGACCGAGCAGAGGCGCGACGACGCCGACCACGAGCGCGAGGATCGCTACCCAGTACCAGCGGCTGAAGGCGTCGGCGGCGGCAGCCAGGAAAACGAAGATGAAGGTGAACAGGCTGCCGGCGAGATAGGCGTCGTGCGCGAGACCGAGAGCGTTCTGGGCGAACCCTTGCGAGACCGAGTACGCGAAGGTCATCGCGAGGTGCGCCGTGACCGCGACAGAGAAGGCCGTGAGGAGAGCAGAGGCGAAGCGACGGGGCAGGCTGATGATCCGTGAAGTCATGCTGCAACGGTATTGCACCGGCGCGAGGCTGAGGTCGCGCTTTGTCGTCCGTGTGCACTACCGTACATGTGAACGTCGTACACATTGGCGCTCGCGACCCAAAGGAACAATCGTGGTTCTTGTCTCCCTGGCGCTCAGTCACGCCAAGCCCTATCGCGCGTGGATTGCCGCGGTATTCGTTTTTCAGCTCATCTCCACGATGGCTGCCCTCTACCTCCCCAGCCTCAACGCCCGCATTATCGACGAGGGTGTCTCCTCGGGCGACACCGACCTCATCTGGTCGATCGGGATGCTCATGCTCGGGGTGTGCGTCGTGCAGGTGGTCACGGCCATTGCCGGCATCTACTTCGGGGCGCGCACGGCCATGGCCGTCGGTCGCGACCTGCGCCGTGAGGTGTACCGCAAGGTCGACTCACTCAGCGCCCTCGAACTCGGTCGCTTCGGCACGGCAACGCTCATCACGCGCGGCACGAACGATGTGCAGCAAGTGCAGATGCTCGTGCTCATGACGCTCAACTTCATGGTGTCCACGCCCATCATGTGCATCGGCGGCATCATCATGGCTCTCCGCGAGGATGCCGGGCTCTCCTGGCTCGTCTGGGTCTCGGTGCCGGTGCTGTTCGCGGTGGTCGGTTTTCTCGTCTACCTCCTGTTGCCGCTCTTCCGCCTCATGCAGGACAGGATCGACGGCATCAACAGCGTGTTGCGCGAGCAGATCCTCGGCATCCGCGTCGTGCGTGCCTTCGTGCGTGAGCCGTTCGAGTCCGAGCGCTACCGCGTCGCCAACGAGCGACTGACCGACACGTCGCTCAAGGTAGGCAACCTGTTTGTGCTGATGTTCCCGGTCATCATGATGATCCTGCACCTCGCCACGGCGGCCGTGCTCTGGTTCGGCGGACACCGCGTCGACGCGGGCGACATCCAGGTCGGCTCGCTCACCGCGTTCCTGCAGTACCTCCTGCAGATCCTCTCCGCGGTCATGATGGGCGTCTTCATGGTCATGATGATCCCTCGCGCGGTTGTGTGCGCCGAGCGCATCCAAGAGGTGCTCGGCACCGAGTCCAGCCAGAAGGTCAGCGATGTGGCGACCGTCGACACCCCGACGACCGGCCGCGTCGTGTTCGACAACGTCACCTTCGGTTACCCCGGCGCAGAGCATCCCGTGCTCGAGGGCCTCTCCTTCGTCGCGGAGCCCGGCACGACCACCGCCATCGTCGGTTCGACCGGTGCGGGCAAGACCTCGCTCATCAATCTCATCCCTCGCCTCTACGACGCGCAGTCCGGTTCGGTCACGATCGACGGCATTCCGGTGTCGTCGCTGACTCGCGCGCAGGTCTCAAGCGTCGTGGCTCTCGTCTCGCAGAAGCCCTATCTGTTCTCCGGCACTATCGCCTCCAACCTGCGTTTCGGTCGGGATGACGCGACTGACGACGAACTGTGGACAGCCCTGCGCGTCGCCCAGGGCGAGGAGTTCGTGCGCGAGAAGCCCAAGGAGCTCTACGACCCGATATCGCAGGGCGGTACCAACGTCTCAGGTGGCCAGCGCCAGCGCTTGTGCATTGCTCGCGCTCTGGTCTCATCGCCACGCGTGTTCTTGTTCGACGACTCGTTTTCCGCGCTGGATGTCGCCACCGATGCCCGCCTGCGCGAAGGCCTCTCCGCCGCCACCGATGACGCCACCGTGATCATCGTCGCGCAGCGCGTGTCGACCATCATGGGCGCCGACCAGATTCTCGTACTCGATGACGGAGTCATCGTCGGGCGTGGAACCCACGAGGAGCTGCTCGAGAGCAACGACACGTATCGCGAGATCGTTGAATCCCAGCTGAGCATTGAGGAGGTGGCGTGACGATGGCACGACGCGACAAGACACCCACCGCCCCGGTGGCCGAGGTCGGCCCCGAGGTCGACCCCGAGCTCGAGCCCGAATACGAGCCCACGGCCGACGATCAGGGGATGTTTGGCGAGGGAGCCCCCGCGAAGAAGGCGCAGTACTTCTGGCCATCCGCCAAGCGCCTCGTCGGCCTCCTCCGACCGGAGCGCGGCAAGTTCATCTTCGTGGTCGTGCTCGTGATCGCCTCAGTGATCCTCACGGTCATCGCGCCGAAGATCCTCGGCCAGGCGATGGACGTCATCTTCAACGGCGTGCTCGGCAACAGCCTGCCCGCCGGCGTGCCTCTCGAGGACGTCATCGACCAGGCACGCAACTCGGGCAACGACCAGTTCGCCGACCTGCTCATGGGCACCGATGTCGTACCGGGCGAGGGCATCGACTTCGGCAGGCTCGGGATGCTGATTCTCACGGTTCTCGGCATGTACTCCATCGCGGCCTTCCTCATGTGGTGGCAGGGCTACATCCTCAACCAGCTCGTCATGCGAGTGGTCTTCCGACTGCGCCAGGACATCGAGGAGAAGCTCAACCGCCTCCCGCTGCGCTACTTCGACACCCGCCAGCGCGGTGACGTCATGTCGCGCGTGACCAACGACGTCGATAACGTTCAATCCGCACTGCAGCAGGCGTTCTCGCAGCTCGTACAGTCGTTCCTCACGGTGCTCGGCATCACGGCGATGATGTTCATCGTGTCGTGGCAGCTCGCGCTCATCGCCCTCATCGCGCTCCCACTCTCGGGCGTGATCGCGGGCGTCATCGGCGTGCGCTCGCAAAAGTTGTTTGCCGCCCAGTGGAAGAACACCGGCTCGCTCAACGGACACATCGAAGAGACATTCTCGGGGCAGGAGATCGTGCGTGTCTTCGGTCGCGACAAGGAGATGCTCGACGAATTCGACGTGCGCAACGAGAAGCTGTTCAGCGCGGCCTTCGGCGCGCAGTTCGTCTCGGGCATGATCATGCCCGCGATGCAGTTCGTGTCGTACCTGTCGTACGTACTCATCGCGGTCGTCGGAGGCATTCGCGTGGCGTCGGGGCAGCTCACGCTCGGAGACGCGACGGCGTTTATCCAGTACTCACGCGAGTTCACCCAGCCGATCACCCAGATCGCCGGTCTCGCCAACATGCTGCAGTCGGGCGTCGCATCCGCGGAGCGCACCTTCGAGTTGCTCGACGCCGACGAAGAGGAGGCGGAGGTCGTCACGACGCACCTCTCCGACCGCGCGAGCGGCCTCGTTGTATTCGACAACGTCTCGTTCAGCTACAGCGAAGACGTGCCGCTCATCGAGAACCTGTCGTTCTCGGCCGAACCGCGGCACACCGTCGCGATCGTCGGGCCGACGGGTGCGGGCAAGACGACGCTCGTCAACCTGGTCATGCGCTTCTACGAGCTCACGGGCGGTCGCATCCTGCTCGACGGCATCGACATCCGCGAGCTGTCACGAGCCGACCTGCGCTCCCACGTCGGCATGGTGCTGCAGGACGCCGTGCTCTTCGAGGGCACGATTCGCGAGAACATCCGCTATGGACGACTGGATGCCACAGACGACGAGGTGATCGCGGCAGCCCAGGCCACCATGGTCGATCGCTTTGTTCGCCAGCTGCCCGACGGTTACGACACGGTGCTCGACGCAGACGGTGGAAGCGTCTCGGCCGGGGAGCGCCAGCTCCTCACCATCGCCCGCGCCTTCATCGCCAACCCGTCGCTGCTCATTCTCGATGAGGCGACGTCATCGGTCGACACTCGCACCGAGCTGCTCGTGCAGCACGCCATGGCAGCCCTGCGCACCGACCGCACCTCGTTCGTCATCGCGCACCGGCTCTCAACGATCAAGGATGCCGACACGATCCTCGTCATGGAGGAGGGCAAGATCGTCGAGCAGGGCAACCACGAGCAGCTGCTCGCCGCGAAGGGCGCGTTCTACAACCTCTACATGGCCCAGTTCGCTGGCGGCGCCGCGGAGGAGCTAGCGGCGGAGTAGCCGTTCACGAGCCGATTCCGGCGTTTCGAGCCAGCATCCGTCGGCTCGCGACGCCGTTTTTGGCTCGTGAGCGCGCCAGGGGCAGTACTGCCTAGTGGAAGAAGTGACGCTCGCCCGTGAAGTACATCGTCACTCCGGCGGCCGCAGCTGCAGCGATGACCTCCTCGTCGCGCACGGAGCCACCGGGCTGAACGACAGCCTTGACTCCGGCCGCGAGCAGGATCTCGAGGCCGTCAGCGAAGGGGAAGAAGGCGTCGGAGGCTGCGACTGATCCGGCCGCACGATCGCCCGCGCGCGTGACAGCGAGATGGCAGGAGTCAACTCGGTTGACCTGGCCCATGCCGACGCCGACAGAGGCGCCATCGTGGGCGAGAAGGATCGCGTTGGACTTGACTGCCCGCACCGCACGCCACGCGAACTCGAGGTCAGCGCGGGTGGCGGGGTCAGCCTCTTCGCCGGAGACCAGGGTCCAGCCAGCGGACGAGAAGTCGTCGTAGTTGTCGACTGACTGCACGAGCACGCCACCGGAGAGCTGCTTGTACTCCTGCGTCTCACGCGTGAAGCCCTCGGGCAGGCGCAGCAGGCGGATGTTCTTCTTGGTCTGCAGCACGGCGAGTGCCTCGGGCTCGAAGCCAGGAGCGACGACGACCTCGGTGAAGATGTCCTTGATCGACTCAGCCGCAGCGAGCGTCACCGTGCGGTTGGATGCGATGACACCACCGAACGCCGAGACCGGGTCGCACGCGTGAGCACGAGCGTGCGCGGAGAGCACCGCGTCCCCTGCCCCGCGAGCGACGGCGATACCGCAGGGGTTCGCGTGCTTGATGATCGCCACGGCGGGTTCGTCGAAGTCGTAGGCGGCGCGCACCGCTGCGTCTGCATCCACGAAGTTGTTGTACGACATCTCCTTGCCGTGCAGCTGCTCGGCCTGTGCGATACCGGTACCGCCGTCACGCACGTAGAGCGCGGCGGACTGGTGCGAGTTCTCGCCGTAGCGAAGAGTCTGCTTGAGGCTCGCGGTTACCGTGAACGTGTCTTCGGTGGTCGAGCCTGTCGAGACCACGTCGGCACTGGCGAACCAGGCAGCGACGGCCGCGTCGTAAGCCGCGGTGTGCGCGAAGGCCTCGGCGGCGAGTCGGCGGCGCTGCGACAGGGTCGTGCCTCCGATGGAGAGCGCCTTGGTGATCTGCGGGTATGACGCGGGCGAGGTGACGATGGCGACGTTGTGGTGATTCTTCGCTGAAGCGCGCACCATCGCCGGGCCGCCGATGTCGATCTGCTCGATCGCGTAGTCACCCGTGACACCCGAGGCGATCGTCTCGACGAAGGGGTAGAGGTTCGAGACGACAAGCTCGAAAGGCGCGATGCCCTGCTCGGCGAGTTCGCGCTCGTGCGACTCCAGTCGCAGGTCGGCAAGAAGACCCGAGTGGATGGCCGGGTGCAGTGTGCGCACGCGTCCGTCGAGTGATTCGGGGTAGCCGGTGACATCCCCGACCTGAATAACCGGAATGCCTGCCGCAGCGATCGCGGCAGCGGACCCGCCCGTGGACACGATCTCGACCCCGGCGGCGGCGAGCGCAGTGGCCAGTTCGATGAGGCCGGTCTTGTCACTCACCGAGACGAGTGCGCGCTTGATCGTGACGACGTCACGCGGGCGGTAGAGGGATGGGTCGTGGCTGGGGCCGCTCATGCTGTCGCGTAGTCCTTGAGTTCGATGTGTCCGTTGGCGATGTCGAGGATGGCCTGGATGAGCAGGCGACGCTCGACAGGTTTGATGCGTTCGTGGAGGGTGGCTTCCGTGTCGCCGGGGAGCACGGGAATGCGCTCCTGGGCGAGGATCGGTCCGCTGTCCACACCGTTGTCGACGACAATGACGCTCGCACCGGTCTGCTCCACCCCGGCCTCGATGGCGTCGCGCACTCCGTGCGCCCCGGGGAACTCGGGGAGGTAGGCCGGGTGCGTGTTGATGAGCGCGGGGCTCAGAGCAGCGACGACCGCGGGCGGCAGGAGCTTCATGAAGCCGCTGAGTACGACGAGGTCGGGGTTCCAGACCTGGATCTGCTCGAGCAGCGCGTCGCCCCAGGCGTCCCGGGAATCGTAGGCGGAGAGCGCTGCGGAGAACGTCGGAATGCCGTACGCCTCGGCGTGAGCGAAGCCCGTTGCGTCACGATCTGCGCCGATCGCGATCACGCGCGCGGGGAACTCGGCGTCCTGCGACGCGTCGAGCAGTGCACGCAGGTTCGAACCACCACCTGAAATGAGTACGACCACCGAGAGCACGGCGACAAGCCTACCGCGCGGTCAGCCGAGGATCAGGGCGAGCGAACCCGGGATGCAGCGAGCAGCCCCACCACCGCCGCGAGCCCGATCTCGACCGCCGCCCAGATGCCGACGGCGAATGGGTCCGGTCCGACCGTGGAGAGCCGCCCCGGTCCCGCCGCTCCCCCGGAGAACCAGGCGAGGAGTCCGAGAGCCAGCCCGGAGGTCAGCCCGATCCCCACGCCGGCAGCAAGCAGGTAGCGCAGCCCGTGCTCCAGGCGCGGAAAGAGCAGCGCCCCGGCGAGGAACCCCGCGAGCACGGGAACCAGCAGACCGACGAAGCCGAAGGCGAGGTCGCCGGTGGGGAGCGCGCCGAACAGGGGCACGGCGGGGATCGGTCCGAGCGTCGTTCCGAGCGGGCTGACCGCTGAGCCGACACCGATCGCGAAACCGGGGCCGATGAACCACGAGGCTGCCCAGATGACGACATTGGGCAGCACCGCGATCTGGCCGGCCGTGAGCGCCACGCCGCCGAGTACCTCGGTGTGCAGCCCCTCGTAGAGGGTGACGATGCCCGCGTAGTTGGTCGCGAGCAGCAAGGCGACGGCAACCGCGGCGAGCGCGATCACGGCGAGCGATGCCATCGCGCCACCGCGCAGGGCAACACCCACCGCGGCTCGAACGGACGGATGCCAGTCGTCGATCCAGTCGCGCAGTGAGCTGCCCGAGTCATCCCCCGCCGCCCTGCGCGTCTGCAGCGAACCGATGAGGATTCCCGCACCGAAGACGAGTGTCGGCAGCAGGATGCCCTGCGCGATCGAGGGTCGCGCGTTGGGGTGCAGCGCGCTCAGGGTCACGAGGGTGGAGAGACCGGCGAAGGTGCCGAGGGCTGCGAGTTCCCCGAGCAGGCGGTACCGGGTCTCACTGACCCGGCGGCCCGCCCGCACGCCCAACAGCACCGTGAGCAGCCCGAAGCCGAGGGCCGCGATGGTGACCTGGAACGCTGCATCCGCGCCGACGAGGCCGAGGCCCTGTGCGACGACCGGGTCGAGCGCCATGCGCACATCGACGCCGTGGCCGATGAGCCACACGTCGACGGATGCCCGCCAGAATGCGGCCCAGTCGATCGCGAAACCGTACTGCACGCCCCAGAGCACCGTGAGCGGTGCGAGGGGGATGGCGATGCCGATGCCGAGCACGAGGGCGGCCTCGAAGGCTGCGAACAGGGCGGTGAGTGGGCGGTTCATACTCGTGCGAGCGTACAAGGGCGCAGCCTCGATGAGACTGCGCCCTACCGCTGTACGACGGATTACACGGTGCGGCGGCTACGAACGGTCAAAGCTACACCGCCGAGGAGGGCGATGATCGCGAGCCACAGTGCGCCCGCCGGGTCAGCACCCGTGATCGCGAGAGTTCCGCCGGGTGTTGCTGCGGGAGTCACGACCGGGGCCGCGACCGACACGGCGACCGAGGTCGTTGCGGTGATGGTGGTGCCGTCTCCGCTCAGGAACAGGACGAGCGAGTGCGAGCCTGCCGGCGCGGACGTCGGGATCGTCACCGTGAAGCTGTAGCTGCCGTCTGCTGAAGTCTGGGTGCTGCCGAGCGCGATCGGTGTGGAGTGAAGCTCAGCGAAGACCTCCATCAACGGGATCGCGCCGATTCCGCTGATGGTGAGCTTGTCGCCCGCGCCCAGCATCTTCCCAGCTGCTGGCTGCCCGTTGGCGAGAGTGACGACCGGAGAGAAGACGTAGGGCGTGGCGTACTCGGTGATCCCCGAACTCGACATTCCGGCGTTGACCGCCTTGACAGTGACCGTATAACTCGTCGAGTTGGCGAGCCCGGTGATGACCTGGCTCGTTCCGGTCGGAGTGAAGTTCTGCGTGAGCTGGTCGGTGGCCGACACCGCGACCGTGTAGTTGGTGACGGTGCCAGCCGGTGCAGTCCAGTTCGCCGTGATGGTTCCGTCACCCGGGGTCAGCACGAGGCTGGTCGGCGCTCCCGGCGGCATCGTCGGAGGGAACGGGGGGAACGGCGGGATCATGATGTTCTGCGGCACTGCATTGACGACCGCGGACCACGGTCCGGGCCCTGCGGCGTTGACAGCACGAACTCGCAGGTCATGGTTCTGCCCGAAGTTGAACGAGGAGATCGACTTGCTGCGGTCGGTGGAAAGCGCTGTGAGCGACGTCCACGTGGAGCCGGAGCTAAGTTTCCAGTCGTAGTCGTATCCGGTGATCGCCGAGGAGCCCTCGTCGGCAGGCGGCTGCCAGCTGATGGAGATGGTGGCGATCGCGCTCGACGCGGTCACCGAAGTCGGCACCGACGGCACGCTGGCCGCGATGGGCGTTGCGGCATTCGATACGACCCACACGCTGATCCCCTTGGGGTTGGAGGCACGCACGCGCGCCTCGTACTCCGTGTCAGCGCTGAGTCCGGTGATCTGGGTTGCGTCGTCTGCCGCGTGCAGCCAGGTACCGGAGTTGTCGACCGTCGTCTCGCGATAGTCAACGTTGATCACGGTGCCACCGGAGCCCGCGTCGAGTAGGGCCCCTGTGGCCACGTTGAGCGAATCGACTCCCGCCGTGAGAGTGACCGATGATGGTGCACCGGGAACCTCGCCCGCCATGACTTCTCCGCTATAGACCCACTCGCTCGAATCGTTGGAGAAACCCAAGCTCCGAGCACGGAACTCGTACGTCACGTGGTTTGGATATACAACCGAGTCGGTGCTCCAGCTTGGGTTATAAATGGCGGAGCTCTTCCAGTTACCATCGGCGTCTTTGTACTCGATCTGCAAGACGGCGATCCGCGTGTAGGTCTCTGCATCGAAGACCCAGGAGAAGGTCATGAGTCCATCGGAACCGACCACCCAGAAGCTGGGAGCACCGATCTGCGCGGCGAGTGCCTGGGGCGCGCGCGCAGGCTGCGGTGCAGTCGGAGTTGCGGCGGGCGCGGGCGGAGCGACAGCAGCCACGGTCTCCTCGGCGGCCGGTTCAGCGACAGCGACGGCGGGCTCCGTCACTACCTCAGCCGCAACCTCGACCGGAGCCGTCTCGACGACGGTCTCTTCGGAGACAGGGGCGACGGCGTCATCCGCCGCCGCAATCGACACCGGGGCGAGCGCGAGGGGTGCTGCGATCAGCGCGGCGATGAGGGACATCGACAGCGAACGACGTCGGGCCGAGCCGGGCTGAGCGAAGGGGCGATGGGGCATGTGAGCTCCGAGTTCGGGAAGTGACGAACGTGGCGAACAGCTCACGCGTTGAGCACCTGTTCCTCCTCGCCCTGCTACGGGGGTATTCGAGGGCGGGAGGAACAGGACGCATCGGGGGACGGTGCCGTCTATCGACCGCGACCGCCGTCAATTCTTCTCTCGTCGGCACACATCGAGTTAAGGGTTAAACCCTTATTTCCATCCGATGGTATGGATTCTCTGAGAAATCCTGCCGTTCCCGATGAACACGCAATAGGTAGAGTGAAGGAACGTCCGGTTTTCCGGGGGGAGATAGGAAGACGTGGTCGATCGCATTCGGGAGCGAACAGCCCTTCTCGCCGCAGCTGATCGTGCCAGAGCCGGTATCGCGCAGATCGTCACGCTCGAGGGCGAGGCGGGCAGCGGCAAAACCTGGCTCCTGCGTGAGATCGAGTCGACCCTGCCTGATTTCTCCACCGACCCGTCGACGACCGGCCCGCTCCTTCGCGTCATCGACGACGCCGATGAACTGGATGCAACAACCTCCGCCGCACTCTGGCGCGACCTTCACGGCCTGCGCAAGGGTCGAGTGCTGGTGATAGTCGCGGCGCGAACCGGGTCGTCCCCGCTCATCGCCAGGCTCAAGCCGACGAGTAGCCGTGCCGATCGCGGCGCGGTGCTCGAACTCGTCGGCCTCACGCCGCAGCAGACGATCGAGCTGGCTGCCGAGCGAGGAATCGCCGCACTCGCGGCGACCCGAGCCCACATTCTCACCGATCTGACCGACGGCAACCCACTGCACCTCGTGAAGGCTTTTGACGATCTCGGGCAGCGCCTGCACGTCTCCGTGCCGCGCTCGCTCCCTGCGCCCGAGAGCTTCACCGCCGAGCTTGGCGAAACCCTCGACTCCCTGTCGGCACCGGGTCGCGCACTCGTCGAACTCCTCGCCGTCGTCGAGGATCCAATCGCCATCTCCTCGGTCGTTCTCATCGCGGAGCGCGCCGGAATCGACGTCTCGTTCGACGACGGGCTCGAGTCGGGCCTCGTGCATCCCTTCAATGATCACGGCCAGCGGGAGCTCACCCTGCGATCGGCTCGGGTTCGGTCGGGCGTGCGCCGCTCACTCAACCCGGCGGCACGCCGTGCACTGCACGCCGCGACCGCTGAGGCTTTCGTCGGCTGGCCGAGACTCGAGCACCTGCTGCACGCGACCGAACACACCAACGACGTTCTCGCTGCCGAGCTCGAAGCCGAGGGCGAGCGCATCGCGACAGTCGGCCGGTACTACGAGGCAGCGCGCATGTACGGCCGGGCGAGCGGTGTCTCGAGCATCACGGCTGAACGCGAGCGCCGCCTGCAGATGGCTGGTGCGCTGTCGTTCTACGCGGATGACGCGGAGTTCGCGAGCACGCTCTCGCCGAGCATTGCGCGCTGTTCCCCGAGCCTGGGCAGGGAGATGGTGCTCGGTGGAATCGGCTACCTCCTCGGCGACTTCCACGAGTCGCTCAGCCTAGTGCAGCGCGCCCTCACCGACTATGACGGTCACGCCGACGGGTTCGACCCGCACGGGCACTTCACCGCGGCCGTCGCCGCGAGCCTTGAGCTTGCCGTCGTCGACCTTCCCGGGTCGATCACACGCAGCACTCTCGCCCTCGCCGCCCACAGTGCGGGGCCCGGTGAGGTGCTCTCCGCCGCGGAGGCCCGACTGCGCATCACCGACGGTTTCGCACTCTGGATTGCCAATGCCGTCGACGCCTCCGATGAGGTTCTCGCTCCCGTCATCGCCCTCCCCATCACGAGGCCGGAACGCGCTGACGCCCTCACCATCTACGCGCAGCGCGAGTTCTACCGCGGCGACGCAGCCCACGCCCTCGCAACCGTGGACCGCGCACTCGAGTCGGCGCGCGCGAGCACAGCGCTGCACATCATCCCGTTGTGCATCGCACTGCGGTCACACATCCTGTTCTCGCTCGGGCAGTGGGACTCCGCTCTTCTCGACGCCCAGGCCGTACTCGCTCACACGACAACGAGCCGCAACGGAAACCACGACGTTCTCGCGCACAGCACGATCGCAATGATCTCCGCCAACTCGGGTGAGCTCGAGTTCGCGGAGCGGTCCGTGCGCGTGGCCCACCGTCTCGGCGTCGAGCGTCCCCTCCCCCAGCACACGACGGCGGCAGCCATCGCGGCGGCCGTCGTCGAGCGAGAGGGGGGACATCCACACGCGGTGGTTCACGCTCTCGCCCCGCTCAGTGAGGGCTTTCTCGAGGTCGGTCTCACGTCGACGGGTTTCACCGGCTGGCGAGCGATGCAGGCAGAAGCACTCATCGCACTCGGCTCCTTCGATCGCGCGCGCACGATCATCGGCATCTTCGAGAACGAGAAGTGCATCAAATACTTCGGCTACCCCGACTGGCTACACGGGCTCCTCGCCGAAGCGGAGGGCGACCGCGGCCAGGCCATCGCAGCATTCCAGCGCGCGATCGAGACGGGCGATGAATCGAGCACGCCGTTCTCGCACGCTCTCGCCCTGCGTTCCCTCGGTCAGTCGCTGAGCGCGCGCGGCGACGTCACCGAGGGCACCGCTGCACTGCGCGCCGCCGATCGCCTGTTCTCCCGCCTCGGCGCGATCGGGCATCTGCCGAAGAGTGACGAGCTCGCTGGCGGCCTCGACGCGCTCACCGGTTGGGGCACCCTCACACCCCGCGAGCACGACACGTCGATGCTCGCCTCTGAGGGAATGCTCAACCGCGAGATCGCCGCGGCGATGCACGTCTCGGTGAAGACCGTAGAGCACCACCTCGCGAACTCCCTCGCCAAGCTCGGCCTGCGCTCACGTCGAGACCTCGAGCGCGCAGCAGGCCGCGGGAGCGCGTGAACCAGTCCGTTTGGGAGCGAGCGCTCGGTGACCGTATGGCCCAGCTGAGCCCCGAACTGCAGCTCTACTTCTCATCGCCGCCTCTCGGCGCCGAGGGTCGCGGCGAGGGCGTCTACGACGAGGCCGGGAGCCGCCGCCGCTGGTTGTGGCCGATGCTCGCCTGGCTGGGGTGGCGCCGCATCCTGTTTCCCGAGTACGGCGCCAACGTTCCGTTCACCGTGACGAATACCCCGACGCCGGCCGGAACGCTCCGCGCACGGCGCACGTTCGGGTTCCCTGGGCGGGAGCGCGTCATGCTCGACGAACTGCGCATCGTCGACGGCGAGCTGCACGATTTTCTCGGCGTACGGGGCGGACTCGAGGCGCGCCTCTCCCTGTCGGTCGACGAAGGGATGCTGCGGCTCACCTCAACGCGGTTGTGGCTGCATCTGGGCTCCCTGCGCGTGCCGTTACCGCCCCTGGCCCGCATCCACCTCCTCGAACGCAGCACAGAAGCGGGCCAGCGGGTTGACGTGCGGATCGTGTCGCCCGTGCTCGGTGAGTGGTTCGTCTATCGCGGCGACTTCACCTACCGGGTCAGCTGAGCTCAGCAGTCGGGATCGACCTCCGGCACTGTGCCACTCAGAAAGTAGTCGTCGACTGTCGACTGGATGCAGCGATTGCCGTTGCCGTACGCCGTGTGCCCCTCCCCGTTGAAGGTCACGAGTACCCCGCTCTCGAGCTGCTCGGCGAGCGACTGCGCCCACGCGTAGGGGGTGGCGGGATCGTTCGTCGTCCCGATCACGAGGATCGGGGCCGCGCCTGCCGCGTCGAACTCCACCGGCTTCTGTGCGGGAGGGTACGGCCACTGGGTGCACGCCGCCTCAACGTGACCGTAGTCGTCGAACGCGAAGTAGCCGCCGACGAGGGGTGCGGCATCCGCGATCCGATCGAGGCCCTCACGCACCGTGTAGTCATCGGTCTGGAAGTTGTCGTCGAGGCACAGGGTCGCGGTGTACGCCTCGAAGGAGTTGGACTCGTACCCGTCGTCGCCGCGCCCATAGTAGGAGTCGGCGAAGGCGAAGGCCGTGCTCGCGTCCCCCGCGTCGATCTCGAAGAACATCTGGCTCAGGGTCAGCCAGTTGCGCTGCGAGTACAGAGCGGCGGCAACGGCGAAGCCCAAGGTCGCGGAGTCGAGCGTGCGACCGTCATCGGACTCGAGACCACGGTCATCGATCGAGTCGAGTAGCTGGGTGAACTGCTCGCCGGCGTCGCCGACCGAGCCGGTGAACGGGCACGCCCCGCTCTCGAGGCACGCCGCGAGGTAGGCGTTCATGGCCGAGTCGAATCCCGCCATCTGCACGCTGAACCAGTCGATCGCGTCCACCGTGGGGTCGAGGGCACCGTCGAGCACGAGGCGCCCGACGCGATCGGGAAAGAGTTCGGCGTAGAGGGCACCGAAGTAGGTGCCATACGAGTAGCCGAGATAGTTGAGCTTCTCCTCGCCGAGCAGGGCGCGAAGGAGGTCCATGTCGTGCGCCGTCGAGACGCTGTCGACGTGGCCGAGGAGCTCCCCGGTGTTCTGCTCGCAGGCCGCGACGAAGTCTGATTCTGCCGCCTCGAGTTCGTCGATCCAGGCGTCAGTGTCGTAGGCGTTGTCCCACTCGCCGAACAGCAGGTCGTCAGTCGCCTCAGCGTCGAGACACGAGACGGCGCTCGAGCGGCCCACGCCGCGGGGATCCCAGCCGACGAAAGAAAAACTGTCGAGAAGGTCGGCGGATGCCACGTAGCTGATGCTCTCGCGAACGAAGTCGTAGCCGGATGCCCCCGGCCCGCCCGGGTTCACGAGGATCGAACCCTGGCTGCCCTCCGGCGGCGTTGTGCGCGAAACAGCGAGTTCCACCTCACCGGCGGAGGCGTCATCCCAGTCCATCGGCGCACGCACCGTTGCGCACTCGACGCCCGTGCCGCAGGTCTCCCACGTGATCTCCTGATCGAAGAATCCGTCGAGCGTCGGGCCCGGGGTCGGCGCCGGGGCGGACACGCACCCGGTCGCAACAACGAGGATGGCGAGGGCGACGGCGACGAGACGGGGAGTGCGCGCGGGGGACATCCACTCATTCTGTCGGGTTAACGTAAGAAGGGGAGGGCCGAAGCCCTCCCCTCCCGCGCAGATGAGTTAAAGCGAAGCGAAGACCTCGCGCATGATGGAAGCCGTCTCGCTCGGGGTCTTGCCGACGCGAACGCCCGCAGCCTCGAGGGCCTCCTTCTTGCCCTGCGCGGTTCCGGCGCCGTCGGAGACGATCGCACCCGCGTGGCCCATGGTCTTGCCCTCGGGGGCGGTGAAGCCTGCGACATAGGCCACAACCGGCTTGGTCACGTGCGCCTGGATGAACGCTGCCGCGCGCTCCTCAGCGTCGCCGCCGATCTCGCCGATCATGACGATGGCCTTCGTCTCGGGGTCAGCCTCGAACGCCTTGAGAGCGTCGATGTGCGTCGTGCCGATGATGGGGTCGCCGCCGATACCAATGGCGGTCGAGAAGCCGAGGTCGCGCAGCTCGAACATCATCTGATAGGTCAGGGTGCCCGACTTGGAGACGAGGCCGATCGGGCCGGGGCCGGTGATCGTCGACGGGATGATTCCCGCGTTCGACTTGCCAGGGCTGATGATGCCGGGGCAGTTGGGTCCGATGATCTGCGTCGCGTTGCCCTTCGAGCTTGCGTAGGCCCAGAACTCCGCGGAGTCGTGCACCGGGATGCCCTCGGTGATGACGATCGCGAGCTCGATGGCCGCGTCAACGGCCTCGAGCACTGCAGCTTTCGCGAAGGCCGGCGGTACGAAGATGACCGAGACGTTGGCACCGGTCGCGGCCATGGCATCAGCGACCGACCCGAAGATCGGGAGCTCGTGGCCCTCGATCTCGACAGTCGTGCCCGCCTTGCGCGGGTTGACGCCACCGACGATGTTGGAGCCTGACGCGAGCATGCGGCCCGCGTGCTTGGTGCCCTCGGAGCCGGTGAGGCCCTGGACGATGATGATGGACTTCTCGTCGAGGAAGATCGACATGTTCTGTTCCCTTTCCTTACGCTGCAGCGTGGGCGAGTTCGGCGGCCTTGTCGGCTGCCTCGTCCATGGTGTCGACGACTGTCACGAGCGGGTGGTTGCGGTCGGCCAGGATCTGGCGACCCTCGATGACGTTGTTGCCGTCGAGGCGCACGACGAGCGGCTTGGTCGCCGTGTCGCCGAGCGTTGCGAGAGCGCCGACGATGCCGTTGGCAACCGCGTCACACGCGGTGATGCCACCGAACACGTTGACGAAAACGCTCTTGACCTGCGGGTCATTGAGAATCACGTCAAGACCGGCAGCCATGACCTCTGCGGATGCTCCACCACCGATGTCGAGGAAGTTCGCGGGCCGCACGTTGCCGTGCTTCTCTCCCGCGTAGGAGACGACGTCGAGCGTCGACATGACGAGACCTGCACCGTTGCCGATGATCCCGACCTCGCCGTCGAGCTTCACGTAATTGAGACCGGCAGCCTTCGCCTTGGCCTCGAGCGGGTCGGCTCCGGCCTTGTCTTCGAGGGCAGCGTGGTTCTCGTGACGGAACTCGGCATTCTCGTCGAGAGTGACCTTGCCGTCGAGTGCGACGACCTCGCCATCCTCGGTGAGAACGAGCGGGTTGACCTCGACGAGGGTTGCGTCCTCGTTCTTGAAGACGTCGTAGAGCTTGACGATGACCGGGGCCACCTTGCCGACGAGCTCCTCGGGGAACTTCGCTGCGATGGCGATCTCGGTGGCCTTCGCGAGGTCGATGCCCTCGAGCGCGTTGACCTCGACGCGTGCGAGCGCCTCAGGGCGTTCGACGGCGAGCTCCTCGATCTCCATTCCACCCTCGACCGAAGTCATCGAGAGGAAAGAGCGGTTCGAGCGGTCAAGCAGCACGGAGAAGTAGAACTCCTGCGCGATGCGTGCGCCAGCGGCGATCATGACGCGCTTGACGACATGGCCCTTGATGTCGAGGCCGAGGATGGCCTCAGCTGCGGTGAAGGCGTCGTCGGGGTTGTGTACAACCTTGACTCCGCCAGCCTTGCCGCGGCCGCCAACCTTGACCTGCGCCTTGACGACGACGGTTCCGCCGAGCTTCTCAGCCGCGGCCTTTGCTTCTTCGGGGGTGTCGGCAATCAGGCCGGCAAGTACAGGAACTCCATAGGACTCGAATAGGTCCCTGGCCTGGTACTCGAATAGATCCACGTGGCTCTCTCAATCGTGTCTCGATAGCTGGAATGGCGCTATCTCGACACGAGAATAGTTCGACGTCGAGACAGTTTGGCCACCAAGAACTCTACCCGCTCCGCGTGTGCGCTCCCTGACCGGTTCAGGCGCCGCCCTCGAGCGTGAGAACTTCGTCAGACTCGGGCCCGCCCGTGAGCACACAGGGTCCCGTCACCGAG
>Ga0247813_10000871_pt1 | contig 24487 bp, 21 predicted proteins | sample UWRJL169409C1_FD_180719 | JGI IMG/M metagenome (GOLD analysis project Ga0247813, IMG submission 180719) | Plant litter microbial communities from Arlington Agricultural Research Station in Wisconsin, United States - UWRJ-L169-409C-1 | ecosystem: Environmental > Terrestrial > Plant litter >...
GGTTTCGAACGTCAGCATGGCCTGGTCGAGCGGCGTCAGATCGAAAATCTCGGACACGCCGTCCCGCTGCGGGATCAGCACAAGCCAGGGCCAGCGGCGGTCATTGTTGATCCGAAGCTGGCAAAGGCCGAGCGTGGTGATCAGCAATCCATCACGTTGAAGGCGTTCATCAATCTCGAAGGCAGGCAAGCGGATCTCCCGGAACAGCGATTTTGTGTTTGTTTGCACAATGGTAGCAGTTTTTTGAAGGCGTGGCTTGCATTTGGTTTGGATATTGCCGATATGTGAGCCGGGAGGTTGGTGGTGGACGAGCCACTCGCCAACCGGGTCAGGTCCGGAAGGAAGCAGCCCCAACGAGCCAGGCACGGGTCATCGTGCCAGCCTCCCACCCTTTTCCTTCTGTCCTTTCCGGACACGATTTGCAGCCAAGCGGCCCCGTCTTGGGGAAAAAAGGGCGATGAGCGAAGATAGTCTGATCCCGACATCCGAAAAGCCCGCCGCCTACCGCGTGCTTGCGCGAAAATACCGGCCGAAGGATTTCTCCGACCTGATGGTCGGCCAGGAACCGATGGTACGTACGCTCACCAATGCGTTCGAGACCGGCCGGATCGCGCAGGCCTATATGCTGACCGGCGTTCGCGGGGTCGGTAAGACCACCACCGCCCGCATCCTTGCCCGCGCGCTGAATTACAAGACAGCCGAGATCGACAAGCCGACGATCGACCTTCGCATTCCCGGTGAGCATTGCCAGGCGATCATGGAAGGCCGTCATGTCGATGTCATCGAGATGGATGCCGCCTCGCATACCGGTATCGACGATATCCGCGAGATCATCGAGCAAGTGCGCTACCGCCCGGTTTCCGCGCGTTACAAAGTCTATATCATCGACGAAGTGCACATGCTCTCGACCCAAGCCTTCAACGGCCTGTTGAAGACGCTCGAAGAGCCGCCGGAGCATGTGAAGTTCATCTTCGCCACCACTGAAATCCGAAAAGTTCCGATCACGGTCCTGTCGCGCTGCCAGCGCTTCGACCTGCGCCGCATCGGCGCGTCGGACCTGGTCGGCCTGTTCACCACCATTCTCGGCAAGGAAGGCATTTCGGCTGATCCGGATGCCATGGCAATGATTGCCCGCGCCGCCGAAGGCTCGGCGCGCGATGGCCTGTCGCTGCTCGACCAGGCGATCGCCCATGGCGGCGGCATCGTTGAAGTCGAGGCCGTGCGCTCGATGCTCGGTCTTGCCGACCGCGCCCGCATCGTCGATCTGTTCCAGCATATCGTCAAAGGGGATGTTGCCGCAGCGCTTGAAGAATTCGCCGGGCAATACGAGGCAGGCGCCAGCCCATCGGTCGTGCTGACTGACCTCGCCGATTTCACCCATCTCGTCACCCGGCTGAAATATGTTCCGGATGCCTCCAGTGACCAATCCTTGAGCGAAATCGAGCGCACACGCGGCGCCGAGTTCTCTTCCAGCATTGCGGTGACGACGTTGTCACGCATCTGGCAGATGCTGTTGAAGGGTATTCCGGAAACGGAAAGCTCTTCGCGCCCGGCCGGTGCTGCCGAAATGGTGCTGATCCGGCTTGCCCATGCCGCCCACCTTCCCTCACCGGAAGATGCGGCCAGGCGTTTGCTCGAACTCTCCAGTGGCGATGCGCCACGCCAGCCGTCCGCCCCGAGCGGCGGCAATGGCGGCGGCGCGCAGGCGTCGATGGGCGGATCGGTCCAGGCGCGCGGCAATGACATGCCGCCGGCGCAGCGGGCAACCGGAAATGGCGCAACCATGCTGCGCGCCGTACCCGACGTGGCACCGCCACAGGCCATGCCCGTCGGAAAGATCGAGGAACGGCCGGCCGAGGCACCTGTGGCCAAGGCTGAACCGAAAGTTTCCGTACGCTCCGTCAGCGATATCGCCGACCTTTGTGGCACCAACCGCGATATCAAGCTGAAGACGCTGGTGCGCGGTTTCGTGCGACTGGTGAATCTTGAGCCCGGACGGCTGGAAATCAACCTGCCGGAAGACGCGCCGAAGACGCTGGTTGCCGAATTGCAGAAGAAGCTCGAGGACTGGACCGGCATCCGCTGGATGGTCATCCTCAGCCGTGAGCCCGGAGCGCCGACGCTGCTCGAGGCAGAGACGCGGGCGCAGGAAAAACGCGTCAGCGATGCACGCCAGGATCCGGACGTTGCCGCCATTCTCGCCAAGTTTCCGGGTGCCAAGATCACCGACGTACGGATCAAGGGGCCGGAGCTGGAAGAGGAAAACGAGCCGGTGGCTGTCGCTGCCGCCGAATCCGAAGAGGGCGACATCCTTCCCGGCGACGATATCGAGCACTAGTTTAAGATTTATCGAGACATTCAGAAGAGGACATGACGATGCGTGACATCATGGGCATGATGGGCAAGGTCAAGGAAATGCAGGCCAAGATGGAGAAGATGCAGGAAGAGATTTCTGCGCTCGAAGTCGACGGCGCCTCTGGCGGCGGTCTGGTCACCGTGCGCATGGACGGCAAGGGCAACCTCAAGGGCCTCAAGATCGATCCGTCGCTGTTCAAGGAAGACGATGTCGAAATCCTCGAGGATCTGATCGTTGCCGCTCACAAGGACGGCAAGGACAAGGCCGAAGCCATCACGGCCGAAAAGACCCGCGAACTGACCGCCGGCCTGCCGATCCCGCCCGGCATGAAGCTGCCTTTCTAGGAAAAGCAGACGCTGGCGGGACTGTGAAAGTGCCCGCGGGGCACACTGACGACAAATTCTGAAAATAATTGTCTGGCGAGAGCGGTACCCCACTCTCCGTCATCCTCGCCCCTGTGGCGGGGATCCAGCCACCCGATGTCTGTCGGATCAAAAGACTCTTTCAGCTCAAGGACTTGAGCTGGCTAGATTCCTGTGACGAGCACAGGAATGACGGGGAACTTGGCAATCGTATAGTGTCCCTATCTGCAAAATGCGAAGAAATGCCTTTGTCAGCAGTCAGGCTGGCGGGACCAGGGACGAGTCCCCCGGTTCAAGCCTGGATCAGTTATCCGGCAGGTAGGAGGCGCCGACGACGCGGACCTTTCGGGCCGGTGGCTGTACGAAACTCGTGGTGCCGCGCAGTCCGACATTTCCGAGAAGCGCCACGTTCAGAGCCTCGACCGGTTGGACGCTTTCCGCATTCGAACTCGACGCATCTGCGGCTTGCGGCATTTTTGCCAGGACTGTCTTGTAGAAACGATTGATGTCGCAGGTCTTCAGCGACGCTGCCCGGCGGTAGGTGCCGGCGTTCGGCAATTCGGCGTAACGCGCACCTGTCGTCACCGAAATCATCTCGTCGGTATTCCGGTCAGCGCTGGTAATCCGGTACACATCCATCGCCGGATCATCGCAGATGAATTTGCACTGCGCCGCGATCGCCTGCATATCGTTGGCAGTGTTATAACCGGAATTCGGTGTCGGAAACGAATAGCCGTCCGAGAGGCGAACGCATCGTGTTTCGATCTTGGCGCTGATCCGCGGCAACGCATAACCTGCCGTTGCGCTGCGTGTCGCAGCCACCGGCCGGCGGGCTGGAGCGCGTTCGGCGACGGCTTGCCTCGCACATACCCTCTGCGAAGCGCCGGACAAGCTCGCGATCCGGGTATTGGCCTGCGCAATACGGCCGGCAATTTCGCGGCAGGCAAAGTTTCCACTGGCAGCACAGCTGTATTTGACCTGGAACGCCCGGTTGGCTGCGATCTGGCGCTGCAGGCGGGCTATCTCGGGACTGACCCGCGAAGGGGCGCATTCCCCTGCCACCGCGATAGCGCTCTGAACCACCAGGCTCAAAAGTACGACGCCCAGCACGGTCCCCACTCGCCCAAAACGGGCTGCAACCTGCAAAAATCCGGACATGATCACAGCCCTTGCCGCTCTTCTGTTCGCAGACGCAAGCAACCTCGCGCGCTTGCCCTCGCAAGTCCGCTTCGGTTTTCCAGATGTCTGCACAATCATCGATTTATCGCACCGACCCCAATGCAATGGCGGCCTTGCGACAGCCTCTCCATAGGTTGAGACGCGACTGAAAGAAAGCGGAACTTAAGCAGATGGTTAAAGTCGGCGACGCGGAGAAAACCCGGCTCAGCCGCTGAGCTTGGCTCTCAGCTTGTGGTGGATGGGCGCTGCGATATAGCGGGCGCGGTCCTCGTCGGAGAGGTTTTTGCCATAGGTTTCCAGCAGCTCCAGCATCAGCACCGGAACGCCGGAATAGGCGTGGTAGGTCACGGCATCTCCAACCTGGACGACACCATCCTTCAGCACCCGGCAGTAGAAGCCCGGCCGTCCGGCCTTGGCAAAGCGCTTTGCAAAACCGGGATCGTCCATGCGAACAGCCAATGTGGCGCAGGGGATGCGGGCAGATGTGACCTCGAGTTCGACCGTCTCCGTCTCAAACCGGTCGCCGACGGAGATCTTGCGGCTGTCGGCACCCTCGATCACCAGATTTTCACCGAAAATGCCCGGCTCCAGATCGCGGCCAAGCTCCTTTGACCACCAGTCGAGATCGACAGAACCCAGTGCATAAACCGCCTGATCGACACCGCCATGGTGTTTGCGATTGCAGATCTTGTCGCCGATCAGCCCTTCCCGGTCGATCATCACGCCGACCTCCACCGGATGCTTGAAGATGCCGGTCCTGTAGGATTTTCCCGGCAGCATTTCGGCATTGCCGGTGCAGACGGCGAGGATTTTCATGGGCGGCACTTTCTTTTCAGCGATTCCGTTCCGTGGAGATATGGAGTAGAAACCCCGCATGGCAAAGCGAGTCACCGGTCCCGAAATTGAAAAACTCATCCAGCTCCTGGCAAAGGTGCCCGGGCTCGGGCCGCGTTCGGCCCGGCGCGCCGCCCTTCACCTGGTCAAGAAGAAGGATCAGTTGCTCGGCCCTCTGGCCGAGGCGATGGGCGAAGCGCATCGCAAGGTCCGCATCTGCTCGTGTTGCGGCAACGTCGATACGATCGACCCCTGCAGCGTCTGTTCCGACGACCGGCGCGACAACTCTGTCATCATCGTCGTCGAGGATGTATCCGATCTCTGGGCGCTGGAGCGGGCGAGTGCGATGAACACGGCCTATCACGTGCTCGGAGGTACACTGTCACCGCTCGACGGCGTCGGACCGGACGACCTGAACATCAAGGGCCTCATCGAACGGGTGAGCAAAGGCGGCGTGCGCGAACTGATCATCGCCGTCAACGCCACCGTCGAGGGCCAGACGACCGCCCATTACATCACCGACCAGCTCGACGGCCTCGGCGTCAAGATCACCCGGCTCGCCCATGGCGTGCCGGTGGGTGGCGAACTGGATTATCTGGACGAAGGCACGCTGACGGCGGCATTGAGGGCGAGGACGGCGATTTGAGGAAGACACCGCTTGGAATGCAGGACTGCCTTCCCACCAAGACTGCCACGGCAAACGATGCGGTGAATTGCAAAGCCGCAATACTCTCTCCCGTCATTCCTGTGCTCGTCACAGGAATCCAGCCACGCGACGTCCGTCGCGTGAGAGACTCTTTCGCGCCATGGACATGGCGCTGCTGGATCCCCGCCACAAGGGCGAGGATGACGGAGTTTAGAGACGCTCCGTCCCAGGCTGAAGAAGGTCCGCTGAAGCGCAACAAGGCGCGGCACATTCTGTCACTTCTCACAGCCGCCCTTATCACCCTCACATCCCTGCCTGCCCTTGCCGCCTCCCAAGCCGAAACCGAAGCCCAGTTCCGTCAATGGCTGCAGACCGATCTGTGGCCGCAGGCGCAGAAATCCGGCATCTCGCCCGCCGCCTTCAAGGCCGCATTTGCCGATGTGAAGCTCAACTGGGACCTGCCGGACCTCGTCCCGCCCGGCACTAAGCCGCCCGGCGAACAGAAGCAGAGCCAGGCGGAATTCTCTTCGCCCGGCGCCTATTTCTCCGAACAGCGGCTGCAGGGGCTGGCGGCAACCGGCCGCAGTCTTGCCAAGGAAAATGCCGCGACGCTCCGGCGGATCGAGAAGACATACGGCGTTCCGGGTCCGATCGTCGTTGCCATCTGGGGCCGGGAATCCGGTTTCGGCCGGGCGAAGATCCCACATCCGATCATGGACGTGCTTGCTACCAAGGCCTTCATGTCGACGCGCGGCGATCTTTTCCGCCGCGAGCTGATCGCCGCCCTTCACATCCTCGACAGCGGCGACGTGCGCGAAGCCGAGATGAAGGGCTCCTGGGCCGGCGCCATGGGCCAGCCACAGTTCCTGCCGACGAGTTTCCTCAAATATGCCGTCGATTTCGATGGCGACGGCCGCCGCGACATCTGGAAATCGACACCGGACACACTTGCCTCTATTGCCAACTACCTGTCGAAAAAGGGCTGGCAGCGTGGCCGCGACTGGGGTTTCGAGGTCTATATCCCCGCCAACGTTACGTGCGCGCAGGAAGGCCCGGACCTGGCCAAGCCGATCTCACAATGGGCATCCGATGGCATCGAGCGCGCATCCGGCAAGGCGTTTCCGGCCAGCGAAACCAAGGCGGAAGGCATGATGCTGGTACCCGCCGGCCGCAACGGGCCTGAATTCATCGTCACGCCGAATTTCTACGTCATCAAGGAATACAACAATTCCGACCTCTATGCCCTGTTCATCGGCAACCTCGCCGACCGGATCGCGTCGGGCGGCGGCGCCTTCAGGCGCGAGTTCGGCGATGTCGGCAAGATGTTGCGCTCGGACGTTCTGAAGATGCAGAAGGCGCTGGAAAAACAGGGCTATGATATCGGCAAGGCCGACGGCCTGGCGGGTTACAAGACCCGCCGCTCGCTTGGCGCATGGCAGGCGAAGAACGGCATCGAGCCGACGTGTTTTCCGGATGCGGGGCTGAAGGCGAAGTTGAGGTAGTTTCGCACTTGGCCTGCCCCTCATCCGCCCTTCGGGCACCTTTTCACCGTAAACGGGGCGAAGGAAGAAGCGGCAAGCTCCGAACCAGTCCCTCGCCCCGTTTACGGGGGGAGGGTGAGGGGCGACACGCAAGACGGCCCGTCTTCATGCAATACCGAGTCTCGGGCTAAGCCTTGGTCAGCTTCAGGATCGTAGATCCCCCGCCCCGGCTTTCCGTCACGGCATAGACCGAGCCATCCGGCGCGACCTTAACGTCGCGGATGCGGGCCTCGAGCGGGACGTTCTCTTCGAATTTAACCCTGTCGCCGTCCATATGCAGGACCACCAATCCCTGCGCGACGAGACCGCCGATCAGGAAAGCGCCTTTCCATTCGGGAATGGCATCACCGTCGTAGAAAGCCATCCCCGATGGACCGATGACCGGGTCCCAGTAGTAGACCGGCTGTTCCGTACCTTCCAGCGTGGTGATGCCGTCGCCGATCTTGCTGCCACTGTATTCGACGCCATAGGTGACCTTCGGCCAGCCATAGTTCATGCCCGCTTGCGGCCGGTTGAGTTCATCGCCGCCCTTTGGCCCGTGCTCCACGGTCCAAAGGCGCCCCTGCCCGTCGAGCGCTGCCGCCTGCATGTTGCGGTGGCCATAGGACCAGATTTCCGGCATCGCGCCGTCGGTCTTGACGAACGGATTGTCCGGCAGTGCCTTGCCTTGCATGTCGATGCGAAAAACCTTGCCGAGGCCGCTGGTTATATCCTGCGCCTGTACGCGGGTCTTGCGGTCGGACCGCTCGCCGACCGTCACGTAAAGCGCATTGTCCAGGCCAAACACCAGCCGCGAACCATAATGCTTGTTGCCGTCATAAGTCGGCATCTGCTGGAAGATGACCTTTGTGCCTTCCAGCGCCGCTCCTGCGCCGGAGCGTACGAGTTTCGCCGAGGCGACCGACGTGCCGTTGCCGCCGTCGCGCGGTTCGGAAAACGACAAGAATATCACCCCGGACGTTTCGAAATCAGGCGCAAGGGCGACATCGAGAAGGCCGCCCTGGCCGCTCGAATCGACTTCGGGCACCCCTGATATGGCGGCGCTGACATCGCCTTCGTCCGAAACGATGTGCATCGTTCCTTCCCGGGCCGTTACCAGCATCGCGCCATCCGGCAGGAATTCCATCGCCCAGAGATTGGGCAAGCCTTCCGCAACCGGCTCTGCCCTGATCTTCACCACCTGGGAAGGCTGCGGAGCCCGGATCTGCCCCTCGAAAGCCGGCTTCTGGCCCGCCCCGTTCGGGCGCCGGGTTTCAACCGCGGTGCCCGCCGTTTGCGAGAATGCCGGAGCAGCAAGAGCGACGGCGAGAATGGTTCCGGTGAGAAGAAGAAGCCGTGTTGGCATCGGGAACTCCTGTTGGTGCGGTGGCGCAGCAAGCGCGGTTCAACACAATGTCCCCCAGCCCGGATGGTTTCATCCGGAGCGATCAACATCCAATCAAGAAGATTTTATCGTGAGCCGCAGCGCTCAGTGCATGTCCATCTGCTGTTTGTAGCGCTCGTACTCATAAGGGAGGATCGTCTGGCGCTCGATCATCCTATGCACGCGGGGGGCAGCGTCACCACGATGCAGGGCGAGAAGACGGTCGCCAATCTCCGCGTCTGCCTGTGTGCGGCGCTGGTTGTGGCGGACATATTCCACCCAGGTCGGCACGTGATAGGTTTCGGTCCAGGTGGTAGGGTTTTCCAGATCGCGCATCAGCCCCCATTGCCCTGCGCCATCCCTGATCCGGATACGGCGGCGCTCGGCCATGGCGGTGAGGAAGTCCGGCACGTCGTCGTCGGCGATCTCGTAATCGATCATCACCACGATCGGGCCGCTGCGGGGCTTGAGATCGAGCTTCAGCAGAGGTTCCGAAAAGCGGTTGAGCGGGTCGAGATTGAGCGACTGAAACTCCGGCAGCGGCAATCTCAGCCCGATGGCGGCGCCCACCACCATCAGCAGTGCCGAGGCGATCAGCGCATTCGCCGGGCCATAGTTTTCCGCCGCCTGCCCCCACATCCAACTGCCGGCGGCAATGCCGCCAAACGTCGTCGTCTGGTAAAGCGATAGCGCCCGTCCCACGACCCAGCGAGGCGTCGAGAGCTGCACGGTCGTATTGAACAGCGACAGCGCCAGAACCCAACCGGCACCTGACAGAAGAAGCGCAAGGCTGGTCAGCCAGCCATAGGGGCTGACCGCCGTCACCAGGCTGCTGACGGCAAAACCGGCAAAGGCAATGCGCACGATCCATTCGCTGGAAAGGTGTTCGCGCAACCGGGCGCTCAAAAGCGCGCCACCGATGGCGCCGAGGCCGAAGGCACCGAGCATGATGCCATAGGTGAGCGGTCCGCCGGCGACCAGGTCGCGGGCGACCAGCGGCAGAAGGGCGAGGATGGCGCTGGCCGACAGGCCGAAGAAGAAGCCCCGCACCAGCACCTTGCCGATATTCGGCGACATCGCGACGTAACGCAGACCCGCGGAAATCGCCCGGCCCATCGATTCGCGCGGCAGCGTCGACAGCGTCTCCTCCCGGCGCCAGCGCAGCAGTGCATAGATGATGGCGAAATAGCTGAGCGTATTGGCGGCAAAGGCCGCGGCTGCCCCGGCCGCCGCGACGATCACGCCGCCGATTGCGGGGCCGACAGAGCGGGTGATGTTGAACCCCATGCTGTTCAGCGCGACGGCCGCCGGCAGTACCTCGCGCGGCACCATGTCGCCGACCGAAGCCTGCCAGGAGGGATTGTTGAGCGCCGTACCACAGCCGATCAGGAAGGTGAACAAGAGAAGCAGCCAGGGGGTGATAAAACCGAAATAGGCACAGAGTGTCAGAAGCGCCGAGACGCTGAGCATGAAACACTGGCCAATCAGCATGATGCGGCGGCGGTCGAAATTATCGGCAAGCGCGCCGGAAATAAGAGAAAACAGCATGATCGGCAGCGAGGTCGAGGCCTGCACCAACGCTACCATATTTACCGAGTCGGTAATCGAGGTCATCATCCAGGCGGCGCCGACGGCCTGAATCAGTCCGCCGAAGTTGGATGCAAGGCTGGCCACCCAGATGACCCGGAACGTATCATGCTTGAACGGCGCCAATGGCGATAGTCGATGCGGCAACGCGCTTTCCACCCTGTCTGTGATTGAATCGTCTTTGTGACACCCAATCTAAGCCAGATGACTGGCCGGGCAAGCAAAAGCACTGCCACCGGCAGGATTTTACCACTTCTCAGCCTGCATTCGGGTTTTGCGGGCCGGTGAGCGGGATATCTTGCATTTGCGGATAATCGAGCGTATATGACCCTCAAATTCTTGATCGGTGATGAAGAGTGGGCCCGTCAGGACCCGCTCTTTTTTGTTACCGATGTTTTGGGAGAACATCGTTTGTCCGATACGGCAACGGCAGAAAACACACAGGAACCGCGCCTGGTCACCGAGACCGGCATCGACCGGCGCATCGCCGACATCATCGAACCCGTCCTCGTTCCGATGGGCTACCAGCTGGTGCGCGTGCGCCTGTCCTCACAGAATGGCGCGACGCTGCAGATCATGGCCGAGCGGCTCGATGGCACGATGACCGTGGAGGATTGCGAAGCGATTTCGACGGCGATCTCGCCTGTGCTCGACGTGGAAGATCCGGTCGATCGGGAATATCATCTGGAAGTATCGTCGCCGGGCATTGATCGGCCGATGGTGCGCAAGTCGGATTTCACGCGCTGGGCCGGCCATCTGATCAAGTTCGAAACCTCGATCCTGGTCGATAACCGCAAGCGTTTCCGCGGCAAGATCCTTTCCGCCGACGACGAAGGTTTTACGATCGAGCGCGACCAGCCGGCAGCCGGCGAAGAACCGCGGGTGGTCATTCCCTTTACGGCGCTCGCCGAAGGCAGGCTCATCCTCACGGACGATCTGATCCGCGATGCGCTGACAGCAGACAAGAAGGCGAAGGCGGCCCAAGCCGAACAGGGTGTGGCCGCCAATGAAAACTTCGAAGACGAAGATTCGCCGATCAATTGAGTTCATGGGCGCGGGACGCCTTCGATAGAGGCCCCGGCAATCAGACGGAGACTTTAATATGGCAGTGAGTGCTAACAGGCTCGAACTTCTGCAGATCGCGGATGCCGTCGCGCGCGAAAAAGTGATCGACCGCGAAATCGTTCTGGCCGCCATGGCCGACGCGATCCAGAAGGCCGCCCGCTCGCGCTACGGTTCGGAAAGCAATATCCGCGCCGACATCAATTCCAAGACCGGCGAAATCCGGCTTCAGCGCCTGCTCGAAGTCGTCGAGGTTGCCGAGGATTACGCGACCCAGATTCCGCTGGAACTGGCCCGTGACCGCAACCCGGACGCCATTCTCGGCGACTTCATCGCCGACCCGCTGCCGCCGATGGATTTCGGCCGTATCGCCGCCCAGTCGGCCAAGCAGGTCATCGTCCAGAAGGTTCGCGAAGCCGAGCGTGACCGCCAGTTCGACGAATTCAAGGATCGCATCGGCGAAATCGTCAACGGTACCGTCAAGCGTGTCGAATATGGCAATGTCATCGTCGACCTCGGCCGTGGCGAAGGCATTATCCGCCGCGACGAAATGATCCCGCGCGAGAACATGCGCTACGGCGACCGCGTCCGCTCGTATGTCTACGACGTACGCCGCGAACAGCGTGGCCCGCAGATTTTCCTGTCGCGTACCCATCCGCAGTTCATGGTGAAGCTGTTCACCATGGAAGTTCCGGAAATCTACGACGGCATCATCCAGATCCGCTCCGTTGCCCGTGACCCGGGTTCGCGCGCCAAGATCGCCGTCATTTCCAACGATTCGTCGATCGATCCGGTCGGCGCCTGCGTCGGTATGCGCGGTTCGCGCGTTCAGGCCGTTGTCGGCGAATTGCAGGGCGAGAAGATCGACATCATTCCCTGGAATGAGAATCCGGCATCGTTCATCGTCAACGCGCTGCAGCCGGCTGAAGTCACCAAGGTCGTTCTCGATGAAGACGCAGAGCGCATCGAAGTCGTGGTTCCGGATGAGCAGCTGTCGCTGGCCATCGGCCGCCGCGGCCAGAACGTTCGCCTCGCATCGCAGCTGACCGGCTGGGACATCGACATCATGACGGAAGCGGAAGAATCCGAGCGCCGCCAGAAGGAATTCAACGAACGCACCGCGCTGTTCATGGAAGCCCTCGACGTCGACGAAATGGTTGGCCAGGTTCTGGCATCGGAAGGTTTTGCCGCTGTCGAAGAGCTTGCCTATGTCGAGCTTGACGAGATCGCTTCGATCGAAGGCTTCGACGAAGACACCGCCAGCGAACTGCAGACCCGCGCTCGCGAATATCTCGAGCGGCTTGAAGGCGAATTGGATGCCAAGCGCATTGCGCTCGGCGTCTCCGATGAGCTGCGCACGATCAACGGCATGACCAGCCAGATGCTGGTTGCGCTCGGTGAAGACGGCATCAAGACGATGGAAGACTTTGCAGGCTGCGCCGCTGACGATCTCGTCGGCTGGTCGGAACGCAAGGACGGCGAGACGAAGAAGTTTGAAGGCCTGTTCTCCAAGCTCGAAATCTCCCGCGTCGATGCCGAACGCATGGTCCTGCAGGCGCGTCTTGCTGCCGGCTGGATCACCGAAGAAGACCTGGCGCGCGAAGAAGAAGCCCTCGAAGTCGTGGAAGGCGCGGAACAGGACGCCTGAAAAGGCGTTGCTGATCGTGATCCAAGCTGATGCTGCTTGAAGACCGTCATGTTAGTTGAAGACAAGGACCCCGCCGGGGACATCGATGGTGAAGCAGTGAACGGCCGCATGTGCATCGTGACACGGCAGAGCGGAACGCCGGAAACGTTGATCCGCTTTGTTGCTGGGCCTGATGGCCGGGTGGTGCCCGACCTGAAGAAGCAGCTGCCGGGCCGGGGCTGCTGGGTCAGCGCGGAACGGGCGATCGTCGAGAAGGCGATTGCCAAGAAACTGTTTGCCCGCGGACTGAAGCGGGCGGATGTGACGGCTGGACCGGAGCTTGCCGATGAGGTGGACCGGCTCTTGTCGATGCAACTGGGCGGCATGATGAACCTGGCGCGCAAGGCCGCGCAGTTCATCAGTGGCGCTTCGAAAGTCGAGCAGGCCGTGCGCGGACTGGCGGCGCTCGCCACCTTTCATGCGGTGGATGCCGCAGCGGACGGGGTGCGCAAGATAGACCAGGCGCGCAAGGCGATGAGCTTTGTCGTCGATGACGGACAGGAAATACCCTCCTTTCGCTTCTTCACCGAAGCGGAAATGGGAGGGCTTTTAGGCCAGAATGCTTTTATCCATGCCGCAGCGCTTGCAGGGCAGGCGGGTGAGGGTGTAGTGAAGCGCGCAAACATGCTCGAACGATATCGGGGAACCGTCCCCGCTCGAGCCGTTGGCGCCGAATCTGGCTTGCCGACACAATGACGCGGGTCACCGGCGCAGGCCGGCACAACCGCGATTGCAAAACAGAAATTGAACGGCGGGGTCTGGTGATACGCATCCGGCCCTGATCTTAGGAACGGAACGGAATGACCGACAACAACGACGACAAGACATTCGGCGGAGCCAAGAAGACGCTGACCCTGAAGCCTTCCGGGGTGAGTCAGGGAACTGTTCGCCAGGACATGGGTCGCGGCCGGACGAAGGCAGTCGTGGTCGAGACGCGCAAGCGGCGGCCAATGCGGCCGGAAGACGAAAAGCCGGTCGTTCCGATCGCAACACCGGCGGCCCCTGTGGCACGCGTGGTCGAACCGCAGCGCCCGGCACCCGTGCCGCAGCAGCAACAGCCTGCGCGCCCGGCTCCTCAGCAGCAACAGCCGCGCCAGCAGGACAATCGCCAGGACAACAACAACCGCCCGCGGGTCGGTGTGGTTCTCAACCAGCTTTCCGCTGGCGAGATCGACGCCCGCCGCCGTGCGCTTGCCGAAGCCCAGATCCGCGACGCCGAAGACGCCAAGCGCCGCGCTGCCGAAGAGGCACGCCGCGCAGCCGAAGAGGCCGAGCGTCTGAAGGCTGAACAGGCTGAAGCAGCCCGTCTCGCCGCCGAAGAGGCAGCCCGCACACCTGCGGAACGTGCAGCCGAAAAGGCAGCTGTCGAGGCAGCGCTTGCCGCCGAAGCGGAAGCAGCAGCCGTTGCCGCCCGCAAGGCGGAAGACCAGGCACGTGCCCAGGCCGCAAAGCCTGCAACGGCACCATCGACGATCGCCCCTCCACCCGGCGCCCGCCGCAAGGCGGAAGGCGAAGAGGAAGAGGCACGTCCGAACCGTGGCGCCACCGCACCGGTTCGCGGCAAGGTCGTTCGCCCGGAACCTGCCAAGGCCCCTGCCCGTCCGAAGACGGAAGAAGAACGCCGCAAGGGCAAGCTGACGCTGACCGCCGCACTCGACGACGACGGCAATCCGCGCGGCCGTTCGATGGCTGCCATGCGCCGCCGGCAGGAGAAATTCCGCCGCAGCCAGATGCAGGAAACCCGCGAAAAGGTCATGCGCGAAGTGATCCTTCCGGAAACCATCACCATTCAGGAATTGTCGCAGCGTATGGCTGAACGGGCCGTCGACGTGATCAAGTACCTGATGAAGGAAGGTCAGATGATGAAGCCGGGCGACGTCATCGACGCCGACCTCGCCGAACTCATCGCCGGCGAATTTGGCCATACGGTCAAGCGCGTTTCGGAATCCGACGTCGAAGAAGGCTTGTTCAACACCGAAGACGCCGGCGACATGCAGCCGCGTCCGCCGATCGTGACCATCATGGGTCACGTCGACCACGGCAAGACCTCGCTGCTCGACGCCATCCGCAAGACCCATGTCGTTTCGGGCGAAGCCGGCGGCATCACCCAGCATATCGGCGCCTACCAGGTCGAGCAGAACGGTCACAAGATCACCTTCATCGACACCCCCGGTCACGCCGCCTTTACGGCGATGCGTGCCCGTGGCGCCCAGGCGACCGACATTGCGATCCTCGTGGTGGCTGCCGACGACAGTGTCATGCCGCAGACGATCGAATCCATCAGCCATGCAAAGGCTGCCGGCGTTCCGATCATCGTGGCGATCAACAAGGTCGACAAGCACGAAGCCGATCCGCAGAAGGTGCGCAACCAGCTGCTGCAGCATGAAGTGTTCGTGGAAACCATGGGCGGTGAAGTGCTTGACGTCGAAGTCTCGGCCAAGACCGGTCTCGGCCTCGACAAGCTGCTCGAAGCCATCCTGCTGCAGGCCGAAATTCTCGACCTGCGCGCCGATGCGGACCGCACGGCGGAAGGTACCGTCGTTGAAGCCCAGCTCGATCGCGGCCGTGGTGCAGTTGCCACAGTCCTCGTTCAGAAGGGCACATTGAAGCCAGGCCAGATCATCGTTGCCGGCGACCAGTGGGGCCGTGTTCGTGCGCTCGTCAACGACAAGGGCGAACACGTCAAGGAAGCGCCTCCGTCGATGCCGGTCGAGATCCTCGGTCTTTCCGGTACGCCGCTGGCAGGTGACAAGTTCGCCGTCGTCGAGAACGAAAGCCGTGCCCGCGAAATCTCGGAATATCGTCAGCGCCTGACCCGCGACAAGGCGGTTGCCCGTGCATCCGGCCAGCGTGGTTCGCTGGAACAGATGATGATGACGCTGCAGAACACCGGCCTCAAGGAATTCCCGCTGGTCATCAAGGGCGACGTGCAGGGCTCGATCGAAGCCATTGCCGGCGCACTCGACAAGCTGGGAACCGACGAAGTTCGTGCCCGCATCGTGCATTCGGGCGCCGGTGGTATCACCGAGTCCGACATCTCGCTGGCAGAAGCCTCGAACGCGGCCATCATCGGCTTCAACGTTCGTGCCAACGCCCAGGCCCGTACCGCTGCAGAACGCTCCGGTATCGAAATCCGCTACTACAACATCATCTACGATCTGGTGGATGACGTGAAGGCAGCGATGTCTGGTCTTCTTTCTCCAGAAAGACGCGAAACCTTCCTGGGCAATGCCCAGATCCTGGAGGTGTTCAACATCACCAAGACCGGCAAGGTCGCGGGTTGCCGCGTCATCGAAGGCAAGGTCGAACGTGGTGCAGGTGTGCGTCTGGTTCGCGACAACGTCGTCATCCACGAAGGCAAGCTTAAGACCCTCAAGCGCTTCAAGGACGAAGTCTCCGAAGTGCCGATGGGCCAGGAATGCGGCATGGCCTTCGAGAATTACGAAGACATCCGCGCCGGCGACACGATCGAGTGCTTCCGCGTCGAGCACATCACCCGCACGCTGTAAGCGCTTCCGGGCTGAGAAAGACACTTTTCAGAATGGCGGCTCCGGCCGCCATTTTGCTGTGCTGGATCTGACCTTCGGCACAAAGCACCATCGTCGGCCCACCCGCCTGAAAATGGCCATGGCGGGGGCGGCTGGCAGCGCCTACGCTGCTGGAACTCATCCCTTCGGAAGGTCCACATGCTCGCCCAATTCCTCGCCATCACCCTGATCAACACGTTCACCTGGTTCGGCGGGCAAGGCTATTGCGCCTTTGACTTTGCCGTTCTGGAAAGCGGCGAGGAACTGACGGACATTTCGCTGACGCTGCGGCCGCAATTCGATCCTGCAAACACTGCGACCGGCAACACGGATTTGCCGGATGAAACCATCACTTTCGATGTTCTTGGTGGATCGGCCGTCAATGCGGGAAATACGGCGAAGATCGAGACCGACTGCAATGTTGAAGGCTTCGATATTGTCGCAGCCAAGGGGACGGCGAATGGGGAGGGCCTGGATCTCATCGCGGCGGGGCGCGTGGAGATCGACACCTACAAGCCGCTACCCTTGAAAGTTGGGGAATAGCGCCACGACATCCATCGCGGCGCCACTGACCTAGATCTGTTTGCCGATTTTGGCGTCGACGGACTGCGCGTTCGATCCGCGAATGGCAAAGAAGAAGAAAATCGCGGCCCAAAGGATCGACTTTTCGGCGCCGGCAAGGCCTTCGCCCGTAACGATGCCATGGAAATAGACCGTGACAAGCAGAACGATCATGGCCGCAAAGGATGCCGGGCGGGTGAACAGGCCGATCGCGATCAGAATACCGCCGAAGAACTCCGTGGCCGACAGCAGCGGCGACCAGAAGACGCCCGGATAGAAGCCCAGGCTTTCGACCATGCCAGCGGCGCCGAAGGGATTGATGATCTTGCCATAGCCGTGGGTGACGAGCAGAACGCCGGCGACCACGCGCAGCAGTGTTTCGGCTGTCGTATCGAGCGGCAGATAAAACCGCTGCAGGCCAGGCAGCATGGCTGGCGGCCGGGTCGATGTTAGGTCAGTCATGTTGTCTCCTCTTGATTTTGCAACGCAACATTTTCTTGCTGCGAAATTTGCGACTATCAAGGGAGACTTCCGCCAAAACCTGATAACGTTAGTTAACAATTTCGTGAGGCATTCTTGATCGCGCGCTGTTGCGGCCTAATCCAACGATCGATAACGTCCGCCAACACGACATCGCCACGGAAGCCGACATGACAGACAAGCCGCGCATTGCCATTCTCTACTGCACCCAGTGCAACTGGCTGCTGCGTGCCGCCTGGATGGCGCAGGAACTGCTCTCCACGTTTGGCGACAGCCTGGGAGAAGTGGCGCTCATTCCCGGCACCGGCGGCAATTTTGAAATCCATGCCGGCGACACGCTGATCTGGGAACGCAAACGTGACGGCGGCTTTCCGGGACCAAAGGAATTGAAGCAGCTTGTCCGCGACGTGATCGAACCCGGGCGCGATCTCGGTCACACCGACCGGACCTGATCCTTTGACCGCAGGCCTGCTTTTCGGTGTTTTCAGCGCCGCTTTTCTCTCCGCCACGTTGCTGGTTGGCTTGTCCGAGGCCGCTCTGCTTCTCGCTGCCGGACAACCGGACGCGCCGCTTGTGGCACTTTTTCTGGCCGCGACGGCAGGCAATGTGCTGGGCGCGGTCGTCAACTTCGTGCTCGGCCGTTTTCTCCTGCGTTTCGAGCATCGCCGGTGGTTTCCGGTCAGCCCGGTCAACAGGAAGCGCGCTGAAGCACTGTTCGGCCGCTACGGCCAGCCTATTCTGCTCTTTTCCTGGTTGCCGATAGTCGGAGACCCGTTGACGCTGGCAGCCGGCCTTTTGCGCACGCCTTTTCCTGTTTTCCTCATCTATGTGACGATCGGCAAGGCAGCACGCTACGCGGTGCTGCTATGGGCATTGGACACCCTTTCCGCCTGAGATCGGCTGAAACTGAAACGGCGGGTAAATCCCGCCGCATCATCTATTGATCGTTGTTACCGGTAGGGAGAACGGCAAACCCTGTAGACGCCGCTCGTCGACAGAAAACGGTCCGTCGCCGGATTGTAGGAGCGGTACCGCGCCAGGCACCAGCGGACATGACGGTTATAGCCGTTGTAGATGACCGGAGGCGCTACATAGATGGGCGGCCTGTAATACGGCCGGTAATACGGGCGATGGTACCCCGGACGATAATAGGGCCGCCCGGGCCGGTAGTGCGGCCTGTAATTGGGGCGATGATGAGGCCTGTAGTTGGGCCGGTGATGCGGCCTGTAGTTCCCGTGACCGGAGCGATGGGCAACCGTCTGGATGTCCGATTTCTGTGCGCCGCCGATATCCGGTACCGGCATGGCCTGCGAGCCGGCAGCAGGCATCATGATGGAGGCGGCGCTCAGCACGCAGCCAATAACGAAATTTCGAAATCCCGCCATTTGTTTCCTCACTTTTCCCAAAAGGGTTTGCTTGGTTGGTGTCCCTGTTTCATAGAACGGTGAGTCTTTTTGTTTTATTCGTGTTTTCGTGGTCATCCGACTGCAAACTGGGGCATCATTTGACATTGTGCCCCTTCACAATCGGCAGGATGCCCCAATATTCCCTGTAAGTCACTCGCCGGATTATCAAAATCCTGTCAGCGAGACGGAGGATAGATTGAGCTTGAAATTCGGCACCAGCGGCCTGCGCGGCCTTTCGACTGATCTCAATGGCCCTGCGGCCGCTATCTACGCGACGGCGTTTGCCCGCTATCTCATCTCGTCCGGACAGGCGAAACCCGGCGATCCAATCCTGCTTGGCCGGGACTTTCGTGCCTCCAGTCCGGACATTTCGGCGATCTGCGCCGGCGCATTGACCCGGGCCGGACTGAAAGTTCTCGATTGCGGGACGGTGCCGACACCGGCTCTGGCGCTCTATGGTTTGGAGCTCGGCGCGGCTGCCTTGATGGTCACCGGCTCGCACATCCCCGCCGATCGCAACGGCATCAAGTTCTACCGCCCGGACGGCGAAATCGCCAAGATCGATGAAGAAGCGATCGGTGCGGAAGCCAGCGCACTGATGAGCGGATCCGCACCCATCGATGCGACGCCGGGCATGGCCGCCGATCACTCCCAACAGGCCGAAGCACTCTTCCTGGCCCGGAACACCGCGATCCTTCCGGCCAACGCTTTGGGCGGCTTGAAAGTCGGTGTGTACCAGCACAGCACGGTGGCGCGTGACCTTTTTGTCGAGGCGCTGACCCACTACGGCGCCGACGTCGTTCCGCTTGGCCGTTCCGCCGATTTCATTCCGGTCGATACCGAAGCCGTTTCGCTTGCAACGATCGACCTGCTCAAGGCATGGGCGCTCGAGCATAAGCTCGACGCGATCGTCTCGGCCGATGGCGACGGAGACCGTCCGCTTGTCAGCGACGAGACCGGCCTGCCGTTGCGCGGCGACCTTTTGGGCCTGATCGCCGCGCAGTTTGCCGGCGCGACGATTGCCGTAACGCCGGTCACCTCCAATTCCGGCCTGGAGCGCCAGCACGGCCTCTCAATCGTGCGCACTCGAGTTGGGTCGCCATTCGTGATCGCCGGCATGCTGGACGCCGTTCGCAATGGTCAATCCGGTGTCATCGGTTTCGAGGCCAATGGCGGCACATTGACTGCCACCGGCTTCACCATCAACGGAACCCCTCTCAGAGCCCTGCCGACGCGCGACAGCTTCCTGCCGGTGCTTGCCGTTCTTTCCCGCGCCGCTCGCAGCGGTGGCCCCCTCTCGGCGCTTGCTGCAGGCTTCGCGCTCCCGGTGGCGCTCAGCGACCGGATCGAAAACTTCCCGATCGAGACGAGCGCTGCCCTTATGGCTCATCTCAGGGGTGGCATGAACAATCTGTCGGCCTTTCTCGCCCCCATCGGAGAGCCAAAAGCCATCAGCGACATCGACGGATTGCGTGTCACGCTGACAGACGGACGCATTATTCACTTTCGTCCATCGGGCAACGCGCCGGAAATGCGGTGCTATGTCGAAGCAGAAACCGCTGGTCAGGCGGAGAGGCTGCTCGAACAGGGCCTGGAATGCATCCGCACCTTTGAAGAGCAACCCGGCTAAAGCTTGCGGCGCGCGCTCCAACGAAATGATTTTCGTGGAAAATCCTTCCCCTCCAACGGTTTGGCCAGTTTTTTAAGAGGCTTTTCAAGAAAACTTCAAAAACCCTGTTGACACAAAAGCGTGGGCCTCGTACATCCCCCTCCGTCGCCCAGATGGCGGAATTGGTAGACGCGCCAGCTTCAGGTGCTGGTACTCGAAAGGGTGTGGAGGTTCGAGTCCTCTTCTGGGCACCAATTTCCAAAAAGCTCTGCAATCCCAAAAGGATGCAGAGCTTTTTCTGTTTCGGGGCAGCTCACTCCCGCAGAGTTAGCGCAGGCCGAAAACATGGCAGCGCCTCTCCTTCCTGTTGATGCCGTTTTATCAATACATGCCCAGCTTCACCAGGATCGCGATTTACTGGATACTCGAAAGAAATTTGTGGTGAGGGTCCTCAATATGAGCAACTCGCCTATTGAAAACGATCGAGTCAAATCCTACCTGCAGCCCACACCCGGATTTTCATGTGAAACCGGGTATGGGCCTGCCGGGACGATACGCGATCTCATCCTGCAGGCGTGGCTCTACTGATGAACTTTACCTCTGGCGGTAAACCGCCGGAGAGTTTTACTATGTCTGCACTAACCATCTGGTGTTTTCAAAAGTGTGCAGTAGTATGTGCCCTCATGATGGACACACGCTTCTCTTCGGCTCTGCAGATCATTATTACAGTTGCCGTCAATGAAAAGAACAACACACGCTCGACGAGCGAAGCACTGGCAGCGAAGCTCGATGCCAGGCCCAGTCTTGTGCGCAAACTGGTTGCGCCGTTGATGCATAAGAATATTCTTGTGTCGTCTGAAGGATATCAGGGAGGCTACCGGCTTGGCCGGCCTGCCAGCGCGATCTACCTGAGCGAGATTTACCTCGCTGTCACGCCGGACAAGAAAATCTGGGGTACGCGTGACGATATCCCGGCCGAATGCTTCGTCTCAAGCAATATGAACGAATGGTCGGCAAAGCTCGGCAAAGAAGCAGAGCAAGCTCTGCTCGGCCTTCTGGGGGAAAAATCGGTGGAAGATGCCATTTCCGAACTGGCAACTATCGACGGAGGCAAGTGTCCCGTGGGACGCTCGATCGCATCCTGATTCGGCCGCAATGCGGCCGTGCGGGACGGCCGGAGGGAACCGGACCGTCCCCGTCACTGATCGGAGGTCAGCCAAATCCGTGACGAACCGTCGGCTAGCCGTGCACGTGCACGGCTAGCCGGATATTTTACAGCAGCTTAGAAATCGCGCTGCAGACGAACGAAGCCGAACACTTCGTCATCACTACCATCTTCATCCTGATACTGAACGCTCACCTTGGTCTTCAGGCCATCGGTGATCTTGTAGTCGACGGTTACGCCGCCGATCCAGGCATCGCCGCCGGTGAAGCCGTTGCCAGTGCTGCTCAGATCGATCTTGCTGAAGTACTGTGCGCCGGGCGTGATGCTGAACTTGTCGTTGATCTTCAGTTCGTACTGGGCGCCGACAGTCCATTCGGACTCTTCGTAGTAGTAGTTGGCGCCGGAAGCGTAGGCACCGTAGATGCCGAGCTGGCCTGGGCCGAGATCAGCATAGATGATCGCGCGGACAGCGCCTTCTTCGGTGTCGGTGTCATAACCGCCAAGCAGGTAAGCGGTGACAATGCCGACCGTGCCCGAAACCTGACCGGTGATGCCGACATTGTTCGGGCCTTCGCCCGGCTTGGTGTTGTAAGCGTCTTCCAGCTCTTCCACTGCGATACCGGCCTTGAAAGCGTCGGTTTCGTACTGGTAGCGGATGGCGTTGTGACGGGTCTCGTTGCTGGCGATAACGTCGGTTTCGCCGCTCAAGTCGTCATCCCACCAGCTGTACTGCATACCAACGCGCAGACCGGCGATTTCGATGTAACCCTGGTCGAGAAAGGTCTTGTTATCCACGGAACCGGAAGAATCCCGGGCGTTGGTACGAAGTGCAACGAGGCTCGACAGCGTGCCGAATTCGGTGTCGTTCTTGGCTTCGAACTCAAGCTGAGCACGGGTAAAGGTGTTCCAGTCAGACGTGCCCGACTTATTAGGACCAAAGTCGGTCTGGAAACGGATGTAACCGCCGATCTTCAGGCAGGTTTCCGTTCCCGGGATGTAGAAGTAGCCGGTGCCGAACGCGTCGCAGACGCGGACGTATTCCATCGGCTCTGGTTCAGCAGCAACAATAGCGTCGGCGGCAAATGCGCCGTTTGCTGCGGTCAAGGCCGCAGCGGAGGCAAAAAGAATAGCCTTCATAGTCATTTCGGATCCAATCAAGTTTCGATTGGGCACAGGTTTTCGTGGCTGAAAAAATCAGCGTCCCCCACCCCAAATATCGATTCAAGCCCCAATGGCAGCGGCCGAAACCGCAGCCCGAGATTACATGGGCGAAGAACTGTAACAATCAAAATTACAGTCATAATCTGTCATAAATGCAGGCTGGGATTTTGCGTGTTGCTGAAACGCAACATTCTGAGGTGCCAGATCGTGAGCACCCTCACTACCTGAAATAATCATACAGTCAACTCACAAACCACAGAGGGTGTGACCGGTAACATCTCAGGACTGTCAGGTAGTGACCGCCACACCAAACCGCAAGTAAGAAATTCTGACGTTTTCGTGAAGGACGGCAAAACGACGCAATCCGCACGAATCTTGCGGGAAGGATCACCACCGCGAAGTATTGTAAGGCAGTACCGTGTCTCGACCGTAAGAGCGCTCACGAACGAATCATCGGGCTACCCCCATTCCGCGGCATAGGCTCCGAAGCGAATCGCGCTTGACATGGACGCAATGCCCGTATTTTAATCTTGCCAACGGATTAAGCACTTTCCTTGACATGACCTTGTGGTCGACGGGCAGTTTGGCCCCACGATGCTCCCATCTGAGATGGGCACGGCGTCGTGGGGTTTTTGGTTTTTGGCGGGCTGATGAAAAATACGGTACGAATTGGCATTCTATATTCGACGACTGGCCCCTATGCCGAGATCGGACGCGACGCGCGTGACGGCGCCGATTTTGCCATCGAGGAAGTCCGCGCCATCCATGGCAATGCCATCGAACCCGTGACCATCGATCCCCATGCCGATATCGCCGCCTATCTGGAAGGCGCGCGCGCCATGCTGCGCGACCACGGCTGCCGTCATATTATCGGCACCATCACGTCGCTTGCCCGAAAGGAAGTCATCCCGCTGGTCGAAAAACATGACGGCCTGCTCTGGTATATGTGCCCCTATGAGGGTTTCGAGGCCAATGACAATGTCATCTATACCGGCGGCTGCCCCAATCAGCATCTTCTGCCGCTGTTCGATTATCTGATCCCGCGTTTCGGACGCCGTCCCTATCTGGTCGGCGCCAACTATGTCTGGGGCTGGGAAATGAACCGGCTGGCCCGCGAGCTGATCGAGGAAGCGGGTGGCGAGGTGCTCGGCGAGCGCTACCTGCCGCTGGAGGAAACCGCCGTCGAACGCATTGTTCTCGACATCGAACGGCAACGCCCGAGCTTCATCCTCAACAATTTCATCGGCCCGTCCAGCTATGCCTTTCTCGCCGCCATTCGCGCGCTGGGCGCCCGCAATCCGGCCTTCCTCCCGGAAAACTGCCCGGTGGTGAGCTGTGATCTGCAGGAAAGCGAACTGCCCCATATCGGCCTTGGCGTCGCCACGGGCCAGCTCTGCGCGGCCGCCTATTTCGATACGGTGGCAACCCCGGAAAATGCCGCCTTCAAGGCGCAGGTATCCGCCAAGTTCGGCATCGAGCGGCGTATTTCCAGCGTTTTTGCCAGCGCCTATGCCTCGGTCAAGCTGTGCACGGAAGCCATCATGGCAGCCGGAACGGACGATCCGACTGCTGTTGCGCGCCAGCTGTCGGCAGCACCCTTGCCAACCGTCCTCGGTCCGATCCTGATCAATCCCGATACGCGCCATGCGGCGCTGCCCTTCCATCTCGGCCGCATCAATGATGGCGGCGGTTTCGATATCATCGCCTCGCAGCCGGCCATCCCCGCCGATCCCTATCTCACCGGCCGCCGCACCCGGCAGCCGGCGCCATTGAGGATCGTGTCATGAGGGAAACGCCGAATTTCACCGGCTGGCGCGCCACGATCCTGCACCGGGAAGACAACACAACCGAACGGCTGACCCGCCAGCTGAAGCTGATCGGCTTTCAGGTGACGGTTCAATGGCAACCGCTCGATGCCGCCGACTTGCCGGATATCATGCTCGTCGATGCCGATCAGGGCT
>Ga0247813_10000874_pt1 | contig 24439 bp, 20 predicted proteins | sample UWRJL169409C1_FD_180719 | JGI IMG/M metagenome (GOLD analysis project Ga0247813, IMG submission 180719) | Plant litter microbial communities from Arlington Agricultural Research Station in Wisconsin, United States - UWRJ-L169-409C-1 | ecosystem: Environmental > Terrestrial > Plant litter >...
ACGAGGACGACGTGGAGCGCGACGGTGCCGGGTCTCCAGGCTCCTGGTGAGGCGGGGTGCTTCTCGGTGGGTGGCACAGCGTCAGCGTAGGGCCGGCCACCGACGTGGTCGTCGCCCGGGTGGGTGGTGTCGCGGGTGGTTCCTCGCCCGGTCGGGTCGACAGGACGCCCCGACCGGGCGATGCGACCGACCTGCCGGGAGCGGTCGGATAGGGGCACACCAGCACCCACGACACGAACGAGGCCGTCATGACCGCAGCACCCAGCTCCCAGCCGACGCCCGAGCACCCCCAGGGGCCGGGACCCCACCCGTCAGTCCAGGTCCCGGCCGGCTACGTGCTGGCCCCGGCACCGAAGAAGAAGGGCTTCGTCCGACGCCACAAGCTGCTCAGCCTCGTCCTGCTGGTCGTCGTCGTGGTGGTGCTCGCCCAGCTCGCCGGGGGCGGCGACGGGGCCCCGGCTCCTGCAGGGGCTCCGACGACCTCGCCGGCCACCTCGGCCCAGGACGCCCCGCCCGCAGAAGAACCCGCTCCGCCCGCCGAGGCTGCCCCACCCGCCGAGGCTGCCCCGCCTGCCGAGGCGGCCCCGGGCGTCGGCACCCCCGTCGCGGACGGCAAGCTGCAGTTCACGGTGACGAGCGTCGAGGCGGGGGTCCCGAGCATCGGCGACGACCTCTTCGGCGTCACGGCCCAGGGGCAGTACGTGCTGGTCCACATGACGGTGACCAACGTCGGCGACGAGGCCCAGCTCTTCGACGCGAGCTCGCAGACGCTGCTCGACGGCCAGGGGCGCACGCACTCCGCAGACTCTGGCGCGGCGATCTACCTGCCGGACTCCAACAGCTTCCTCATGAGCATCAACCCGGGCAACACCGTCGACGGCATCGTGGTCTTCGACGTGCCCGCCGACGCGACACCGGTGTCGGTCGAGCTGCACGACTCCCCGTTCTCCGGGGGCGTCACCGTCTCGCTCGGCTGAGCACCCGCCCGCGGCGGTCGCAAGGCTGCCTACAGACAGCAAGAGGGTGGGCGAGGATCTCCTCGCCCACCCCTCCTGCTGTCATTGCACCAGCTCGGGCCGCCTCGAGGCCGGACCAGGTCCTGACCTCCGGACCACGTCCTGACCCCACCGCGACCCGGCCGGGACACACCTGGCCGGGACGCCTCCAGGCCCGGTCGGCCCTGTCAGGCCGGAGAGATCCCGAGCGCCGACGACATGTCGGCGCGGATCGCCTGGAGCCGTCCGGCCGCGGTGTGCCGTGCCTCGGTGACCTCGTCGACGCTCGCGTCGGAGGCGACCGGGACGATCACCTCGAGGTAGCACTTGACCTTCGGCTCGGTGCCGCTGGGGCGCACGATGACGCGTGAGCCGTCCTCGGCGACGAGCCGCAGACCGTCGGTCGGCGGCAGACCGTCGACACCGTCGGAGAGGTCGACGGTCTCGATCACGGCGGACCCCGCCAGGCTGGCAGGCGGGGACGTACGCAGGCGCTGCATCGTCAGCGGGATCTGCGCGAGGTCGGTGAACCGGGCCGACAGCTGGTCGGTCAGGTGCAGCCCGTGCGCACGGGCCAGGTCGTCGAGGGCGTCGACGAGGGTGCGACCCTGCGCCTTGAGCCTGTCGGCGAGCTGGACCATGAGCAGGGCGGCGCTGATGCCGTCCTTGTCGCGGACCGTGGCCGGGTCGACGCAGTAGCCGAGGGCCTCTTCATAGCCGAAGACGAGACCGTCCACGCGTGAGATCCACTTGAAGCCCGTGAGGGTCGACGCGTGGTCGAGACCGTGCGCAGCCGCGATCCGAGCGAGCAGACGTGAGGAGACGATCGAGCTGGCGAGCAGCCCGCTCGTCTCACGCGAGGCGACGAGCTCGCCGAGCAGAGCCCCGACCTCGTCGCCGTGCAGCATCCGCCAGCCCTCGCGAGGACCTGTGTCACCGCCGGAGTTCGTGGCGAAGTCCTGCTCGGCACGGTGGTCCTTGACGGCCACGGCGCACCTGTCGGCGTCGGGGTCGTTCGCGATCACGAGGTCCGCACCGAGGGTCTGGGCGTAGGCGAGCGACAGGTCGATCGCCCCGGGCTCTTCGGGGTTCGGGAACGCGACCGTCGGGAAGGCCGGGTCCGGGTCGGCCTGCTCGGGCACGAGGAACACGTCCTGGTACCCGGCTGCCCGCAGGACGTGGTCGACGACAGCGCCACCGACGCCGTGCAGCGGCGTGACGACGATGCTCAGGTCACGCGGGGCGGTGTCGTCGGCGAGGGCGCCGACGGCGTCGAGGTAGGCCGTGAGGACCTCCGGGCCGGCGATGCTCCAGCCCTCCTCGGCCCGGGGGACCTGGACGGCCGGCGGCGCTGCGGTGATCTTCGCCGCGATGAGCGCGTCGAAGGGCGGCACGATCTGCGCGCCCTGGCCCGCGTCCGTGACGGCGCGCCCGCCGAGGTACACCTTGTAGCCGTTGTCCGCAGGCGGGTTGTGGCTCGCGGTGACCATCACGCCGGCGTCGGCGTCGAGGTGACGCACCGCGAAGGCGAGGACAGGCGTGGGCAGCGCCGAGGGCAGCAGCACCACGTCGAGACCGGCCGCCGTGAACACCGCGGCGCTGTCGAGGGCGTAGGTGTGGGAGTTGTGTCGCGCGTCGTAGCCGACGACGATCTTCGGTCGCGCCGGAGCCGCAGGCTCGTGACGGTGCAGCAGACCGTGCTTGTGCTCAGGCTGGGAGTCCTGCGCACCGAGCGAGTCGACGAGGTAGGCGGCCAGGCCTGCGGCGGCGCGCAGGATCACGGCACGGTTCATCCGGTTGGGACCGGCCTGCATCGCACCGCGGAGCCCAGCGGTGCCGAACTGCAACGACCCGGAGAACCTGTCGCGCAGGTCCTCCAGGGCCGCCTCGCGGACGGTCTCGTCCTCGGAGCGGATGGTCTGGAGGACCGCAGTGAGCTCGTTGCGTGAGAACGCGTCGGGGTCGTCGGCGATCCACGCCTCGACCCGTCGGGTGAGCGAGGCGACGTCTTCAGCGCCGGAGCCGGCGACCGCGCCCGTCGTGCCGCTCGTGCCGTCGATGCTGTCTGTGCTGTCGGTGCTCGTCATGTCAGATCTTCTTCACGATCTCGGCCAGCAGCGCGCTGATGCGCGGACCCGCGGCCTGGCCGGCTTCGATGACCTCGGCGTGCGACAGCGGCACAGGGCTGATGCCGGCGGCGAGGTTGGTGACGAGCGAGATCCCGAGGACCTCCATGCCGACCTGACGGGCGGCGATGGCCTCGAGCGTCGTCGACATGCCCACGAGCGAACCACCCATGATCCCAGCCATGCGGACCTCGGCGGGGGTCTCGTAGTGCGGGCCGGGGAACTGGACGTAGGTGCCCTCGGGCAGCGTCGGGTCGACCTCGTGGGCGAGCCCGCGCAGCCGGCTCGAGTACAGGTCGGTGAGGTCGACGAAGGTCGCACCCTCGAGCGGCGACGTCGCCGTGAGGTTGATGTGGTCGTCGATGAGCACCGGGGTGCCGGGCGTCCAGTCGGTGTTCAGGCCGCCGCAGCCGTTGGTGAGGATCGCGGTCTTCGCGCCGGCAGCCGCGGCTGTGCGCATGCCGTGCACGACGGCGCGCACGCCCTTGCCCTCGTAGAGGTGCGTCCGTGAGCCGAGGACCAGCGCGTGCTTGCCGGTTGCCTCGATGCGGATCGAGCGCAGCGTGCCGACGTGGCCTGCGACGGCAGGCTTGCCGAAGCCGGGGACCTCGTCGCTCGAGAGCTCGGCGACGGTCTCGCCGAGCAGGTCCGCCGCGCCGCCCCAGCCAGAGCCGAGGACGAGGGCGATGTCGTGCGACTCGATGCCGGTCGCGCGCGCGATGTACGCCGCTGCCTCGCGGGCGTTCTCGAAGGGGTCGGCGTCGGCGCCGGGCTGGTGGGGGACAGGAGAAGTCGTCATGGACTGAGGTTATCCGTACCGCGGGCCTGCGACGAGAGGACACTCGCCGTGCCGGGGTCGCCGAACGGCACGGGCACACCTGGGATAGTGGTGCCGTGACTCAGACACCCCCCGTGACTCCCTCCCAGCCCGACGCCCCAGCCCACACCCCCGGGTCGAGCGACCTCCAGGCGACCCGCATCGTCATCCTCGGCGGAGGGCCCGGCGGCTACGAGGCGGCCCTCGTCGCCCGCCGGCTCGGCGCGGACGTCACGGTCGTCGAGCTCCACGGCCTCGGCGGCGCCGCGGTCCTCACCGACGTCGTGCCCTCGAAGACCCTCATCGCGACAGCCGAGTGGATGACCATCGCGGACACCGCAGCCGAGCTCGGCATCCGGGTCGACGGGGCGGCCGGGGCGACCAGCCAGAAGCACCACGTCGACCTCGCCGCCGTCAACACCCGCGTGATGGCGCTCGCAGCCGCCCAGTCGGCCGACATCCGCGCGCGGCTCGAGCGCGAGGACATCCGCATCGTCATGGGACGAGGACGCCTCGACGGCCCGTCCCGCGTGGTGGTCGACACCGCCGACGGGCAGCCGCAGGTCGAGCTCGACGCCGACGTGGTCCTCGTCTCGACGGGCGCGACGCCCCGCGTCCTGCCGACGGCCGTCCCCGACGGCGAGCGCATCTTCACGTGGACGCAGGTGTACAACCTGACCTCCCTGCCCGAGAAGCTCATCGTCGTCGGCTCCGGGGTCACCGGCGCAGAGTTCGCGGGCGCGTACAACGCCCTCGGCTGCGACGTCGTGCTGATCTCGAGCCGCGACAGGGTCCTCCCGGGTGAGGACGCCGACGCCGCCAACCTCATCGAAGAGGTGTTCCGCGGTCGTGGCATGACCGTCATGGGACGCAGCCGCGCCGAGTCGGCCGTCGTCGTGGGGGAGGGCGACGACAAGCACGTCGAGGTCACCCTGTCCGACGGCACCGTCGTCACGGGTTCGCACCTGCTCATGGCCGTCGGGTCGACCCCCAGCACCGAGGGCCTCGGGCTCGAGGAGGCCGGGGTGCGTCTCACGCCGTCGGGCCACATCGAGGTCGACAAGGTCTCGCGCACGAGCGCTCGCGGCGTCTACGCGGCGGGGGACTGCACGGGGGTGTTCCCGCTCGCGAGCGTCGCGGCGATGCAGGGTCGTGTCGCGATGTCGCACGCCCTCGGTGACGCCGTCCAGCCCATCCGGCTGCGGACCGTCGCGGCCAACATCTTCACGGCACCGGAGATCGCGACCGTCGGGTACTCCGAGAAGAAGCTCGTCGAGCAGGGCTCGAAGTACGTCACGACGATCTTGCCGCTGAGCCGCAACCCGCGGGCCAAGATGCTCGGCATGCGCGACGGCTTCGTCAAGATGTTCTCGCACCCCGAGGCCGGCGTCGTGCTCGGCGGCGTGGTCGTGGCGCCGCGGGCGAGCGAGCTGATCTTCCCGATCACCCTCGCCGTCGCGCACAGGCTCACCGCCGACGCCGTCGCCGAGGCCTTCACGGTGTACCCGTCGTTGTCGGGGTCGATCGCGGAGGTCGCGCGGATGGGGCACCACCGCGGCGAGTGAGGTGCCGGGGCATCGGACGAGCGCCCTGCGGCAGGGCCGAGCCTCTCAGTCGAGCAGCGTGACCTTCTCGATCCGCGCGCTCACGTGCACGGCGCCGTCGTGGACCGCGAGGTCGGTCAGTGTCACCCCGGTGACCTTGGTGGCGACGGCCTCCTGGACGCGGACCGCCACGACAGGGTCGCCGTCGCCCTTGCGGATCTCGACGAGCCCCTCTGGCAGACCCTGACGCGCCAGCGCAGTGTTCACCGGGCCGGTGAGGTGGTTGAGCAGCTTGTGCGCGGGGATCGAGCGGGCCTGGGCCGTGACCTCGAAGGTCGCGACACCGCCCGCGTAGCCGGTCAGCACAGCGGTCGCGGTCACTGTCCCGACAGCGGCTGCGGCGAGCCTCAGCGCGGTCCCGCCGTCTGGTACGAGCCTCAGGTCGACCTCGACGACGATGGTCGAGCCCTCGCAGCGCAGCGAGCGGACGAACGGTGGCAGGGGCTTCTTGGCTGCTGCGAGGGCGAGGGCCTCGTCGAGGGGGAGCGAGAGCTGCACGGTGGGTCTCCTAGGTCTGCGGGTGGTCTGCGGTCTGTCAGGGGTCGGGCTGCGGGAGGGACGCGGGGACGCCGAGGTCGGGCGTCGGAGGGCGGAGCCTTGCCATGCTGGGCCGGTCCTTCTCGCGCGGCGCGAGCTCAGCCGGGCGTCACGGGAGGCTCACCGTCGCGACGAGCGGCCTGTGGTCGCTCTGGCGGACGTCGAGCACCTCGACGTCGGAGAAGCTCACGCCTGCCCCGAAGATCCAGTCGATCCGCGAGGACGGTGCGTCGCTCGGGAAGGTCGAGGACAGCGGGTCGCCCGCCTCGTCGACAGCGCTCGTGAGACCGGCGGCCTCGAAGAGCGCGACCTCGGGCCACCCGGGCTCGGCGTTGAGGTCGCCGGCGACCAGACGCGCACCGACGACGGGCTCGGCGTCGAGGAGCGCCGCGATCTGGTCGAGCCGTGTGTCGATGTTGCCCATCCGGTGCTGGAGGTGCACCGACGTGACCCGCAGCGGCGTGCCGTCGACGTCGAGCGTGACGCTCACGGCGCTGCGGCGCTGAGGTCCCGCGCCGTACGGCAGAGCCGTCGGGTCGACGTCCGTCCCGTCGCCGAGGGACTCGTCCCACAGCACCATGTTGCCGAACTGCCTGTCGGCGGCCGGGACGAAGGCAGAGTGCATCCCGAGCCGCTGCTCGAGGTACGTCGCCATGTCGGACCCGCCGCCCATCACCCAGCCGCGCGAGACCTCCTGGAGCGTGACCAGCTGGGCACCCGAGCCGGCGATCACGTCGACCATCTCGTCGAGCTCGACGCCGGGTCCGGTGCTCACCCCGTAGTGCAGGTTCCAGTCGAGCACCTGGAGCGTGCCGTCGGCGACGGGAGGGCGCTCGTCGGCCGGTGTCCCGGTCCCGCTGCTCGGCAGCACCACGGCGGTCCCCACGACCAGCAGCGCGCAGGTGAGCGTCACGAGGACGAGCTGGGCCCGCAGCGGAGCGCCGACGGTCGACAGCTCGACGGTGCCGTCGGCGCCGTCGAGCTCGTCGGTCCCGACGGCGTCCCGCTCGGAGGCACGGGCCCTCGAGCGGGCTCGCGCCGCCATGAGCGAGAGCAGCACCGCGACCAGCACGGGGACGACAGCGTTGGGGACGCCGAGCGGGACGTCGTAGTCCAGCTGGTAGACGAGCAGCGGGACGATCACCCCGAGGCCCGCGCAGGCCGCAGCACCGGCGAGCCTCGCTGCGGACTGGTCGTGGACGGGGCGGGTGAGGGCTCGGGCGAGCGCGAGGGGAGCGCCGACAGCGAGGACCAGCAGCGAGAGGCAGACGAGGACGGTCCGCCAGGCGCTGGGGTCGTGCGGCCACGTCGCAGCAGCGAAGACGCCGGCCGACGCGCTCCCGAGCACCACGACCAGCAGACCGTCGGTCCACGCGGGCGTCCGCGGGGCGCGGGCGACGGGCAGCACGAGGACGACCGCGACGAGGACAGCGGGGACCAGCAGCAGAGGACCTGCGACCCAGAGCGGCAGGCCGGTCTGGGAGGCGAGGAAGGCGGGGTTCGCGACGGTCATGACGGCGAGGCCGACGAAGGGTCCTAGGAGCCAGAGACCACGGACCGCGGGTGCTGCGGGCAGCCTCCGCAGCCCTCGTGCGAGCAGGACCGCGACCCCGCCGAGCAGCACGGGCGTCAGCCAGGCGACGACACCTGGACGCCAGACGGGGTCCCAGGTGCTCCACGCGAGCGTCAGCGCGGCAGCCAGGGCGAGCCCGCCCGAGACCCCGGCGGCCACGACGCGCCCGGAGACGCGAGCGGCCACCGCCGCGGTGACCACCAGGACCGCGAGGGCGAGCGCGACGGCGACGAGCCCGACCACGAACCGCGCGGACCCGTGCGTCGCCTGCACGGCGAGCCTGAGCACGACGAGGGACACGACCCCGGTGAGCAGGGCCGGGCCAGCGACCTGGCGCCGCAGGCACACGAGGGCGACGAGGGCCCCGGCTGCGGCGTAGGTGCCGACGGCCGTCACCCCGGCCTGCACGACCCCCGCGGTGAAGGCCTGGTCGATCAGCGGCCCGCTGGTGCGCACGAGGTCTGCGGTGAGGGCGGTGACGACAGCGAGCAGCAGCACGAGGCGCGCAGCGGTCCGCGCGGCGACGGGCGGCGAGATGTCGGTCATGCCCCGACGCTACAGCGCCCGAGCCCCTGACGTGCTGCGCGCCTGGGGCTCGCGGTTCACGTCTCGAACAGCGTCTGGCCGACGTAGACGCCGTCGGTGCCGCCCGTCGTGGACCCTGCGGGCAGTCCCGGTGGGACGGCCCAGAGCCCTGACCCTGTGTGCCGCAGGTACTCGCTCAAGAGGTCGTCGCGGGCGAGGGTGTTCTGCAGCGGGATGTACTGGGTGGCGGGGTCGCGGACGTAGCAGAGGAAGAACAGCCCGGCGTCGAGGCGGCCCAGACCGTCGGAGCCGTCGGTGTAGTTGTAGCCGCGGCGCAGCATGCGGGCACCGCCGTTCGCGCTCGGGTGCGCGAGCGCGACGTGCGAGGCAGGGTCGATGAGCGGGACGTCGCCGCGTCCTGTCACCGTGAAGTCGGGCTCGGTGTGCTCGTCGCCCCCGGACAGCGGTGCTCCGCTGCCCTTGGTCCGCCCCGTGATCGTCTCCTGCTCGCGCAGGGACGAGCGGTCCCACGTCTCGATGGTCATGCGGATGCGACGGGCGACGAGGTACGAGCCTCCGGCGAGCCACGCGGCGCCGGGCTCGGAGGCCGAGTCCTCGGGCTGGACCCAGACGTGGTCCTCGAGGGCCCCGGGCTCTTCGGCCTTGATGTTGGCTGTGCCGTCCTTGAAGCCGAAGAGGTTCCGGGGGGTCGACTGGCTCGTCGACGTGGTCGACGTGCGTCCGTAGCCGAGCTGGCTCCAGCGCACCGAGGCCGTGCCGAAGGCGAGCCTGGCCAGGTTGCGGATCGCGTGGACGGCGACCTGGGGGTCGTCGGCGCAGGCCTGGACGGCGATGTCACCGCCGCATCGCGCGTCTTCGAGAGCGTCTGCGGGGAAGTGCGGCAGGTCCGCGAGCAGCGCAGGCTTGCGGCCCTCGAGGCCGAAGCGCGCTGCGCCGTCGGCGCCCTCGAAGAACGAGGGTCCGAAGCCGAAGGTGATGGTCAGGTGCGAGGCGTCGAGGTCTTCGGTCTCACCGGTGTCGTCCGGCGGTGCGTCGTAGGGACCCGACGACGGGCCAAGCTCCCCAGCCGGCAGACCGCGCATCATGCGGTCTGCGGCGGCCGTCCAGGTCCGCAGCAGCTCGACCAGGTCGTCGCGGTCCTCGGTGAGCAGGTCGAAGGTCGCGAAGTGCAGGCGGTCCTGGGCGGGCGTGCTGATGCCCGTCTGGTGCGCCCCGGTGATCGGGTAGGACCGCGACGCCGGAGCGGGCTCGGCTGCGGGCCGCCCGACGGCGTAGCCCGTCGCCGCGGAAGCCCCGAGGGCCACGAGCCCTGCTCCCGCGATGCCGAGCAGACCGCGCCTGGACACGGGGCGGGAAGCCGCCTGCCCCGTCGTGGCGCTCGCAGCACCATCGGTGCCGTCGGCACCGACAGCATGGTCGGCTCCGGCAGCGGAGCTGGCAGCGGGCTGCTCAGCGTCGGGGGTGCGGGGTGGCGTCGGCATCGGGGACCTCGGGTGGTGGTGCCCGGCCGACCAGGGGTCCTGGTCGACCGGGCTCGCGGATCTGCTGCTGGTCGCCTCCCGGCGACCCGCGGCCGACGTCTGGTCGGCCGGGTGGGGTGCGTCAGAGGACGACGGCTGCGGTCAACCTCGAGAGCGGCTCGCCGAGCGCGTTGACGGCGTCGGCGAGCTCCTTCACCTGTGCGGGTGTGAGCTCGGTGTAGAGCACGAAGCCGTCACCGGAGCGCTGGGCGTCGAGGAGCGTCTGGATCGCGGCGAACTGCGTGTCGAGGTCGTCGGCGAGGTCGGCGTCCTGGGCGAGCACGACGTCACGGAGCCCGTCGTAGGCGACCTTCGCGCCGTCGACGTTGGCCTGGAAGTCCCAGAGGTCGGTGTGCGACCAGATCTCCTCTTCGCCGGTGACCTTGCCCGTCGCGACCTCGTCGAGCAAGCCCTTGGCACCGTTGCCGATGCTCGCCGCGTCGATCCCCTCGGCGAACTCCGCGGTGTGCACGCGGGTGTCGAGCTCGGTCGTGTCCGCGAGCAGCTGGTCGGCGTACTGCGTGCGCTGCTCAGCGGTCAGCGGCACGTACTCGACGCCACCGTTCGCCTCGGCCGTGGGCTGCCACAGGTCCTTCTCAAGGAGGTGCCAGCCCGTCCACTCCTGCCCCTCTTCGAGGTCGGCCTCGCGCAGGTCCATGCGGGGGTCGAGGTCGCCGAAGGACTCGGCGACGGGCTCGATGCGCTCCCAGTGGACGCGGGTCGAGGCGTAGAGCGCACGCGCGGTGTCGTCGTCGCCGGCCGCGTAGGCGTCGACGAACTCCTGGGTCCCCGCGAGCAGCTGCTCCGTCTGGTCCTTGACGTACCCGACGTAGTTGGTCGTCGCCGTGGTGATCTGGTCGGCGAGCTCGCCCGTCGGTGCGACGTCGGAGCCGGAGTCGGTGACCGTGAAGTCTGCGCGGATGCCGTCGCCGACCATCCCGGGCTTGCAGGCGGTGACGTAGCTGCCGGGCTTGGCCGTCAGCACCAGGTCACGGGTCAGTCCGGGGCCGATGTTCTCGACCTCGGAGACGATCCGCAGGCCGTCTTCGGCGAGCAGGTAGAACTCGGTGACGTCGTCGCCCGCGTTCGTCACGGAGAAGACCAGGTTGCCCGACGGCGCCTCGGGGGCCGAGACCGTGCACTCGTCGGCGGTCGAGGTGACGGTGAGCGTGGCGGGGCCGCTGCCGTCGGCCTCGTCGGCCGGCGCGGAGTTGTCCGTGCAGGCCGCGAGGGCGAGGGTCGTGGCGAGCGCGGCGGCCGTGAGGGTCAGGGTTCGCGCAGCGCGCGGGCGCTGGGTGGTCGGGCTCAAGGTGTTCCTCCGGTGGTGGGAGCGGCGGCGCCGGCGGCGGGTGCCGTCTCGGTGCTCGACGTCGTCGGGGTGCGGGGCGAGCCGGACCAGACTGTGCGGACGTAGACGGTCATGACGGGGACGATGTACGCGGTCCACGCGAGGGCTTCGAGCCACGTGGTCGCGGGGGAGAAGTTGACGGTGCCCTTGAGGAGGGTGCCGTACCAGCTCGACGGCGGGACCTGGGCGGACACGTCGAAGGCGAGGTTGTGCAGTCCGGGCAGGATGCCCGCCTCCTGGAGGTCGTGGACCCCGTAGGAGAGCACCCCGGCGGCGATGACGATCAGCAGCAGACCTGTCCACGCGAAGAAGACGCGCAGGTTCAGACGGACTGCACCCTTGTAGACCGCCCAGCCGAGGGCGACCGCGACGAGGATGCCCAGGAGCGCGCCGACGAGCGGCTCGGCGGTCTGGCCCGTCGCCTGCGCTCCGGCCCAGAGGAACAGGGCCGTCTCGAGGCCCTCACGGCCGACGGCGAGGACAGCCATGACGAGCACGGCCCAGCGCCCGGCGGCGACGGCCTCGTCGAGCTTGCCGTGCAGGTCGCTCTTGAGGTGGCGGGCCGTCTTGCCCATCCAGAAGATCATCCAGGTGATGAGCCCGACGGCGACGATCGAGAGGGTCCCGCCGATCGCCTCCTGCGCCTCGAAGGTCAGGCCTCGGGGGCCGAAGGTCAGCAGCGCCCCGAAGGCGAGCGACACGACGACGGCGAGGGTGACTCCGGCCCAGAGCTGGGGGAGCAGGTCCCGCCGTCCGGTCTTGACGAGGTACGCCACGAGGATCCCGACGACGAGTGCCGCCTCGAGCCCTTCACGCAGGCCGATGAGGAAGTTGGGGAGCACGACAGACCCTTCGAGCCAGGTCGCCAGACCTAGGTAAGGCTTGCCTCATGACGAGCCGAGACGAATGTACTCCCGCCGAGGGCCGAAGGGGAGCGATCCGGGCCGACGTGGTGCACGTCTCAGCGATCCTGGGAACTTCTGGAGAGCCCGGGACGTCTGCCGTGGCGTAGAGCGGGTGTGGCGCTGAGGGGGCGTCGTGCTGAGAGGCAGACGCTGACAGCGGACGGCGCCGAGATCAGCGGATGGCGCCGAGAGCTGGCGGCGCTAGGAGGCGGCGTCGTCAGGGGCGCTCGGCCCGAGCGCGTCGATCCGGGCGCGCAGCCCAGGCCACGCGGTTGCGAAGGCAGGTAGCAGCTCCCGGTCGGTCACCTCGTCGGCCGGGACCCACACGACGTCGAGGCTCTCGGTGTCGGTCGGGCGGACGTCGATCACGTGGCCCGGGGCTTCTTCGGCCAGGACCGTCGTATAGCTCCAGGGTCCGTGGTCGAGCACGTGCTCACCGAGCACGCGGACGGCACCGGGCGCGATCCCGGCCTCCTCCTGCGACTCGCGCAGCGCCCCCTCGACGGCGGTCTCGCCGGGGACGATCGCCCCGCCGGGCACACCCCACGTCCCGCCCTGGTGGCTCTCGAGCGACCTGTGCTGCAGCACGACGTGCGTGACGAGGCCCTGGTCGTCCCGGCGGACGAGCAGCAGCCCGGCAGCACCGACGAGGCCCCAGTGGCGCCGCCCGCAGGCGCACTCCACCCAGCCGTCGCCAGGGTGGCGGAAGAACCCGGGGACCTCGGTCATGTCAGCCCAGGCACGTCAGGCGAGGATCTCGCAGATCGCGGTGCCCGCGCTGACGCCGCCGCCGACAGCAGCGGTGAGCCCGCTGACGGTCCCGGCACGGTGCGCGAGCAGCGGCTGCTCCATCTTCATGGCCTCGAGCACCACGACGAGGTCACCCTCGGCGACTGTCGCCCCGTCTTCGACCGCGACCTTGACGATCGTGCCCTGCATGGGCGACGTGAGGGTCGAGCCTGACGCAGACGCCGCCTTCGTCGCGGCGCGGCGTGCGGGACGCCTGGCGGCACCGGCCCGCGCGCGACCGCTGATCCCCAGACCAGCCGGGATGACGACCTCGAGCCGCTTGCCGCCCACCTCGACGACCACACGCTCGGTCGCGCCCGTCGGCTCGTCCTCCTCCGCGGGGGTGGGTGCGGGGGTGGTGCCGCCGAGCGCAGCGCACTCGTCGGCGAACTCTGTCTCGATCCAGCGGGTGTAGACGCTGAAGGGCCCCTCGCCCGAGGGCACGAAGGCCTCGGTGTCGAGGACGGCGCGGTGGAACGGGACGACTGTCGGGATGCCCTCGATCTCGAGCTCGCGCAGCGCACGGCGGGCGCGCTCGACGGCCTGGCGCCGGGTCGCGCCGGTGACGATCACCTTGGCGAGCAGAGAGTCGAAGGCACCGGAGATGGTGTCGCCCTCGACGACGCCGCTGTCGACGCGGACGCCTGGCCCCGTCGGCAGGCGCAGACCGGTGATCTTGCCGGGGGAGGGCAGGAAGCCCGCAGCCGGGTCTTCGCCGTTGATGCGGAACTCGATCGAGTGGCCGCGGACCTCGACCGAGGAATAGCCGAGGGGCTCCCCTGACGCGATGCGCAGCTGCTCGCGGACCAGGTCGATCCCGGTGACCTCTTCGCTCACGGGGTGCTCGACCTGCAGGCGGGTGTTGACCTCGAGGAAGGAGAGCGTGCCGTCCGCTCCCACGAGGAACTCGCAGGTGCCGGCGCCGACGTAGCCGGCCTCGCGCAGGATCGCCTCAGAGGACGCGTAGAGCGCGTCGACCTGCTGCTGGGACAGGAACGGTGCGGGTGCCTCTTCGACGAGCTTCTGGTGGCGGCGCTGGAGCGAGCAGTCGCGGGTCGAGACGACCACGACGGTGCCGTGCTCGTCGGCGAGGCACTGGGTCTCGACGTGCCGCGGGGTGTCGAGGTAGCGCTCCACGAAGCACTCGCCGCGCCCGAAGGCGCCGACGGCCTCGCGGACGGCCGCGTTGTACATCTCGTCGATCTCGTCGGCGGTGCGTGCGACGCGCATGCCGCGGCCACCGCCGCCGAAGGCCGCCTTGATGGCGACGGGCAGGCCGTGCTCGGCCGCGAAGGCGTGCACCTCGGTCGCGTCGGCGACGGGGTCAGCCGTCCCGGGGACGAGCGGCGCGCCGGCGCGCTGGGCGATGTGACGCGCGCTCACCTTGTCGCCGAGGGCGTCGATCGCGGAGGGTGGCGGGCCGATCCAGGTGAGGCCAGCGGCGATCACGGCGCGCGCGAAGTCGGCGTTCTCGGCGAGGAAGCCGTACCCGGGGTGCACGGCGTCGGCGCCGGCCCGTCGGGCGACGTCGAGCAGCTTGCTCATGTCGAGGTAGGTGTCGGCGGCACGCATGCCGTCGAGGGAGTAGGCCTCGTCGGCGAGACGCACGTGCAGGGCTTCGCGGTCCGGGTCGGCGTAGACGGCGACGGAAGAGATCGAGGCGTCGGCGCACGCGCGAGCGATGCGGACGGCGATCTCGCCGCGGTTGGCGATGAGGACCTTGGAGATGAGGGGCACGGCTCACGGTAACCCGGCGGCGCCCCTCGTCCACGGCTGGACGCACTGTCACCGCGAAGATTGGGGAGAGGTCCAAGGCCTCTCAGGGGCGTTTGTAGGGTTCCTCTATGGAGGCCTGCCTCAGGGGAGGTCCGAGGCCTCGTGCGGCGCTCGTCGTTGGCTGGTCACCACAGGTCGGTCCAGCGGACACCCACCTGGTCGAGCAGCTCGCGCAGCAGCGGGAGGCTGATCCCGACCACGCCGTGGTGGTCTCCCTCGACCCCGGAGACGAAGGCGCCGCCCCGCCCGTCGAGCGTGAAGGCGCCGGCGACCGCGAGCGGCTCGCCCGTCGCGACGTAGGCCTCGATCTCCTCGTCGCTCACCTGTGCGAAGTGCACGGTCGTCGAGCTGGTCGCGCCCAGGGTGCCGCCGGTGCCGCCGTCCTCGGGGTCACGCAGGTCGACCACCCAGTGCCCTGTGTGCAGGACGCCGGAGCGCCCGCGCATGGTGCGCCACCGGGCGACGGCGGTCTCGGCGTCGGCGGGCTTGCCGAAGATCTCGCCGTCGAGCTCGAGCATCGAGTCGCAGCCGACGACGAGGTCGGGGAGCGCGGCGACGCCGGAGCCCTCCGCAGGAGCCTCGCCGGCCGAGGTGTCGGCGTCGGTACCTGTGCCGGCCGCTGTCTGCTCGAGCGCGCGCGTGACGTCCTCGGCCTTCGCCTGGGCGAGCAGCAGGACCGCGTCGGCGGCCTCGAGCGCACCAAAACGCTCGCGGCCCTCGGCGAGCACGGCGTCCTCGTCGACCGAAGAGACCCGGACCTGCGGGTCGAGGCCTGCGGAGCGCAGGGTGCTGAGGCGGGCGGGGGACGCGGAGGCGAGGAGCAGCGTGGTCACGCGCACAGCCTACGGGCGCGCGATCGGGTGGCCCTCGTCGATGGACCTTCGTCCTGTTCTGTGGCCATTCGCGCGAGGGATGATCGATGTGTGTCGGAGGAGCCTCGATCGTCAACCCCTCAGCGACGCGAGGCCCTCCGACGCCTCGTCCGCGGGGCCTGAGGGAACGGTGCTGCTCCAGCGCCCGCGACGCCCCGGTCCTGAGCAGGCGACGAGGCCTGCTCAGGACCGCGGGCCCCTCCACGGTGCAGGAGCCGGAACGCCCGGGCCGGGTCCCTGCAGTCTCAGGACAGGGCGTCCTTGAGCACGTCGAGCCCGACCGAGCCCAGGCTCAGGGCGCGGGCGTGGAAGGCCCGGATGTCGAAGGTCTCGCCGCGCGCGGCGGCCGAGGCCGACGCGGCGTCGCGGGTCTGCTCCCACAGCCGCTGCCCGACCTTGTACGACGGTGCCTGCCCGGGCCAGCCGAGGTAGCGGTTGAGCTCGAAGCGGACGAAGGCCTCGGGCATGTTGACGTTGGCGCGCAGGAAGTCCCAGGCCTTGGCCGAGTCCCAGGTGCCGCCGCCCCAGACCTGCGGGGCCGGCTTGCCGAGGTGGACCCCGATGTCGAGGACCACGCGCGCCGCGCGCATGCGCTGGGCGTCGAGCATGCCGAGCCTGTCGCCCGGGTCGTCGAGGAACCCGAGGTCCGCCATCAGCCGCTCGGCGTAGAGCGCCCAGCCTTCTCCGTGGCCGGAGACCCAGCAGGCGAGCCGGCGCCAGTCGTTGAGCGTCGCACGCTCGTAGACGGCCTGACCGCACTGGAGGTGGTGTCCCGGCACGCCCTCGTGGAACACCGTCGTCTTCTCGCGCCAGGTGTTGAACTCGGTCACCTCGGGCGGCACGGACCACCACATGCGTCCGGGGCGCGAGAAGTCGTCGCTCGGCGGTGTGTAGTAGATGCCGCCGTTCTGCGTCGGGGCGATCATGCACTCGAGGGCGAGCACGGGCTCGGGGATGTCGAAGTGCACGCCGTCGAGGGCCCGGACGGCCTCGTCGGAGGTCTTCTGCATCCATTCCTGCAGCGCTGCCGTGCCGTGCAGCGTGCGCGCGGGGTCGGCGTCGAGCCTCGCGACGGCGTCCTCGACGCTCGCACCGGGACCGGCGATCTCCCGGGCGATGCTCTCCTGCTCGGCGATCACGCGGGCGAGCTCTTCGATGCCCCACTCGTAGGTCTCGTCGAGGTCGACCGTCGCGCCGAGGAAGAATCTCGACTGGAGCGCGTAGCGGTCCCGGCCCACGGCGTCCTGGGTGGGTGCCTGGGGTGCGAGCTCGTCCTGGAGGAAGGTCGCGAGCGAGCCGTAGGCCTCGCACGCCGCTCGGGCACCGCGCTCGAGGTCGGCCTGGAGCGCGGTCCCGGCGCTGTCCCCGCCGAGCACTGCGCGCGCCGCCGGCCCGGTGACGAAGGACGTGAAGAACGAGGTCGACGGGTCGGCGAGCTCGGCGGCCTGCTTGATCCCCTCGGTCACCTGCAGCACTGCGGCGACCTCACCTGACGACGCCCTGTGGCGCAGGGACTCGACGTAGGAGGAGACCGACCCGGGCAGGGCTGCCAGGCGTGCCGCGATGGCCTGCCAGTGCTCGACGGTGTCCGTCCCGGTGATGTCGAAGACGTCACGCATCTCCTGGAGCGGGCTCGCGATGACGTTGAGCGGCGCGTAGTCCTCGCCGGCCTCGTGGAGCTCGACGGTCAGCCCGAGGCGCTCGGTCATCGCGGCCTGGGTGACGACGTCGACGTCGTCGGCGGGTGCGATCGAGCGGACCTCGGCGAGCACGTCGCGGGCGAGCGCCGCACGCTCGTCGACGGCTGCGGGGGAGTAGTCGGTGGCCTTGTCGTCGTAGCCCGGGATCCCGATCGCCGTCGCGGCGAAGGGGTCGAGCCTGGCGGCGTCCTGGACGTAGCGGTTGGCGACGAGGTCGATCTCCGAGGTGGGACGTGCGGGTGCGCCCTGGTGGGCGGAGTCTGTGGTCATGGGTAGACGCTACCCGGATCGTCTCTGCCAGGACGATCGTCCCGGAGACCGGCGGGGCGGGTGCACCACCATGGAGCCCAGAGCCGGGCGCTGCCTGGACGACGCTGCACGGGTCTGAGGGGACGAGCGCGCATGGTGACGAGCACGGGTGCAGCGGCACACAGCCGCGGGGCAGGCGACGGCAGCCGGGCGGGCGGTGCCGCGGGCGCCCGGCGATCAGGAGCCGACGAGGCCGAGCTGCTGTCGGCTGACGTCGACGACCTCACCGACGACGAGCTCTCCGACGAGCGGCTCGCCGCCGCGGCCGACGCGATCGTCGGCTTCCGCCACTCGGACCGCTGGATCTTCGGGACGATGCTCTTCTCGGCGACCCTCAGCCTGATCGCAGCCTTCGTGCTCTCCTACGACGCCGTCGAGCTCGCGGCGAACCCGACAGCCGTGCTGAGCTGCGACATCAACTCGGTCATCAGCTGCGGGACCGTGGCGCTCTCGTGGCAGGCCAGCCTCTTCGGCTTCCCCAACGCCTTCCTCGGCATGGTCACCGAGCCTGTCGTCATCACCATCGCCGTGGCGGCGCTCTCGGGCGTGCGGTTCCCGCGCTGGTTCATGTTCACGGCGCAGGTCGTCTACGCCTTCGGTCTGGCCTTCGCGCTCTGGCTGTTCAGCCAGTCGATGTGGGTCATCGGTGCGCTGTGCCCCTGGTGCATGCTCATCACCGTGTCGACGTCGCTCGTCTTCCTCACGCTGCTGCACTACAACATCCGGGAGAACAACCTCTACCTGCCGCCCGCAGCGCAGCGCAGGGTGCGGTCCTGGGTGCGCGAAGACTACGACCTGTACGCAGGGATCGCCTTCGTCGTGCTGCTCGCGACCCTCGTGCTGGTCCAGCACGGCACCGTCCTGTTCAGCTGAGACAGCTCAGCGCAGGCTCCACCGCCACGCGTCAGCACCGGCGGTCCGGGTCGCGTGGACCGCGCGGAGCGGCCGGGCCCACTCGGACCGCGGTGCGGCCTCGGTCGCAGGCTCCACGTCGCGCGACGCGACGGCGGCGAGGCTCGCGACGAGCGCAGCCACCTCGACGTCGTCAGGCGCCCCGCGGACCACACGCATCTGCGCCGCAGCGCGCAGGACGTCCTCGACGCCCGCCTCGCTCACAGCCCGTCCCCGCTCACTCGTCGTCCTCGGTGTCGTCGAAGAGGACAGGCACCGACCTCGAGGCGCCCCACTCCGACACCTGGAAGCCCGCGTCGGTGAGCCGCTGCGTGATCGCCTCGCCGCCCGCGTCGATCATCCCGAGGACCGAGTCCATGGACTCGTCGGACGGGCCGTCCGGCGGCCACACGAGGAAGCCGAGGTGGAAGGTGTCCGGCTCGGCGGACGACGTGTCGTCGCCGTGGTCGTCGGCAGTGTCGTCGTCCCACGAGAGCCCCGTGAGGTCGGAGTGCATGCCCAGACGCTCGTGCACGAGGTCGTAGAGCGCCGCGTTGAGGGTCGACAGACGCGACTCGACTGCGAGGACCCGGGGGTCTTCGTCGGCCTCGTGCGCGCCGAACTCTGCGCGCACGCCCGTCGCGGAGTCGACGTAGGCGTGCAGGGCTGCGGCGATCTCGTCGACCGCGGCGTGCAGGTCGGTCGCGTCCACACCGGGCAGCGGGTCCGGCCCGTGCGCCTCGTGGTCGTGACCGTCGTGACCGTCGTGGCCGTGGTGGTCGTCGTGCCCCTCGTGGTCGTCGCCGAAGGGCTCTGTCGCGTCGAACTCGTCGCTCATAGGGGGATGTTCCCGTGCTTCTTGGGGGGCAGAGACGCCCGCTTGGTACGCAGCGCCCGCAGGGCGCGGACGATCTGGATCCTGGTGTCGTGGGGTGCGATCACGGCGTCGACGTAGCCGCGCTCGGCCGCGTCCCACGGGTTGACGATGGCCTCGTCGTACTCGTCGACCAAGCGCTTGCGCTCGGCGTCGACGTCGAGCCCCTCGGCCGCAGCGGCCTTGAGCGCACCGCGCTGCAGGATGTTCACGGCGCCACCCGCGCCCATCACGGCGATCTGCGCTGTCGGCCACGCGAGGTTGATGTCCGCGCCCAGCTGCTTGGAGCCCATGACGATGTACGCGCCGCCGTAGGCCTTGCGCGTGATGAGCGTGACCAGCGGGACCGTCGCCTCGGCGTAGGCGTAGATGAGCTTGGCGCCGCGGCGGATGATGCCGTTCCACTCCTGGTCGGTCCCGGGGAGGAACCCGGGGACGTCGACGAGGGTCACGACGGGGATGTTGAAGGCGTCGCAGGTCCGCACAAAACGAGCGGCCTTCTCGGCGGCGTTGATGTCGAGCGTGCCGGCCATCGACAGCGGCTGGTTGGCCACGATGCCGACAGACTGGCCCTCCACGTGGGCGAAGCCGACGAGGATGTTGCGCGCGTAGAGCGGCTGGACCTCCAGGAACACGCCGTCGTCGACCACGTGCTCGATCACCGTGCGCATGTCGTAGGGCTGGGAGTCCGAGTCGGGGACCAGGGTGTCGAGCTCCAGGTCGGCGTCGGTGACCTCGAGCTCGGTGTGCTCGGGTGCGAAGGTCGGGGCGTCCGAGAGGTTGTTCTGCGGCAGGTAGTCCAGGAGGTTGCGGACGTAGTCGATCGCGTCGTCCTCGTCCGCGCCCATGTAGTGCGCGACGCCGGAGCGCTCGTTGTGCGTCTGCGCACCGCCGAGCTCTTCGAAGCCGACGTCTTCGCCGGTCACCGCGCGGATGACGTCGGGACCGGTGATGAACATGTTGGACGTGCCGTCGGCCATGACGATGAAGTCCGTGAGCGCGGGGGAGTACACGGCCCCGCCGGCGCTCGGGCCGAGGATGAGCGAGATCTGCGGGATGACGCCCGAGGCGGCGACGTTGCGGCGGAAGATCTCGGCGAACTGCGTGAGCGCTGCGACACCCTCCTGGATGCGCGCGCCGCCGCCGTCGGAGATCCCGACGAGGGGGACGCCCGTGCGCAGCGCGAGGTCCATGACCTTGGTGATCTTCTGCCCGTGGACCTCGCCCAGGCTGCCGCCGAATACCGTGAAGTCCTGGGAGTAGATGCAGATCTGGCGACCGTCGACGGTCCCGTGGCCGACGACCACGCCGTCTCCGGCGATCCGCCGCTTCTCGAGCCCGAAGTTCACCGAGCGGTGCTTCGCGAAGGCGTCCAGCTCGACAAAGCTGCCCGGGTCCAGGAGCGCCTCGATGCGCTCGCGGGCGGTCTTCTTGGAGCGGGCGTGCTGCTTCTCGGCGGCGGCGGTCTCGGGGGTCTCGACGGCGTCCTCGTAGCGGCGCGCGAGGTCGGCGATCTTGCCTGCCGTGCCGGAGGCCGGGGGTGTCGTTGCGTCAGTCACACGGTCGAGCGTAGTTGGTGGGAGCCCACGGTTCATGTAGCCGGGGCGGAGTCGTTGCCCCGTGAGTCTTGGAGGGAACCTCCAACACGCGCGCGTCTGCGCGGTGCCGGGTCCGCCGAGACAGGCTGCGCCCAGGACGCTGGTGCATGATGGGCGCATGGATCCAGACGTGCGCGCACCGCTCGACACGGCGCTCCTGCGAGACCTCCTCTGCGAGCCGCACGGGCCGCTGCGCAGGCTGCACGTGGTCGAGACCTCCGAGTCCACGAACACCGAGCTGGCGGCCGGCGTCGCGGTCGACCCTGCGGCCTGGCCCGCGCCCGCGCTGCTGGTCGCCGAGCACCAGGTGGCCGGTCGCGGCCGTGCCGGGCGGAGCTGGGCGACCCCGGCCCGCGCGGCGCTCACGGCCTCGCTGCTCGTGCGCCCGCAGGTGCCGCGCGAGCGCCTGGGCTGGTTGCCCCTGCTCGCCGGGCTCGCGACGGTCACCGCGCTGCGCTCGACGCTCGGGGTGCAGGCCGCCGCGAAGTGGCCGAACGACGTGCTCGTCCTCACCGACGAACCCGAGATCGAGGGCTGGGGCCGGCTGCGCAAGATCGCCGGGATCCTCACCGAGGTTCTCCCCGACGGCGTGGTGATCGGTGTCGGGCTCAACGTGTCGCAGACCCGTGAGGAGCTGCCCGTGCCGACAGCCGTCTCGGTCGCCCAGGTGGGAGGGGCGAGCATCGACAGGACGGTGATCCTCACGGCCCTCGCCGAGGCGTCGGTCTCGGTCCTGGGTCGGTGGACCGAGGCTGGCGGAGACGTGCACTCCTCCGGGCTGGCCGAGGAGGTCGCGGCGGTCTCGGCCACGGTCGGTGCCTCGGTCCGGGTCGAGCTCGCCGACGGGACAGAGCTGCGCGGCACCGCGACAGGGCTCGCGGCAGACGGCGCGCTCCTCGTCGAGGACGCCTCGGGGACCGTCCGTACCGTGCACACCGGTGACGTGTATCACCTTCGCCTAAACTGACCAGGTGTCAACTGATCAGCCCACTCCTCCCGCACCTTCCCCAGCCACGCCAGGCGCTCCGTCCCGCGTGCTGACCGACCACGGTCGAGCCCTCGACACCGCCCTCCTGGGTGGTCCCCGGACGCTCACGATCGACGAGCTCGCCGAGAAGACCCATCTCAGCCACGACTTCCTCAAGACCTACTGGCAGGCCCTCGGTCTGCCGATCCTCGGACCCGAGCAGGCGTCCTTCACCGAGGACGACGCGCAGGCGCTGCGTGACATCGCTGCGATCGCCGAGACCGAGCAGCTCTCGACGCGCTCGCTGACGACTCTCGTGAGGTCCGTGGGTCACACGACGGAGCGCCTCGCGCTGTGGCAGGCCGAGGCCCTCGTCGAGCACATGGCCTCGCGCTACGAGCTCGACGACACGTCAGCACGCCTGCTCGTCCTCGAGAGGCTGCCGAGCCTCGCGCCGGTCCTCGAGGCCCAGCTGGTCCACGCCTGGCGACGCCAGATCGCTGCGCTCGCCGGACGCTGGTCGGTCGAGTTCTCCGACGCGCGGGCCGTCGACGAGACCGGGGCCGGGGAGCTGCCGCTCCCGCGCGCCGTCGGCTTCGCCGACATCGTCTCCTTCACCACGAGGACCGCCAGGCTGCGCTCCTCCGAGCTGTCGGACTTCGTCTCGGACTTCGAGGCCGGGGCCCGCGACGTCATCACCGCTGCCGGGGGGCGCGTGGTGAAGACGATCGGTGACGCGGTCCTGTTCATCGCCGACGACGTCCGGACAGGTGCGCAGGTGGCGCTCGGCCTCGCCCGCGCAGGCCGCGACGGCGAGCTCGAGAACGTCCCGCCGGTCCGGGTCTCGCTCGTCTGGGGGCGGGTGCTCTCCCGCTTCGGAGACGTCTTCGGGCCGTCGGTCAACCTGGCGGCCCGGCTCACCGCCGAGGCAGACCCGGGCACTGTGCTGCTCGACCCCGCGACAGCCGCGCTGCTCGCCGGGGACGCTGACTTCGCGCTGACCGAGAAGCCGCCCCGCGAGGTGCAGGGACTGGGGCAGATCGCCCCCGTGCGCCTCCAGCGGGCGTACTCGCCAGGATCCTGAGCGGGCGGGCCGCCGACGACGCGTCTGGACAGCGCGTCGCGGCATGCCCCGCGAGGGCGGTCCGTCGGGGAGCGGCGGATCCGCCGGGCGAGCACTAGAACAGCGCGTCGGGTAGTGCGTCCCAGGCGTCGGTCGGGGGCCCGCTGCCCGCGCTGCCCGCGCTCCCCGGGTCGCTCGCGCCCGCGTCGACCGGGATGAGCAGCTCGGGGCCGTGCGCGGCGACCCGGTTGACCGCCGTGCTCACGTGATGGTGAGCCATCGCCGGGGGAGCTGTCCTCAGCACGTCGAGCGCGACGTCCACGCCCGACGCGGGGTCCAGCCAGGCGTCCCAGTGCTCCGGACGCAGGACGACAGGCCGTCGCTCGTGGATCTCCGCGAGACCACCCGTCGCCGCGGCCGTGACGATGGTCGTCGTCGTCAACCACCTGTCGGGGTCGTCGGCCGAGCGGCTGGGGTCGCGCCAGAACTCGTAGAGCCCTGCGAAGGCCAGCACGGCGCCGTCGGCCGGGTGGATGTAGACGGGTTGCTTCGGGGCGCGTCGAGCACCTCGTGCCGTCGGCCCCGGTGGCAGCCACTCGTAGTAGCCGTCCGCGGGGACGAGGCAGCGCCGTGTCGCGAGCGCCTCGCGGAAGGCAGGCTTCTCGGCGACGCTCTCCGACCGCGCGTTGATCATCTTCGCGCCACCCTTCGGGTCGCCGGCCCACGACGGCACCAGTCCCCACCGCGCCAGCCGGAGCGACCGCTCGACACTCCTCCGCGGGGTGCCGGGGACGGACGACTCGCGGGCACGGTCCACCACGATGCGGACCGCATCGGTCGGCGCCACGTTCCAGGACGGGGGCAGCGTCGTGATCGGCTCGCCGAGCAGGACGCCCTGGATCACCCCGTGCACGGCGAAGGCGTCGGCGAGGTCCTGGGCCTGCCGGAACGAGGCGTAGCGTCCGCACATCGCACCAGGATCGCATCCCTGACTACCCAGGTGAGAGCGCCGCATGCCTCGAGCGCCTGCCTGGTCCTCCTCGGGCCTCGTCGACGGCTCGCCTCACGGCCCGGGTGCGACCGCCGATCACCTGCCCGCTGTCCCCTTCACACTCTCTCCCAGGGCCGACCGGGTGACTCCCGAACTCTTCACCACATGACACCCGCCCAGATGCTCGCCTCGAGAGGTCTGACAGGGCATGATCGTTCAGGACGGTCGAGCAGCGGTGGACCGGACGGGCAGTCCGCACCGCGCAGAGCACAGGAGGTCGGCGGTGAAGAGCCCCAGGGACGCATCGATGGTGGTCGCTGCCATCGTGTCGGCGGCCCTCGTGGTGGGCCTCGCCTCGATCACCTCCGGAGGCGCCGTGGCGAGCCTCGCACGGAGCGCAGACACCGAGACCACGGTCCAGGTCGACGAGACCGTCACCGCGACCCCCGAGGCCACCGCGCCCTCGGCAGAGGCGAAGGAACCTTCTCCCTCGACAGTCACGGTCGACCCTGACGCGACCGTCGAGGCCACTGGCTCCGAGCTCTCCGCGGCCGACGTCGTGACGCCCTCCGACGTGCACACCTCGCGCGCTGACGCGCAGGCGCTCGCGGACCAGGTCGGCGAGGAGACCGGACGCA
>Ga0247813_10000875_pt1 | contig 24412 bp, 21 predicted proteins | sample UWRJL169409C1_FD_180719 | JGI IMG/M metagenome (GOLD analysis project Ga0247813, IMG submission 180719) | Plant litter microbial communities from Arlington Agricultural Research Station in Wisconsin, United States - UWRJ-L169-409C-1 | ecosystem: Environmental > Terrestrial > Plant litter >...
GTTCCACGAGGTGATGGTGCCGTTGAAGATGTTCGCGATGGTCTTGGCGGACATCTGGATGTTGTCGGTGTCGACGCCCGGGAGGTTGTAGACGACCGCGATGGGGCTGATGTACAGCGGGAGCTCGATGGCCTCGCCGCCGAAGCAGCGCTCCTGCGCGGAGGTGACCTCTTCGGGCTTGAGAGCGGCGTCCGAGCCGGCGAAGAGCACGCCGCCGGAGAGGAACTGCTCGCGGCCACCGCCCGAGCCGACGGCGTCGTAGCTGACAGCCACGTCCGGGGCGGTCTGCGTGAAGGTGGCCATCCAGCCACCCATGGCCTTCTCCTGCGAGCTCGCGCCCGCTCCGGCGAGGTTGCCGGAGAGGTCCGTCGCGGCGTCGGAGGAGGCACCGTCACCGGCGGAGCCGGTCGCGGCGGGCGTCGTGGCGTCGGCGCCGCAGGCGGCGAGGGTCGCGGCGAGCGCCCCGGCCAGCACGACGGCGGCGAGGTTGCGGTTGTTCACACGCTTCACTGTCTTACCCATCCTCAAAGTCTGTGGTCTGCAGTCTGTTCTGCTGACGAGACAGACGCTAAGGACCGAGGATGACGCGAGGAGGGTGCCCGGGTGAACGGGAGGTGAACAGTGCGACCACACTCGCCCCGTCTGCGACGCGCCGCAGCGGTCAGTCGTCGACGAGCTTGTAGCCCAGGCCCCGGACGGTCTGGAGGAGCTCGGGCGAGGCCGGGTCGACCTCGATCTTGGCGCGCAGACGCTTGACGTGCACGTCGAGGGTCTTGGTGTCCCCCACGTAGTCCGAGCCCCACACCCTGTCGATGAGCTGACCCCGGGTGAGCACCCGCCCCGCGTTGCGCAGCAAGAACTCGAGGAGGTCGAACTCCTTGAGCGGGAGGGAGACGAGCTCGCCGCGCACGGTGACGACGTGACGGTCGACGTCCATCTGGACCGGACCAGCACCGAAGAGCTCCGGGGAGTCCTCGTCCTCGACGGTCGAGGCAGGCTGCCTGCGGCGCAGGACCGCGCGCACCCGGGCGAGGAGCTCGCGGAAGGAGTACGGCTTGGTCACGTAGTCGTCGGCCCCGAGCTCGAGTCCCACGACCTTGTCGATCTCACCGTCCTTGGCGGTCAGCATGATCACCGGGACGTCGCCGCGCTGACGGAGCTCGCGGCACACCTCGGTGCCCGAGAGCCCGGGCAGCATGAGGTCGAGCAGCACGAGGTCCGCGCCGCCGTCGTCGTAGGCGGCGAGGGCCGCCGTGCCGTCGGCGACCGCCACGACGTCGTAGCCCTCGCGGGTCAGCTGGTACGTGAGCGGCTCGCGGTAGGACTCTTCGTCCTCGACCACCAGGATGCGGGTCACGCATCCACCTCCTTGTCCGGGGTGCCGGCGTCGCCGGCCGTCGACGTCTCGGCAGTCGCCGGGACGTGTGCCGCGGGGATCCGCAGCGTGAAGGTCGAGCCCCGGCCCGGTTCGGACCAGATGCTCACGTCTCCGCCGTGGTCGGCGGCGACGTGCTTGACGATGCTCAGGCCGAGGCCTGTGCCGCCGGTGTCGCGGGAGCGTGCGGGGTCGACCCTGTAGAAGCGCTCGAAGACCCGGCTCTGCTCAGCCTCGGAGATGCCGATCCCCTGGTCGACGACGGCGATCTCGACGAGCCCGTCGTGGGAGGACACCCCGATGCCGACGCGCGTCCCGGCGTCCGAGTAGGCCACGGCGTTGTCGAGGAGGTTGCGGACCGCGGTGACGAGCAGCGCGTGGTCCCCGTAGACGGTCAGGCCGGTGTCCTCGCCGACGGTGAGGGTGACCTCCTTGGCCTGCGCGACGACCCGGGACCTGTCGGCCGACTCGCGCACCACGTCGTCGACGCAGATCACCCCGACCTCCTGGAGCGCACCGGCGACCTGCAGCCTGGACAGCTCGATGATCTCGTGGACGAGCGCACCGAGGCGCATGGACTCCTTCTGCATGCGCCCGGCGAAGTGCCTGACGGCGTCGGGGTCGTCTGCGGCGTCCTGCATGGTCTCGGCGAGGAGCGCGATCGCACCGACAGGGGTCTTGAGCTCGTGCGAGACGTTGACCGTGAAGTCACGGCGGATCGCCTCGATGCGGCGCGCCTCGGTGCGGTCCTCCGCGAGGACGACGACGTGGTTGCTGTCGAGGTTGGCCACACGGACCTGGAGCATGACGCGTCCTCGGCCGATCGGGCCACGCGGCAGCTCGAGCTCGTCGTCGGCGATCACCCCGTCCCGACGGACCGAGGCGATCATGTCGCGGATCGCGGCATGCACGATTGCGTCGTCCCGGACGACCCCGAGCGCGTAGGCCGGGGCGCTCGCCCGGACGACCCTGTCGTCGGGGCCGAGCACGATCGCGGCAGAGCGCAGCACGGCGAGCACCCGGACCACCCCGGCGTCCAGCTCACCCGGCTCTTGCTCCGGCACTGTGCGCTGCTGGTGCTCGCTGAAGCGGAACGCGAGCGCAGCGATCAGCCCGGTCAGCAGACCGAGCAGCCCTACGACGACGACCTCGTACCCATCCACGTGCTCAGGGTACGGTCAGGTCGCGGGGTTCTCGGTGCGCCGCGTCGGCACGGAGGGCTAGATCCTGCGGTTCGCGAGCCGGCGCGTCACGCAGTGTTCATCTTGCGGCTCCGGCGCGTTCACCCGTCGGACCCCGCGGCCACACCTGGGCTTGGGACCGTGGTCCATCACACCACGAGAGGGACGACATGCGTGAGATCTTCGAAGCCGAGCTCCAGCAGATCGGTGACGACCTGGCCGACATGAGCCGGCTGGTCGAGTCAGCGATCAGCAGGGCTGGGGTCGCGCTCCTCACGGCCGACCTGCAGCTGGCGCAGTCGGTCATCGCCGACGACCGCCGGATCGACCAGCTCGAGCGAGACCTGGACGAGCGCTGCGTGCTGCTCCTCGCCCAGCAGCAGCCCGTCGCGACCGACCTGCGGGTCGTCGTGTCCGCGCTGCGCATGAGCGCGTCGCTCGAGCGGATGGGCGACCTCGCTCGGCACATCGCCCAGGTGGCCCGTGGACGCTTCCCGCAGCACGCGATGTCGCCGCTGGTCGAGGGCACCTTCGCAGCGATGCAGGACGCCGCGACCCGCGTCGCCCGCCGCACCACGACGCTGCTCACCACGCGCGACCTCGAGGTCGCGAGCAACATCCAGCGTGACGACGACCTGCTCGACCAGCTGCACCAGGACACGTTCCAGTCGCTGTTCTCGGACTCGTGGGACGGCACCACGCAGGAGACCGTCGACGTCACGCTCGTCGGCCGCTACTACGAGCGCTTCGGCGACCACGGTGTGTCGGTCGCGCGCCGCGTGGTGTACCTCGTCACCGGTGACTTCGCCGAGGAGCGCGGACGCCCGGCGACAGCGTCCTGACCCGCGCGCTGGGTCGAGCTGCGCTGATCCAGCTGCACTCACCGAGGTGAGCTGATCGAGCTGAACTGACCGAGCTGCGCTGATCGAGCTGTGCTGATCGACCGGCGCGCTGACGGACACGACCAGACGCGGTCGTCGACGCAGACAGGTGTGGGCGCCTTCCCCGCGGGGAAGGCGCCCACACCTGTCTGTGCGTCCGGGGCCGGTCCGTGGACCGGCCCCGGAGGGCGTGCTCGAGGGTCAGCGACCCTGGTTGGCGACCGCGGCGACAGCAGCGGCTGCGGCGTCGGGGTCGAGGTACGTGCCGCCCTTGACGGTCGGCACGAAGTTCTCGTCGAGCTCGTAGACGAGCGGGATGCCAGTCGGGATGTTGAGGCCGGCGATGTCCTCGTCCGAGATGCCGTCGAGGTGCTTGACGATCGCGCGGAGCGAGTTGCCGTGCGCGGCGACCAGGACGGTCTTGCCGGCGCGGAGGTCGCTCACGACCTCGCCGTCCCAGTACGGGAGGGCGCGCTCGAGGACGTCCTTGAGGCACTCGGTCGCGACGACGGGAGCGTCGGCGTAACGGGGGTCGGTGTCCTGCGAGAACTCGGAGCCGAGCTCGATCGCGGGCGGCGGGACGTCGAAGGAACGGCGCCACAGCATGAACTGCTCTTCGCCGAACTCGGCGAGCGTCTGCTTCTTGTCCTTGCCCTGGAGCGCACCGTAGTGGCGCTCGTTGAGGCGCCAGCTGCGCTTGACCGGGATCCAGTGGCGGTCGGCGGCGTCGAGCGCGAGGTTCGCGGTCGTGATCGCGCGGCGCAGCAGGGAGGTGTGCACGACGTCAGGGAGGATCCCGGCGTCGGTGAGCATCTTGCCGCCACGCTTGGCCTCGGCGACGCCCTTCTCGGACAGGTTCACGTCCACCCAGCCGGTGAACAGGTTCTTCGCGTTCCACTCGCTCTCGCCGTGGCGGAGCAGCACAAGGGTGTATGTCATGAGTCCATCCTGCCGCATCTCGGCGACAGGTGCTCGGGCCCTTCGGCCCGTGGACGTCAGGCCCTGCGCGACTGCTCGTAGACCTTGATGGTCTGCTCGGCGGTCGTCTCCCAGCTGAAGCCTGCCGCCACCTCGACCGCTCCGCGCGAGAGCGCGGCGAGCCGCTCCGGGTCCCGCAGGAGGTCGCGCAGGACCGCTGCCCACAGGTGCGGGTCGTGGTCGGGCACGAGCACACCGGACCGGCCGTCCTGGACAGCAGTCCGCAGCCCACCCACGTCTGCGGCGACGACAGGGGTCCCGCAGGCCTGGGCCTCCACGGCGACCAGCCCGAAGGACTCGCTGCGCGAGGGCACTGCGACGAGGTCGGCGCACCGGAACCAGCGGGCCAGCTCGGCCCTGGAGACAGCAGGGTGGAACAGCACGTCCTCGCTCACACCCACCTGGTAGGCGAGCGCCTCGAGCTCGCGCAGAGCCGTCGGCCGGCCGCTCGCTCCCCCGAGGACGACGAGCAGAGGCAGGTCTTCGCCGTGGTCGGCCATGACACCGAGGGCCCGGACGAGGACGTCGGGCGCCTTCAGCAGCTGGACCCGACCCGCGAAGACCACGACCTTGCGGTCGAGAGGGAGGCCGAGCGCGGCGCGCTCGGCGGCGGGTGAGGGCCGCGCCCCGTCGCTCCCCGCAGGGGCGTGCGGGCTGAAGGTCTCGAGGTCGACCCCCGGGCTGACCACGTGCACCCGGGTCGGGTCGGCTGCGTAGTGCGAGACGAGGTCTTCGGCCTCCGCCGCCGTGTTGGCGACGAGGGCGTCGGCGACCTCGACGACCTGCTCCTCGCCGATCACGCGGCCCGAGGGCTCGGGCTGGTCGCCCGGGGCGAGGGCCCCGTTCTTCACGAGGGCCATCGTGTGCATCGAGTGCACGAGAGGGACGTTCCAGCGGTCGGCCGCGAGCATCCCTGCCTGGCCGGACAACCAGTAGTGCGAGTGGACGACGTCGTACCAGCCCTCGGTGCGCGCCGCCTCGGTCCGCAGGACACCCGCGGAGAAGTAGCAGAGCTGGCCGGGGAGGTCGTTCTTGTCGAGACCTTCGAAGGGCCCGGCCGTGATGTGCCTGACGAGGATCCCCTCGCCCACCTCGACGACGGCAGGCTGCGCAGACGACGTGCGCCGCGTGAAGATCTCGACCTCGGCGCCGCTCGCGGCGAGCGCACGGGACAGCTCGGTGACGTAGACGTTCATGCCACCGGCGTCGCCCGTGCCAGGCTGCTCGAGCGGGGAGGTGTGCACAGAGAGCATCGCCACCCGGAGGGTGTCGCCGCTCATGTGCACCTGCGTTCTGCCATCCCACCAGTCTGCCATCGCGCGGGCCGCTCCGCCGCGCCGCTCGCGCGAGCGCGCGAGGCCTAAGGTCCCACCTGATCTGACACCCTGTCCGGGACGATGGAGGCATGGAGAACCAGGCACAGACCCACCCCGCTGCTGATACCTCTGTCGCCCCTGTCGCCCCTGTCACCTCGGGCACCCTGGACCCGTTGGCCGCCTTGCGTCTCATGCTCGACGAGACCCCGGCAGACGCCGTCCCCGTGGTCCCGCTCGACGCGGAGGCCTGCGACGCGATCACCGACGACACCCTCGTGTGCTCGTGCAACAACGTCAGCGCTGGTGAGATCCGTGGTGTCGTCTGCGGCGGTGCCTGCTCCAGCCTCGACGACGTCCAGGTCCTCACCCGTGCCGGCGGAGGTTGCGGCTCGTGCCTGCCCACGGTGGCCGGCCTCGTCGAGGTCGCCCTCGCCCGCCGCGGCGGCTGCTGAACCTTCGCGGCGGCTGCTGAGTCCTTCTCTGCGGGTCTCTGCCTTCTCGAGCGACGGCGCGCACGCAGCTCTGCGCATCGGAACGAGCGCCGGCCCCCACGACCTCGGGTGCCGGCGCGGCTGTCGGTGCCGGTGCGGCTGCCGGTGCCGGTGCCGACCAGAAGACCAGGTGACACGCGGCTCAGCGAGCGCGGGGCACCTGGTCTTCTGCTGGTCTAGCCGGGCCTCACGCCGTCGAGCAGCGCGTGCACCTGCTCCGGGGTCTGGGCCAGGCGCAGCTGTTCCACCTGCTCGGGGTCCACGAAGATCTTCGCGAGCCTAGACAGCACGCGGAGATGGTCGTCCCCCGTCCCGGCGACAGCGACGACGAACTCGGCACGCCGCTCGCCGTCCCACGTCACGCTCGCGGGGTACCTCACGTAGGAGATCGCCGTGCGCAGCACGAGCCTCTTCGCCTCGTCTGTCCCGTGCGGGATCGCCAGGCCGTTGCCCATGTAGGTCGAGACAGAGCGCTCCCGGTCGTGCATCGCGAGCACGTAGGCGTCTGGCACAGCACCTTCGGCGACCAGCAGCTGTCCTGCTTCCTCGATCGCCGCGTCTCGGGTGGCCGCCCGGCCCTCCAGGACGATCGAGTCGAGAGCGAGCACGGCCGGGGCGGAGACCCTGGACGTGTCGTCGGTGTGCCGTGACCCGTCACGTCCGGTGGTCGGCCCAGCCTCGTCGGTGATCCCCGTCGAGGGTGCCGGCGCCGGCGAGCCTGCACCGGCCGCCCCCTGCCGGAGCATCTCCACCACGTCGTCGTACCGCGGGCTCGCCATGAAGCTGTCGACGGACACGTGGATCGCGCTCGGGGTGCGTTGCATCGCGCGCTCGGTGAGGTCTTGGTGCGTGACGACCAGGTCGACGGTGTCGGTGAGGCTGGAGATCGCCTTGTTGACGACCGTGACCGAGTCGAAGCCCGCCTCCCGGACCTTCTTGCGCAGCACGGAGGCGCCCATCGCCGAAGACCCCATCCCGGCGTCGCAGGCGAAGACGATGCTCCGGATCTGACCGGTGCCTGTCGGTGCAGCCGGGGTGCGTCCGAGCACAGCAGAGGCGACGGACGACCGGCCCTTCCTCGACTCCATGTCTGCGGTGGCTGCGGCGAGGTCGTCAGAACCTGACCTGTCGAGCCTGAGCAGCACCGCGGCCACCGCGAAGGTCACACCCGCGGCGGCGACCACAGAGGCGATGACACCGACCAGGCTGCCCACGGGTGACTGGATGAGCACCGCGATGATCGAGCCTGGAGCAGCCGGGGCGCGCAAGCCTGACCCGAAGACCAGGTTGGTGGCGACGCCTGCCATGCCGCCGGCGACGACAGCCAGGATGAGCTTCGGCTTCATCAGGACGTACGGGAAGTAGATCTCGTGGATCCCCCCGACGAAGGAGATGATCGCGGCGCCGGGCGCGGAGGCGCGCGCGACACCTGAGCCGAAGACCGCGAAGGCGAGGAGCAGCCCCAGGCCCGGACCCGGGTTCGCCTCGATGAGGAACAAGATCGACTCGCCGTCGCGGGTCGCCTCAGCCGTGCCGAGCGGGGTGAAGACCCCGTGGTTGATCGCGTTGTTGAGGAACAGCACCTTGGCCGGCTCGACGAAGACCGAGGTGAGCGGCAGGAGGCTGTTCTCGACCAGGAAGTCGACGACCTTCTCGGCGGCCGTGGAGAAGGCCTCGACGAACGGTCCTGCGACCACGTAGCCGACGATGGCGAGCACCATGCCCCAGATGCCTGCGGCGAAGTTGTTGACGAGCATCTCGAAGCCGGGTCGGATCTTGTCCTGCCAGAGCAGGTCGAGGCGCTTCATCGACCAGCCGCCGAGCGGCCCCATGACCATCGCGCCGAGGAACATCGGCACGTCGGCGCCGGTGACCGCACCGATCGTCGCGATGGCTCCGACGACGCCGCCGCGGACCGTGTCGTCGTAGACCATCCGGCCACCCGCGTAGCCGATGAGGATCGGCAGCAGATAGCTGATCATCGGTCCGACGATCCCCGTGCCCTCCGCCCCGGCTCCCCACCCGCCGAAGTGCTCGACGAGGCCGTAGCCGCCGTCGTAGCCGAGGGCATCTCCGACGAGCGTCACCCACCCGGTCTCGATGAAGAGCGCGGTGATGAGCCCCCAGGCGATGAAGGCACCGATGTTGGGCAGCACCATCGTCGAGAGCGCGGTCCCGAGCTTCTGCACGGTGACCCTCACTCCTCCCCTGGCAGGGCGCAGGTCGAGGTCTTCGGGCATATCTCCTCCTTGAGACGGGTGGCCGCCGCACGAGGCTGCCTGGGCAGTGACTGCGGTCGAGCACGACTCCCCACAGTAAAGCCGACAAACGGTACTGATGCCAACTACCTCGGAGGTCGTACATGTCCGATCTTGTGGTTATGATGCAGAAGTCGACCTTCGGAGGTCGGCACCCACCCGCCACGAGGAGGACCGATGAAGGCTCTACGTTTCTATGCGCCCGAAGATGTACGCCTGGAGGAGCGGCCCGAGCCCGAGTGCGGACCGGACGAGGTCAAGATCCGGGTCCGCAGCTGCTCGACCTGCGGCACGGACGTCAAGATCTTCCACAACGGCCACCAGAACCTCACCCCTCCGCGAACGATCGGCCACGAGATCGCCGGCGAGGTCGTCGAGGTGGGTTCAGCGGTCGCGACGACCTTCGACCAGCACTGGGAGATCGGTGACCGTGTCCAGGTCATCGCCGCCGTGCCGTGCGGGGACTGCTACGAGTGCCGCAGGGGATGGATGGCGGTCTGCGAGAACCAGACCTCGATGGGCTACCAGTACGAGGGCGGGTTCGCCGAGTACATGGTCGTCCCCCGTCAGGTCCTCAAGGTCGACGGCCTCAACCGCGTGCCCGACGGCATCACCCTCGACGAGGCCTCGGCCGCGGAGCCGCTCGCCTGCGCGATCAACGCACAGGAGCAGCTCGGCATCGAGAAGGGTGACGTCGTGGTCGTCTTCGGCGCCGGCCCGATCGGGTGCATGCACATCCGCGTCGCGCGCGGCGTCCACGGCTGCGGGCCCGTGTACCTCGTCGACGTCAACGCCGACCGCCTCACCATGTCTGCGGCCGTCGCACGCCCGGACGAGGTCATCGACGGCTCCGAGGTCGACGTCGTCGCCCGCGTCATGGAGCTGACCGGCGGCCGCGGAGCCGATGTCGTCATCACCGCGACGGCAGCGAAGGTCGCACAGGAGCAGGCCATCGCGATGGCTGCACGCAACGGTCGCATCTCCTTCTTCGGAGGGCTCCCGAAGACCGACCCTGTGATCGGCTGCGACTCGAACGTCGTCCACTACCGCCAGCTGCACATCCACGGGGCGAACGGTTCTGCGCCCGAGCACAACAAGCGGGCGCTCGAGTACATCTCGACAGGGCAGGTACCTGTCGCCGATCTCATCACCCACCGCATCCCCCTCGAGGACGCACTCAGCGCCCTCGACCTGGTGCGCAGCGGCACGGCGATCAAGGTGACCGTCAACCCCTGAGCCCGGTCGACGGCATCGCCCGCCAGGCAGACGAGAAGACTCACCGAGGAGGGCCTGTGTACGCAGAAGAACGCCAGCAGGCTATCGCCGATCTCGTGAGGTCGTCTGGACGGGCCTCCGTCGCCGAGCTCGCCCTCGAGTTCGCCGTCACGACAGAGACGGTCCGGCGCGACCTCAGTGCTCTTGCTGCGGCTCGGGTCGTGCGTCGTGTCCACGGAGGTGCGGTCCTCACGCCCGTCCCGACGGTCGTCGAGAGCGGGCTGGACGAGCGAGACCTGACACGGGCGGGCGAGAAGGAACGCATCGCCCGAGCGGCGACTCACCTGCTCCCGGACTCCGGCGGGAGCGTCGTCCTCGATGCGGGCAGCACCACCAGCAGGCTCGCGGCCCTCCTGACCCGCGACGCGCGACTCACCGTGTTCACCCACGGGGTACCCGTCGCGTCGCGGGTCGCGGTCCTGCCGCACGTGCAGCTCCACCTCCTGCCCGGGAGGGTGCGGACCCCTACCCAGGCTGCGGTCGGCGCCGAGACCGTGCGATCGATCGGACGGCTCAGGGTCGACGTCGCGTTCCTCGGCGCGAACGGCATCAGCGTCGACCACGGCTTCTCGACCCCTGACGCCGACGAGGCAGCGGTCAAGGCCGCTCTGGTCCGCGCCGCGAGGCACGTGGTGGTGCTCGCCGACTCGACCAAGCTCGGCCGAGACGCGACCGTCAGCTTCGCCGGCCTGGCGCAGGTCGACACCCTCGTCACCGACGCAGACGCGCCGGACAGCCTCGTCAGCGCCCTGCGTGCGCACGGCGTCGCGGTCATCCTCACCTGAGCAGCGTGACCGAGCACGCGGGGCGGACGGGACGGGCTCAGTCACGCGCAGGCGAGAGGCCTGCAGACGAGCAGGCGACCGTCAGACCGCCACGATGCAGGCCGGTGCTGGCAGCGGCACAGACGACACGAGGTCGGCGATCCCCGTCTCCCGGTCGACCCTGAGCGCTGTCACGTCCCCCGAGGTCTGCCCGGCGACCACGACGAGGTCGCAGACAGGGCCACGGTCCGGCTCCTCGCCCTCGGCCCGAGCGGCGGACGAGCTGATGACGGCGTGGTGCCGCGGCCAGACCACACCGGAGGGTGAGTCCGCCAGGTGCCGCACGACAGGGACCTCACCGTCGCCGGCCTCGACCGCGAAGGCTGCCAGGACGTCAGGACCGCGGACCGCCACGTAGAGCCGGGTGCCGTCCTGCGAGAGAGCGATGTGCGAGGGGAAGCTGCCCTTCTCGGTCGCGGGGGTCGAGCACGCCGGGAGGCTGGCGACCAGGGTGCCGCTCCCGTCAGCTGCCGTGCGCACCACGTGCACCTGGGAGTCCAGCTCACCGACGACGAAGGCGGTACCGTCGGCCCCCAGCGCAATGTGACGGGGGCCGGTGCCGGGCGGGAAGGTCACAGCCACCCCGTCGGCGACCAGGACCCCCGGTGTCGACGTCCTGCGGTAGCGGCGGATCTCGTCGGTGCCGAGGTCGCTCACCCACACGAACCGCTCCGAGACCTCCAGGACGAAGTGCGCGTGGGGTGACCTCTGCCGGTCACGGACCGGCCCGGAACCGGTGTGCGCGAAGGTCGCCACAGATCCACCGAGCCGCCCGTCGGCGGAGGTGGGCAGGACCGCGAGGCTCCCCGTGCTGTAGTTCGCGACGAGGACGTCACCTCGACCCACGACGAGATGACAGGGGTCTTCTCCGCCCGTCGAGGCGTCGGAGGTGGCGACCAGCTCGTCTCCGTCGACGGCGAAGGTCCGCACGCGCCCCTGGGCGGTCTCGGACACCGCGACGACGACGTCGCGGCCCGGGCTCAGGGCGAGGAACGACGGAGACACGGCCTCGACCAGCTGCCGGGCTCCTGAGAGCTCCCCGGAACCGAGGTCGAGGTCGAGCGACCAGATCCCTTCACCCGACCCTGGCTCTCCCGAGGCTGGGTATGTTCCGACGAGAAGTCGCTGCTGGGGTGCGGAGTCCGTGGTCACGCCCTCAGCCTAGCGATGCCGCACCGCTCCCGGAGACGCCAGAAGGGCGGTGGACCCTGAGGTCCACCGCCCTTCTGACCGGCGCTGCGAGATCGTTCCTCGCACCGCCGAGCGACGCTGGCCGACCGCGCCGTGAGGCGTCAGCGGCATACGCCGAAGAACGTCAGTGAGCTGCTTCGTAGGCAGCCTTGATCTCGGCCGAGATACGGCCTCGCTCGTTCACGGTGTGCCCGTTGGCACGAGCCCACTCGCGGATGTCGTTCGCGGACGTGCCACCCGAGGAAGAACGGGTAGAACGCTTTGCCGGACGAGCAGCGGAACGCCCGACCTTGCGTGCGTGACCGACCCAGCTCGCCAGCGAGTCACGGAATGCCGACGCGTTGTCGGTCGAGAGGTCGATCTCGTAGGAGACGCCGTCGAGGGAGAACGTCACCGTCTCGTCGGCTGTTCCGCCGTCGAGGTCGTCGACCAGAATTACCTGGACCTTCTGTGCCATCTGAGATACCTCACGCTTCTGTTTCACTGCAGGGGACTTCATGCTCGCATCATTTCTGATTGCACGTCAACTGGAGAACAGATATCCGGAGGATTTACGGGGCGACGCCAGGCTCTTTGGACGCCGTGACAGCGGCCTCGCGCGCATCTTCTTCGGCATCGAGCCGTGCAAGATTCGCCCGCTCGTTCCTGTCGGCGCGAATGATGAATCGCATCGCGAAGTAGAACAGGACACCCACCCCGATCGAGGGGACGAGGGCGGCGACAGAAGTCCAGAAGGTGCTCACAGGACCAGCCTACGACGGTGCTGCACGGTTCGGGTCACCCTCGTCAGCGCTGCGGCTTGACCAGCGGGAACAGGATCGTCTCGCGGATCCCGAGCCCGGTGAGTGCCATGAGCAGACGGTCGACACCCATCCCCATGCCACCGCTCGGGGGCATCGCGTACTCCATCGCGGTGAGGAAGTCCTCGTCGAGGACCATCGCCTCGTCGTCACCGGCAGCCGCCAGGAGAGCCTGAGCCTCGAAGCGCTCGCGCTGGATCACCGGGTCGACAAGCTCGGAATAGGCCGTCGCGAGCTCGAATCCGCGGACGTAGAGATCCCACTTCTCGACCTGGCCGGGGACCGTCCTGTGGTCGCGGGTGAGGGGCGAGGTCTCGACGGGGAAGTCACGGACGAAGGTCGGCGCGTAGAGAGAATCACCCACGTGGTGCTCCCAGAGCTCTTCGACGAGCTTTCCGTGGCTCACGCGCTTGGGGTCGAGCGAGATCTCTGCTGCATCAGCAAGTGCGGTCAGCCTCTCGACGGAGGTCTCCGGGGTGATCTCCTCACCGACGGCCTCGGACAGAGAGCCGTACATCGTGAGCTCGGTCCAGTCGCCGCCGAGCTCGTACTCTTCACCCGAGGCGAGTGTCACGAGAGTGGTCCCGAACATGTCGAGAGCCGCCTTCTGCACGAGATTCTTGGTGAGCACGGCCATCGTGTTGTAGTCGCCGTAGGCCTCGTACGCCTCGAGCATCGCGAACTCGGGAGAGTGGGTCGAGTCGGCACCCTCGTTGCGGAAGTTCCGGTTGATCTCGAAGACGCGCTCGATACCGCCCACGACGGCCCGCTTGAGGAACAGCTCGGGGGCGATCCGCAAGAACAGATCGATGTCGAAAGCATTCATGTGGGTCGTGAACGGGCGCGCAGCCGCGCCACCGTGGATCGTCTGGAGCATCGGGGTCTCGATCTCCATGAATCCGCGCTCGTGGAAGTTCTCGCGCAGCGAGCGGACCACGCCGGATCGCAGGCGCGCTGCGTCACGGGCAGCCGGGCGCGCGATGAGGTCGACGTAGCGCTGGCGGACGCGGGCCTCCTCGGAGAGGTCCTTGTGCAGGACCGGGAGCGGGCGGAGCGCCTTGGCGGCGATCTGCCAGGAGTCGGCGAAGATGCTCAGCTCACCGCGGCGCGAGCTGCCGACCCGGCCGTGCGCGAACAGGTGGTCGCCGAGGTCGACGTCCGACTTGAAGGCGGCGAGGGACTCTTCGCCGACGGCTGCCAGGCTCAGCATGATCTGGAGGCGGTTGCCCTCGCCGTCCTGCAGCGAGACGAAGCAGAGCTTGCCGGAGTTGCGCAGGAACACGACACGCCCGGCGACACCGACGACGTCGTCGGTCTCCTCCCCGGTCTCCAGGTGCGCGTACGCAGAGCGGACCTGCGCGATCGTGTGGGTGCGGGGCACCTCGACGGGGTAGGCCTCGACGCCCCGCTCGAGCAGCCTGTCGCGCTTCTCGCGACGCACCCGCAGCTGCTCGGGGAGGTCAGACTCCCCGGTCGTCACGGTCGGGTCTGCGGGCGCGGGCGTCTGCTCAGAAGTCACCCCGCCATCCTAGTGGAGCCGCGCGACCCGCCGACCGCTGCGGAGGGCTCCAGGAGCGGGCACGGTCGAGACCCTGGTCACCCGGCGGTTCTCGACGGGATGGTCAGCGTGCGACGAGGTCGAGCGCGAGGTCGAGGATCGGCGCCGAGTGCGTGAGCCCGCCGACAGACATGTAGTCGACACCCGTGCGGGCGACCTCGGCGGCACGGTCGAGCGTCAGGTTGCCCGTGGCCTCGAGCTCGATCCGACCTGTCGTCGCCTCACCCGCCCGGACCGCTGCGACAGTCGACGCGAGGACGTCGGTGGGCATGTTGTCGAGCAGCAAGAAGGTCGCGCCCGCGGCGACAGCCTCGAGGGCCTGGTCGAGGGTGTCTGCCTCGACCTGGACGAGGACGTCGGGGAAGGCCGCGCGGACCGCCGCGACCGCCGCGGTCACCGATCCTGCGGCGACGACGTGGTTGTCCTTGACCATCGCGACGTCGTACAGCCCCATGCGCTTGTTGGTCCCACCACCGGCCCGGACCGCGTACTTCTCGAGCGCGCGCAGGCCCGGTGTCGTCTTGCGGGTGTCGAGGACCGTCGCACCGGTCCCGTCGAGCCTGTCGGCCCACGCCCGGGTCGCGGTCGCGACACCCGACGCGCGGCTCGCGAGGTTGAGCAGCGATCGCTCGGCCATCAGCAGGACCTGGACCGGACCTGTCAGCACGGCAAGCCGCCGCCCTGCCTCGACCCGCGTTCCGTCCTGGACGTCGAGGTCGACGGTCACCTGACCCAGGCCGAAGCGTGCTGAGACCTGGTCGACGACCTCCTGCACGACGACCAGCCCGGCGACCACACCGGCCTGTCGGGCGACGAGGTGGGCGACAGCACCCGAGGAGACCGCGATGGTCGCCTGGCTCGTCACGTCGCGGCCGGGGTCTCCCCCGAGATCTTCGCTGAGGGTCCGTCGGACGACGTCGACGACCCACGCGTGGTCGAGGCCGGGGACCACCGCAGGCTGCACAGCAGCTGCGGAGGTGGGCACGGTGGCGCTCTCGGCGCCGACGGTGGGCTGGTTCTCGGGGGCTGCTGAAGTCACGCGCCCACGGTAGCCGACGCTGGTCAGCGCACCAGCGTCAGTCGACCAGCAGCGTCCCGTCCTCGGCGAGCGAGGCGACGACGCGCCGCTCCCAGGCCGCGTCGCGCTCGGGGAAGTCGGAGCGGAAGTGCCCGCCGCGACTCTCCTCGCGGCGTGCTGCCGTCGCGGTGAGGACCGTCGACACCTGGTGCACGTTGCTCGTCTCCCACTCGGCGGTCTGCGGCTGCGCGCTGAGGTCCCCGGCCACGGCCTCGGGGAGGTTCGCGTCGGTGCGGACCGAGGCCAGCTTCTCGGCGGCCACGGCGAGGCTCTCCGCCGAGCGGATCACGCCGCTGCCCGTCGAGGTGACACGCTGGATCCGGGTCCGGCTCGCGGCCATGACGAGGCCCGTGGGCCCTGGGCGCGGGACCGGCTCGAGCAGCGGCAGCTCACCGGCCGCCATCCTGCTCGCGATGTCCTCGGCGGCGCGGTGCGCGAAGACCAGGCCCTCGAGCAGGGAGTTGGACGCGAGCCTGTTGGCGCCGTGCACGCCTGTGCAGGCGACCTCGCCGACGGCGTAGAGGCCGCGCACCGCCGAGCGACCGTCGAGGTTCGTGACTACTCCCCCCGAGTGGTAGTGCTGGGCAGGCGCGACAGGGACGGGCTCTTCGGTGATGTCGAAGCCCTGCTCGAGCAGACGCTCGGTGATCGTCGGGAACCGGCGCCGCAAGAAGTCCGCACCGAGGTGGCGGGCGTCGAGCAGCACGTGGTCGGAGCCTGTCGCGGCCATCTGCCGGACGATGGCGTGGGCGACGACGTCGCGCGGCGCGAGCTCGGCCATGGGGTGGACCGCGGGCATGAACCTGTGACCGAAGACGTCGACCAGGTACGCACCCTCGCCGCGAACGGCCTCGGACACGAGCGTCAGCTGCCCCTTGGCGCCCGAGCCCAGCCAGAGCACCGTCGGGTGGAACTGCACGAACTCCATGTCGCCCAGCGTCGCGCCGGCACGCAGGGCCGCTGCGGTGCCGTCGCCCGTGGCCTGCGGCGGGTTCGTCGAGGCCATGAAGGACTGCCCGATCCCCCCTGTCGCGAGCACGACGGCACGGCTGCGGACGGCGCCGACGCCGTCTCGGCTGCCCGCACCCTTGACGTGCAGGGTGACGCCGCAGACGGAGCGCCGCAGCCCGTCGGGGCTCGTCGGGGTGACAGGACCGGCGCTCGTCAGGAGGTCGATGACGAGGGCGTGCTCGATCACCTCGATGCCCGGGTCGTTGCGCACGGCCTCGAGCTGGGCGACGAGAGCGCGGGAGATCTCCGCACCCGTCGCGTCTCCGCCCGCGTGCGCGATGCGGTCGGCGTGGTGGCCGCCCTCGCGTGTCAGGGACATCTCGCCGCCGCCGTCGGTGTCGAAGAGCGCGCCGAGAGCCACGAGCTCGCGCACGCGTGCCGGCCCCTCGGTGACGAGCACCTCGACGGCCGCGGGGTCGCAGACGCCCGCGCCGGCCACCAGGGTGTCCTCGAGGTGGGCAGCGGGCGAGTCTCCGGGGGCGAGGGCCGCAGCGATGCCGCCCTGGGCCCAGACCGTCGAGCCTGACGACAGCGCGTCCTTGGTGACGAGCAGGACACGCGGGACGCGGGTCCTCAGCTCGAGCGCTGCGGTCAGACCGGCGATGCCCGAGCCGACCACGACGACGTCCGCCTCGGTGGTCCACCCGGGGTCGGGGGCGGCGAGCGTGGTGAGGAGGGTGGTCACCCCTGCGCGCCGTGCGGCTGCTGGAACGGCGCGATCGCGAGCCCGCTCGGTTCGAGGTCGAAGCCTGCCGGGACCAGACCGGGCTCGTCGGAGACCTCGACGATCCGGTTGTCCTCGTCGACGAACACGACGTGCGGGAGGTAGTGCCGGGCCTCGGCGTCGGCGAGCATGCCGTACGCGATGATGATCACGGTGTCGCCGGGGTGCACGTGGTGGGCCGCGGCGCCGTTGATGCAGACCTGGCCGGAGCCCGGCTCGCCGGGGATGACGTAGGTGGTCAGGCGTGAGCCGTTGGTGACGTCGACGACGTCGACCTGCTGGCCCGGGTAGAGGTCGGCCGCCTCGAGCAGGAGGTTGTCGATCGTGATCGAGCCGACGTAGTGCAGGTCGGCCTGGGTCACCGTCGCGCGGTGGATCTTGCCGATCATCATCGGACGCTGCAGAGACGTCACGGGGTTCCTCCGGTGGTGCGGTGCTGGGTGGTGGTGCCGGCTGTGGTGTCAGTGCCGTCGGCGCCGGTTCGGCCGGCCCCGGTTCGGCCGGCCCCGGTGCGGCCGGTGCCGGCGCCGTCGGAGACCGCGCCGCGGAGCTCGACCGCCATGGTGTCGATGAGCCTCGTCGTGCCCACGCGAGCCGCGACGAGCAGCAGGGCGGGACCTGTGTGGTCCGGGGGCACGACGTCCACGGTAGCGGGGTCGACGAGCACCAGGTAGTCGACGTCAACGCCCTCGGCAGCCCCGAGCATTCCCCGGGCCGTCTCACGGACCTCGTCGGCCGGTGCGCCACGGAGCGCGGCGTCCCGTCCTGCGGCGAGCGACGAGGACAGCGCGAGCGCGCGGGATCGCTCCTCGGCCGAGAGGTAGGCGTTGCGCGAGGACAGCGCGAGGCCGTCGTCGTCGCGGACGATCGGCACGCCGTGGATGGTCACGGGAACGTCGAGGTCGTGCACGAGCCTGCGGACGGCGAGCAGCTGCTGCGCGTCCTTCTCACCGAAGACCGCGACGTCGGGCGCGGTGAGGTGCAGCAGCTTGAGGACGACGGTCAGCACCCCGTCGAAGTGGCCGGGCCGGGACGCGCCCTCGAGGACCGTGCCGATACGGCCGGCGGTGACGCTGACGATCGGGCGTCCGTCGGGGTACATCTCGTCGAGGGTCGGTGCGAAGACGACGTCGACGCCGACGGAGGCGAGCAGCGCGACGTCGGCGTCGAGGGTCCGGGGATAGCTGTCGAGGTCCTCCCCCGGGCCGAACTGCAGAGGGTTGACGAAGATCGTCACGACCACCTCGTCGGCGAGGCGCCGGGCCTCGCGGACGAGCTCGAGGTGCCCCGCGTGCAGAGCACCCATCGTCATGACGACGGCGCGGCGGCGCGGCGGGGCGTCGGACGGACGGGCGAGCACCTGCGCGAGGTCCGCGCGGGTGGTGGTCACGACTGGCCTGGGGTGGCCGCTGAGCATCAGTTCTCCTTCTGGGGGGCGTTCAGGACGTCGAGCAGGGACTGCGCCTGCCCGTCCTTGATCCGGCCTGCGGCGAGCGCACGCACGGTGGCTGCCCTGCTGAGGGCGCGATAGCTGTCGACGGTGTCGGTCGCGTCGCGGTGCGCGGCCAGGGACGCGAGCTCGGTGAGGTGCGTCTCGACGGTGCCGGCGTCGCCGCGCACGACGGGCCCGGTGAGGGTCTGCACGGGGTCTCCCACACCGTCCGCCGCGCGCAGCGCGCCGTCGAGCGCGGCGTGCAGCAGCGGCGCGAGCGCCCGGCCCGGGTCGTCGATCCCGGCGACCTGGAGCGCCTGCGCCGCCTGCGCGACGAGCACCACGAGGTGGTTCGCGCCGTGCGCGAGGGCTGCGTGGTAGAGCCCTCGGTCTTCTTCGGCGATGACCACAGGCTCACCGCCGATCTCCACGACGAGCGCGAGGCCGATCGGCTGGACAGGTCCCGGCGCCGTCACCGCGAAGGTCGTCCCCTCGAGCCTGCCGAGGTCGAGGGACGTCCCTGTGAAGGTCATCGCGGGGTGGATCGCCACGGGGATCGCGCCCTGGGCCCGGGCCGGCGCGAGCACGTCGGTGCCGTAGCGGCCTGAGGTGTGCACGACGATCTGGCCGGGCTGCCAGACCCCGAGGTCGGCCAGACCCGACACGAGCGGCGCGAGGGCGTCGTCCGGGACCGTGAGCAGCACGAGCTCGGAGCGCTCGACGACGTCACGGACGTCCAGGACCGGGACACCGGGCAGCATGGCCCCGGCTCGCTCGCGGGACGCCTCGGAGATCGCCGAGACTCCGACGACGGCGTGGCCGACCGAGCGGAGCGCGTTGCCCAGCACGGCTCCCACCCGGCCTGCGCCGACGATCCCGACACCGAGCCGTCCGGGGCGCCGGGCCCCTGTGGTCTCGCTCATCCGAGGGCCTGCATCCATCGCTCCGGTCCGGCCGACGTGCGGGCGGCACGGGCGCGCGAGGCCTGGTCGGCGAGCAGGCGCGAGGCCTCGTCGTCGCCGAGGTGGACGACGCGCGGACCGATGGGCCCGGGGGTCGAGTGCAGCACGAAGCTGGTCAGGCCGAGGCGACGCTGCAGCGGCCCCTGGTCGAGGCCGAGGGACTGCGTGCGCTCGTGCGGGACGACCTCCGCAGTGCGCACGAGGCGCCCACGTCGGATCAGGAGCGCGCGACCTGTCACCGCATAGCCGTTGCGACGCCACGCGAGGGGGTCGAGCCAGCGCGCCTGTCGTGGGCTCGTGACGAAGCCGAGATCGTCCCCGGACCCGCTCAGCAGCGCGTCGAGGACGGCCGTCGGGTCGTCGACGCCGAGGTCGGGGAGCACCAGCCACAGGGCACGCAGCGCGTCGTCGCGGCTGCCGACGGGCAGGAGGACGGCACCGGCCTGCTCTCCGTCGGTCGACTCCGCGTAGCCGGCCACGTTGACCTCGACGCGCCACCAGCCGGCCGCGCGCCACAGCAGCCCCTGCTGGATGCGGATCGCCTGGACCCGCCCCGGAGGGATGGTCTGCGACCTCGTCTCGAGCAGCCCGTGCCGGAGCCGGATCCCGTCGGGCGAGATCGCCCCTGTGAAGCCGAAGCCGCCGGAGAAGCGCGAGAACACGTAGGCCCCGAGACCGAAGACGATCGGCAGGACCGTGAACAGCGGGGCCACCTGACGGATGACGATCGCTGTCGTCACGGCGGCCACGACCCCCACGAGCAGGACGATCGTCGCGGCGTTGAGCAGCACAGACCCGACGAGCCGGCCCACGGGGACCTCGAGCACGGCGTTCTCCGGAGCCTCCTCGACGGGGTCCGTGCCGTCGGCAGTCTCGACCCCGGCCGCGCGGGCGAGCAGCAGGTTGCGGAGCTGGTTCGCGTCGGCGTCCCGCAAGAACCCGAGACGAGCGCCCGAGTCGCCGCCCCCGGCGACGCTCAGCTTGAGCTCGGCCAGGCCGAAGAAGCGTGCGAGCAGAGGCTTGACGATGTCGACGGCCTGGAGCCTGTCGAGGCGGACCTTGCGCTGCTGCCTGAAGAGGATGCCGGAGTGCACGTAGACGGCGTCACGGTCGTAGGCGTAGCGAGTCATGCGCCAGGACAACCAGGCCCAGACCCCGCCGACGAGCCCGACCCCGAGGATGCCGAGGACGACGAAGCCCCAGTGGTCGGTCGCCAGGCTCATGTCGCCCTCGGGCATGCTCTCGATCGACTGCCGCCCGACCATGAACAAGATGACAGCGAGCACGGCCCAGCCGCGCACGAGCGGGGTGACAGGGTGCAGGCGCCGCCACTCGAGCTCGGCCGGCGGGACGGCGTCAGCGCCGGTCTCGACCGCAGGCTCGGTCTCTGGTGCGTCCGGGCGGTCGTCGGCGCTCGGTCCGACGCTCGTCACAGCCCCGCCAGCCGGGCCTCGCCGCGCGACGCCAGGCGGTCGCGCAGGCGGGCCGCGTCGGCAGGCTGGAGGCCGTCGATCGTCGCGTCGGTGCCCGGGGACGCTGTGTGCAGCTGGACTGAGGAGATGTCGAGACGACGGGCGAGCGGACCGGCTGTCACGTCGACGAACTGCATGCGCCCGTAGGGCACCACGACGAGGCTGCGGAACATCACGCCCTTGCGGATGAGGAGGTCGTCGTCGCGCTCGGCGTAGCCGATCGCACGGACCTGGCGCGAGACGACAGCGGCCGACCACGCGACGACCACGGCGACGACTGCCGCCGAGGCCCACAGCCACGGGCCCGCCTGGGGCAGCAGGACCGCGAGCACCACGAGGGCGACCAGGGGCAGGCCGAGGAAGATCCCGAGCAGCACGAAGCGCGCCGTCGCGAGCCTGCTCGACACGCGCTGCCACTCGATGCCGTCGGGGTCGAAGGGCGAGACGCCCCGAGGTCCGGTCTGGTCAGTCATGGGCACCATCTTCTCGCATCTGCGTCGGCTCGCCGTCTCCGGGCGGCGGGAGCTCGCAGAACCGCTCGGCGACGAGCCCCGCGATGGCGAGGACGACGGCACCGACCGCGGCTGCACCCGCGCTCCAGGCTCGACCCTGCTGAGCCTCGACCTGCAGGTGCGGGAGGGTCAGCAGGGCCTGGCCTGCGTACCAGCCGGCCAGCAGCGCCCCGGTCAGCGACGACGCCTTGGCGAGCGCGGCGGTCCGTGCCGCCCGGATCGGGTCGAGCGCGGGACGTCGCCCACGCAGGTACGAGCGGACCGCGCTCGCCGCCCACAGCACGAGCACGGCCACCACCACGAGGACAGGGGCCACCACCCAGAGCACAGGGGCCAGATGGGTGCCGCGTGAGTCGAGGAGGCTGAGCACGCCCCAGGTCACAGCACCCGTGGCCGCGGCGACCAGGGCGAGGGTCGACGACCGGGTGCGCCCCATCAGACCGGGCGGTCCGGCGAGGCCGGGCTGGCGTCGTCCTGCAGCTCGGGGTGCTCGATCACGGGCGGCCTGCCGGGCCAGCCGAAGCCCTCGTCAGAGGGCGCGACGTCCTCGTCAGAAGAGGCCGGGAGACCGTCCGGAGCGTGCTCGTGGTCGGCGGAGTCGGTCTCGACGGCACCGGCAGGTTCTGCCGGTGCGGGCTCGGGCTGGTACCCCGTCTGCCCGGCGTCCTCGCCGTCGGGCTCCTGGTCGACGTCCTGGTCGGTCTCGGGCTGAGGGACCGAGACGACCTGGACGGCGGTCAGCGCCGGGGCGACCGTCGCGGGACGCCGCGCCTGGGCTGCCGTGGGGACCTCGGCGTCGTGCAACCAGTCGAGGGCCAGCCAGCGGATCCCTTCGCGGTCGTGGGCCGTGGCGGCGAGGGCAGCGACAGGTCCACCACCCAGGCCGGGCAGGTGCGCGTCGGGCGACAGGTGCGCCCAGGGCGCCAGCACGAAGGCGCGCTCGTTGGCGCGAGGGTGCGGGAGCTCGAGGTCCGGGGCAGACCCGATGACGTCGCCATACACGACGATGTCGATGTCGAGGGTGCGCGGGCCCCAACGGACGTCACGGACCCGTCCGTTGCCGGCCTCGACCGACTGGCAGCCGAGCAGCAGCTCGCGCGGCGAGAGGGTGGTGCGGACGATCACGACGGTGTTGAGGAAGTCGGGCTGCTCGGGCCCGCCGACGGCGGCGGTGCGGGCGAGCGGTCCGACCTCGACCACGTCGACCCCGGTGAGGGTCCCGAGCTCGGCGACGGCGCGACGCAGCGTGCCCTGGGCGTCGCCCAGGTTGGCGCCGAGCGCGAGCACGGCGTCGACAGGCTCGTCCGGCCGCGCGTCCATGCGGTCGAGCTGGAGCGGCATCTGGTGCGCGTCCTCGGGCTCGGACAGGTCGCCGAAGGGGCCGGCGACGGTCTGGGTACCGAGACCGAGGCTCGGGACACCTGCCGGTACGGAGGTCGCAGCACCGGTCTCGTCCGTCGGCAGGCCCTCGCCCGGGGTCGCCGTGACGACGGGGACCGGCGCTGTCGGCGTCGTCAGCTGGTCTACGGCTGACTCGTGGTCGACGGCGGGAGCCTCGGGCACAGGACCGCTCCCGGTCTGCTCGGGCTCGGGCTCGGACGCCTCCGCCGGGGAAGAGTCGTCAGCGGCGAGGTGACCGTCCTCGCCGTCTGCGCTGTCCTCGTCTCCGGCGTCCTCGGTGAGGTCGAGATGCTCGCCGTGCTCGCTGACCTCGGTGTGCGCAGCAGGGTCGCCGACGAGGGAGGACGTGGAGGTGTCGACGACCGCCGTCTCCGGGGCGAGCGCGTCCGGCACGACAGGCTCGAGGACTGCCGTCTCGTCGACGCTCGGGCGGCTGGCACTGTGCTCGTCGCCGATCGTCCGGTCTGAGCCGAGATCGTCGGACCACGCCTCACCGGCGCCGGTCAGGGCCTCGTCGGTTCCGGCCGGGCCCTCGTCGGTGTCGAGCGCATCGGCCTGCGTCTCGTCAGTTCTGTGCTCAGGCGTCCACCCGGGCACCGTCTGCTGCTCAGCCTCGGTCGGAACGACCGCGGTCGGCGGGGTGAACGGGGCGAGCGGCGCCAGGGCGAACTCCGGCACGTACGGTGCGTCGTCCTCCGAGGCAGGAGACGTGACCTGCTCGGCGCGCTCGTCGTCAGGGGCGTAGACGTCGCCATCACCGTCCTGCTCGACGACCGGTGCGCTCACGTGCTCGTCGCGGACCGGGGCCATGACCTGGGTCTCGTCGAGCCGCGGGCTGTCTCCGGTCTCGGAGGGCGGGGTGCCGACGTCTCCAGGTGCAGAGCCGACGACCGTCTCCTCAGCCGTCGCACTCGAGTGCGACGAGCCGTCGAGACCAGCGGTGTGGTGCTCAGTCTCGTCGTGCGCAGTCTCGTCGTGCGCAGTCTCGTCGTGCGCTGTCTGCTCGTGCGCAGCCTCGTGGTGAACAGGCTCGCCGTGGGCGGTCTCGGCATCTGCATCGCCCTCGTCCGCGGAGACGAGACCCGCCGCAGCACCTGTCGGAGCGCCGTGCTCCTGGTCAGCCTCGTCGGCTGCGTCGTCGCGGGGGCCGTCCTCGTCGGCAGGTGCCGTCTGCACCACCTGGGTCGGCTCCCCGGCAGAGCTCTCGTCCCGGTGGGACGCGGCTGCATCTGCGGCTGCATCCGGAGCCTGCTCCGAGGCCGCGACCTCCGACGGAGCTGTGACAGCAGTCGGGTTGAGCAGCTCTTCGAAGCTCAGCGGGGCGCGCTCACGGCTCGCGTTGAGCACCGCGGCGCTCGCCGCGGCGAAGAAGGCGGCACTCGGCTGACGCCCGCCAGGACGCTCGGTCACCGCAGGCTCCTCACCCGTCGTGCCGACGGCTCCCTCGTCCCCGGCGGGTGCATCACCGGCGGCTGGAGCGCTCTCGTCGGTCTCGAGGCCCCCGTGTGCTGGAGGGACCTCGGCCTCGTCCGGTGCAGCGGCCGACGAGGTGACGTCGACCGTCTCGTCCAGGGCATCCTGTGCAGGGTCGGCGTCCTTGCCCGTCGACACCTGACGAACCTCGTCGTCGGGGTCGGCGGCGGGGCTGTCGCTCGTCTCGGACCTGTCGTGGACCTCGGTGCGCGGACGCAG
>Ga0247813_10000876_pt1 | contig 24411 bp, 17 predicted proteins | sample UWRJL169409C1_FD_180719 | JGI IMG/M metagenome (GOLD analysis project Ga0247813, IMG submission 180719) | Plant litter microbial communities from Arlington Agricultural Research Station in Wisconsin, United States - UWRJ-L169-409C-1 | ecosystem: Environmental > Terrestrial > Plant litter >...
CGGCCGTCCCGCTCCAGCCGATGCTCCAGCAGCTGATCATCGACGGCGACGTCGACACCTTCCTCACCCACCTCGACAGCGAGTGGCGCAAGGTCGCAGCCCGCTCCAACCAGCGATGAGGCACCGACCATGACCACGTCCTCGACAGCCCCGGCGCGTGCACCGCGCGCCACGACCTCCCGGGCCGCGGCGCGCCGCCGACCCGGCACGACCCGGATCTCCCGGACCTTCTACTGGATGGTGCTCCCGGCCGTCCTGCTGTTCTTCGTGCTGCACACGATCCCCGTGCTCAACGGGGTGTTCTTCTCGATGACGAGCTATGCCGGCTACGGCGAGTGGGACTTCACGTGGTTCACCAACTACGTGAACCTGTTCAAGGACGACCAGGTCCTCAACGCCTACGCCTTCACCTTCGGCTTCGCGCTCGTCTCGACGGTCCTGGTCAACGTCATCGCCCTCGCGATCGCCATCGGCCTCAACTCCCGCATCAAGTTCCGGACTGGCCTGCGCGGCATCTTCTTCATCCCGAACATCTTGTCGATCCTCGTCATCGGCTACGTGTTCAACTACCTGTTCTCGAACTCGCTCCCCGAGATCGCCTCGAGGCTGGGCATCGACGCTCTGTCGACCTCGATCCTGGCGAACCCCGACCTCGCGTGGGTGGGCATCGTGATCCTCGCGGTGTGGCAGGCCGCGGCCTTCAACATCATCATCTACCTCGCCGGGCTCCAGACGATCCCGGGCGAGCTCTACGAGGCGGCGTCCCTCGACGGCGCGAGCACGTGGCGGAAGTTCACGTCGATCACGTTCCCGCTCATCGGGCCGTTCTTCACCATCAACATGGTGCTCTCGCTGAAGAACTTCCTCCAGGTCTTCGACCACATCATGGCCCTCACGGCCGGCGGACCGGGAACGTCGACGCAGTCGGTGTCCCTGCTCATCTACAGGGGCGGGTTCCAGGGCGGCGAGTACGCCTACCAGACCGCCAACGCGGTGATCTTCCTCGTCGTGATCGTCCTCATCTCCGTGTTCCAGCTGCGTGTGCTCCAGCGTCGGGAGGCGTCGTTCTGATGACTGCACCAACCCTTTCCCCAGCATCGTCCACAGTCCCTGCGACCCCCTCCCGGCGACGTCGCCGCGGCCGCGACGAGGAGGGGCGCCAGGTCAACTGGTGGCTCACCGCGCTGCTCGCGGTGTGCGCCCTCACTGTCCTCGTCCCGCTCTACTTCACGGTCGTGACAGCGCTCAAGACCCCTGACCAGCTCGGCGGCTCTGGATTTGAGCTGCCCACCTCGGTCCACCTGCAGAACTTCGCGGACGCGTGGAACCTCACGAACTTCCCGCGGGCGCTCATGAACACCGCGCTCATCACCGTCGGGGCGGTGCTGCTCACCCTCGCGACCAACGCGATGGTCGCCTACGCCATCGCACGGAACATGCACAGAAAGCTGTTCAAGGGGATCTACTTCTACCTGGTGTCGGCGATCTTCGTGCCGTTCCCCATCATCATGCTGCCCGTCGTCAAGCAGACGTCGCTGCTCGGGCTCGACAACCAGGGCGGGCTGATCCTGCTCTACACGGTCTTCGGGCTCTCGACGAACACCCTCTTCTTCACGGCCTTCATCCGGTCGATCCCGGTCGAGCTCGAAGAGGCGGCCCTGCTCGACGGCGCGTCGACGTGGACGGTCTTCACCAAGATCGTCTTCCCGCTGCTCTCCCCGATGCTCGCGACGGTCGGGATCCTCACCTGCGTGTGGGCCTGGAACGACTTCCTGCTCCCGCTCGTGGTGCTCTCCGACCCTGCGGCGCAGACGTTGCCGCTGGCCAACTACGTGTTCCAGGGTCAGTTCAACACGAACTACACAGCGGCGTTCGCGTCGTACCTCATGGCGATGGCACCGTTGCTGCTCGTCTATCTCTTCGCCCAGCGATGGGTGATCTCCGGCGTGATGAGAGGGTCGATCAAATGACAGTCCACAAATCTGCACCCGTCCGGTCCACGACTGCGCGGAGCACGACAGGTCCAGGCGGCGAAGAGCGTGCTCCGGCCACGCCCGCCTGGTGGACCCGGGCGGTCGTCTACCAGGTCTACCCGCGGAGCTTCGCGGACTCCGACGGTGACGGGATCGGCGACCTCCGGGGGATCCTCTCGCGCCTCGACCACCTGGCCGACCTCGGCGTCGACGTCCTCTGGCTCTCACCGGTCTACCCCTCACCCCAGCACGACAACGGCTACGACATCTGCGACTACGAGGGCATCGACCCGATCTTCGGGACGCTCGACGACTTCGACGCGCTGCTCGAGGCCGTGCACGCACGCGGGATGAAGCTCGTCATGGACCTCGTGGTCAACCACACGAGCGACGAGCACCCGTGGTTCCAGGAGTCCCGCTCGTCGCTCACCAACGCCAAGCGCGACTGGTACTGGTGGCGCGACCCGCGGGCCGTCGCCGCGTCGGACCTGCCGGTCGAGCCCGCGGAGGGAGCGTCGCCGCAGGCCCCGACAGCCGCGGAGCTGCCCGTCGCGCCCGTCGAGCCGAACGGCTGGCGGTCCGCCTTCAGCGGACCTGCGTGGACCTTCGACGAGACGACCGGGCAGTTCTACCTGCACCTCTTCGCCCCGCAGCAGCCCGACCTCAACTGGGAGAACGCCGAGGTCCGCGCGGCGGTCTACGCGATGATGAACCGCTGGCTCGACCGCGGGGTCGACGGCTTCCGCATGGACGTCATCAACCTGATCTCGAAGAACCTCGAGCAGGTGGACGGGGGAGCGCAGGCCTCAGGGATCGGCTTCCAGATGGGACCCCGGCTGCACGAGTTCCTCCAGGAGATGCACGAGGCTGTCTTCGCCGGGCGCGAGGCGGACCTCATCACCGTCGGCGAGATGCCTGGGGTGACGGTCGACGACGCACGCCTGTTCACCGACCCGTCGCGCCGCGAGCTCGACATGGTCTTCCAGTTCGAGCACGTCTCGCTCGACCAGGGCACCGACAAGTTCGACCCGCGCCCGCTCGACCTCGTCGCGCTCAAGCGCTCGATGGGGCGGTGGCAGGAGGGGCTCGCCGACGTCGGGTGGAACAGCCTGTACCTCGGCAACCACGACCAGCCACGGCACGTCTCGAGGTTCGGCGACGACGGCACCTACCGCTACGAGTCCGCGACGCTCTGGGCGGCCCTCCTGCACCTGCACCGGGGCACGCCGTACGTCTACCAGGGCGAGGAGATCGGCATGACCAACGTGCCCTTCGCGCGTGCCGAGGACTTCCGCGACATCGAGTCGGTGAACTACTACCGGGAGGCTGTCGTCGAGGGTGGTCGTCCGGCCGACGAGGTGCTCGCCGGTCTGCGGGCGATGAGCCGGGACAACGCCCGGACCCCCGTGCAGTGGGACGCGACGCCGACGGCCGGCTTCACGACAGGGACACCGTGGATCCCGGTGAGCCCGCACGTTGTCGAGGTCAACGTCGAGGCAGACAGGGCGTCGGAGCGCTCGGTCTTCGCGTTCTACCAGCGGCTGATCGAGCTGCGGCACACCGACAGCACCGTCGCGCTCGGGCGCTTCACGCTGCTCGAGCCCGACCACGAGCGGCTCTACGCCTTCACCCGCGACGGAGACGACGACCGGCTGCTCGTCGTGGGCAACGTGTCCGGTGACGATCTCGAGGTGCCGCTGCTGGGCGGGTGGGCGGAGGCCGAGGTCGTCGTCGCCAACTACCCTCAGCGCGCGGCCGCCGCGGGGCAGGTCCTCGCGCCGTGGGAGGTCAGGGTGCTCAGGGTGCGACGGGCCTAGACAGCCTCGGCGTCTGACGGGACGGGCTCGGCCGGGAGCTTCGAGATCTCCTTCTCGACCCGGGCGAGCTCGCCCGCCAGGTTCTGGCGTGCGGCATCCTCCCAGGACGCGGCCACAGGGCTCGAGAACAGCGACTTGCGGTTGACGAGCTTGGTGAGGATGCGGTGCCGCGCGGCCAGGTAGTCGCGGACCGGGATGTGCTCGTACTCCTTGCGGATGTCGCGGACGTAGCAGGTGTAGCGCTGCGGCTCGGCCGCGAGGATCGCCATGTCGGCGTCGCAGAGCACGGCGCAGTCGAAGTCGCCGGGGGCCGGCTTGTGGCGGGCGAGCGCCGTGACGAGCTGTGACACTCTCTCGGCCGACTGCTCGCGGATCCCCATGCCGACCAGCTCGGTACGGGCGAGGGCCGCGCTCGCGACCTCGTCCTCTCCGCCCTGCGTGGCGTAGGCGACCCGGGTCTCGGCGTTGAAGATCGCCCCGTGGTACCAGGCTGCGAGCCTGACGAGGTCGGGCTCGTGGGTCTCCTCGGCGAGCTCGTCGACGCGGGAGAGCACGTCGGCGAGGTGCTTGACCGTGTGGTAGAACCGCGTCGGCTCGCTCCAGCGGTCGAGCAGGGCCTGACCTGTCGCTCGGAGGTCTGCCTCGGGGACGGACGCCCCGGCGGCCTGACAGCTGCGGATCCAGGACGACATGAGCCACTGCGGTGCATCGACGCTTCCAGGAAGCATGAACCAAACCTTCGACGAGTATCGGTCTTCACGGGTGTCCCAGACGCTGATGTCGGGACGACCGGCAATGCTAGCCCTGTTCTGGCGCGACGGCGCACCGGCGCAGGTCACGAGCACTGCGGGGCGGTCCAGGACCGCAGGGGCAGGCCTGCCGGACTGACCGGCGCCGACCCTCAGGCGGTCGCTGCTCCAGGCTCTTGCAGGTCGTCGGAACGGCTCTGGGCCGGCAGCACGGCACGGACGGTGAGCCCGCCGCCGTCGGTCTCGTGGACCGAGACCGTCCCGCGGTGCGCGGCGACGATCGCGGCGACGATCGCCATGCCGAGCCCCGAGCCGCCCGAGGAGCGGTTGCGCGAGGAGTCGGCCCTGTAGAAGCGCTCGAAGACCCGACCGGCCTGGTCCGCCGGGATACCCGGACCGTGGTCGCGGACCTCGAGGACCACCTGCTCCGGGTCCTCGCCCGGGCCGACAGCGATCTCGGCGGCCGTGCCCGCCGGGGTGTGCTGGGCGACGTTGCCGATGAGGTTGGTGAGCACCTGCCGCAGCCGGTCTTCGTCACCGGTCACCGTGACAGGGGCTGGCGGTGAGACGCCGTCGAGCGCTGTGAGGCGCACGGTCCGGCTCGGGTCGAGGGCGTGCAGGTCGTCGACAGAGTCGCGGGCGAGCGTCACGAGGTCCACGGGGTCCGACCGGATCGGTCGGCCCTCGTCGAGGCGGGCGAGCGCGAGCAGGTCGTTGACCAGCGTGCCCATGCGGGTGGCCGAGTCCTCGATCCGCCGCATGGTGTCGTCCATCGCGTCGGGGGTGGTCAGCGCGCCCATCCTGTACAGCTCGCCGTAGCCGCGGACCGTCGCGAGCGGGGTGCGCAGCTCGTGGCTCGCGTCCGAGACGAAGCGGCGCATCCGGGCCTCGGAGGCCTCCTGGGCGTCGAAGGACTGCTCGATCTGCGCGAGCATCGTGTTGAGCGACCGCGCGAGGCTGCCGACCTCCGTCGTGACAGGGGCCTGCGGCACACGTTGGCTGAGGTCGCCGTCGGCGATGCGCGCGGCTGTGCGCTCGATGGTGTGCAGCGGGCGCAGAGACCTGCGGATCGCGACGTAGCCGATGGTGGCGCCGAGCACCGTGAGCGCGAGCGTCGTGACGACGAGGATGCGCTGGATCTGCGCGACGGTCTGCTGGACGGGGGCGAGGGGGAGGGCGACATAGCCGGTGATCTGGCTGCCGTCCTGGAAGGAGAACGAGAAGGACTGGGCGCGCCACTCGCTCGTCCCGCCGCTGCCGTCCTGGACGCCGTCCACGGTGAAGACGCCCGAGGGCATGCTGCCCTGGGTGAAGGTGTACGCGGTGATCGCCGGGATCCCGTACTTCTCCGTCGTGGTCCCGCTGACGAGCGGACGGCTGCCGAGCTCGGGGAAGAAGGCGAGGATGTAGTAGTCGTTCGGCAGGTAGGCCTGGCCGGTCTCGCGGTAGGCGTAGACCGCCTGGGGGACCACCTGGCTCGCCGTCACCTGGAGCTGCGTGTCGAGCTGGTCGGTGAGGTAGCGGGACAGCACTGTCGAGGTGAGGGCCACGGAGATGCCGAGACCGGCGAGCAGCATCGCGGTGACGATCGCGATGAGCCGGGCGCGCAGCGGGGTGCGGGCCCAGAAGGCCGTGACGGGTCCGACGTACTCGCCCTCGCCCTGCAGGCCCGCAGGCGCTGCGGGGGTCTCGACGGCCGGGGCACCGGAGCCGCGTGCGGGGTCGACGGCAGCGCCGCCTCCCGCCTGCTGGTCGGCAGGCGGGGGCGGCGGGACCGGCGGCTCGTGGTGCTGCGCCACGCGCTACCTCTTGGGTGGCTGGCGGAGCAGGTAGCCGACGCCGCGCTTGGTCGCGATGAGCGGCTCCGGCATCGAGCCGTCCGGCAGCGGGGCGTTGTCGATCTTGCGCCGCAGGTACGAGATGTACGACTCGACGATGTTCGCGTCGCCGCCCCAGTCGTACTGCCACACGTGGTCCAAGATCTGCGCCTTGGACAGCACCCGGCCCGGGTTGAGCATGAGGTAGCGCAGCAGCTTGAACTCTGTCGGCGAGAGGTCGATCACGCGGCCGCCGCGGCGCACCTCGTGCGAGTCGTCGTCGAGCTCGAGGTCTGCGAAGCGCAGCACGGCGTCGTCGACGGGGGTCGCATGGGTGCGTCGCAGCACGGCACGGATGCGCGCCACGACCTCTTCGAGGCTGAAGGGCTTGGTGACGTAGTCGTCGCCGCCGACCGTCAGCCCGGTGATCTTGTCCTGGGTGTCGTCGCGCGCGGTGAGGAACAGCACGGGCATGTGCTGGCCCTTCTCGCGCATGCGACGCGTGACTGTGAAGCCGTCCATGTCGGGCAGCATCACGTCGAGCACGACGAGGTCGGGCTCGGTGTCGCGGACGAGCTTGAGCGCGCTCATGCCGTCCTCGGCCGCGAAGACCTCGAAGCCTGCGAAGCGCAGCGAGGTCGCGAGCAGCTCTCTGATGTTCGGCTCGTCGTCGACCACGACGAGACGTGCTTCGGGTTCGGTCATGCCACCAGTGTGCGACTGTTCGCTGAGAGGTGCCTGAGAGGCACCTGGGTCAGATGTAGCGGAGCGGGTCGAACTCCTCGATCGGGATGATGCGCACGCGCGGCAGCGGGGTCGTGAAGGCGCCGACGGTCTCTTCGAGGTCGAAGAACTGCAGCCCGCGGGCGCTCAGCTCGTTGAGGCGGCCGTTGACGAACTCGCGGAAGCACATGAGCCCGACGCGGCGCTCGCCGTCGAGGAGGGCCTCGACCTGCGGCAGGAAGTCACCGTCGTGGCTGGCGAGCAGGACGTCGCCGTCGACGTCCTTGATGGCCTCGAGGGTCCGCTGGATACCCATGTCCACGACCTTCTCGTGGCTCGCGCCGGCCAGCGGGATCGGGCGGTAGCCCATCGCGAGCAGCGCCTGCACGAAGGGCATCGGCATCTGGCCGGAGGAGGCGTTGAGGAAGAACAGGGGGGTGACCGGCTGGCCCCAGAGGGACAGCGCGAACTCAGAGATGCGGTCCCAGCGCGGGCGCTCCTCGGGGGCGGGGCGGTGCCCCAGGACGTTCATGCCGAGGGTGGCGTCGATGTTCTCGCCGTCGACGAGCAGGTACGTGGGACGCGCGCTGCGCGTTTCGATGCCGGACATGAGACGACTATAGGTCGCAGAGCTGCTCCGAGCGGCATCGTCCACAGGTGCGGACGGCGTCAGGACGCGGGTCGGGCAGGTCCTCGAGCCCGCGTGCGCATGTCCCGCCGACCCCGCGTCAGGACCATCCGAGCCCGGTCGAACGTCCTGTCGCAGACCTTCCGGGTGCGGGATCGGCTGCGAGATGGTAACGATCTGACCTCGGCGTTTGGGAGGGCGCCGCGGGCAGCCGTACCGTGGGCAAATACTCGCCCCCAGCGAGTGCGGTCACCAGCGCTGCTGACCGTCGTCTCTTCCTGCCACCGCCCCGGTGGTGCACCAGCCCTGAGGATGATTCTGATGACTGCAGCACACGTGACCGTGATCGAGAACGCCCCCGACGCCCCGCTCGGCTCCTTCGAGCAGCACCTGACCGCGGCGGGACTCACCGTCAGGACGGTCCGCCCGCACGCGGGCGAGGCCCTCCCGGCCCTCGCCGACCTCGGTGCCGGTCTCGTGGTGCTCGGCGGCGACGGCACCGCCTACGACGACGAGCGGACCCCGTGGCTGCCGGGTCTGCGCACGCTCCTGCTCGACGCCGCGACCTCGGGCGTCCCGACGCTCGCCGTCTGCCTGGGCGCCCAGCTGCTCGCCGTCGCCGGCGGCGGCCAGGTGACGGTCGCAGCCCCTCCCGGGCGCGAGTCCGGAGCGGTCAGGATCTTCTGGCGTCCCGAGGCGCGCACCGATGCTGTCGTCGGCGCGACGGCCCGCGCCGCGGCCGAGGTGGGTGGACGTGCGAGCGTCTACCCGACCGACCACGCCGACGCCGTGAGCGAGCTGCCGCGTGACGCCGTCTGGCTCGCCTCGTCGAACATGTACCCCTTCCAGGCCTTCAGGCTCGGATCGGCCCTCGCGGTCCAGTTCCACCCGGAGGCCGACGCGGCGATGCTCGAGCAGTGGCTCGCCGACGCCGAGCCGGCCGAGCGTGCCGAGGCCCTCGAGAGCCTCGCCCAGGCGGCCGAGCGGGCCGAGACGAACGGTGCCGAGCTCGCTCGGGCCTTCGTCGAGCAGGTCCTCACGACCAGCGCGGAGTCCGTGCTCGTCTGAACCGACAGCACGACAGCACGAGAGCACGACGGCCCGCTGCTCGCGCACCTGTGCGGTGAGCAGCGGGCCGTGCGTGTCGGCCCTCGAACCTGGCTGTCAGCCCTCGATCGAGGGGGTGACCGGTGTGCTGCTGATCTGCGGGGCGCCGGCCGTGCTGCCCGACTTGAGGGCGGCGAGCCGTGCCTCGATCTCGATCTGCGCGCCCGAGGCCTCGAGCTCTTCGAACTGCGCGTCGAGCGAGGACGCCGCGACCTCGGCCTGACCGATGGCCTTGGCCTCCTCGCGGCGGACCTTCTCCTCGAAGCGCGAGATCTCGCTCGTGGGGTCGAGCACGTTGATCGAGCTGAGCGCTCCCTGCACGGTCTGCTGCGCCTCGGCCGTCTTCTGGCGCGCGACCAGCGAGTCCCGGCGGGACTTGAGGTCGGCCAGCTTGGACTTCATCTGCGTGAGGCCGGTCTTGAGCTTCTCGACTGTCTCGCGCTGCGCGGTGATCGACGGCTCGGCCTGACGGACCTCGGTCTCGGACGAGATCTGCTTCTGCAGGGCGATCTTGGCGAGGTTGTCGAACTTGTCCGCGTCGGCGGTGTTGCCCGCCGCGCGGTACTGGTCGGCGCGCTGCGACGCGGCGACTGCTTTGCTGCCCCACTCCTGGACGGCAGCGACGTCCTCGTTGTAGTCCTGCTCGGCGAGACGCAGGTTGCCGATGGTCAGGGCGACGGCCTGCTCGGCCTCCGCGATGTTGTTCGTGTAGTCGCGGACCAGCTGGTCCAGCATCTTCTGGGGGTCCTCCGCGCCGTCGAGGAGGGCGTTGATGTTGGCCTTCGCCAGCTGCGCGACCCGTCCGAAGATGCTCTGCTTCTGTGCCATGTGCGTGCCTTCTCTCTCGTGCGTGCTGTGTGAGGTGCGTGCTCTGTGAGGTGCGTGCCCGGCGGTGGGCTGCGCCGCCCGGACGTGTGGTGCGCACGGCGCGTGCCGTGCTCTGCTCGTGGTCCGGCGTGGTCTGACGTGCTCTCGTCTGCGGCGGACCTGCGCCGCGGCGGCCGGCTAGAAGCGGCCGCCCCTGCTGCGACCGCCGCCTCCGCGGCTGCCTCCGCTCCGGCCGCCGCCGCCTCCGAAGCCACCGCCACGGCTGCGTCCGCCGCCCCCGAAGCCGCCGCCGAAGCCGCCGCCTCCGAAGCCACCTCCGCCGCCGTAGCCTCCGCGGCCGCCGGAGCCGCCGCGCAAGATCGAGTCGATGAGGATGCCGCCGAGGATCATGCCCCCGACGTTCGACCCGCCGCTGCCCGGCCCCTGACGGTTCTCCCAGGACTGCACGTCGGCCTGCGCCAGCTGCTGCGCCGACTGCACGAGCTGCTCGCACCGACGGACGGTGTCGAGCGCCGTCACGGGGTCGGAGGGCGCCAGGGCCCGGGCCTCGTCGAAGAGCCGGGTGGCCTCCGAGAGCCGGGTGCGGGCCTCCGGGCCGACGGCGCCCTTACGGGTGGTGATGAAGTCGGAGACCGCGGTGATCTGCGACCCGACCCGACCGAGGGTCTCCGCGAGCAGAGCCGCAGCCCTGGCACGCTGCTCGTCCGCCTCGCGTCGGGGTGCGAGGGCCGTGTCGAGCGCGGCCTCGGCCTCGGTGACGTCGCGGATCGCGGCGAGCGGGTCGCCGCCGTCCCGCGCAGCCTGAGCCTGCGCGACGACGCTGCGTGCGCGGTCGGCCGCTGCCGAGACGGCCGGGTCACCCGCACCCAGCCTGTCCGCGTCGGCGAGGTCGGAGGCGATCGACGTGAGGGCTGCGTCGAGGCGCGGACCGGCGCTCGCCAGGTCCGCGCCTGCTGAGTCCACGGCGTCGAGGAGCACGAGGGCCTGACCGACGGCCTGCGACGCGGCGCGGGAGTGGCCGACAGCCGTCGCCCTGTCGCCGCCCGTCACGGCCACCTCGCCTGCGGTCACCGAGTCGGCGGCGGCGTCGAGGAGGCGGGTCGCCTGGTCAGGGTTGGCGGACACCGAGGTGAGGGCTGAGGCGGGATAGGTGACGGCCAGGGAGGCGAGGGCACCGCGGGCCGGTTCGACCCGCGCGCGAGCCGTCGCGATCCGCTCGCGCGTCTCGGCGAGCACGTCGGGGACCGTGGCCTGCAGGTTGCGCAGCTCGGTCAGCTGGGCGCCCTCGGCGTCGAGGGACTCGGTGACCTGGTCGCACAGCCCGATGATCTCGGCGAGCATGACTCGCTTCTGGGGCTCGGTCTCCGGGGTCGAGTCGTCGAGCTGCTGGCGCAGGGTGAAGGCGCGGGTGACGGCGCCCTTCGCGGCGGCCAGCGCAGACTCGTACGAGGCTGTCGCCTCGGGGCCGAACTGGGCCTGGGCGAAGCCGAGCTCTTGCTCGGCGGTCTTGAGGTCGTCGTCGACGGCGACGAGGGCGGTGCTCGCGCGCCGCTCGAGCTCGTCGGTCGGCAGGGTCGAGAGGCCACCCTCGGCGGGGTTGCCCGCGCTGCGGCGACGACGCGCGGCGGCCCAGGCCACGAGGGCGATCAGGGCGATGACCACGAGACCGCCGACCAGCAGGACCGTGAGCGCGCCCGGACCTGACCCCCCGGTGAGCTCGGAGCGCAGGGTGTCGGCGGCGGCGACGGCCCCGCCTGTCCAGTCGTCCTGCGCGAGACGGTCTTCGACGGCGACCTCGACGGCGTCGAGCTGGTCGTCGGTGAGCGGGTTGCCCGGACCGACGTAGAGCGCGTACCGGCGGTCGTCCACGGCGACGGCGAGGAGCACGTCGTTCGTCCCCATGCCCGACAGCGCGAAGGTCTCCTCGGCCCACGCCGGGCCGTCGGCCCCGTCGAAGGTGGGGACGTAGGCGACGAAGAGCTGCTGGTCGGTGTCGTCGCGGAGCACGTCGAGGGCCGAGCTGACGGCACCCTCGTCGAGGACGCCGGCGGTGTCGGTGACGTCGGTCGGCAGGTTCAGCGGCTCGTCCGCGCGGGCAGACGGCGCGAGGAGCACGAGGGTCAGGACCGCGAGCAGCGCTGCGAGGGCGGCACGGATCTCGAGCGCCGGTCTGGCGAGGTGGGTCATGGGCGCAGCAGGGTGCCGGACAGTCGGGTACGCACGCGCAAGGTCCACCCTGCGATCCTGCGCTACCTGCGAGAAGACCGCAACGGGGCCGTCGACGGGACGACCCCGTCGACGGCCCCGGCGGTGCTGGGGACCGTGCAGCCGAACCGGCGGGAGCGGTGCACGCGCCCGGCGAGCCTGGCCGGTCGAGCGGTCGGCAGGCCCGCCTGCTGGTTCAGGCGCGCTCGTCCGTGACCTGCTCGATGTCGTCGGCGTCCACGATCCTGTAGGCGTAGCCCTGCTCGGCCAGGAACCGCTGCCGGTGCGCCGCGAACTCCTGGTCGACGGTGTCGCGGGCGACCACCGCGTAGAAGTGCGCGGTACGTCCGTCGGCCTTCGGGCGCATGACCCGGCCGAGGCGCTGGGCCTCCTCCTGGCGGGAGCCGAAGGACCCCGACACCTGGATGGCGACCGAGGCCTCGGGCAGGTCGATCGAGAAGTTCGCGACCTTGCTCACCACGAGCTTGGTGATCTCGCCGGTCCTGAAGGCGTCGAAGAGCCGCTGACGCTCCTTGACCGACGTCGCCCCCGTGATGACGGGTGCGTCGAGGTGCTCGCCGAGCTCTTCGAGCTGGTCGATGTACTGGCCGATGACGAGCGTCGGGTCGCCCTCGTGCAGCTTGACCAGCCTCTCCACGATCGCGTTCTTGCCCGGCGCGCAGGCCGCGAGCCTGTACTTGTCCTCGGGCTCGGCCGTCGCGTAGAGCATCCTGTCGCGCTCGGGGAGCGTCAGACGCACCTCGACGCAGTCGGCCGGGGCGATGTAGCCCTGCGCCTCGATGTCCTTCCACGGGGCGTCGTAGCGCTTGGGGCCGATGAGCGAGAAGACCTCGTCCTCACGGCCGTCCTCACGGACGAGCGTCGCCGTCAGACCGAGCCTGCGGCGGGCCTGGAGGTCGGCCGTCATGCGGAAGATCGGCGCCGGGAGCAGGTGCACCTCGTCGTAGACCACGAGACCCCAGTCGCGGGCGTCCAGCAGCTCGAGGTGCGTGTACACACCCTTCCGCTTGGTCGTCAGCACCTGGTAGGTCGCGATGGTGACGGGACGGATCTCCTTGCGGGCACCCGAGTACTCGCCGATCTCGTCCTCGGTGAGCGTCGTGCGGCGCACGAGCTCGTCGCGCCACTGCCGGGCCGAGACGGTGTTGGTCACGAGGATGAGCGTCGTCGTGCCGGACCGGGCCATCGCCCCGGCGCCGACGATCGTCTTGCCCGCACCGCAGGGTAGGACCACGACACCGCTGCCACCGTGCCAGAACCCGTCGACGGCCTGCTGCTGGTAGGGGCGCATCTCCCAGGGCTTGTCGTCGTGCCCGGGATCGGTCGGGCTGAGCTCGATCGGGTGCTTCTCGCCGTCGACGTACCCCGCGAGGTCCTCGGCGGGCCAGCCGAGCTTGAGCAGCACCTGCTTGAGGTGGCCGCGCTCCGAGGCGTGGACCGACACGGTGTCGTCGTCGATGCGGTCGCCGAACAGCCCGGCGGTCCGCTTCGACTTCATCACCTCGGCGAGCACGGCGCGGTCCGTCGTCTCGAGCACCAGCCCGTGGACCGGGTGCTTGGACAGCGTGAGCCGCCCGTACCGCGACATCGTCTCGGCGACGTCGACCAGCAGCGCGTGCGGGACTGCGTACCGGCTGAAGGCCAGCAGGACGTTGACGACCTGCTCGGCGTCGTGACCCGCGGCGCGCGCGTTCCACAGCCCGAGCGGCGTCAGGCGGTAGGTGTGCACGTGCTCCGGGGCGCGCTCGAGCTCGGCGAAGGGCGCGATCGCGCGGCGCGCCGCGTCGGACTGCGGGTGGTCGACCTCGAGCAGCAGGGACTTGTCGCTCTGGACGATGAGTGGGCCGTCAGGCATGCAGCGTTCTCCCTGGGGTGGGTGGTCTGTCGAGCGAGGTGCGGGCCCGCGCCGGTCGCCCGGAGGCGAGGTGCGGGGAGTCGGAGGGTCAGGAACGGCTCATGGTGCGCCGGGGATGGGCTCGACGTTCGCGATGCGGTGCACGGCGACGGTGAGCTCGGACTCGCGAGCGACGTCGACAGCCCGCAGGCGACCGGCGTCCAGACGCGTCGGGCGGAGCCGACGACGGGTCAGGTCCCCAGAAGGGCCGACGATGTCGACGAGCACCTCACGACCGTCGGCCGCCGCCTCACGCAGCAGTGCCAACGCGACGACAGGTTCTGTTGTTCCCTCACCCGGCTGGCCCGCGGGGGCCGAGGAGGGGTCGGTGCTCGCGCTCGCGGAGGACGGCGGCGCCGAGCGGTCCGTGCTGCGACCGCGACCTGCGGAGACGCCACCGCCAGCGGTCCGGCCAGGGCTCGCGGTCCGGCCGGGAGCCGAGGTGGTCGCCGCGCGTCCTCCCGACGCCGCGCCTGGTGCTGTCGGGTTCGGCTGGGTGGTCCCTGCGGCCTGTGCCGCGCGAGCCTGCTCCTCGCCGCGGCGCAGCACGGCGACGAGAGCCTGCAGGCGGTCCGGACGGTCCGGTGCCACGGCGCGTGCCGAGCCGTCGACGCCGGGTGCCCGGCGTCGACCACGCCGACCGGCGAGACGGACACGAGGGGTGCGGCGGTCGGCGTGCACCACCTGGCCGTCGGGGCCTTCCATCGCCGGGGCGAGACCGCGCTCCCGGAGCGCCGTGAGCAGCTGGGACGGTGCGGCCGACGAGGCGAGGACCGTCGGCGCGATGCGGAACAGCCCGAGGCCGCGCAGGCGGGGGTCCTCGACCAGCCCGGCGAGGAGCACGGGGTCTTCGACCCTGACGTAGGCCGACGCAGCCCCGAGCCGGAGCTGGCCGTGCCGCCGGGCGGCGTCCCGCACGAGGTACTCGAGAGGCTGGGGAACACCGGAGCGGGAGTGCACGGCGAGCTCGGCGAGCAGCTCTTCGCCCGTGCGGCCCGCGTCGAGGGCCCGGGTGACCGACTCGGGGGTGAAGCGCACGGTGATCGCGGACCCGCGCGACTCCACCACGGCAGAGTCGGCGAGCAGCGCCTCGAGGGCGGGTGACGGGCGACCGGGGACGATACCCGTCTGGTCGCCCTGGAGCAGCAGGTCGTCGACGGCCTCGGGCAGCGCCGCGCCCATCGCCGAGGCGAGCGCCGTGCGGGCCGCGTCGTCGGCGACGGTGAGGACAGGGACGCCGGCGAGGACGGCGCCCGCTGCGGAGAGCGCCCCGGCCCCTGTCACGCCGAGCAGCGCAGACTCGACGAGGAGCGCGTCGACGGCCTCGTGGGGTGGCACGGCGCGTGGGGCACGCCACCGCAGGACGGCGGTGATCTGGTCGGCGGTCACCGGCGCGCCCGGGGCCGCGTGCAGCACGCCGAGCACCTCGCTGCGCAGCCTGGGGACCCAGGCCCTGTGGAGCTCGGGCTCGAGCGCGCTGCGCAGCGCGCCCCGCTCGTCGCGGCTGCCGACGAGCCAGGGGGTGCGGGCCGAGGAGTGCCAGGCCGTCACGAGGGTGGTCCAGCGGCGGGGGAGGTCGTCGGCGAGCCAGTCGTCGGCGTCGAGGGTCGGGGCGTAGGAGGCGGGGTCGTCGCCGTCGTCGACCACGAGCCCGGCCATGGCGGCGAGCTCGACCACGAAGGCCGCCGTGCGCTCGTCGACCTCGAGACGCAGCCCGAGACGGCGCAGGTCGCGGACTCCGAGACCCCCCGAGCGCAGCGTTGCTGCGGGGGACTCCTGCCAGAGGGCGACGAGGTCGGCGACGAGGCGCGTGATCTCCTGCGCCGCGCGGGCCGACTCGGCCTCGACGGTCGCGGGGTCGAGGGTCGCCGGTGGCAGCTGGGGAGGTGTGCTCAGACCGCGGTGAGTGCGTCCCTCGCGCAGGGCGAGGGCGACCTCGCGCGGCAGCAGGACATGGTGCGCGTCGGCCTTGCGGACGAAGCCGTGCTCGAGCAGCCAGCGGGTCGGGGCGGCGGTCGGGCCGTCGGCCGTGCTCGGCATCCGGCCCACGGGCGGGCCCCAGGTGAGGGCCGCGAGGATCGAGCGCGCACCGGCGGGCGCCGAGGCGAGGGCCTCGTGCATCTCCGGGGTGACGGCGAGGGACCAGTCGGTCTGCGGTGCGGGGCCCGGGCTGGAGGTGGCGCTGGTGCTCGCGCCGGCGGCTGCGGTGGTGCTGCGGCCGGAGGTGGTGCTGGTGCCTGAGCTGCTGCCGGAGGCTGTCAGGGCACCGGCTGCCGACGGTCCGAGCCCCGCGGGGAAGGTGTCCTGCACCTCGTCGACGCCCGGGGCCGTGCGGTACGTCGTCGAGGTCGGGCGCCAGAGCAGCGCCGACTCGTCGAGGTCGGCGAGGATCTGGGCGAGGCGATCCGCGTCGTCCGGCTCGGGCGAGCTGCCGAGGACTGCTGAGAGGATGCGCTCGTCGGTCGCCTCGTCACCGATCGTCTCGAGCACGTGGACAGCCTCGAGGACCTCGAGGTGCGCGACGTCCAGGCTCACCACGGCGCGGTGGACGCTCGCGCGGCTCATCGCACGGGCGGCGAGGGAGAGCAGCGTCGAGGGGGAGGGGGACGCGAGGTCGGGCCGCCGAGACAGCAGCGCGACGAGCCGGGCGTCGTCTCTCGCCCGCACCGAGTCGCTGAAGGTGACCATCCGCACGACTTTACGCGCCAGCCCCGCACGCTGTCCGCACAGCCCACCCCTCCGGCCGCCCCCGCCCCTCTCACCAGCCCTGCCTTCCGCCAGCCTCGTCCTCCTCTCGTCCTCCTCTAGTCCTCCTCCAGCGAGTTCGTGACTTCGGAGCGAGATCGTGACGGCGAAGGATCGATCTCGCTCCGAAGTCACGATCTCGACGGAGGCCCGCGGGCGTTGGAGACCTCTGCGCGCGAGGGAAGGGGCGGGAAGGGGAGCGGTGGAAGGGTCGAGAGGCGGGAAGGAGAGGGAAGAGGGGCGGAGGGGACAGGGCGGGAAGGGGCGAGACGTGGTGCGTGAAGAGAGGGGAATCAGAGCCCGCTGTGGTGGAGGTCTGTCAGGAGGTGGGGACGGGGGCGGCTGGAGCGGAAGGCGGCTTCGGGCAGGAGTCTTCGGAGGCGCTGGACCAGGAGCAACGACTGTCCGAGGTCTGCGGCGGTGGCGCGGACGACCCGCCACCCTTCATCCTCTACAGCGTGCTGTCGGCGCTTCTCCGCCATCAGGGCGGAGGTCGCCGCACGGTCGTCCCCGGAGTACTTCGTCGCTCCGTCGAGCTCGACGAGGAACCGCCACTGCCTCCAGCCCAGGTCGGCGTAGAAGCGACCGAGGTACGTGTCGACCCGCACCTGTGTCTCCGGTGCCGGGAGGCCGACCGCCTGCAGGACCACACGGCAGACGCTCTCCCAGGGAGACTGCGCCCCGGCGTCCGCCAGGTCGAGGAGCTCGCGACCACGAGAGGCCCCACGCCGACCGCTGACGCTGGTCAGGAGGCGTTCGATCTCCCCGCGGTCTGCCCCTCGTGCCAGCGCAGCGTCGGTGATGACCAGAGCGTCGAGCGGAGGTGCTGTCCTGAGGCAGTCGACGACAGTCTGCTCGAGCATCGTGACGCAGAGTCCCGAGAGCTGCAGCGTCGGGCGTCCACCTGACCCGGCCTCGTGCCAGGTGATGTCCCTCGCGCTCCGGCTCGACCTCCGGACCGGGTGGACGAGATGGACTGTCGTCGGCAGGTGCCAGGTCGGGAGTCCCCAGACGAGCGCCGCTGACTGGTTGCTGACGACGCCAGCGGCTCTGGTCTGGGCGACGACCGCGGCGATCCGGGCGAGCTCCAGGCGTCGACGACCATCGGGAGTCTCTGTCGGAGACACCTCGTCGCGAGACACGTAGGCGCCGCGACGAACCCTGACGAGTCGCCCGTCTCTCACCTCGGCATCGAGCGTCCCGCGCGGCAGGTCGCGAGCCAGGACGACGTCCGGGATCACCACTCTCGGGACGACGAGCGGCGTGGGGCGGTCGTGCTGGCCCTGGTCGGGGTGCGGTCGAGCGGCGAGGAGGTCGAGTCTCATGCACAGATCCCACGATCTCCGAGCAGAAGTCGCACACGGTGACAGAGCATCTGTGCACCCGCCGTCGCCACGGCATCCTGTGGACGCCGACCCTCCGTGCGGCGCCGACGGACGGTCCGCCGTCCGCGATCTGTCAGCAGCCCCCGCAGGGCGTAGATGCTGGAGACCGTACCCCGTGGGCTGCCGCACCTCCGTCGGAGGCTCGGCGAGATCGTGACTCTGGAGCGAGATCGTGACCTTGAAGGGTCGATCTCGCTCCGAAGTCACGATCTCGACCGATTCCCGCGGGGCGAGGGGTGGCTGGGGAGGAGCAGGAGTGGAGCGGGGAGATATGGAGCAGGAAGATGAGGGGTGGGATCTCAGTGGACGGAGAAGCCGCCGTCCACGGCGATCGACTGGCCGGTCACGTAGGCCGACGCCGGGCTGGCGAGGAAGACTGCCGCCCCGGCGAAGTCGTCCGGGTGGCCGTTGCGGCCCACGAGGGTCCGCGCGGCGAGCGCTGCGACGGTCGCCGGGTCGGAGCTCAGCCGACGGTTGAGCGGGGTCGGGACGAATCCGGGGACCAGGACGTTCGCGGTGACTCCGTGGGGTGACCAGGCCTCGGCCTGCGACCGGGCCAGGGCCTCGACCGCCGCCTTGGACACCCCGTACGCGCCGCTCGTCGCGAAGGCACGGTGCGCCTGCTGCGAGCTGATGTGGATCAGCCGGCCGTAGCCACGCTCGGCCATCGCCGGGGCGAGGCGCTGACCGAGGAGGAACGGGGCCTCGAGGTTGACGGCCATCGTCGCGTCCCAGACCGACTCGTCGAGCTCGGCCATCGGCGGACGCAGGTTGATGCCCGCGGAGCTGACGAGCACGTCGACCGTCCGCGCGGCGTCCGTCGCCGCGTCGGCGAGGGCGTGCGCCCCGGCGCGGGTCGAGAGGTCGGCGACGATGCCGTCTGCCGAGCCGCCCGCGGCCCGCACGGCGGCGACGGTCTCGTCGATCGCGGACGCCGTGCGCGCGGCGACCAGGACGTGTGCGCCGGCGCCGGCCAGCGCGAGCGTGATCGCCCGGCCGATCCCGGAGCTGCCGCCCGTGACGAGGGCCGTGCGTCCGTCGAGGCCGAACAGGTGCTGGAGGTACATCGCGTCAGTGTAGGCAAGGCGCAGCCGCGGCTGGGAGTCTGAGGGCCGGGGCGGGACGGAGAACGTACCCGGACGCGCGTGCGCGACCGGGTGAAGACCAGGGGGATCTCGTGGCGGTTAGGCAGGAGAGGGGTTGTGCGCGGATAATGATCGGGACTCACCGTCGGGCGCCTGCCCGGTATCCTGTGAGGTCATGTCCCGACGAGCACCTCGAGGTTTCACGTGCCCACCGGCAAGGTCAAGTTCTTCGACACCGAACGCGGTTTCGGCTTCATCGCCAGCGACGACGGCGAGCAGGTCTTCCTGCACGCCTCCGCACTCCCCGAGGGAGTCACCGCCCCGAAGCCCGGTGCCAAGGTCGAGTTCGGCGTGGCCGACGGCCGCAAGGGCCCGCAGGCGCTCTCGGTGAAGTTCCTCGACCCTGTCCCCTCTGTCGCGAAGGCGCAGCGCAAGCCCGCCCACGACATGGCCGTCATCGTGGAAGACCTCATCACGCTGCTCGACACCGTCGGCAGCTCCCTGCGTCGCGGACGATACCCAGAGAAGTCGACGGCGACGAAGGTCGCCACGGTGCTGCGCGCCGTCGCCGACGACATCGAGGCTTAGGAACACATGCCAGCTGCAACACTGCCCACCCCGGCGAAGCGGCCCCGCGCCGCTCGCCCGAAGGTCGATGCGGTGCTCGTCGACGCTGTCGACGTCGCGCTCTCAGCCGCGCGCGAGGCCGCCGAGCACCCCGGCGACGTCGGCGAGCACCTCGCCGCCACGATGGACGCCGACCGCCTGGCGTCTCACACCTTCGCGTGCACGATGCGCGGCTACCGCGGGTGGCACTGGACCGTCACTGTCGCCCGTGCCCCCCGCTCGAAGACCGTCACGGTCTGCGAGGTCGAGCTGCTGCCCGGCGCCGAGGCGATCCTCGCCCCCGAGTGGCTCCCGTGGTCCGAGCGCCTGCGCCCGGGCGACATCGGCCCCGGTGACGTCCTGCCCTTCCGCGCCGACGACCCGCGCCTGGTGCCCGGCTACACGCCGACCGGCGACGAGGAAGAAGACCGCGTCGCGATCGAAGAGCTCGCACTCGCACGCGCCCGGGTCCTCTCGCCCGAGGGTCGCGACGAGGCCGCGCAGCGCTGGTACGCAGGTTCTCGCGGGCCGACCACGCCGGGCTCGGTCCAGGCGGCCTCGGACTGCGGGTCCTGCGGCTTCTTGGTGCTGCTGCAGGGGTCTCTCGGCCAGGTGTTCGGCGTCTGCGCCAACGAGTGGTCCGAGGACGACGGCCGCGTGGTCTCCCTCGACCACGGCTGCGGTGCGCACTCCGAGACAGACGTCGAGCCGCACCCGACCGACTGGCCGGACGACGCTCCCGTGATCGACGAGATGACCGTGGAGATCGTCGACCTCGGCGCGCAGCCTGCGGCTGCAGCCGACGCGACCGCCACGGAGGCCGCGTCTCAGACTGAGCCGGTTGCGGAGACAGAGTCTCAGACCGAGCCGGTTGTGGAGACCGAGTCTCAGGCTGAGTCAGCCGACGACCACGACGGTGGCACCGGCCAGGCCGAGATGACGCTCGACGACTCGGTCCAGGAGACGACCCCGGTCGAGACGGCTGCGGCCGGGACGACCGACGACGACGCGTCAGAGGACGACACGTCCGGGGGTGCCTCGACTGTGACCGGTCCGACCGGCACGACCGGCACCGACGAGGGCCAGGACAGCACGAGCCAGGGGTCGGTCGCCGACGCGTGAACCCGCGTGAGGACCACGCCGTGAGCAGCGATCCCTTCGGGACGGCTGCTCTGCGGTCGGCGGTCCTCGACGCGTGGGTCCGCAACCCCACGCGGCTGCGTGAAGACGCGAACACCGAAGAAGACCATGCGACCGGCTACTACCGAGATCGGGTGGTCGTCGAGCTCGCGCAGAACGCTGCCGACGCAGCGGTCCGGTCCGGGGCGCCTGGGACGCTCCTGCTGCGTCTCGTCGAGCACCCGGGCGGTGCGACGCTCGTGGCTGCCAACACCGGCGAGGCGCTCGACGGGCCCGGTGTCGTCTCCCTCGCCTCGATGCGGGCCTCGTCCAAGTCGGGCAGCGGGTCGACGACAGTCGGGCGCTTCGGTGTCGGCTTCGCCGCTGTGCGCGCGGTCGCCGACGACATCGTCGTGAGGACGGCATCCGGAGGCGTGCACTTCTCCGTCGCGCAGACGCGTGACGCGCTCGCGGCTGTGGCCACGGGGCCAGACGGCGCGGGCGACCTCGCGGAGACCGTCGCCGCACGCGGCGGGTCTCTGCCGGCGCTGCGGCTGCCCTTCGCCGCCGGAGCGAGATCACCGGTCCTCGCGGAGGGCGACGACCCCCTCGGGCAGCTACCGTCCGCTGGTGCTGGTGCTGGTGCTGGTGCTGGTGCTGGTGCTGGTGCTGGTGCCGCGCGGGACGCCTACGCGACGGTCGTCGAGCTGACCTTGCGCGACGAGACGGCCGTCGACGAGGTGCGCCGCCAGCTGGCCCAGGTCGACGACACCCTGCTGCTCGCGCTGCCCGGGCTGGCGACCGTCGAGATCCAGCTCGTGCGCCGTGCCGGGGCTGCCACGGACGAGGGCGTCGCCGACAGGGTGCTCACGGACGTCAGGACGCGGTGGTGGGTGGCCGAGGAGTCTGGGGCGGTCCCCGCGCACCTCGTCGCCGACCGTCCTGTCGAAGAGCGTGGCCGTTCCACGTGGACCATCGTCTGGGCGGTCCCGCGCGAGACTGGTGGGACTGCATCTGCCGAGGACAGTGCGTCTGAGTCTCTCGCTGGTCGACCAGGCCTCGGCGGGCCTCACTCCGCCGCCGGCGTGGTGAGGGCCCCGACCCCGACCGAGGAACCGCTGACGGTCCCCGCGGTGCTCGTCGCGACCTTCCCGCTCGACCCGTCGCGGCGGCACGTGGCCGACGGGCCGCTCGCGACCTTCGTCGCCGAGCAGGCAGGGGCGGTCCTGGCCGACCTCGCCGGCCAGGTCGACGACCCGCTCTCCCTCGTGCCGACCGGTCTGCCGGCAGGTCGGCTCGACGCTCTCGTCCGCGAGTCGGTGACGGCCGCGCTGCGGGAGGCGCCGCTGTTCGGGGGACGCCGGGCACGCGACGTCGTCGCCCTCGGGCCTGGGGCGAGCGGAGCGCTGCTCGAGGCCTTGGCGCCGACGGGCCTCGGGGCTGTCGACGTGGCACCTGGTCGGCGTGCGGCGGCTCGCGCCCTCGACATGCCTGTCCTCTCGGTGGTCGACGTGGTCGATGCGCTGCCCTCAGGCCTCACCCCCGCTCAGTGGCGCACGCTCTACGACGCGCTCGCGTCGTCGGTCGACACGGACCGGGCCGTGCGCGAGGCGCTCGACGGGATCTTCGTGCCGCTGGCCGACGGCACCACGGCCCGCGGGCCTCGCGGGCTGGTGCTGCCGGGTGCGGAGGAGGTCGACGGTCTGCTGACCCTCCCAGGTCTCAGGCTCGTGCACCCCGACGCGGTCCACCCCCTGCTGCGCAGGCTCGGTGCCGTCGACGCGGACGACCCGTCGGTCTTGAGCCTCGCTGCGGTCGAGGCAGCCGTGCGCGACGCCTCGGAGCTGCTGCTCGACCGAGACGTCGACGCGCCGGACGATGCTCGGGACCGCAGCCGCTCGGACCTCTCGGGCGACGACCTCGGTCCGCTCCCGGGCCTGCTCGCTCTGCTCGCCGGTGTCACTGCCGTGCACGGAGTCGAGCCTGCCGACGTCCCCGCGTGGTGGGGCGACCTGCCGCTGCCTGGGGCCGGCGGTGTGTGGAGCGCGGCGCGGGACCTGGCCTGGCCCGGCTCGTGGGCGGCGTCGCACCTGGACCTCGACGTGGTCGACACGCAGGCGCTCGACCGACAGGCGGCCCTCGTGTGCGGGGTGCGCTCCACGCTCACGGTCCGCACGGTCGACCTCGACACCGGCGACGCAGAGGACGGTCTCGAGCCCGGCGGCTCGGGTGCTCCCGACGTGCCTGGCTGGGCCGACTACGACGCGTACCTCTGCGCAGTGCTCGGGGCAGGGACGCACCTCGACGAGGTCCCGGTCCTCCTCGATCTCGACGTGGTCCACGACGACGCGTGGGGAGAGGTCCTCAGGCTCGCGCGGCAAGACCCCGAGGTGCGCCGCGCTGTCGTCACCCGGGTGGGTGGCTCCGGCGGGTCCGGGCCGACGGCGTTGTCCTACGCGGCCTGGTACCTGCGGGACGTGCTCGATGCGCCCTTCGTCGTGCCGGACGAGGACGGTGCGACCGACCCCGACCTCCTGGCGCTGCTCCCGGGTGCACCAGCCGACCTGGACGGCCTGAGGGGAGCCGGAGACCAGCGCAGCGCGGACGGTCGCGGCAGTCTCGACGGTCCCGGCGGTCTCGGCGGTCTCGGCGGTCTCGGCGGTATGGACGGTCGCGACGGTATGGACGCCGCGCTGCTCGCGGCGCTCGGTGGGGTCGTGTCCGTCGGAGACCTCGCGCAGCTGCTCTCGCACCCTGACCCGGTGACGTGGGACGGACTCTTCGCTGCGCTCGACCGGCCGGATGTCGCGGACGGGGTCTCGGTCGCCCTGCCGGTCGCACGTGCCGTGTGGGCGGGGCTCGGCGCTGCTGCGGCCGCAGGGCTCGAGCTCGACGACCTCCCGGACGTCGTCGTCGCCGTGCGCGGCGGGGTCTGCCGCACTGTCGACGCGCAGGAGGTCCTCGTCGCGGTCGATCCGATGTGGTCGCAGGTGCGCTGGGTCGTCCCGGCCCGGGACGTCGAGACCGCCGAAGCCGTCGCCGACCTGCTCGACGTCCCCGTGGCTGACGCGACGACAGCCTCGGTCCAGGCCTCAGACGACCCTGCTGAGCATGTGGTCCCCGCTCCGCTGCTCGCGCTGCTCCCTGGTCTGCCGGGTGCGTGGCTCGAGCACACGGACGTGGTGGTCGACGGTCAGGACGTCGACTGGTGGGTGGCCGCCGACGGGACCGTGCACGTGCGCACCGGGACGACGCTCGCCACGACCGCGCAGGGACTGGCCCAGTCGGCCGGCCGCTGGACGGACCGGCACCTCGTCGAGATCCTGCTCGCCGACCCGTCGCGCGCTCGAGACGTCGACCTCGCCCGCTCCTGGGACCCCTGAACCGGGCACGGAGCGGTATGCCAGACGGCGGCCGACCCGTGGGTCGGCCGCCGTCTGGCGTGCTGGTCCGTCGGCGCCAGGGGCGGCGCGTCGCGGGTGGTGCGTCTGTCCTCAGGTGAGGTTGAGGTGGCGGACCGTCTCGAGGGCCCAGGGGAGGGCGACCAAGTACGCGTGCGCGACCTGCTCGGGCCGCCAGGCGGTGGCCTCGACGGCTGCGGTGTCGCCGTGCTCGTGGGCGACGACGGCGGCGAGCGTCGAGCCGAGGTGACCCTCGTAGGAGTCGAGGGCGCGGGCGACCTCGTCCGAGACGAGCGACTTCTCGACGC
>Ga0247813_10000877_pt1 | contig 24400 bp, 20 predicted proteins | sample UWRJL169409C1_FD_180719 | JGI IMG/M metagenome (GOLD analysis project Ga0247813, IMG submission 180719) | Plant litter microbial communities from Arlington Agricultural Research Station in Wisconsin, United States - UWRJ-L169-409C-1 | ecosystem: Environmental > Terrestrial > Plant litter >...
CAAGATTAAACCCCGGGAGTTTTGGCGAAATATTAAGTTTCGCTGCCTATCGTGCCTGAATTCCGCTGCCCTTCGCATGATGCGAATAAGGTTGACGTAACGGCAAGTATTTCCGTTCGCCTCAACCGGATGACATTCCGACAAGCGCCATGGATGCGCCCCGGTTCGTTCGTTCTCAACCAGAGAGCAATCTGGCGGAAATGTCCGATTTGCTCAACATCTGGAGTGCGGAATGTCCCTGATCGATCGTTCTTTGCAGCGTCTGCGTATTGTCACCAAGGTTTTGCTGTTCGTCGTGCCGCTGGTGGCGCTGATCGCCGGCATTGGCCTTGTCGGATACTTCACCGCAAGCACGCTGAACGGGCACATGACCGTGACGCGCGAAACGATCAACAATCTCTCCGATTTCCAATCGCTGCGCAGCGGACTGCAGAATTTTTCCGATAATCCCACCGAAGAGACGCGCGCGACGCTGGCAAGCCGCATCGACGAGCAGGAAAAGGGCATCCGCACGCTGGATGGCCTGCTGACTGCCGGCGAAGACAAGGCGAAGGTTCACCCGGTCGTTTCACTTGGCCAGACCATGCGCGGTCAAGAGGACAAACTCTGGTCGATCAAGACCGAGCGCGACAATGTCACTGCGTCGCTGGATGCGGCCCTTGCCGACATGACGGCGCAGGGCAACACCGCCTTCAAGCAGATCGATATCTTGCGCAAGGAATCGGGCGAAAAGGAATCCTTTGCCAAGGCACTTTTGTTTGACGCCGCTGCCTATCAGGGGCTTGCCGAACGCATCAAGAAATTCCGCCTGCCTGTCACCATGGCGATTGCGCCGGATGCCAAGGTTCAGCAGGCCACGACCTTGATGCCGCATCTGTTGAAACAGATTGCCGAGGCCGAAAAGATCGCATCCGACAAGGTCCTGAAGAAGATCGCCGAGGTGAAGGCCGATACCAAGACGATCCAGGATATTTTGGCCAACAGCGATCCGAACGACGTCAAGAAGACGCAGTTGAGTTCGGCAATGATCAAGTTTTCGAAATACGAATCCGATTTCGCCAAGGAAGCCGTCACCAATTCGGACACGGCAGCCAAGCGCTTTGTCGGCATGGACAGCGAGATTTCCACCCTGAAGACGCTGATCGGCCTGATGAACGAGACCTTCAAGGGGCTCGACGACACGCGCCTGCATATCAGCGAGCTGCACCGCAAGCTCGATACGGAAAGCCGCGACAATGTGATGACCGATATCGCCGCCGTACGCGAGAGCGTGACGAAGCTATCGGAACTTGGCGGAAAGAATGCGGCACTGCGCGATCTCGCCGGCAAGCTGGCACCGTCGCTGGAGCAGATCGACACCGGTACCGCCCAGCTGATCGATGTCGGCGCCCGCTGGCAGGCGGCGAAGACCGAAGCTGCAGCTCTGGTCGCAGACGCCAGCCAGACGTTGGAGAATTTCGTCTCCAGCGCCCAGGAAGCCGGCAAGAAGGACAGCCAGCGTTCCGCCGATGTCTCGATCATCGCCATGGTTGCCGGCACGCTGCTTGCCATCGTCGGCGGCCTGATGCTGATCGAAACGCTGCGCGGTCCCTTGAAGCGGGTGACCGAGACGATGACCCGGCTTGCCAATGGTGATCTCGAGGTTGCCATCGAAGGCCGCAACCGTGGCGACGAGATCGGCGACATGGTGCGCTCGGTTGCCGTCTTCCGCGACAATGCGGTCGAGAACGTGCGGCTGGGCCAGGAGGCGGAAGCCGCCCGCACGCTGTCTGCCGAAGAAGAAGCCCGCCGCCGCCAGGAGCGCGCCCGCATCGAAGCCGATCAGATGGAAGCGCTGACGGCCCTGTCCGACGTGCTCGCCAAGCTCGCCGACGGCAATCTGGAAGAGGGCATGGCGGAAGATCTTTCCGAAGATTACATCGTCATGGCCCGCACCTATAACAACGCCGTCGAGGCGCTACGTGCGACGCTGATCGATGTCCGCTCCGTGACCGACGAAATCACCAGCGGCACCGGCAACCTTGCATCCTCGGCCGACGACCTTGCCCGCCGCACCGAGCAGCAGGCCGCAGCCCTGGAGCAGAGCTCGCGCGCCCTTGGCCAGCTGACGGAAATCGTCCGCTCGACGGCCGAAAGTGCGCGCAAGACCACCGTTTCGGTCGATCAGACCCACAGCTATGCCAAGCATTCCGGCGAAGTCGTCGCCAAGGCAATCGACGCGATGGCGGCGATCAACAAGTCGTCCGACAAGATTTCGACGATCATCGGCGTCATCGACGAGATCGCCTTCCAGACCAATCTTCTGGCGTTGAATGCTGGCGTTGAAGCGGCCCGTGCCGGCGACGCCGGCCGCGGCTTTGCCGTTGTCGCACAGGAAGTGCGTGAGCTTGCCCAGCGCTGTGCGGGTGCAGCCCGCGAGATCAAGGGGCTGATTTCGGAAAGCTCCGTGCAGGTTCGCGGCGGTGTGGAACTGGTGCAGGAAACCGGCAAGGCGCTGACCGTCATCAACGAGCATATCTCGACCATCCATCAACTGGTGAGCAACATCGAATCGGCCGCCGCCGACCAGTATCGCGGCCTCAACGAGGTCAACGAGGCGGTGCGCGAAGTCGAGTTGATCACCCAGCAGAACGCGGCGATGGTCGAGGAAAATACCGCGGAAATCCACGGCCTTCGCCACCAGGTCGATATCCTCAACGAGAAGATCGAGCGCTTCAAGACAGGCACCAGCCGCTCGGTATCGGGCGGCCGGGTGCAGGGCTATGGTAGAAGTTACGCGGCGTGAGGCAATTGGCCGGTTATTCTCCAAAAGCTAACCGGCCGATCCTTGACCTGACTTTCTACATGGAACGCGGTTTAGGGTGTCGGCCGCAGATAAAGGTGACTGATCTTTCCGTTTGGGGTTAAGGCGAAGCCCCATTCCATGTCGGCATTTTCGAAATAGGCATCGTAGATATCGAGGCCATCCTGTGAAACGCCCTTGAATACCAGGCGCTTGAGTGCTCCGGCCTTGTCCATGTCGTGTCTTATGATCTCCTGCTGTTCTTTCGCCAAGACTGCCAGAGGCGGCGACATTCCGTCAAAATCTGGCTCTCCGCGGGCATGCTCCGCAATGACGCGCTGCAGGATACATTCGCTGTTTGGCATCGCGATCTTCTGACTAATGCGTTGTTGCACCGCCTTCTCTTCGGCGTGGACGCGTTCGGAATTTGCTCTGACAGCATTGTCTTCGAAACCATGCTGGTGATGAACGAGGCTTTGGACAGTTCCGTCCGTTGCGCGGACAAAAGTTATCTGGACTGGAAGGGCCTTCATAAAGAACTGGGTTTCGGTCTCGGGGAAAATCTCGATGTCCGATTGGCCGACGATCCGGTAGAACAACTGACTATCGCGGCAGGACACGATGCAGAACGGTCCCTCTTCAAGCTCGTAAGCGCCGACATAGGCGCCATAAATTGCGGGATCGATCGAGATTTCCTCGCGTGGCCGCATCTGCTCGTAGCGGCGCCATGCGACTGTATCCTTCAGCGGTTCGGTCATGTTGGTGTCCTTTGCCAGTTTCATGAGATCATCGATCGATGCGCTCGCACCGGAGGCGAGCTTCTGTTGCAGTTTCTCGATAACGCGCAATCCCTGTTCGGCGCGGCTTCTTGCTTCCTCAAGCGCGCTATGCTGCAGGGCGAGTGTTCGGGTGAGGTCCACAGGGTGACCGCAGAGAATTTTGGCGATGCTGGAAAGGCTCAATCCCAGCGCTTTGAGCGCCAGTATTTCATTCAAGCGCGCGATTTCCCGGCTGCCGTAGAGGCGCCAGCGTTTGGCAGTCCTCAAGGGGGAGATCAGGCCATGCTGCTCGTAGAGGCGCAGCGCACGAACGCTGAGGCCGATGCGTTGGGAGCATTCCAGAGCCGTCAATGAAATCTCGTCTTGCGTGCGTCTATCCATCCGAAACTCCTTTCGAATCTTCAATACGGTATGACGCATGGTCCGGCTCAAGCGAAAATTTCGCTTTGCGGTGGCAAATATTTCGATCTAACCCGATCGCTGCAGGTGGTGTGAGCACGCGACGAGAAGATCGAGCGCTTCACGATGGGCGCTGCTCTGTTTCTGGCGGTCGGGTGCAGCATTGCGGCGGAAGCTATGCTGCTTGAGCAGCAAAAACGCTGGCGAAGTTTCAGGCCGCCCGACTTAAAACGGCCGGCTTTTCGTTGCGACAGGTCAGTCGTTCAATCCGTCCGAATGATCTGCAAGGACTTGCCTGATAGCGTGACGCGATATTTCGACAAGGACCGGGTTTGTATGGAGATAGTAGGGCAAGGCGACGACTGCGACGGACAGTGCCCAACCTCTGGCTCTACCCCATGTTGCGTCGTCCACAGTGAGCCCCCAGCGGAATGTGGCGCGGGCCTCGGCCGTCAGCAGGTTCCAGCCAACCATTAGATCGCATGCGGGATCACCGACGCCGAGACCGCCGAAGTCGATGACGGCGGTGAGGCGGCCTTGCTGGACAAGCAGGTTCCCGGCATGGATGTCGCCATGCAGCCAGACGGGTGGCTTGTCCCACGGCTCGATCTCCAGGGCAGCATTCCAGGCTTGCGTTAGCGGAGCCGTTTCGATGATGCCGTTCAGGCTTTCGATTGCGGCGCGCGTTTGTGCGTCCCTGCTTACCAGCGAAGCACCGCGGGAAAAATTATGCGCGCCGGGTGGTGGGCCGCCGGCGATGTCCATTTTTTGCAGGGCAGAGGTGAATTGCGAAAGACTGACAGCGGCCTCGTGCAGATCGGCGATCGGACTGACAACTGCGTCTTTACCTGCCAGCCAGCGGCAGACGGACCAATGGAAAGGATAACCGGCAGCGGGGATGCCGAGCACCAGTGGAACCGGAACCGCAAGCGGCAGGTGTGGGGCAAGGCGAGAGAGCCAGAGGCTTTCCTTCTCCACCTGCAGCGCAGCGCCGCCAAGACGGGGCAGACGCACGGCCATGTCATCTCCCAACCGGTAGATGGCGTTGTCCGTGCCGGAAGACAGGACGGCTTGCAGAGGAAGGCCGGCCCAGGCCGGAAACTGTTCGGCGATCAGGCGGTTTACGAGCGGCTTGTTAACATCAAGCTCGTCGTGATGCATTCTTGTGACCGACATCGATATCCCGCGCCTATCCTGAACACGTTTGTCTTTTAGCCGCCGGTAACGCTCATGTGGCGAGCGACGGCGGGCTTGTTGCGGGTGCGGTCAATGATGAAGTCGTGGCCTTTGGGCTTGCGGGTGATGGCCTCGTCGATGACGCTCGACAGATAGGCATCGTCATCGGAGGCGCGCAGCGCGGTGCGCAGGTCGGCTGCATCGTTCTGGCCGAGGCACATATAGAGCGTACCGGTGCAGGTGAGGCGGACGCGATTGCAGCTCTCGCAGAAATTATGTGTCATCGGCGTGATCAGGCCGAGCCTGCCGCCGGTCTCCGCGACCTGCAGATAACGCGCCGGGCCGCCGGTCTTGTAGGCGATGTCGGAGAAGCTGAACTGTTCGGCAAGCGTGTCGCGCAATTCCGACAGCGGCATGTAATGATCGGTGCGGTCCTCGTCGATCTCGCCCATCGGCATGGTTTCGATCAGCGTCAGGTCCATGCCGCGCCCATGCGCCCAGCGCATCATGGCGGGGATTTCGGCGTCGTTGAAACCTTTCAACGCGACGGCGTTGATCTTGACGTGGATGCCGGCGGCCTGCGCGGCATCGATGCCTTCCATGACCTTCGACAATTCGCCCCAGCGGGTGATCTGCTTGAATTTTTCAGGATCGAGCGTGTCGAGCGAGACGTTGATGCGGCGTACGCCGCAATCGGCAAGCTCGGCGGCGAATTTCGACAGTTGCGAGCCGTTGGTGGTCAGCGTCAGTTCGTCAAGCCTGCCGGCATGCACATGCTTGCCGAGTTCGCGCACCAGGAACATGACGTTCTTGCGCACCAAGGGTTCGCCGCCCGTCAGACGCAATTTTCGGACGCCCTTGGCGATGAAGGCGGAACAGAGCCGGTTCAGTTCCTCCAGCGTCAACAGGTCCTTCTTCGGCAGGAAGGTCATGTTTTCCGCCATGCAATAGGTACAGCGGAAGTCACAGCGATCCGTCACCGAAACCCTGAGATAGGTCACGGCCCGTCCGAACGGGTCGATCATCGGTGTTTTGGCATCGACCAGCGTGTGGGCGCCGATCCTGTCGATGGTGACGGTATTCAACACAATTCTCCCTGTTCCTTCAATGTCGTGACCAAAACCGCCTGCGTCAAGGCTAAAGCGGTCAAAAGCATGAGAAAACAGGCGCGAAACACTTTCTTATGATCGAAGGAAGTGCGGGCTTGTGATCAAGGGATGTACGCGCACGCGCGCAAACAATTCCATCTGGCCGGAAACTGCGCTAGTGCTCTCCGCATCAATGGAGACTGCATGGCATGAGCGATATCTGGCCGACTGAACTGCGCGTTTCGAAGGATCGCCACCGGCTGACGGTTGCCTTCAACGACGGCACGTCCTTCGATCTTTCGGCGGAAATGCTGCGGGTTCTGTCGCCTTCGGCAGAAGTCCAAGGCCATGGACCGGGGCAGGGCCTGACCGTGCCCGGCAAGCGTAATGTCGCGATCATCTCGATGACGCCGACCGGAAACTATGCCGTGCGCATCGGCTTTGACGACGGCCACGATACCGGGATTTTTACCTGGAATTATCTGCGCGAACTGGGTGCCACCGGCGAGACGCTGTTTGCGGCTTACGAACAAAATCTGGCCGAAAAGGGCATGACCCGCGACAAGGCGGAAAAGCCGCGTTAATCTCGCTGCCTAATCGAGGTCGACTTCTTCTTTCAAAAGCCGCTGGATCAGCCGCTCCATCGATTGGGCGACCATCAGGCACTCCTCGATCGGTTCGCTTTCCAGCGACTTGTCGATCAGCGCCGTCTGGATCTCCATCGCCTGTTCGGTCAGGAGGCGGCCGCTTGCCGTCAGCGACAGCCGCAGCACGCGCTTGTCCTTCTCGTCGCCGCGCCGCTCGATCAGCCCGCGCTTTTCCAGAAGCGGTAGAAGCATGCTCATATTGGAGCGGCCGACCAGCAGCTTTCGCGCCAGCTCCTGCTGCGAGATGCCGTCGAAACGATAGAGGTTGATCAGGATATCCAGATGCGGCGGCTTGATGTCGAGCTCGGCGAGCTTGCGCGTCAGCGTCTGCTGCATCAGCTGGCAGGCGCGGGCGACGGCGATCCAACTGCGGAAACGCGGATGATCCCAGGGAAAATGGTGCTGTTCGATCGTCTCTTGCTTTTTGTTCATCGTTGTACAATAATGTTCATCATTGAACATTTGAAGGGAATCCCAATATGGCATCCTTTGCGGTCAAGGTCACCCGCCTTGCGCTTAAAACCGTTGCGGCGTTCTCACCGGAGAAGGCCGGCCGGCTGGCGTTTCGCCTGTTCAGCATCACGCCCTCGCGGAAACCGAAGAGCTTCAAGGAAAAAACGGCATTGGCAGCGGCAGAGTCCGTCATGGCGAGCGCGCGGCTGGTCACGCTGTCCTTTGCCGGCGGCTGGGTGATGGCAAAGCATTTCGATGCGCAGTCCACTGGCATCGCGACCAGACGCATCCTGCTGGTGCATGGATGGGGATCGCGCAGCGACTATCTGGCACCCATGATCGACGGATTGACGGCCGGCGGCGCCGAGGTGGTCGCCCTGGATTGGCCGGGACATGGCGCTTCGCCGGGGCGGACCTTGACCATGCCGGCTGCAGTCCGCGCCATTGATGCGGCATGGCGGCAGTTCGGCGGCTTCGACGTTGCCATCGGCCATTCGTTCGGCGGTGCCAGTCTGGCTTGTGCTGCGGGTGGTGTGGTGGACGACGTGCCGTCTCATGTTGCCAGGAGGATGGTACTGATCGGTGCGCCCAGCGAGATGACCTGGCTTTTCAAAGGGTTTGGACGATATCTTCGGCTGTCTGCCAACGCTCAACTGGCGCTGGAGGACATGGTCGCTCGCCTGTCCGGCCGCAGGCTGGAAGAGTTCGATGCAGCCCGCATTCTCGGCATGCTGACATCGCCGGTACTGGTTGTTCATGCTGAGGATGACAAGGAAGTTTCCGCCGATCATGCGCGCCGTTATGCGGCGGCAGGCGACCATATCGAGCTTGATTGGGCAAACGGCCTCGGCCACCGCCGGATCGTCTCCGCCGGCCCGGTGATCGTGCGGATCAATGCCTTCATTCATGCGGGAGCGACGGATCGTAGAAAGGCTGCCTGAGCGAATTTCGTAAGTGCTGTCATAAAGGCGTCATGCTATCGGTCGAAAGGATCGCCACGGCTCGGGGAAAGGGCCTGGTGAAGACGGGGTCGATGGAGAACGGCATGACGATCATTCGCACGGTCGAGGAACTGACGGCACTTTACGGCGGAACGAGTGAGGCATCGCTGGTCAAGGTGACCAGCCGGCTGACACCTGATTATGCCAGCATGATCGAGGCGGCACCTTTTGCCGCGCTTGCCACGGTCGGACCGGAAGGGCTGGACTGTTCGCCGCGTGGCGACGATGCCTGCGTCGTTCGGATCGCCGACGACAAGACCGTGCTGATGCCGGACTGGCGCGGCAATAACCGGGTCGATTCGCTTGCCAATATCGTCCGCGATCCGCGCGTGGCCCTGATGTTCCTGGTGCCCGGCTCCAACACGACGATGCGGATCAACGGCACGGCCGTGGTCAGTGTCGATCCGGAGCTGACCGGTTCGTTCGAGATCGACGGCAAACATCCGCGCAGCGTCATCGTTGTCACCATCGGCGAAGTCTATTTCCAGTGCGCCCGGGCTTTGATTCGATCGCAGATCTGGAATCCGGAGCGTTTTGTCGATCCGCAGTCCCTGCCGACGCCGGGTACGCTGCTCAAAGCTGCCAAGGCGGATTTCGACAAGGAGACCTATGACCGCGAATGGCCGGAGCGTGCCGCAAAAACCATGTGGTAGCGGCGCAAGAGTGGTCGAATAAAACGCGGCGGCGAAACGTTTTTTCAGCAACGGGCATCCTGTGTTGTTAGATGGATGCGGAGCACAGTTGCCGTCTGTTGAGGGACACACATGAAATACAGGACCGCTTTTCTGACAACCGTGATGGCGATCGGCCTTTCGGCAGGTGCTGCCAGGGCCGATAGGCTCGTCGAGCAATACAACGCCTATATCGGCGACGAAGACCTCTACAATTCCAATGGTGAGGCGCTGACCGAGCCATGGCAGGTAATCCGTCAGGACCGGGCGAACTATCATCGCTACGGCGTCAGCCAGCCCGGCGATGAAGGCGACAGTTTCTTTGCCTCGGCCAAGAACCGCGAAAAGGCCGAACGCATGATCGAATACGGCACGATCGAGAGCCGTGCGGCCCGCGCGCTGTTGCGCGGCGGTTCCGTCATCAACGTGCAGATTTTCCGGGGTGCTGACGGCGACTACATCAATGTCACGGTCGATTGACCGGACGCTCGCCAGCCTGACATTTGCAGCCATGCTGGCTGCAGCGTTTCCATTGGCGGCTGTCGATCTGACGCTTGCTCAGAAGCTGGATTTGCTGGTCTCTGCCTATCCCGGCTCACTTGTAGAGCATGAAGACGGAGCGATCCGTTTTCGCGACGGTCGCTTGCTGCCGGTCGATGACGGCAAGGCCAAGGACCATGCGGAAAAACTGGCGGCGGGCGATATCGAGGACAGTCTGTCTCAGCTTTATCCGGCAGGCCCGTGCGAGACCAAGCCTGCCGTCAATGTCGATCCGGGCCGCATTCGCAGCGATGCGCTGATGATGCGGCTTTATGGACAATCGGCGGTCGAGGTGGAGGCATCGCTGGTGCCGGTCGACTGGTTCGGCAAAACACTGCGCGTCACCAAACGGCAGGGGGCTGCCGCAGCGCTCGAAAAAGTGCGCGATGAGTTGAAGGCCATGCCGGAGATGAAGGCATTTCTGGCGCCGTCGGCCGGTACCTTCAACTGGCGCAAGGTTTCAGGCGCATCGAACATGTCGGTTCACAGTTTTGGCGCGGCGATCGATATCAACACTAAATATGCGGATTACTGGGTCTGGTCAGGCGGCAAGCCGGGCAGGGTGGCGCGATACAGCAACAAATACCCGATTGATATCGTTGATGCCTTCGAGCGGCACGGCTTTATCTGGGGCGGTCGCTGGTATCACTACGACACAATGCATTTCGAATACCGCCCTGAATTGATCACCATCGGTAAAGCGGCAGGCATATCGGCCTGCCGGTAGCGTGGCTGCGTCCCGGCGTGGGCAAAAACAGCAAGCGCGCCACTTGGGCGCCCAGTCTAACGATGGGATCGCCGCTTATTTGCGGTAGATCAGCCAGTTCTTGCCGGTATCCTTCTTCATGCCCTCTTCAAACAGGATCGTCCGGTTGCGTCCGGCGTTCTTGGCGCAGTAGAGCGCGATGTCGGCCTTGTTGTAGAGGTCGGTCGGGTCGTCGGCATGCGATGCCTGACAGACGCCGACGGACAGGGTGATCGGGCCGTAGTTGACGCCGGTCTTGGAGTTCTTGAAGGGCGTGGTCGCCAGCGCGTTGCGGATGCGCTCTGCCACCTGCAGGCTTTCCTCCAGGCTGCTGTCCCCCAGAATGATGGCAAACTCCTCGCCGCCGGTGCGCGCCACAAAGGCGTCGCGGCGCAGGTTGGCGCGGATGACCGTGCCGACGGTGGCCAGAATCTTGTCGCCGACCGGGTGTCCGTAGCTGTCATTGACCTTCTTGAAATGGTCGATGTCGGCAATCAAAAGGCCAGTAAAGCTGCGCTGCTGTTCGGAATTGTAGATCGAGGCCAGTTTCTCGTCGAACGCCCGGCGGTTGGCAAGGCGGGTCAGCGAATCCGTATTGGCGATGCGCTTGTATTCGTCGAGTTCCTGGCGGATGACCTCCATCTCGAAGGACTTCATCGACACGTTTTCGGCGCGTTCCTTGCCCTGGTTCATCGTGTCCGCCGTCGCCTCGGTCAAAAGGCTGACACATTGGCGCAGGATTTCGGCGCTGGAACTGCTTTTACCGGTGATGTTCTGGTAGGTCTCGTCAAGCAGCTTGTTGTAGTTCTCGAGCGCGAACTGTTCGTCTCTGAGCAGCTTGAGAAGATCGCCGAGTTCGCTGGCCAGATGATTGTGGGCCCGATCGATGCCGGCGGCGTGATGAAAATGCGCGAAGTAGCGGGCGCCGATCTCGTCCAGTTCTTCCTGGGTTGCACGGCTTCCGAGCGCTGCCAGTTCCTTGGTCAATTTGGGATTGGAGCCGATATAGGCTTCGTAATAAAGCTCATAGTTGCGCGGTAGCGGCGAGATACCCATGATGCGCATCGCATAGGTTACCTGCGCCGCGATATCGGGTATTTGGGCCTTGTTCGAAGCCGCTTGCATGGCAAGCTCCTGTTTTGTTGTCTCCAGCCGCTAGTTTTAGGGGTTAAAGATTTTGGAAGGCTTAACGTTTGACGAATTTGGTCAATTAGATTGCACGTAGATAAAGCCTGCCGGGCTGCCAAATGAAAACGGGCAGCCGAAATGGCTGCCCGAATGATCTACCGTAGATTGCGTCGATGGTGTCTTAGGAGGGGCTGATCATCGTTTCGGGGCGAACCGCCGCGTCGAACTCGGCATCGGTGACGTAACCGCCGCCAACCGCTTCTTCGCGCAGGGTCGTGCCGTTCTTGTGGGCGGTCTTGGCGATCTTGGCGGCATTGTCATAGCCGATCTTCGGGGCAAGGGCGGTGACGAGCATCAGCGAACGGTCGAGTGCCGCCTTGATATTGTCTTCGCGGGCTTCGATGCCGACGACGCAATTGTCGGTGAAGGAGACCACGGCGTCGGACAGAAGCTGTACCGACTGCAGGAAGTTATAGGCCATCAGCGGATTGTAGACGTTGAGTTCGAAATGGCCCTGGCTGCCGGCAAAGGTCAGCGCCGCGTTGTTGCCGAATACCTGGACGCAGACCTGTGTCAGGGCTTCGCACTGGGTCGGATTGACCTTGCCCGGCATGATCGACGAGCCCGGCTCGTTTTCCGGCAGTGACAATTCGCCAAGGCCCGAACGCGGGCCGGAGCCGAGGAAGCGGATGTCGTTGGCAATCTTGAACAGCGCAGCCGCTGTGGAGTTGATGGCGCCATGGCTGAACACCATCGAATCATGAGCGGCCAGCGCCTCGAACTTGTTGGGTGCGGTGACGAAGGCGATGCCGGTGATCTTGGCGATCTCATCGGCAACCTTTTCGGCAAAGCCGATCGGGGCGTTGAGGCCGGTACCGACGGCCGTGCCGCCCTGAGCGAGTTCGCACAGGCCAGGTAGGGTCATTTCGATGCGCTTGATCGAGGAGGCGACCTGGGCGGCGTAACCGGAGAATTCCTGGCCGAGCGTCAGCGGAGTGGCGTCCTGCGTATGCGTGCGGCCGATCTTGATGATGTGGTCGAAGGCCTTCACCTTGGCGACGAGAGCGGCATGCAGGTGCTTCAGCGCCGGCAGGAGGTCGTGGACGACGCGTTCGGCGCAGGCGATGTGCATGGCCGTCGGATAGGTGTCGTTCGACGACTGGCTCATGTTGACGTGGTCGTTCGGATGCACCGGCTTCTTCGAGCCCATGACGCCGCCGAGCATTTCGATGGCCCGGTTGGAGATGACTTCGTTGGCATTCATGTTCGACTGCGTGCCGGAACCGGTCTGCCAGACGACGAGCGGGAAATGATCGTTGAGCTTGCCATCGATGACTTCCTGAGCGGCAGCAATGATCGCGTTGCCCACTGTCGGGTCGAGCCCCTGCAGTTCCATGTTGGCGCGGGCGGCGGCCTGCTTGACGATGCCGAGCGCGCGGACGATCGACAGCGGCTGCTTTTCCCAGCCGATCTTGAAATTGCCGAGCGAGCGCTGTGCCTGTGCGCCCCAGTAGCGGTCGCTGGCGACTTCGATCGGGCCGAACGTATCTGTTTCCGTGCGCGTTGATGTCATCGTAATCCCTGCTTTCGTCATGCGGTGTAGGGCCGGGGCGGTTTCAAGGCCGGGCGGCAACACCGGAAGGTGGATTTGGCCGCCGGGTGGGGCGGTCCGAAGCTGTGATGCGGTTCTCTCTGGCCCAGTTGGCTGGTGCTTGTAAAGAGGTTGCAGGGGCGGGTGCGACGCTACAATCGTTTAAAATACCGTCCGTTCGATGTTTCCTGTGATTGCTCGCTGCGATGACCGTTCGCACGTCCAGGCGCCGCTCAGCATGTGCCTTTTCAGACACAAGCGGGCGGATAGTTTAGCCGGCGTTTTCCGCAGTTTCTGCGTAGCGCGCTGATTTTCTTTCGTCGTGAGGAAATAATGCAGGGAATTCAAATTTTTGGATGTCCTGATGCGTCTTCTTCTTGCAGCCGCGCTCACACATTTGTGACGGTCTGCAGAGGCTTTCCAAGGTGCGCGTTTCCTTTTCATTCACCATCCTTTCTTATAAGTACGAAAGCCTGGTGACATGACGGAGCATCAGGCGCGAACCGCTGGTGGCGGCAATGCGATACGGGGACGAGTGAACCTATGAAATTGATGAAGACCGCTGCGATCGTGACACTGATGACCGGGTGCGCGTTCGCCTCTCTCGGTGTCCAGCGCGCCGAGGCATTGAATCTTCTGGATCTCTTCCGGAAGAAAAAGCCCGTTGTCGAAGAGTATCAGCCCCTTCCGGGCGTCGAGCAGATGCAGCCCGTGCAGAAACAGGCCGCGCGTCCTTTGCCAAAGGTGACCTCGCCGCAATACTACACCTACAAGGCCGAGCCGCTGCGCCGGATCGCGACGGCAAAACTCGTCGATCCGGTGGTGACAGGCTCCGTCCGTAGCGACGTCCTGCCGACGGCGCCGACTGCCGCGCTCGCCGATGCCCGCCAGTTTCTTCCCGAAGTCACGGCCTACGCTCCAGCTGACGTCGCCAAGGCAATCGAGACTTTTTATACCGGCCGCGATGGGTTCGTCTGGATTGACGGCGAGGCGCCAAACGCAGCCGCCAAGGCTGCACTGACCGTCTTGGGGCAGGCGGCCAGCGTCGGCCTTGATCCGCAGGATTATGCCGTCACCGTTCCCTCCGATACATTCGACCGCAACGACATGGCGTCGCGCGAAAAGGCGCTGGTCGAGTTCGAGATCCAGCTGTCCGCCGCAACGCTCACCTATATCGCCGACACGGTGCGTGGCCGCATCGATCCGAACAAGATTTCCGGCTATCACGATTTCAAGCGCAAGGACGTCAACCTGAAGGGCAAGCTGGAGAATATCGCCAGAAGCCACGATGTCGCTGCCTACCTCAATTCGCAGACGCCTTCCGGCGTTGAATTCCTGGCGCTGAAGCGGGAATTGGCGGCGCTGCAGGCGCAGAACGGTGATGCACCACGGATCACGATCGCGCCGGGCACTTTGCTGAAGCCGGGTATCAGCAATCCGGAATTGGCCAACGTGGTCGCTGCCATCCGCGTCAAGGGCTCCGATGCGCTGAAGGTCGAACATGCGCTGACGCTGTCGGCCTACCAGGGAACGTCGGACTATACGCCGGAACTGGTGGCGCTGGTCGAGGGCTTCCAGAAGGAACACGGCCTGACGCCGGATGGAGTCGTCGGCAAGGCGTCGATCCGCATTCTGACGGGTGGGGACACGGCCGAAAGCAAGGCCGCGAAAGTTCGGATCGCCATGGAGCAGGCACGCTGGCTGCCCGCCGATCTCGGCAGCCGCTATGTCTTCATCAATCAGCCCGCCTACATGGTCTATTATCACGACCAGGGCGCCGAGCAGTTCTCGATGCGGGTTGTCGTCGGTTCCAAGGCGCACCAGACATTCTTCTTCGAAGACGAAATCCAGACCGTCGAGTTCAACCCCTATTGGGGCGTGCCGCAGTCGATCATCATCAACGAGATGCTGCCCAAGCTGCGCAACGACCCGGGTTATCTCGATCGTCTCGGCTATCAGGTGGAAGTCCGCGGCCAGCCGGTCTCGTCCTATGACGTCAACTGGAACGCTTCGACCGCCGGCGTTGCTGTGCGCCAGCCGCCAAGCAGCGATAATGCGCTGGGCGAACTGAAGATCCTGTTCCCGAACGCCCATGCCATCTACATGCACGACACGCCCTCGAAGAGCTTCTTCAAGAAAGACGACCGGGCGCTGAGCCACGGCTGCGTGCGTCTGGCCGATCCCCGCCGGATGGCGGCAGCCGTTCTCGGCACAACGGTCGAGGATGTCGGCAAGCAGATCGCCGGCGGCCGCAACAAGGGCGTGTCCGTGCCGCAGAAGATCCCGGTCTATGTCGCGTATTTCACCGCATGGCCGAACAAGGACGGTACGGTCGAGTATTTCCACGATGTCTATGATCGCGACATGTATATGGACCGCGCACTCGAAGCGACCCGTCAGGCGCGCCGCGCCGAAGGCTGACAATGGTCCATCGGATCAGTTCATCAAAAAGGCGGCTTCGAGCCGCCTTTTTGATGTCCGGGCGAATTCTACGCCCGGGCGATCAGGCGACCGATCAGGTCGGGGGTCAGTTCATCGAAATGCCGGACGATGATATCCGGCTGCAGGCTTTCGATCGGCACGTCGGAATAGCCAAAGGGAACGCCGATCGAACGAACGGAGGCATTTTTCGCTACAAGAATGTCATTGAGGCTGTCGCCGACCATCACCGATTTTTCAGGCGAACCACCAGCAAGCCGGATTGTCGACAGCAGATGTTCAGCATCGGGCTTGCGCACCGCAAAGGTATCGCCGCCGGTAATGGCCACGAAGCGGGATGTCAGTCCCAGCCCTTCCAGCAGGCTTTTGGCCAGCATTTCCAGCTTGTTGGTGCAGACTGCAAGCGTGTAGCCGGCGTCAGACAGGCGGTCCATGGCGGTGACAACGCCGGGATAGGGGAAAGAATCGCCCGGCATCGAGCCATGATAGAAGTCGATGAATTCCTTCATCTGCCAGTCGAGGTCCTTGCTGGAGAGCGTTTGACCGCGCAGCGTGAACGTGCGCTCGATCATCGCCCTGGCGCCGTGGCCGACGAGATGCGTCAGGTCGTCATAGGTTACCGGTGCAAGGCCTGCCTGCATCACCGCATGGTTGAGGCTTGCGACCAGATCAGGGGCGGTATCGACGAGGGTTCCATCAAGATCAAAGACGACAACGGATGCGGACAACTGGAACCTCTTGAAATCTGGGGGAAATGTTGCCATCCGGGTAGGGGAAGCGGGCGAGAAAAGCAATCGCAACTTTACGTGACAGCGCCAAGTTTGCTTTTGCATTCTGGCTGCTATTGGGGCTTTTGTTTGCCGTTGCAGCCGTGTAAACGTCTCAGCGGAACGAACGGCACCGCGTTTTTCGGCAGCCCATCGGTGAGTTTTGGGGAGATTGTGGCGCATGGACGCCCGTCAAATGAAGATCAAGGCTGCTGCGGCAGCACTCGACTATGTCGAAGACGGCATGAGGCTTGGTATCGGCACCGGCTCGACGGCGGAAGAATTCGTCCGTTTGCTGGCCGAAAAAGTAGCAACGGGTTTTCGGGTCGAGGGCGTGCCGACATCGGAGCGCACGGCGAGACTTTGCCTGGAACTTGGCGTCCCGCTGAAATCGCTCGAAGAACTTCCTGAGCTTGACCTGACGATCGATGGTGCGGACGAAGTGGATCCGATGCTGCGCCTGATCAAGGGCGGCGGCGGCGCGCTTCTGCGTGAAAAGATCGTCGCCTGCGCGTCGGCGCGGATGATCGTGATTGCCGACGAAACCAAGGTTGTCGAGACGCTCGGTGCCTTCAAGCTGCCGATCGAAGTCAACTCCTTTGGGCTTGGCGCTACGCGTATCGCCGTTGAAAAGCTCGCCGCGCGGCAAGGACTTTCCGGCGAAATCATCGTGCGCGCTTCCGGCGACGGACCGTTCATGACCGACGGTGGGCATCTGATTCTGGACGCATCTTTTGGCCGCATTCCTGATGCAGATGCGCTTGCACGCGAACTGAACGCCATTCCCGGCGTGGTCGAACATGGACTCTTCATCGGCATCGCCTCTCTTGCCATCATCGCCGGTCCGGCGGGGGCGAGGGTGATGACGGCTTGACCGGCTGCGGCCCAAGAGGTCGCGCAGGATTGTTACCAGCGTCGCCGCCGATCGGGAGTGCCCGATACAGTGGCGACAGCTTTAAAATTGGATTATGCAGGGGTTCGCAAATGCAAGGCGCGCGCGCAACCCGGCATCAACTGACAGGAGCGTTACAGACATGATCAATTTTGCAGGTCTCGGCCGTACAATGGCTGCAACGGCCATCATCCTTTCCGCCGTCATGGTTCCGACGCTGCGGGCACAGGATGTAACGGACGAACAAATCAAGGCTGCGCGTGCAGCAATTGCCGCGATCAATGCCACGAACGGTTTTGACAACATCCTGCCGAACCTGGCTGAACGCCTGAAGACGACGCTCATCCAGTCCTCGCCGAACTATGAAGACCTGATTTCCAAGACGGTTGACGCCAAGGCTCTTGAGCTGGCTGCCCGCCGCGCCGACCTGGAGCGCGAAGCGGCAACGATCTATGCCAAGACCTTCACCGTCGAGCAGCTGAACGCGATTGCGACATTCTACACGTCCGACGCCGGCAAGAAGCTTTTGAACGACGGCCCGATCGCTTCGCGCGAGATGGTCAAGGCTGCCGATATCTGGGCTGCCGGCATTTCCCGCGATCTGAACGCGGCTGCAACCAAGGATCTCAGCGCGACACTGACCGCCGGTCAGCAGCCGATCGATGGTGCCGCGCCCGTGACGCCCGCCCAATAAGGAACCACTGCCGGTTCATGGCAGTCACCTTCACGCCGAATTGCTTAAGCCCGGGTCATTCCGGGCTTTTCATTTTGTATCCTGCCACCCTATATCACCATCACACGGCGGAATCGCCGGTGAGGCGCTGTATCGTCTTTCGCGACCGTAGCCTTACCCCGTGCCCCGCCTCCCTTCGCATATGACCCGGCCGGGAGTATTTCATCATGGCTTCTTTCGATTATGACCTCTTCGTTATTGGCGGCGGTTCCGGCGGCGTGCGCAGCGGCCGGCTTGCTGCTGCCATGGGCAAGAAGGTCGCGATCGCCGAAGAATTCCGTTATGGCGGCACCTGTGTGATCCGCGGTTGCGTTCCCAAGAAGCTCTACGTCTATGCGTCGCAGTTTGCCGAACATTTCGAGGATGCCGAAGGTTTTGGCTGGACCGTCGGCGAAAGCACGTTCGACTGGAAAAAGCTGGTTGCCGCCAAGGACAAGGAAATCACCCGGCTGGAGGGGCTCTACCAGAAGGGCCTGGCCAATGCCGGGGCGGAAATCCTCCACACCAGGGCGGAGCTTGCCGGACCGAACACGATCAAGCTGCTCGATAGCGGCAAGACGGTCACGGCGGAACGTATTGTTATCGCCGTTGGCGGTCATCCGAGCGCGCATGATGCGCTGCCGGGCAATGAGCTCTGCATCAGCTCGAACGAAGCGTTCGATCTGCCGGAGCTGCCGAAATCGATCGTGATTGCCGGCGGCGGCTACATCGCGGTCGAATTCGCCAATATCTTCCATGGTCTCGGTGTCGAGACGACACTGATCTATCGCGGCAAGGAAATCCTGTCGCGCTTCGACCAGGACATGCGTCGCGGTTTGCATGCGGCGATGGAGCAGAAGGGTATCCGTATCCTCTGCGAGGACCTGATCCAGTCCGTTAGCAAGAATGTGGACGGCAAGCTGGTGGCCGAGACGATGAAACACGGCGCATTGACGGCCGATCAGGTGATGCTGGCGCTCGGCCGCATGCCCAACACCAAGGGGCTTGGCCTCGAGGCGGCGGGTGTTGCGGTCAACGAGCGCGGCGCGATCATCATCGACGCGTTTTCGCGCACCAGCGCGCCTGGCGTCTATGCGCTGGGTGATGTGACCGACCGCGTCCAGCTGACGCCGGTGGCGATCCATGAGGCGATGTGCTTCATCGAGACGGAGTACAAGGGCAACCCGACATCGCCGGATCATGATCTGATCGCCACTGCGGTGTTCTCGCAGCCGGAAATCGGTACGGTCGGGCTGTCGGAAGACGAGGCCGCGAAGAAATTCGAGGATCTGGAAATCTACCGCGCCGAGTTCCGGCCGATGAAGGCGACGCTTTCGGGACGCAGCGAAAAGACGATCATGAAGCTTGTCGTCAATGCTGTCGACCGCAAGGTCCTGGGTGCCCATATTCTCGGCCACGAGGCCGGCGAAATGGCGCAATTGCTTGGAATCACGTTGAAAACCGGCTGCACCAAGGACGATTTCGACCGCACCATGGCGGTGCACCCAACCGCATCGGAAGAGCTGGTGACGATGTACAATCCGAGCTACCGGATCAAGAATGGCGAGCGTATCGGATGAGCCGGTAGGCTGTTGCACCAAATGCATGGCAACATAGGGTAGGGCGCGCCGGAGCTGCGCGCACTTTGCTGGCACAATGGCTTTGCAATCCCCATGTTAACGTTTATAAGCCCGCATCCGCAAAATCGCCGTTTTCCCGAGATGGAAAGCTGCGGTTCAGGAATTGTGCCGTTGATACACGGTTCAAAACCGGTTTCAGGCGGCATTGCTAGGGTGTGATCCGGCGATGCGACTGCTGCTGCGGCGGACCTTGCGCAAGAGAACAGGTGATCGACATGGTACAGAATTGGACCCCGAACAGCTGGCGGCAGAAGCCCATCCAGCAGGTGCCGGATTTTCCGGATATGGCAGTGCTTGCTGCCGCCGAAGCGCAGCTCGCGACCTATCCCCCGCTGGTTTTTGCCGGTGAGGCACGGCGCCTGAAGAGCCAGCTTGCCAATGTTTCGGAAGGCAAGGGTTTCCTCCTGCAGGGCGGCGATTGCGCCGAGAGTTTCGCCGAGCATGGCGCGGACACCATCCGCGACTTCTTCCGCGCGTTCCTGCAGATGGCTGTCGTCTTGACGTTCGGCGCCCAGCAGCCCGTCGTCAAGGTTGGCCGCATTGCCGGCCAGTTCGCCAAGCCGCGCTCCTCCAATATCGAGAAGCAGGGCGATATCGAGCTGCCGAGCTATCGTGGTGACATCATCAACGGTATCGAATTCACCGAGAAGGCCCGCATTCCGGATCCTGAGCGCCAGATCATGGCCTATCGCCAGTCGGCTGCGACGCTCAACCTTTTGCGCGCCTTCGCGATGGGCGGCTATGCCAATCTCGACAACGTGCACCAGTGGATGCTGGGTTTCGTCAAGGAAAGCCCGCAGGCCGAGCGCTACCGCAAGCTCGCCGACCGGATTTCCGAAACCATGGATTTCATGAAGGCGATCGGCATCACGCCGGAGACCAATCCGAACCTGCGCGAGACCGATTTCTTCACCAGCCATGAGGCGCTGCTGCTTGGTTACGAGCAGGCGTTGACCCGCGTCGATTCGACGTCGGGCGACTGGTATGCCACATCCGGCCATATGATCTGGATCGGCGACCGGACGCGCCAGGCCGATCACGCGCATATCGAATATTGCCGTGGCATCAAGAACCCGCTCGGGCTAAAGTGCGGCCCGTCGCTGACGGCCGATGGCCTGATCGAACTGATCGACCTGCTCAACCCGCAGAACGAAGCCGGCCGTCTGACGCTGATCTGCCGCTTCGGCCATGACAAGGTTGCCGAAAATCTGCCGCGCCTCATTCGCGCGGTCGAAAAGGAAGGCCGCAAGGTCGTCTGGTCGTGCGATCCGATGCATGGCAACACGATCACGCTCAACAACTACAAGACCCGTCCGTTCGAGCGCATCCTGTCGGAAGTCGAAAGCTTCTTCCAGATCCACCGCGCCGAAGGCACGCATCCGGGCGGCATCCATATCGAGATGACCGGCAATGACGTGACGGAATGCACCGGCGGTGCCCGCGCGTTGTCCGGCGCCGACCTTGGCGACCGGTACCACACCCATTGCGACCCGCGTCTCAACGCCGACCAGGCGCTCGAACTGGCGTTCCTTCTCGCCGAGCGCATGAAGGGTGGCCGCGACGAAAAGCGGATGGTCGTCAACGGCTGATCAGCGCTGCTGATTGCTGCTTGAGCGAATTGAAATTGACAGAACCGGGTTGGCTGACGAAGCTGACCCGGTTTTTTCATGGCCACGGGGTGGGCCAATACAGGATTTCAAGGGTCGGGACATGACAGAAGAGAATACCGGATCGTGCAATTGCGGCACCGTGCGTTTCCGGACACGCGGAACGTTGCGCGAAGTGATCGCCTGTCATTGTTCCCAGTGCCGCAAGCAGACAGGGCTTTATTATGCCGCCACCAATATCGCCGATAGTGAGTTGCAGCTTGAGGGCGCTGAAAACGTCACGTGGTATCGTTCTAGCCCGGATGCCCGCCGCGGTTTTTGCCGGACCTGCGGCTCGGCATTGTTCTGGAAGAGGGATGGCGACGATTATTCGTCGATCATGGCGGGGGTCTTTGATGAGCCGACGAACTTGTCCATCGGCTACCACATCTTCTGCGCCGACAAGGGCGATTTTTATGAGATCACCGACGATCGGCCGAAATTCGCCCAATCCCGCATCTGATTTGTTGATGACGGATCAGCGTCTGTCTGGAGCCTGGGCAGCCGTTGTGATGAGGTGCAAGGCTTCGTGATAGGCGCGGTCCAGCGCACAGAATTTGATGGATTGCCAGCGCTTGTAGTCTTCGATGAAGGCTGCCGTTGCCCATATCCTGTTTCTGGTGGCGCTGCGATCCTGCCAGCCCAACGATCCCAAGGCTTCCGCACGGGCAAACAGGCGGCGGACATGGGTGCGTGACAGGGAATAATGGCTGGAGAGTTCGGCAAAGCGCAGGTCTTCGACCCAGTAAAGCCCATCCACGGGCTCGGGATTGATGATGCGTGCGACGAAATCGTCGAGAATGAGCCCGCCATATTCCGTCCAGACAAAAGTCGAAATACTGACAGGCGGTTCGCGCCATTCCCTGTCGGCGATCAGCCATTTTGCTGCCAGCGGCTGCGCCTTGTGGAAAATCTCCGGCGTGGCCGCAAGCTGCACCACACGGTCCCCTCCGTCGAGCAGGTCAAGGCTTCGCATCTGGCCGCGAAACCATAGGCCCATAGCCTCATGGCTGGTCTCTGTCGGTTCCATCGGGCGGCTGCGCTTGCTGGTCGAACCCGCTACGTCGCGGATGAGTTTGTAAGCCAGCAGTTCGGCCAGAAAAGCCGTTGCGGTGTTCCGGCTTGCGGCTCCAAATTCAACGACATTGTCGAGAAGCCTTGAGGCGGTGATGCCGGATAGCGGGTCAGCCGGATCGCGTTGCAGATGCAAGGCGTACGCTGCCTGGGTGAGCAGCCATTTCTGCTGCGAGGCGACCAGCCGGGCAATCCTTGGAAAATGATCATACAGCTCGATCAGATGCCGCGCACCCTGCTGCAGCACCGGAAGCAATGCAGGGTTGGCTGCGAACACATCTACGTCGGTGAAAGTAACCGGACTGGGGGTTTCGATCGTTGATGGCTGTATGCCGGTCATGATTTTGGCGCACGTCCATTGAGGTGTTGTGTCGGGCCGGGAATCGACCAGGGCCGTATTATGGGCATATGTCACTCGCAAAACGTTTCAAGTCCATCGTTAGTTTCAGCAAAGAAGGCAAAAGGAAGAACGGTTCTTCGATGTGTTTTATTCAAAAAAAGACCGGATGGCAAAGTTACCATCCGGCCAGGAGGAGGAGAAGGAGAGTTTGACCTTTTATTGAACCAGGACCGGCTGCAGGCAGTTGACGCCGGTCACACGGACGTCTGCTTCGCCGACGCGAACGCCGACGGCCAGGAGGACGTTGTACAGAAGCGTATCAATTGCCGGAGTGACGGCGCCCAATGTCTGGGCAAGTGCCGCCTGTACAAGTTTGGGGCTGCCCAGCGTCAGGAACAGCACCTGGATATCGACATCGAGGTTGTTGAGCAGGGTCTGCGTTGTCGAGGTCAGGATGTCCTTGGTCGAGACAGTCTTGACGGCATTTGCAGCGACTTCGGATGGGCTGAAGGTCAACCGCTGCGGCTGCATATTCTTGGTTTCCAGATGTGCAATACCGTCGATCCTGAGCAGCGCCGAGTCGACGATCCGGGCTTTTTCGACCCGGGCGTCGTCGCTGAAGTCCGACAGCACCGACGGATCGACCGTACCGATCGCCACTTCCGCGACGCCCGGGACAGCATCGATGGAGACACTGGCATTTGTATTGGAGCCGCCATAACAACGGATATCGGCAAGCTTACCTTCCGCATAGGCGACTTCGACATAGATCGGTAGTTTGATCTTCAAGCCGGCCAGGAGTGACAGCCCATCAATGTTGACCTCGATGGCAAGCCGGGTCTGCGCGGTGCGCACGGCGGAGCCCGGAGCACCCAGCCGGTGCGCCGGCGTCGTGACCGGCGGCTCGCCGATGGCGAGCTTGACGCTGGCCGAGGCGATGCCGGGGAGGCCCGCCACGGCCGCAAGCGAGATCTGGTTCTTGCCGTTGGCAAGTGCTGCCGCCGTCGAGACGATGTCGAGTGCACTGATCTTCATCTGCCAGTTTGATCCGGCATCGACTTTCAGTCCTTTTTTCGGATCGATGTTGAGGATCTGCGACAGAGTGAAGGTCTTCTTGTTGTTGTGGCTGGCTGTTTCCAGAGCCTTCAAGGCTGATGTCGCCGTGCTGGCAAGCCCCTGGACGGCTTGCATCGAAGCAAGGAGCTGCGGCATGGTCAGATTGGCCTTCAATACATCATCATAGGTTGCTGCAGTCAGGTTCAGACGGGTGGCGACGCTCTTCAAGAAGGGCTGGACATTGATATCGGCATCCACGAGTGCCTGGTAATCCATGACCTTGAGGGAAATCGTCGTGCCGAGCATCTGCCCGAGCAACTGATTGAGGATGCCGCCATTTAAGCTCGCGAGCCGCGAGCCGATCGAGAAGGCGGCGAGCTTGGTACTGGCAGCGGTGCCCATCGCGCTCATCGTTGGCGGCGCGCTGAACATGGCGGCAAGATGAAGGGTCCCTTGCTTTTCGATCAAGACCTGGGCCGCATCCGCCGGGGTGGCGTTGGGGATGAAGCGCTGGCCGGTTGAAAGTGCCGGGTCGGGAACGTAGCGTCCCTTCACAATGGTGACGATGCCGTTTTTGAGAGCGCTCAGGTCGTCGGGGATCACTTTTCCATCGGCGCGGATCAATCCGCCCTTGGTTTCAAGTGCCAGGTCGAGCCCATTGGTCTTGAAATGATCGAGGGCTGCACTCTCGACGTTTGCCAGATCGGAGGCGGCGACGATGGCGGTCAGATCTGCAATGCCCTGCATCTCCCGCTTCTGCAGCGTGAGATAGCCGTAGTCGACGCCAAGTCCGAGGGAAAGGACTAGCAGGGGCAGAACGAGGGCACTGGATAT
>Ga0247813_10000878_pt1 | contig 24387 bp, 23 predicted proteins | sample UWRJL169409C1_FD_180719 | JGI IMG/M metagenome (GOLD analysis project Ga0247813, IMG submission 180719) | Plant litter microbial communities from Arlington Agricultural Research Station in Wisconsin, United States - UWRJ-L169-409C-1 | ecosystem: Environmental > Terrestrial > Plant litter >...
GAGGTGTTCGTCGCCATCGCGCAGGGCCTCAACAACACCGAGATCGCGCAACGCCTCGTCGTCGCCGAATCGACGGTGAAGACCCATGTCGGGCACGTGCTGCTCAAGCTCGGGCTCCGCGACCGGGTGCAGGCCGTGATCCTCGCCTACGAGCTCGGCCTGGCCTGAGGCGCGGGCCTGAGACCCATGCCTGAAGCGCCGGCATGGGACGCCGCAGGCGGGTGGCGCCGCAAACACGGCGCGAACGGGCATAAAAAATGCCCGGTTCCCTTGGCAATTCAAGGGAACCGGGCTGTTGTGACCCCAACCGGATTCGAACCGGTGTTACCGCCGTGAGAGGGCAGCGTACTAGGCCGCTATACGATGGGGCCGAAAGCAACTAGATGAGTATGCCATAGCTGGAGAGCAGTGCCAAATTGAGGGCGCGGATGCCCTCCGACGGGCTCAGCGACCACCGTCGAGCAACACTTTCTCCTTCTCGGCGGGCAGCCCGACGGGCGGACGGTCGGGTCGCCGGGGCGCCACTCCCCCGACCGATCGCAGCCACGTCCAGGTGTCGCGCACGGTGTCGGCGAGCGGCCGGATCGTCAGGCCGGCGGCCATGGCGAGCGACACGTCGCCGCGGTGCATGCCGTCGGAGTCGGGTCCTGGCGCAATCCACACCGGCAGCTCCGTCCACGGCGCGATGCCCGCGGCGTCGAGCTGCTGCGGCGTGAACCAGCGCAGCGTCGCGTCCGAGCCCGTCGCGGCCACGCAGGCGTCGAGCAGCGCGCGCATCGTCGTCGTGTCGGGCTCGCTCACCACGTTCACCGGCCCGGTCGCCGCGGTGTCGAGGCCGAACCCGGCGAGGTCGCGGGCGTCGACGTACTGGATGCACGCCTCGGCAGGACCGGGAGCGACGATCTCGCCGCCGCGCGCGATGCGGTTCAGCCACCACGGCAGCCGCCCGATGTTCTCGCGCGGCCCGAGCACGAGCCCGGGCCGAAGCAGCAGGGCGCGGTCGCCGAAACCCGCGAGGGCGCCCAGTTCGCCGCCCCGTTTTGCGCGGGCGTAGTCGGAGAAATCCGTCTCGGCGGCCGAAGCCTCCACCACGGGTGCGTCTTCGCGCGCGTAGGCGGCCGCCGGGTAGGTGTGCACCGAGCGGGACGACACGTAGACGTACTTGCCCGCACGTGCCGAGAGGTGCGCCGCGGCATCCGTCACCGCTTTCGGGCCCCACGACCAGGTGTCGACGACCAGATCCCACTCGGCGCGCCCCAGTGCGTCGAAGGCGCCCGGCTCCGTGCGGTCGCCGACGAGGTTCGTCACGCCGGCGCGCGGCTTATGCGTTCCACGGTTCAGCACCGTCACCTCGTGCCCGCGGGCGAGCGCCTCGTCGACGAAGGCGTGCCCCACGAACTCGGTGCCGCCCAGGATCAGAACGCGTGTCGTCGCCATACGTCCAGCGTCGCGCATCGGCGTCGCCCGGCCAAGAGATTCCGCTCAGGGCAGCGCGACCATGGGAGGCGCGACCCGGGAGGCGCGACCCGGGACGGCGCTACGCCCACCCGAGCGCGAACACGACGTCGTCGCCGAGCGCTTCGCCCGTCACCCGGTCGAGGTCGGGTCGCCGTTCGAGACCCACCTTGAGCGCGGTGCGTTGCGACCCGAGGTTGCCGGGTGTCGTGTACGCGATGATCGGATGCGCCGAATGCTCGTCGCGCCACAACCCGACCGCGGCGCCGGCGGCCTCGGTCGCGTAGCCCTTGCCCCACGCGCTCGGAGTGAAGCGGTACGACAGGTTGAGCACCGTGCGTTCGTTCTGCTGCCCGTCGCTCCAGCGCGAGAAGCGGATGCCACAGAATCCGACCACGCCCTCGTCGTCGCGCACCGTCCAGTAGCCGAAGCCGTGTTCGTGCCAGTGGCCGAGCCACTCGCCGAACTGCCGCTGCGCGTCCATGCGCGAGGTGAGCGGGCCCGCGGGGTTGAACTCGTTCGTGAGCGGGTCGGCGTGGATGCTCCACATCGCGTCGAAGTCGACGACGGAGAGGCGGTCGAGCGACAGGCGGGCGGTGCGGCTCACGCGCCGGCCGCCAGGTCGAGGATCGCGCGCGCGAACTCGCGCGGCGCCTGCTGCGGCACGTTGTGTCCGGTGTTGGCGAGGCGCTCGTGGCCGTACGGGCCCACGAACCGTTCACGGTCGGAGTCGGCGCTGCCGCCGAGGATGCCGTCGGCTCCGGGTTCGAGCACGATCGTCGGCACGATGATGGGCGGCGCCTCGGCGAGCGCAGTCTCGATGTCGTCGTAGCGCGGGTCGCCCTCGGCGAGCCCGAAGCGGTGGCGGTAGGAGTGCACGACCACGTCGACGAAATCGGGGTTGTGCAGGCTCGGCGAGCTCGCGGCGAAGGTCTCGGCCGAGAAGTTCCAGGTGGGCGACCACGTGCGCCAGAGCAGTTCGCACAGCTCGTCGCGGTTCACCTCGAGGCCGAGCTTTCCGCGCGAACCGTGGAAGTAGTACTGGTACCAGTAGGTGGCCTCCCAGGCGGGCGGGACCGGCTCGCCCGACGCGGCGATGTCTTGCACGGCGTAGCCGTCGACGCTGACGAGACCCGCGACCCGCTCGGGCCACAGCGCCGCGACGATGCAGGCGGCGCGTGCGCCCCAGTCGAACCCGGCGAGCACCGCCGTGTCGATCTCGAGCGCGTCGAGCAGCGCGAGCAGGTCGGCGCCGAGCGCGGCCTGCTGGCCGCTGCGTTCGGTCGACTCGTCGAGGAAGCGGGTGGGCCCGAAGCCGCGCAGGTACGGCGCGATCACCCGGTGGCCGGCGTCGGCCAGGCGCGGCGCCACCTCGTCGAACGCTCGCACGTCGTAGGGGAAGCCGTGCAGCAGCACGACGGGTGCGCCGTCGGCGGGCCCCCACTCCTCGTAGGCGATCTCGAGCAGGTCTGTCTCTACGGTCTTCATACGATCTCCACTGCCGTTCCGCTCACGATGATGCCGCCGGTCGGCGGGATGTCGACGGTCAGCAGGCTGGGCCTGCCGACGTGTGCCCCCTGGTGGATGACGATGCGGTCGGGCGCGAGCCCCAGGGTACGCAGGTAGCCGCCGACGGATGCCGCGGCGGAACCGGTCGCCGGATCTTCGTCCATCGTTCCGACCGGGAAGATATTGCGCGCCTCGAATTCGGCGTCGCCCACCGCGAACAGGGTGGTCACGGTTCCCGTCCAGCCTTCGGCATCCATCAGGGCGCGCATCGCGGCGGGGTCGTAGGCGAACGTGTCGAACCTCTCGCGGTCGGCGAACACCAGCACCGGGTGCCAGTTGCCGGCGTACGACAGTTGCGGCGGGAACCGCGGGTCGAGGTCGTCGTGTGCGACGCCGAGCAGGCCGAGAAGCACGGCGAGCACGTCGTCGCCGAGTCCGGCGAGCTTCGGTTCGACGCTCGTGAACGCCGCGACGATCTCGTCGGAGCCGGCGTCGCGGGTCGTGACGATCGACACGGCGCCGACGGGGGTCTCGAACACCACCGTGCCCAGGCCGTTGCGGCGGGCGAGGGCGACCGCCGTGGCGACGGTCGCGTGGCCGCAGAACGGGATCTCGGCGATCGGCGAGAAGTAGCGCACACGGGCGTGCCCGGCATCGCCCCCGATAGCGGGATCGACGAGGAACGCGGTCTCGGCGAAGCCGACATCCGCCGCCGTCTTCTGCATCTCGGTCTCGGAGAGCGCGCTCGCGTCGAGCACGATGCCGGCCGGATTGCCTCCCTCGGGAGTCGACGCGAAGGCGGCATAGCGCAGAACGGAGGTCATGCCCCCATCGTGTCAGGTGCGCCCGACACTCGCAGCCGCCGGCATCAGCACGTGCAGGGCGCCCGGCACCAGCTCGATGTCGACGGGCAGCCGCGACACCCGCTCGCCGTCGGCGTAGGCCGCGACCGATTCGGCGTCGATGCGCACCGTGGAGGCGCGGTGGATCGTCACGGCCCGGTGCCCCAGGTGGGTTCCGGCGAACACCTTCGGGAACACCCGCAGAAACGCGGTGCGCGACAGCGGTGTGACCACGAGGACGTCGAAGAGCCCGTCGTCGACGACCGCGTCGGGTGTCACCCGCATGCCGCCGCCGATCGACTGGTTGTTGCCGACCGCGACGAGCGCGGCGTCGGTCACGGTCTCGACGCCGTCGAGCACCAGCCGGTAGGTGATCGGGCGCAGTCTGGCGAGCTCGATCGCGAGCGCGACCAGGTAGCGGTTCTTGCCGCGGGGGTAGCGCAGCCGGTTGGCGCGTTCGTTGACGATCGCGTCGAAGCCGGCCGAGAGCACACTCGCGAACCAGGTCGTCTGGTCGCGTCCGGCGTCGTCGGTGTGGCGGATGCGCCCCGCGTCGATCGCCCGCGACGGTCGCGCGAGAGACTCGAGCAGCGCGTCGACGGCGGCGTCGGTGTCGCCGACGGGGATGCCGAGCCCCCTGGCCATGTCGTTGCCGGTGCCCGAGGGCACGATGCCGAGCGGGATCGTCGTGGTGGCCAGCAGGTTCACGCCGAGGCTGACCATGCCGTCGCCGCCGACGACCACGAGCGCGTCGGGCTTCTGCGCCACGGCGAGGGCCGCGGCCTCGACGAGGTGCGCGAAGTCGGGCTCCTGCAGGCTGGTCACCGTGTGGCCGGCCTCTCGCAGGCGGGCGACGACCCGGGGGCCGACCCCTCGGCTCTTGCCGAACGACGCGGACGGGTTGATGGCGACGACGATCGTCTGCGGCTTCGGTGTCGTCACCGGCCCATTCTCGCAGACCCTGCGACCGCCGCCGCCGCTACAGCTTCACCCTCCGCAGCAGTTGCGCGTTCAGCGCCACCACGATCGTCGACACCGACATGAAGATCGCGCCGACCGCGGGCGACAGCAGCACACCGGCGCCGAACAGCGCGCCGGCCGCGAGCGGGATGCCGATCACGTTGTAGCCGGCGCCCCACCAGAGGTTCTGCTGCATCTTGCGGTACGTCGCCTTCGAGAGACGGAACGCAGCGAGCACCCCGCGCGGATCGCTCGAGGCCAGCACGATGCCGGCCGATTCGATCGCGACATCCGTACCGGCCCCGATCGCTATGCCGACGTCGGCCTGCGCGAGCGCGGGAGCGTCGTTCACTCCGTCGCCGACCATCGCGACGCGGGTTCCGTCCTTCTGGAGTTTCGCGACGACGGCGGACTTCTCGCCGGGCAGCACCTCGGCGAACACCTCGGTGATGCCGAGTTGCGCCGCGACCCAGTCGCCGACCGCGCGCGAATCGCCGGTGAGCATCGCGACGCGCACGCCGGCCTTGTGCAGCTCGGCGACGGCCTCGGCCGATTCGGGGCGGATCACGTCGGCGAGCGCCACGAGCCCGAGCACCGAGGTCTCGTCGAGCACGTAGACGACGGTCTGGCCCTGCGCGCTCGCCCGGTCGCCCGCGCTCTCGAGCCCGGGGTCGATCGCGAGTCCGCGCTCGGCCACCACGCGTCGGCTGGCGACGGTGATGCGACGCGAGTCGACGGTGGCGGATGCGCCCCGGCCCGCGAGCGACTCGAAGTCGGTCGAGCGGGTCGCGTTCGCGGGGCCGCCGGCCGCCACGATGGCGCGCGCGATCGGGTGTTCGCTCGACGATTCGACCGCGGCGGCGAGCGCGAGCACCGCGTCGGCGTCCTGCCCGTCGGCCGGGATCACGGCCGAGACGCCCTGCTTGCCTTCGGTGAGGGTTCCGGTCTTGTCGAACAGCACCACCTCGATGTTGCGGGCGTCTTCGAGGGCCGCGCGGCTGCGCACGAGCAGCCCGTTCTTCGCGCCGATCGCGGTCGACAACTGCGCCACGAGCGGGATCGCGAGCCCCAGCGCGTGCGGGCAGGCGATGATCAGCACGGTGACCACACGCTCGATCACGAACGCGGGGTCGTCGGGCGTCACGAGCGCCCAGACCACGAGCGTGATGACGGCCGCGGCGACCGCCACATAGAAGAGGAGCGCCGCGGCGCGGTCGGCGAGCACCTGCGCGCCCGACTTGCTGGCCTGCGCGTCGGCGACGAGCTTCATCACGCCGGCGATCGCGGTGTCGTCGCCGGTCTTGGTCACGCGCACGGTGAGCGCGCCCGAGCCGTTGATGCTGCCCGCGATCACGCCGTCGCCGACCGACTTGGCGACCGCGTTCGACTCGCCGGTGAGCAGGGACTCGTTGACGTCGGATGCGCCCACGGTGACCTCGCCGTCGACCGGCACCGCGGAGCCGGGCCGCACGAGCACGGTGTCGCCGACACCGAGCGACGCCACCGGTACCGACATCACATGGTCGCCGTGCATCAGATCCGCTTCATCCGGAATCAGCTTCGCCAACTCGCCGAGCGCGTTCTGCGCGCCCATGATGGCGCTCATCTCGACCCAGTGTCCGAGCAGCATGATGGTGATGAGGGTCGCGAGCTCCCACCAGAAGTCCATGCCGGGGAAGCCGAGGAGAACCGCGACGCTGTAGACCAGGGCCACGACGATCGCGAGCGAGATGAGGGTCATCATGCCGGGCTGCTTCGCGCGCAGCTCCTGGATGCCGCCGCGGATGAAGACGAGTCCGCCGTATAAGAAGATCGCGATCGCGAAGGCGGCGGGGATGAACTCGCTGCCGGGGAAACGCGGACCGTCGAGGCCGAGGATGTCTTGCAGCCCGTGCGAGAAGACCAGGGTCGGCACGGTGAGAACGAGGCTCAGCCAGAACTTGCGCCGGAACTGGGCGGGATCGTGGTGCGAGTGGTCGTGGTGGTCGTGCCCGGTCGCAGAGCCCGTCGAAGCGCCGTGGTCGTGGTGAGCGTGGTCGTGGTGCCCTTCGACGAGCTCGGGCGCCGATGCGTGGTCGTGGGTCATCATTCTCCCCGGTTGTTGTTGAGTTCGTAGACCTTGAGCAGTTCGTCGACGGCCTGCTGCTGCTGGTCGCCGCCGGCCGCGAACATGTCGGTCACATGGGTGCGCAGGTGGTTCTCGACGAGCAGTTTGTTCAGGCTGCGCAGGCTTTTCTGGATGGCGAGCGACTGCGTGATGATGTCCATGCAGTAGTCCTCGTTGTCGATCATCTTCTCGAGGCCGCGCATCTGTCCCTCGAGGATTCTGCTGCGATGCAGCGCGCGCTTCTTGATATCGGCGATCATGTCAAGGAGTATACCCCCGGGGGGTATCAATATACAGGGCAGTGCAGAGCCCGGCGTAGGCTCGCCCCATGAAGCTGACCAAGCACGAACACGCCGCCCTCGTCCTCGAAAAAGCCAACGAAACGCTGGTCGTCGACCCCGGTGCATTCACGATGCCGCTCACCGACCTCCGTCACGTCGTGGCCATCGTCATCACCCACGAGCACCCCGACCACTGGACTCCCGAGCAGCTCGACCGCATCCTCGAGATGAACCCCGACGCGAAGATCTTCGGACCGCAGGGTGTGGCCGTCGCCGCATCCGCCTATCCGGTCACGGTCGTCCACGACGGCGACGAGATCACCGCGGGCGGGTTCTCGCTGAAGTTCTTCGGCGAGAAGCACGCGGTCATCCACTCGTCGCTGCCGATGATCGACAACGTCGGCGTGCTGGTCGACGACACCCTCTTCTACCCGGGCGACTCGTTCACCGTGCCGCCCGTCGACGTCGACGTTCTCGCCGTGCCGGCCGGAGCGCCCTGGCTGAAGATCGGCGAGGTCATCGACTACGTCGCGGAGGTCAAGCCGAAGCGCGCGTTCCCGACGCACGAGATGGTGCTCTCGGTCATCGGGAAGAACATGGCCAACGACCGCATCGGCACCGTCACGGCGGCGAACGGCGGCGAGTTCTTCGCGCTCGAGCCCGGGCAGTCGCTCGACCTGTAATTCTCGGAGAGGCGGATGCTGCGGGGCCGGTCGACCCCGCGGCATCCTGTCCTCCACAGCCAGGGTTTCAGGGTAGCTTTCCACAACTGAAACCGCCTTTGACCTGCTTTTTATCGAATGTCGGTGGTGCGAGTGACACTGCCCGCATGAACGAACCGACCGACGCGATCCGGCAGATCGGCGACCAGCTCGCCGCTCTCGCCGCCACGCCGCCCGCCACCGTGTCCGACGACGATCTCGTCGCATTCACGGTCGAGCTCGAGCGGGCGGGGCGTCTTCTCGACGCGCTGCGCACCCAGGCCGCGGCCGACATCGACACACGCTCGTCGAGCCGGATCGACGGCCTGTCAGACAGGTACGGCTTCCGCACCGGCGCGCACCTGCTCGAGTTCCTCACCCGCGTCTTGCCCGCGGAGGCATCGCGTCGCGTGCGCCTCGGCCGGGCGACGATCGCCGCCACGAACCTCGTGGGAGACGAACTGCCGCCTACGTACCCTCGGGTCGCCTCGGCCCTGCAGCGGGGCGAGATCGGCGTCGATTCGGCGGCGATCATCGTGCGCTGTCTCGACCAGGCGTCGCCGCACGCGACCGCCGAAGACCTCGAGACGGCCGAGACCGAGCTGGTGACGGCGGCCGCGACCGACGGTGCCGATCTCATCGCCGTGCAGGCCCGGGCCTGGCGCGAAGCGCTCGATGCCGACGGCGCCGAGCCGCGCGACGAGCGCATCCAGCGGTTGCGGTCGTTCCGGCTGGGTCGCGAGCTCGACAACGGCCTGACCCCGTTCAGCGGTGTCGCCGATCCGTACTTCGCGGCGCAGCTGCGGGCGGCGCTCGACAACGCCGACAAGCCGGGCGTCACGCCCCGCTTCCTCCCCGAGGCCGACCGCCAGACGGGGCTCAGCATCGTCGAGACCGACGACGGCGAAGTGATCGAAAGCGTCACCGATCCGCGCACGCGCGACCAGCGCAACTACGACGTGCTGCAGGGCATCGTCACCGCGGGGCTCCGCTCCACCGGAACCAAGACCGGCGAGCTGCGCGACCTCGCTCAGGTCACGGCCGTCGTCACGATGAACGACCTGCACGACTGCACGGGGGTCGCGTGGCTCGACGATGTCGCCGAGCCCATCTCGGCGATCACCTGCAGTGCGCTGGCCTGCTCGTGCGGCGTCGCCCCTGTCGTGCTCGGCGAGAACGGCGAGCCCCTCTACCTCGGCAAACACAAGCGCTTCTTCACCGAGGCGCAGATGCGCGCTCTCGCGGTGCGCGACGGCGGCTGCGTCTGGCCCGGTTGCGGCGCTCCCGCCGCATGGGCCGAGGGGCACCACGTCACGGAGCACTCCGCCGGCGGGCCCACCGATATCGACAACGGCGCTAATCGTGAAGACACCCACTGACGTTTCGCTGATATGGCTAGGCAGAACTTCGCCCCACCGAAATAGGATGTCCTCCATTAGCGATAGGAGCTTCCTTGGCACACGCGCCCAAGTATCAAGTTTTCATTAGTTCGACCTTCGAAGATCTCAGAGAAGAGCGCGATCAAGTAATTCGCGCTGTTCTTGAGATGGGCCACATTCCGGTCGGCATGGAGATGTTCAGCGCAGCTGACGACGAGCAATGGAAGATCATCGCTCGCCATATCGAGGAGAGCGACTACTACGCGGTTGTAGTGGCGCATCGGCTCGGGTCCCTCGCGGATGGTGGCATTAGCTACACGCGCAAAGAATACGAGTACGCGACAAGCAAGGGCATACCTGTCCTCGGGTTCGTCATCGATGAGAAGGCGTCTTGGCCAGCAGACCGCGTGGACTCCGGCACTGGTACAAAGAAGGCCCTGGACGATTTCAAAACCTTAATTCGAGGAAAGCCAGTCAGCTTCTGGTCGAACTCTGAAGACCTCTACGGCCGCTTTTCAGTGGCTCTCATGAAGGCGATCACCGCGAACCCGCGCGAAGGTTGGGTCAGGGCATCGAGCGTCGGTGGCGGGCCGGAAGTGACGGCAGAAGTTGTAAGGCTCAGCGCCGAGAACGCAGCACTCAGGCAGCAGTTGGTAGATGCGAAGGTGGCATCGGAGACGGAGCAGAACGAAGAAATTGATCGAACAATGAGAACGCTCTTGAATTCGAAGCGAAACCCTTCCTATCGCTACACCGCCCGCGGAGAGTGGCAGCGCGATGCCGAGGTTTCGCTGCTCACGGTCTTTCGGTCGCTGGGGCCGGGAATCATAGTTGAATCGACGATTGATGACATGGCAAGTGTCCTCGCGATGGATATTCGAATCGACAAAAGCCAGCGTTGGGACATAGTCGCCACCAACCAACTTAAAGAGCTGATGGCTGACCTCATGACGCTCGATTTAGTTCAGCCGTCTGGCCGCAGACACGCAGTCAGCGATGCCGCCGAGTATTGGTCGCTCTCGTCTTTCGGACAGGAAGCATTAAAGGCCATCCGGAAAATTGCACTAACCGAGCAGTCCGCCGCGCAGATGGACCCTGAAGAGGGCCCGGATGGTGAAAAAGATATCGAGTCGCCCGATACCGATATCGAAAACTAAAATTGAAGCTGAGAGTCTGCAGGTTTGAGGCGAGCGCGCAGCGCTCACCCTTCACTTGAATAAGCAACGTAACTCGGGTGGCCGGTACGGGCTCCCGAGGCAAGTGATCGTCGCGCCTCGGCGCGGCGATCGCGCGGCAGTTGCACAGCTAACCAGTCACGGTTCCGTGGTAAGAATGTCTCAGCTCATACTGCGACCGGCGGAAATTCGGTCGCAATACAAAACATACAAACTCAAAAAGCAGCCTACGGGCGGGCAGAGAATCCAGAAGAGATTCGCCCACATACAAATCCAACCAACACAAATTCAAGCGTGAGCCACGTCGGAGAGAGACCGATCGTTGAAGCGTTGTGTTGCTTGGATTTTTTCGTTCTCCCGGCATCGTCTGCTTCAGCACTCCCTTACTGGATCTGCTGAATGGGTTTCTATGTCCTCGGTCACCACCGATGTTTCTCTGCGCCCCCTCCACCGCTCAGTGGCTGGGTGGACGTTCTCGCTTTACCCGGATGCCGGGGAGGGCGGGGGCTCGTTCCAAGGGTCCAGCCGTCGGGTTCCCGCCTACGTCGCGCGCGGCTCGGCGAGCGACCCCGAGCGCTCCGCAGCTGAAGCGGGGCGGCGGGCACGCGCCACCCTTCGCCGGTATTGTGCGGCGAATCGGCTCAACCGCCTCGGCACCCTGACCTATCGCGGGGCCGGGTGCCACGAGCCCGAGAGAGTGCGCGAACATCTCGGCTCCTTTTTTCGCGAGCTGCGCGAATCGACCGGCGGCAAGCCCTTCCCCTATGCGTGGGTGCCGGAGTGGCACAAGTCCGGCCACGGTCTGCACGCTCATTTCGCCGTGGGGCGTTTCATCCGTCGATCCGCGATCGACTCCGCCTGGGGGCGCGGATTCGTACATATCAAGCTCCTGGGCGATCTGCCCGTCGGGTCCACGAACCTGTCGGAAGCTCGGCGGGCAGCGGGGTACTTGTCGAAATACGTGTCGAAGTCGTTCACCGAACCGGACTCCCGGGTGATGGGGTTGCATCGGTACGACGTGGCGCAGGGTTTCAAGCCGCGTCCGGTGGTGGTTACCGGCTCGTCGGCTTCCGATGTTCTCGCCAGCGCGTCGGAGGTATTCGGGGATGCCCCTTCGACGGAGTGGTCGTCTGCGTCGGTGGAGGACTGGCAGGGACCGCCCGCGATCTGGGCGCAGTGGGGCCGGTGATGGGAATCGACATGGCCGCCCTGCGTGCATGGGTCGAGCTGACCTGTGCGGCTCAAGGAATCCCGGTTGCGATCACGGACAGCGCGACAGTGTTCCGGGTTGGGGTGCTGTTGGGCGGGCGGGATGCTGCGGGTAGTCGCGCAGCGACGCCCGCGGCGCCCGTGCGCTCACAGCTGCCAAGTGGGAACGATCCGGTTGACGTCGACGCTTCGGGCACCTGAGACTCCCGGCAGGATCGTCGCGTACTCCAGCACGGCCCGGACGATCTGCGCTTGCCGGTCGAGGTTCAGCGTTGACCAGCTCGCAGCGAGTTCCCCACCTTGGCCCACGAGTCCGTCGAGGGCGTGGGTGCCGGTGATCTGGTCGAGCTGCCGCTGCGCGGTCACGACGCGTGCGTCGAGCGGGGCACGGGCGGCTTTCCACTCCGCGCGGGAGATCTCCCCGTCGGAGAACATCTCGGCTAGCTCGACCATTTTCGACTGTGCCGCGTGAAGGTCGACTAGAAGTGCGGTCTGCCGTTCGTCGGCGGCGACCCGGCCCGCGAGTGCGTCGTTCATCGCCGGGGTGTCGAGCCGGAGCAGGACGGCTGCGGCCAGCCATTCCTCCACCGGACCGGCGGTGATCGTCAGCCCGCCGCATCCGCCGTGATCCGGCCCGGACAGACACACGTAGCGCCGGGTCTCGCCTCGTGCCGAGCTGTAGAGCCGTGTGCCGCACTTCCCGCAGCGGAGAAGACCGGAGAGCAGATAGCGGCGGGGTGCGCGTCTGCCCGAGATTTTCTTGGTCTGGAACGTCGCCAGAATCTGTTGGTGCTGCTCCTCGCTGATGATCGCCGGCCACGCCGCCGGCCCAGCCGCGACACCGTGATGATCGCGGATTCCAGCGATACGCCCAGAGATCAGAACCGCACGAAGCGTGGGTGTGCGCCATTCCTCCGCTGCCGCGCTGGTCGAAACCTCCTGCGCGTTCAACCAAACCACGAGCGACCGAACGGATTCACCCGCGAGGAACCGATCGACCAGAACTCGGATGATCGCAGCCTCCGACTCCCGCACGGTCACCTTGTCGGGCTCGTAGCCGAACGGACGCTGCGCCCCGCCATTGGGCTTTCCCTGCTCGACGTTCTGCTGAATCTTCCGCTTGATCCTCGCCGACTTCCGCGCGGACTCGTTCGCCGCCACAGCGGCAGTGATCCGTGCGACGAGCATTCCGTTGTCGTTGCCGAAGTTGATATCTGAGGTGACCGTCGCCAGCTGCTCGACCCCGGCCCGGTCGCACAGCTCCACGAACTGCTCCCACTCCATCGGGCGACGCGTCAACCGATCCTGATGGTAGGCCAACACAGCATCACGGCGACCGGCTTCGATGTCCGCGAGCATCCGCGCATACTGGGGACGATCCTTGCCCTTGAACGCCGAAATATCGTTGTCGATATACTCCTCCGCGACCACCCAACCGCGCTCGGCAGCGAGCCTGCGGCAGTCCTCGAGCTGGCGCTGGACGCCCAGCGCCTGACCCGACTGGTCGCTGGAGATGCGGGCATAGATCGCGGCGGACCGAACAGGCTTCATAAGGGGTCATATTAGCGTTACGTCGACAACGGAGTGCTGCTCTGCCGGTATCACCACCACAAACTGCACAGGTCGGGGTTCCAGCTCGCGATCATCGATTCTCGTCCGCACATGCTGCTCACTCCGGCGATGGATCCGGCGCAGAAGTGGCGCCCGGTCGGCAAGTCCCGCATCGAGGCGGTGCAGGTGCGGCGGAAGAAGGCGGGGTGATGCGTGGCGCGCCCGCCGGGCGCCGGCGGGCACGGCCGGCCGCTACCCCTTCGGCACCGGGTAGACCAGGTGCGTCACCCTCGCGGTCTGGATGATCGTGGTCGGCTCGCCGAGCACACGGGTGGCGCCGCCGGTGAAGTACGGCCGCCCCGAACCGAGCACGACCGGCGCGAGGTCGATGCGCACCTCGTCGAGCAGGCCCGCCTCGAGCGCCTGCGTCGCGATCTCGCCCGCCGCGACACTCACCTCCCGGCTGCCCGCGATCGTCTGCGCCACGCGCAACGCGGCCTCGATTCCGTCGGTCACGAAGTGGAAGTCCTTCGCGCCCGGGTAACTCCAGTCGGCGGGCGGCTCGTGCGTCATCACGACGATCGGCACGTCGTACGGGTGCCGCCCCTTCCACCCGTCGGTCACGTCGAACAACCGCCGCCCGACGACGATCGCTCCGAGAGCGAGGGTCAGATCGCGCAGGTAGTCGTGCGACGGCTCGGTGACGTGGAAGGTGAGATCGTGCATCGCCGTCGTCATCTCGATGTCGCCGGCCTGATACCAGTCGAACAGCGCACCCGGGTCGTTGTCGTCGTACGCGATGAATCCGTCGAGCGACATCGACGCTGATGAATAGACGGTGCCCATGGTGATCCTCCGGCTCGCTTCTCGCGCCAACCCTAGAAGCCCGCGCGGGGAAGGGTCAACGGGGTCGCGCGTCACTTTGCATTCCTGCAAAGTTGCGCTTGCGTAAACTTGCAGTGTGCGCAACAATAGACCCATGACATCCGAGACGCTGGGCCTGCGCGACCGCAAGCGCATCGAGACGCGCGAGCGGCTCGAGCGCTGCGCGGTGACGCTGGTGATGCGCGACGGCATCGAGCACGCCACCGTCGACGCGATCAGCGATCTCGCCGACGTCTCCCCGCGCACCTTCTTCAACTATTTCGACAGCAAAGAAGACGCGATCCTCGGCCTGCGCGACGTCGAGATCACCGACGAGGCGATCGCCGCCCACATCGCGCGCGACCCCGGATCCGACCCGATCGAGTCGATCGTGCGCCTCATCGTGACGATGCTGGGCACGTCGATCGCCGAGCGCGAGATCCGTGCCACGCGCCTCGAACTGGTGCTGCGTCATCCGCAACTCATGGGCAGGCAATTCGCCCAGATGACCCGCATGGCCGACCGCCTCGGCAACGCGGTCTCGGCGATCCTCGAACGCGACGCGCGCTTCGTCGGCGCCGACGCCCCCACCGCCGAACTCGTACTCGCCATCTGCGGAGCCGCCGTGCGCGTCTCCGTGATGGAAGTGGCCGCCGCCCACGGCGAGCCCGACACCGAACAACTGCAACAACGGGCGATCACGCTCGTCAGAGAGGTAGTACAGAAACTCCAATGAGCGCCACAGACACCACCGCGCACTCCAGCGCAGCGCGACCCGGCCCGGTTCCCACACAGAACGACCCGGCGCTTAAGCGCAACATCCTGCTCGTCTTCGCGGGCCTGATGGTCACGATGCTGCTCGCATCCCTCGACCAGACCATCTTCTCGACCGCGCTCCCGACGATCGTCGGCGAGCTCGACGGCGTCGACCACATGCTCTGGGTCACGACCGCCTATATTCTCGCCTCGACGATCATGCTCCCCGTGTACGGCAAACTCGGCGACCTCATCGGCCGCAAAGGGCTCTTCATCGCGGCGATCGGCCTGTTCATCGCCGGCAGCATCGTCGGCGGCCTGGCCGACAACATGGCGTGGCTGATCGCCGGACGCGCCATCCAGGGCCTGGGCGGCGGCGGACTGATGATCCTCTCGCAGGCGATCATCGCCGACGTCGTACCCGCCCGCGAACGCGGCAAGTACATGGGCATCATGGGCGGCGTCTTCGCGCTGTCGTCGGTCGCCGGTCCGCTGCTCGGCGGCTGGTTCACCGAGGGCATCGGCTGGCGCTGGGCGTTCTGGATGAACATCCCGCTCGGCATCCTGGCCATCGCCTCCGCCGTCGTCTTCCTCAAGCTGCCGAAGGTCGAGCACGCCAAGCCGCGCATCGACTTCACCGGCATGGGCCTGCTCGCGATCGCTTCCACCTGCCTCGTGCTCGTCACGACCTGGGGCGGAACGACCTACGCCTGGGACTCGCTCGTCATCATCGGCCTCATCGCCGGATTCGTCGTCACCGCCGTCGCCTTCGTGATGGTCGAACGCAGGGCCGCCGAACCGATCATGCCGCTGCACCTGTTCAAGGACCGCAACTTCAACCTGACCACGATCGCCGGCCTCATCACCGGTATCGCGATGTTCGGCGCGCTCGCCTACCTGCCCACCTACCTGCAGATGGTCACCGGCGTGAACGCCACCCAGGCGGGCCTGCTGATGATCCCGATGATGGCCGCGCTGCTGATCTCGTCGATCGCCTCGGGCCAGCTGGTGAGCCGCACCGGCCGCTACAAGTGGCTGCCGATCGTCGGCACCGTGATCGTCGCCGTCGCCCTGGTGCTGATGTCGACCATGACGCCCGAGCTGCCGATCTGGATCCTCTGCTCGTTCCTCGCCCTGATGGGCCTCGGCCTGGGCATGAGCATGCAGATCCTCATCCTCATCGTGCAGAACTCGTTCCCGGTGCGCGAGGTCGGGACCGCGACCGCGTCGAACAACTACTTCCGCCAGATCGGCGCCTCGCTCGGCGCCGCGATCGTCGGAAGCCTGTTCGTCGCCCGCCTCACCGACCTGCTCGCCGAGCGTATGCCGGCCGGTGCGGCGGACGGCGGCGGATCGAACTCGTTCACCCCCGCGATCGTGCGCGACCTGCCCGACGCGGTGCGCGACGTGATCGTCGGCTCGTACAACGACGCGCTCACCCCCGTGTTCCTGTACATGGTGCCGCTGGTGGTCGTCGCCGCGATCCTGCTCTGCTTCGTGAAGGAGAAGCCGCTCGCCACCACGATCGAGCGCGACATCCTGCCCGAGTCGCTCGAGGTCGACGGAGCGTCGAGCGTCGCGGCGACCACCGCGTCGATCTCCGTGGTCGACTCCGCTGCTCACGAGCGATCGGATGACGCGGCCGACGCCGACCGCCCGTCGCGCGCCTAGCTTGCCGAGAGACGACGGCCGGCTCCCCTCCCACGCGGGCGGAGAGCCGGCCGTCGTCGTCTACCCCGCGTCGGGCTCGCCCGCGTCGGACCTGCCGGCGTCGGACCTGCCCGCGTCGGGCCTGCCCGCGGCGGCGCGGCGGCGCTCGATGCGTCGCGCTCGCACGGTGCCCGCAACGATCTGCGCGATCACCACCGCCATCACGACGTAACCGACGACCTGCTGCACCGCGGGGGTGCCCCACGCGAAGGCCGCGATCGCCAGCCCGACCGCAACACCCCAGACGGCCCAGTACACCGACGCGAACACTCCGGTGTGCGTCGCCTCCCAGAGCGCGCTGCGCTGCGTGACCACGGAGCCCTCCCTCATCGCCACGCTAGGCATAGCAGCCGACGTAGGCAAGGTGCGGGTAGGAGACGAAGTTCGCCTTCCACACCCGGTAGCCGACACACTGCCCGCGCGAGATGGCGATGCTCGCCATCGCCCAGGCGCCGGTGAGCACCGTGACACAGACCGGCGCTCCGCCGCCGAGCACGGCGCACGGACCTCCCGCGTACAACACGTTGGCGGCGAGACTGCGGGTCTCGCCCCTGCTCAGTTCGAGCGTGCACCACAGGCTGTCACACCGCACCCGCGGGTCGGCGACGACGGGGTACGCCGCGCCCTCGTGGCTGACGCTCTGCACCAGGACGTTGCCGCTGACCGAGTACGACGTCGCGACGTCGGCGCCGCTCGCGTCTTTCGCCCACGCCGGGGCGACGGAGTTGACGAGGGTGCCGTTCGCGCTGAGCACGTCGACACCTCCGCCGTCGGTCGGCCTGAGCACCGCGGGCTCGCCGTCGACCGCGAACGCGAACCGGTAAGTGGTGGGCGCGTCAGGCCCGGTGATCACGGCGTATCCGGCGTTGCCGCCGGTGCTCGCCTTGCTGAACGCGATCGACGAGTCGGCGGTGTTGCCGTAGACGGCGAGGCCCGACGGGCTGAGCGCCTTCGCCGCCCCGGTCGCGACCCCCGCATCTTCGAGCACCGCACTTTCGAGAACCGGCGTGATGCTCACCGTGTTCGTTCCGCTCGGCACGCTGAGCCCGGTCTCGAGCGAGATGCTCGAGGGCACGGGCCGCTGCGACCGGGCGGCGATACCGCCCGACGCTGCGTCCGGCTGGGCCAGCTTCTGCTTGCTCTCGGCCGGCACGGGCGCGACGTCGACGACGGCTCCCGCCTGCCGCAGCACGTTCTCGACACCGGCCGCGTCGATACCGGTCGCATCGACACCGGCCGCATCGACACCGGCCGAATAAACGCCGGCCGCAACAGCACCGCCCGCGTCGTCACCCGCACCCTGTGCCGGGCCGGCCGTGAGTGTCGACGAGGTGATCGCGAACGCCGCGATGGCGGCGAGCACCAGGATTCGACGCGATCTGGGCCGCGCCGCACCGGTTGGCAAAATGTTCATGATTTCGCTCCTTGTCTTCGTTGTGTCCCGGCACGGGGAAGACGTTAAGCGAGCGGAAGCCGCCGCGGTGCGGATCGCGAGAAAACGGTCGAGAAAGTCGAGGGGCCTGTGGAAAACCCCGCCGCGCGGACGAGCGCGTCAGCGGCGGCTCAGGCTCCGGTGCTCAGCGACCGGGCGATGTCGAGCCGGTGCAGCACCAGCGCCTCGAACAGCACGTAGAGCGTCTCGGGTCCGTCGGAGTCGGAGCTCTCGAGCATCCACCCGTTGGTGATCTCGAAGGCCTCGACCGTCGTCTCTGCCGCCATCGACGCGACGAGTTCGTCGGTGATGTTCGGTCCGACGAGGGCGCGGATCTGCACGAGGATCAACGGCGCGACCATAACGGCCATCCGCGCGTCGAGCTTCTCGGTGACCGGCCCCGAACGCATCGCGCGGTAGAACACCCTGCGCTTGGCGAAGTGGTGGGCGTACGCGCTCACCGTCGGCGCACCCGACGCCAGCACGATCGCGTCGAGCCGCAGGTCGTCGGCGGCGAGCCCGAGAGCCGCCTCGATGAGCAGCTCGTCGACCGCGCCGAACATCCCGGTCACGATCGACGCGTCGACACCGGCAGCCGCGGCGACGTCGTCGACGGTCACGTCCGACGTGCCGGCCCGTTCGACCACGCCGACAGCCGCAGCCAGGATCGCACCACGGACGGAGTCGGTCGGCTGCGCAGTCATCCAGACGATGTTACAGACCGTCGCTCCAGTCTTCCTGAACGATGCGCGGCGACGGGTGGATGTTCACCATCAACGAGCGATGGTCGGAACGGTTCTTGAACTCGTGCCACGCACCCGCCGGCACGACCGCGATGGTGCCGCCCCCGAGCATCCGCAGCTCTCCGTCGACGATCACCTCGATGTCGCCGTCGATGATCACGAAGGTCTCGTCGTAGGGGTGCCGGTGTTTGTCGGCGCCCTCGCCCGGCTGGTTGCGTACGACGAAGAAGGAGACGGATGACCCGTGCCCCTCGCCCTCGAACCGCGCGCTCGCACCCGCCACCCTGGTCAGCGTCTCGATGTCGATCGTTTCCATGCCCGATCGTAGAACCCGCGACCGACGGATGTCACGGCCCCCGCTACTGGTAGGTGCCGACCAGGACCCACTCGTTGCGCGCCGCGTCGAGCCGCACGTCGAAGACGCGGCAGTCGCCGGTGATGGTGGTCGCCTGGAAGCGCCACCCTCCCCCGAGGCCGGTGGGCGGATGCATCGTCCACTCGTTGATCGGAGCGGAGGGGAGCACCGTCGGAGCATCCGACACCCTGTACCGTTCGCCCGCATAGACCAAGCGCCGCGGCACACCGCGCTCGTCGAGCCACACCGCGACGCGATCGTGCACCATCATCTGCCCACCTCCATCACTCGAACAGATGTTCGAATGTATCGATGATGCCACTCCCCCGCGCGACACGCCAAGCGCGCCTAGGCTCGGATCATGAGAATCGAACTCGACGGTCTGACCGCGCTCGTGACGGGCTCCACCCAGGGCATCGGGCTCGCCATCGCGACCGGGCTGGCCGCGGCCGGCGCCCGGGTCGCCATCAACGGACGCAGCGAATCGAGCGTGCAACGCGGCATGGCCGACGTGCTGCGCGCGGTGCCCGACGCCGACCTGGTCGCGCTCGTCGCCGACATCACGACGGAGGAGGGGACGGCGACCGCGGTCGAGCTGCTTCCCGACGTCGACATTTTGGTGAACAACCTCGGCATCTTCGGCGCGAAGCCGGTGCTCGAGATCGACGACGCCGAATGGAAACGCTACTTCGACGTGAACGTGCTGACGGCGGTGCGCCTCACCCGGCTGTACCTGCCCGGCATGATGCAGCGCCGCTGGGGCCGGGTGCTCACCATCGCGAGTGACTCGGCGATCGTGATCCCGACCGAGATGGTGCACTACGGCGTCTCGAAGACGGCGCTGCTCGGTGTCTCGCGCGGCTACGCGAAGGAGGCGGCCGGCACCGGCGTGACCGTGAACTCGGTGATCGCGGGCCCGACCCACACGGCAGGCGTCGAAGACTTCGTCTACGAGCTCGTCGACTCCGCGCTGCCGTGGGAAGAGGCCCAGCACGAGTTCATGGTGAAGCACCGCCCGCAGTCGCTGTTGCAGCGGCTGATCGAGCCCGAAGAGATCGCGAACCTGGTCGTCTACCTCAGCTCGCGCTTCGCCTCGGCGACGACGGGAGCCGCCGTCCGGGTGGACGGCGGCTACGTCGACTCGATCGTGCCGTGAGCGGACCTACTCGGCGACGGCGGCCGCGTCGGCCTCCGGCTCCAGCTCTTCGCGACGCAGGATGAGGAACCGGGCGCCGTAGGGCTCGAGGCTGATCGGGAAGCTGTAGAGATCGTCGACGAAACCGATCTCCGTGTCATCCGATGCATCGATCACCGTGGCGCGCGCGAGCAGCGACTCCGAGTGGATCGTGCCCTCGATCTCCTCGTCGGTGAAGTTGAGCGCGGTGACCTGGATCAGCGGCAGCCCGTTCTCGTCGACGTCGAGCAGCTCGTGCACGAGCACGAGCATGCCCGGACGGGCGACGTTCGGGATGTCGACCTGCGTCGCCGTGGCGATGCCGTACTTCGCACGCAGCGCGAGCATGCGCTGCAGGCGCTTGGCGAACGAGTCGGGCGCGGCGAGCTGCTCGGGCAGCGAGCCGTAGAGCGAGCGCGCGCGCGGCATGCCCGACGGCGAGTGCGTCGCCTCGGGTGAGAGGCCGAGCAGGTCGAGGGCACCGCGCTCGATCCAGCGGGTGTCGCCCTCGGCGATCAGGTCGGCGACCTGCCACTTCGGCACGGTGAGCATGCCGAGCAGGTCCCAACCGGAGAGGGCGAAGACGCCGGGCTGCCACGAGTTGAAGGCGGCGAGCAGCAGGTGCGCGTCGCGGATGGGAGCGACGTCGTCGTCCGAGATGGAGTCGAGGGTCTCGTGTCCACGCGTCGCGGCGATCAGCGACGCGGTGGTGCAGGCGATGCCGTTCGTCGTGAAGACGAGGTTGTAGTCGGCGGCCGGCTCGGTGAGCGCGGTCGTGAGGTCGGCGCGCACCGATTCTGCGAGCTCGCCGCCGGTCACCTCGCCGTTCTTGTACGGGTAGACGTCGTCTTTGTGCAGCGTGGCCCAGTGCACGAGCTCGTAGGTGAGCTCGTCGTGGTTCTGCATGCCGTGCACGAGGCTCACCGGCTCGACGCCGAGTTCGAGCGAGGTGCGCAGCGTGAGGCGCAAGAACTCGGTGTCTCCGGTCGCGAGGGCGTGGTGGTACGCCGGGCGGTTGATGAAGTCGTAGGAGAGGTCGGCGCCGACGACGCTCGTGTCGCGGATGTCTTCGACGGTGAGGTTGAGCTCCTGGAAGCTGAATCCGCCGACCTTGCGCACCATGCCGGCGATGATCTGGTTCGCCGCGTGCGAGAGCGGGTGGCCCTCCGACCAGGCCGGGAGGCCCTCGGCGCTCTTCTCGACACCGAGGAAGCCGTTGGCGTCGAGGCGCAGCGCGCTCGTTCCGAGGTCGCCGAGCGAGTGCAGCGCGTCGCCGATGACGAGGCGCATACCCGCGAACGTCGGGTCGAGCCAGTTGACCGAGGGCTGGCCCTCCTTGAAGTAGTGCAGGTAGACCCAGCGGCGGGTGACGCCGTCGACGCCGACCACCGGGGCGGTCGCGCTCCAGTTGGTCTCCTTGACGCCGGGCTGGTAGAAGATCACACGCTGCAGCTCGCCGATGATGTACCCGTGCTCGGCGAGAGCCGCCTCCGTCGCGGCATCCAGGTTCACCGAATCGCGACCGGCGGGAACCTCGGGAAGAAGGCCCCACTCCTCCGGCGGGATCTCGACCATGTGGTAGATGCCCGGGTAGTCCTTGAACGCCATCTCGGCGAGACGGAAGTCGGCGCCCTTGCCGGTGTGGCCGGGCACGATGTCGTCGATGATGATGCCGTCGTGCTCTTCGGCGACGTCGGTCATACGACGGAAGGTCTCTTCGTCGCCGAAGGCCGGGTCGATCTCGGTGCTGATGCGGTCGAAGTGCCCGTCGACGCTGGGGGTCTCGCCCCAGCCGACGATGCCGCCGGCACGCTTGACCGGGCCGGTGTGCACACCGTTGATGCCGATGGCCTGGAACGCCTCCCACAGCTCGGGTTCGGCGAGCGCCGCGAGGAACGATTCGCCGGGACGCGTCATGATCGAGATCGGGTAGGCGGTGAACCAGACGTCGGAGATGCCGACGGCGCGACGGGCGTCGGGGCGCGCGTACGGGTTGCGCCACATGCTCGGCTGGCCGGAGAGCTGGCGGCTGAGCACGTCGGCGTCTTTCAGCATCGACTGGCGTACGAGCCACTCGACGTAGGCGGGGTTGAGCCCGTTGGCCGACCGCGGGTCGGAGAACGAGCGACGCAGGCTTCCGCCGCGCAGGTTCGCGCGCGGGCGGAGGCGCTTGGGCCTCGCCGGGTAGAGCTGCTCGTCGTAGGTGATCTCCGAGGGATCACGCTCGAGCGCGCTGTCGTCTGCTGCGTTCAGGTCGGGGGATTCGTCGTTCACACTGCCACCTTTTCATGCCGCACCGGCTCCCACCGACAGTACAGGCCGCGAGTGTCCGACGCGGTCGATGCGCATCCCCTGTCGCATAACCCCGAGGTGTGGCATACCCCGCGCGCCCACCCCGCGGAAGCCGTTGGCGACGACCGCGCCCCCGCGTACGGTGGAGCGATGAGCGACACAGACAACCCCACCCCCGCCGACCTCGAGCTCGACGACGCCCTGCGGTCGATCCGTAGCGTGGGAGAGGACGCGGGGCGCGGGAGCACGGACGAGCCCGATGATTCGGATGACACGGAGCCCGGCGACGACACGACGCGGTAGCCCCGCTCGGGTCTACCCGGCGGCAGGTGTCATCCGCCCGTCGTCTCCACGAAGACCCGCACGTCCCATGCGCCGAGCCGCACCGTGTCGCCGACCGCGAACCGCTCACCGCTGACGACGTCGGTCACGGCGGCGGGCACCACGAACGAGCTCGCCTCCCACGACCAGTTGTGCACGAAGCGCACCCGTTCGCCGTGCCGATTTGTCGCGCTCGTGACCGTCTGCGACGGTGCCGCCCGCCGCCACTCGTTACGGGCGGGAGCACCCACCTCGACCGCCCACGCCATCAGCGCGGCGGCCAACGGCAGGTCGGGTACCGTGCCGACGTAGGTGACACGGCCGTCGCCGTGGCGCCGGGTGGTCGCCGCCGCGAACCGCGAGAAGTGCGGATGCCGGTACTCCACGAGCACCTCGGCGTCGTCGACGACCACTCCGTCGGCCCAGAGCGTGGCGGCGGAACCGGCCGGCACGTCGAACCCCAGCGCCGCGGCCCCGTCGCCCGCGCGCACTCCGACCGGGTGCTCGAGGTTGCTGAACTCGTCGTAGGAGATGCCGCTCGCCTGCGAGAGGAAGGCCGGCTTGCGGTCGAGCCGCGCCCGGGCCTCGTGGTCTTCGTAGCCGGTGCGGATGCCGACGACGAGGTGCCCGCCGGCGGCCGCGTACGCCTCGAGCCAGCGCAGGTCGTCGTCGCTCGCGATCGTGAACGCCGCCGCGACGAGCACCGGGGTCGTTCGTGCGAAAACGGCCGGATCGACGTCGGCGAGCTGCGACGGGTGCACGGTGTTGCCCTGCAGCCCCGCGTCGAACACCCCCCGGGCGAACGCGTCGAAGACGGTCTGGAACGAGCGCCGGTCGGCCCCGTCCGCGTCGGAGAGGGCCGGATACTCGGCGAGCGCCCACTTGCTCCGGTTGGAGAACAACAGAGCGACGTCATGGTCGGGAACGAGTTCGGTCACCCTGTCGCCCGCCGCCTGGAATTCCGCGCCGAGGGCGGCGATCTGCCGGTAGACCCGGCCGGGCTCGAGGCTGTGCGGGAGCACACCGCCCCAGTAGGTCTCCGTTCCGGCGTGCAGGGTGTGCCAGTGCCAGTACTCGATCATGGTGGCGCCGCGCGAGACGAGCGCCCAGGCGACCTGCCGCCACTGGCCGTCGTAGCCCGGCTCGTTCGACCACGGGAAGCCGATGGCCTGCGCGTCGGTCTCGGTCACCAGGAACGGCGCCTGCTTCGAGCCGTACATGCGGTCGGCGGTCGCATAGAGCGCCCACGTTCCGGTGGTCGTCCAGTGCTGGTCGTACGGTTCGACCGACGGGAGGGCGAGTTTGTCCTGCATGCGGTAGTACGGGTTGCCCGCCGTGATGTCGAGGCCCACGGTCAGCAGTTCGTCGCTCACGGTGCGCCGCTCGTACGAGATGCAGGTGGTGACGAACTGGTCGGCGCTCGAGTACTCGCGCACGATGTCTGCCTGCCAGGAGATGAACGCGGTGGTCAGCTCGGCCTGGAACGAGCGCCAGGCCAGGCTGTACTGCGGCTGCGCGTTGCCGTCGGGGGTCCACAGGTCGGCCCAGGTCGACAGCCGGTGCGACCAGTA
>Ga0247813_10000879_pt1 | contig 24386 bp, 23 predicted proteins | sample UWRJL169409C1_FD_180719 | JGI IMG/M metagenome (GOLD analysis project Ga0247813, IMG submission 180719) | Plant litter microbial communities from Arlington Agricultural Research Station in Wisconsin, United States - UWRJ-L169-409C-1 | ecosystem: Environmental > Terrestrial > Plant litter >...
ACAGGATTGGTCACAAAAGTAAGCTGTTTAAGCATAAAGTTTCTCCCGAATCGAAGCGACTTGTTCACGGATGACGAAATCTAATTTAATGGCCTTTTCAATCTTTTCAACCGAGTGAATGGCAGTCGTGTGATCTTTACGACCGAGTTCACCGGCAATCTTCGGGAAGCTAAGGTGCAGTTCGCTACGCAAAAGGTACATCGCGATCTGGCGTGGCACGACAATGTGTTTGTCGCGTTTGACGCTACACATTTCTTCGGTTTGAAGTTGGAAGTGTTTCGCCGTACGATCAATAATTTGTTTGCTAGTGAGGTGTTGTGGACGAGATTGGCGAACATTACCAAGTAAACCTTCGGCGGTCGTAATGTCGGGCTCGATACCATGTAGTTCGGCGTAGGCGAGTAATTGATTAAGCGCACCTTCAAGTTCACGAATGTTTGTTTTGATGTTAGTCGCCAGGTACTCAACAGTTTCGGTGTTTAACTCAACACCAGATAATGAGGCTTTCGCACTGAGGATCGCACAACGAGTTTCAAAGTCGGGCATTTGAACGTCAATCGACATACCCATTTCAAAACGACTACGGAGACGTTCGGTGAGGGTTGGAATACTGCGTGGTGGTTTATCACTTGAGATAATAATCTGTTTATTATTCTGGTGAAGGAAGTTGAAGGTGTGGAAGAATTCTTCTTGGGTCTTTTCCTTATTAGCGATGAACTGCATGTCATCGACGATCAATACATCAATATTACGGTACTTATCGGAGAAGCCTTTTTTCTTGAAGCGAATGTAATCAAGGAATTCATTGACGAATGTTTCAGAACTAACGTACAAAACACGCGCTGCTGGGTTAGTCTTCATGATTTCATTACCAACAGCTTGCATAAGGTGTGTCTTACCGAGCCCAACACCACCGTAGAAGTAGAGGGGGTTGTATTTGATACCAGGGTTAGCAGCTACGGCTTGGCTAGCAGTGTAGGCAAGGTCATTACTTGAACCGACAATGAAGTTATCAAATGTATAACGAGGATTTAAGTTACCCGTAACGGATAAACCATTCGTTTGACGAGATTGTGATCCAGCAGGAGCTGATGACTGACCGTTATTTTGAGGAAGAAGGGCATCAGCCATTGAGCTATTACCAACATTATCGAGTGTTGTCTCACGGTTCACGCGGGTTTTCTTGCCAGCCACGATAATAGTATAGGTAATACGCTTTGGGGTAACGCCGTTATTAGCGAGGATCTTTTTTACAACTTCATTAAACTTAACTTCGAATTGTTTTTTGGCAAAGATATTAGGAACGGCAATAACCAGTTCCTCATCACTGTGGCTCACAAGCTCCGTATTCTTATACCAAGTGGTATACGTTGCATGTGAAACCGTCAGTTCGATCTCGCCCAAAACACTCTGCCATAACGCATTCATAAATTTACCATTCCCCGTAAACGTTGATTCCTGTATTACCCTTTACTATACGGCAGAAACAAAGTTTTCCACAACCCCCAGGATGACTTATTGAAAGTAGGGCAGTATAGGGGTATGAGTTGTACACAATTATACGTCACCTCTGTTAATGTGTGGATAACTCGGTGGAATCAGGGGATAAGTTTTATATACAAAGTCATTATTTCACGGAAAATCAAGGTAAAAAATAGGTTAGGGGAGCCATGGCCTTGAATAATAGGGGTGAATTTGCTATGATTGTTGAGATATGCCAAAACGAACTCACCAACCACACACTCGCCACCGCGCTCGTACACACGGATTCCGTGCTCGTATCGCGACAAAGGCTGGACGGCTTCTTCTTAAGCGCCGCCGCAACAAGGGCCGCGCTCAACTAACTGTCTAATAAGAATTGCCGTGTCGAAAGACGCGGCACTTTTTTATTAGTCATAAACATACAAACATTAATCGACTATACTATTTACTATGATCCCCTCACCCTTTCGTTTCCACGGTCACAATAGCCTGCGCTATGTGTATACCAATGGAAAAGCTGTCCGCTCACAACCACTGACTATTAAATGGGTCCAAAACACGCATCGTACAAAACTACGCTTTTCAGTTGTTGTCAGTAAAAAAGTTATCAAGAGTGCGATCGGCCGTAACCGGATTCGTCGTCGTATCTATGAATATCTACGTACCCACATCGAAACGTTCAATGATGTCTATGATGTCGTTGTTATCTGTACATCACCTGATTTGAAGGATATTCCCTATTCTGAGCTCTCTGGTCAGATGGATACGCTCCTCGAGAAGGCCGGACTGTATAAAACAGTCTAAAAATGGTATAATTCAACAGATATAGCACCAAAGGTGCACGATAGATTTATCAATAAATTTACCAAATAAGAGGCCCACTTTTTTATGAACATTTTCGAGACAATTATTGTCCAACCAATCTTTAACCTTTTGATGGGACTGTATAGTGTCATCCCTGGTGGTGACTTCGGAATCGCACTGATTATCTTTACGATCTTGATTCGTTTTGCGCTTTGGCCACTGGTCGTGCGTCAGCTACACCAAGTAAAGGCAATGCGAAAGCTACAGCCCGAGCTAGCTAAAATTAAAAAGGCCACCAAGGGCAACCGACAGATGGAAAGCATGCAAATGCTTGAACTGTATAAGAAGCACGACGTTAAACCGTTCCGTTCAATCCTTATTCTATTGATCCAGCTGCCTATCTTCATTGCGCTCTATCAAGTGATCCAGATCTTTACCCTTCACCGTGATCAAGTTGCGAAGTTTACCTACGACTTCCTCGAGCACATCGGTCCAATCAAGGCGCTGATCGAAAACCCAGCTGGATTTAACGAAAAACTATTTGGTCTGGTTGACCTAACTGCCCACGCTGTCAGTCCAGAAGGAATTAACATCTTCCTGATCGTCCTTGCACTTGTTGCGGCATTTACGCAGTACATCATTACGAAGCAGACCTCACCACAAACTGGCACCACCAAGCGTTTCCGTGATGTTATGGCTGAAGCAGCTGAGGGTAAACAAGCCGACCAAGCCGAACTGAACGCCGTCATGATGAGCAAAATGATGAAGATCCTGCCATTCATTATGCTATTCATTATGCTGTCATTACCTGGTGCCCTTGCCCTTTACTACGCGACCTCAAACATTTTCGCCGCTGTTCAACAACACTATCTGTTGAAGCGTGATGCTGATGAAATGGACAAGATTGCTGAACAAGGTATTAAAAAAGAAGGCAAAAAAGCGACCGCTAAAGCCCGTGCAAAACAGGCGACAGAAGCCTCTGTCACCAATGTAACCCGTATCACTGCGAAAGATTCTCCACGTAAACAAAAGGAGGCGTAATGAACAAAGAACAATCAACTGAATTTGCACAGAAATACCTGGCAGATTTGCTGACATTTTTTGGCATTAATGTGCAAGTTGTTGCCTCGACGGAAGATGATGTGATTGAACTCGCCGTCCCATCAACTGATCTAAACAGTCTCCTTATTGGTCGCAATGCTGAAACACTCCGTAGTTTGCAGTACTTGGTTTCAACCGTTCTGCGCAACAAAGATGCTGCTATTTGGCGCGTTAATATTGATATCGCTGACTACAAAAAATTAAGGGCTGAACGCGTCGCCAAGGAAGCTCGTGTTTGGATCGAAACGGTTCGCAAAACCGGTGACTCATACATCGCCCACCTGAACCCAGCCGATCGCCGCATTGTCCACCAAGTGGCAACTGAATATGACGATATTCGCACGTTCTCTGAAGGTGAAGGAACTGATCGTACGATTACGATTGCACAGGCAAGTTCATAGTTCGTTACTAATAAAGAAACGCTCCATCTCGGAGCGTTTTTCTTATCCCTTTAGGACGTCTTCGTAGACGGCGTAGGTTTGTTCGGCCATCTTCTTCCAGGAATACTTTTTAATCTGTTCGTAGCCGCTCTTAGATAGCTCTCGTTGGAGTTTATTGTTACCAAGTACTTCGGTGATCGCTCGGGCGATATCATCCGTATTCGTTGGATCAAAATAATGAGCGGCATTGCCATAGATTTCAGGTAAACAAGTCGCGTTACTACTGATAACCGGTGTGCCGTGACCCATCGCTTCGAGGCCGGGCAATCCAAAACCTTCCATGAGGGACGGGAAGACGTAGGCAGTGGCGTGTGAATACAGCCAGTTCAGTTCGTCGTCTTCAACGAAATCGGTAAAGAGAATATTTTTATATTGTTTAGAGGTAAAATATTCCTCATTCGACAGAATACTAGCGTTCTTTTTTCCAACTAATACGAGCCCTAAGTCGGGATAAGTTTTAAGGAGTTTTTGGTGCGCATCACCGAGGCGTTTAATATTTTTGTAATCAGACTGTTGCCCGACGTACAAAAGGTAGTTCTTGTAGGGAAGTTTATATTGTTTTGAGGCACCAAGCGCGACATCGGTTGATTCGTAAATAACGCTGATCTTTTCATCAGGGATTGGCGTGAATGCTTGCAGCTCTTTCTTAGTGAATTCGCTGATGGCAATGATGTGGTCACTTTCACGGGCGACCATCTTGAAAACGAACTTACCAACAAATTGTTTGGCGTGGAAAATCAGCCAGTTTTTGTCTGAGTTGTAGGTTTTTACTAGTGTTAAATCATGGAAAGTTGTGACTTTTTTACCTTTGTACCAGATAGGTTGTTGAGGCATACAAAAATGCACAAGATCAGGTTTGAGGGTTTTTAATAGTTTCTTGAACCCGAATTGTTCAGCGACTGAATAGTTATCAAAATCAGCGATTACTACAGAGAAATTCTTGTTAGTCGGTGTCCAATAGGTTTCATCCTTTGAACGAACTAAAACGGTATACGTATTGGTGTGATCAACTTCTTGCAAGTAAGTCAGTAGGCGTTCAACGTAGCGACCAGTTGTAGAGCTAATGATGCGGGCATCGATAGCGATGTGCATTACTTTGTTTCCTTTACTGGGGCTTTTTTAAATACTAGGCGAGAGTAGAACAGGTAGTTCCAGATGAGTGATGCAACAGTAGCGATAATCTTGGCGATAAAGAGGATAATGCCTTCAGCCCAGCCGGTGCCGGCGAGTGCGTTAGAGATTCCCGCAATAATAATTGGTTGAATAACCCAGAGTCCGATAATCGTGACGATAATAAACAAGCCAAATTGTTTCTTGGCATTACCAGTCGTTGATTTAAAAGTGAACTTTTTATTAACAAAGAAACTAAAAATAAATGATGAGCCGGTTGAAATATAGTTAGCGACAATTTTATCGACGCCGAGTGCGACTAGGATAAATAAGATAATAAAGTCGAGCGCAGTATTGGCGATACCAACGATGCCGAACTTAATTTTTTCAGCGTGTTTTTTTGCTAGTTCCAATGTGAAGTTCCTCGATTAGGTAAAGTGGGCGTTGTTTTGTCTCGTTAAAGATCCGGCCGATGTATTCGCCGATGATCCCGAGTGACAAGAGTTGGGCACCACCAAGGAAGAGAATGATGGCAATCGTCGAAGGATAGCCAGCCAGGTCAGTCCCGAAGGCGATAGTACGGATGATAATATATACCAGGTAAACGAAGGTTGCTAGGGCAACGAAACTACCGATAAATGTCGCGATACGAAGTGGGGCCACGCTAAACGAAACAATACCTTCGATGGCGAGATCAATTAATTTAAAGTAATTCCATTTACTAATACCAGCGGCACGGGCATCACGTTTGTAGGTAATTTCTTTTTTCTTGAAGCCGATCCAGCTGAAATATCCCTTGGTGTAACGTTGTGATTCGCGGATTTGCTTTAATGCTTCAACAGCACGGCGATCGAGGAGGCGGAAGTCACCAGTATCTTTTTGGATAGGAATACGGGTAATACTTTGTAATGTCGTGTAGAACATTTTGGATGTTAACTTCTTGAACCAAGATTCACCAAGGCGGCTGCTGCGTTTCGCATACACGTCATCGAAGCCCTTTTCCCACCAGGTAATCATTTCAGGTACGAGTTCAGGTGGATCTTGCAGGTCGGCGTCGAGGATTACGACTGCATCACCAGTGACGTGATCGAGGCCGGCAATCATAGCAATTTCCTTACCGAAGTTACGAGATAGGTTGAGGTAGGCGACACGTTCGTCTTTGTTGGCGTAATCTTTGATGATCTCGAGGGTGTCATCACGACTACCGTCGTTGACGAAGAAGAATTCAAATTCGTATTTCTTGTTATCGTTAGCAAGTTTTCCAAGGCGCGAGAACAGTTTTTCTAGTACGGCCTCTTCGTTATACGCGGGGATGAGAATACTGATTTTTTTCATTGTCATTAGTATACCACTAACAGGGGTTGTTATCCTACGACAAGCTTTATGAGGTCGGTAATACTATTGGCGGTTTTCGCACCAGACGAAGCGAGTTTTTTGGTCTTGGCGTCAGCAGATTCTTCGGCTGATCCAAGGATGGCACCAGCGTGTCCAAGTTGGACGCCTTCGGGGGCGTGATGCCCGGCGATGTAGGCAAAGACGGGTTTGGTAACATGGTTTTTAATAAAGTCCGCTGCAGCGACTTCTTCCTGGCCACCGATTTCGCCAATCAGGATAATTTGGTCAACGTCGGGATCGTCTTGGAATAATTGTAAACATTCGATGTAACCCATGCCATGAATGACGTCGCCACCGATACCAATGACATATTTTTGACCAATACCTTGTTCGGCCAGGCCGGCCATTGTTTCGTAGGTCAGGGTACCAGACCGACTGACAATCGCAGCTGTACCAGGCAGGGACATATTTGCTGGGATGATCCCAAGTTTGTTAATACCGGGCAGTAGCGCACCAGGAGAGTTCGGTCCAAGTAGGGCTGATTGAGAATGTTTTAATTTCTGGTGAACGATTAGCATGTCGTGAACGGGAATGTTCTCGGTGATACAGACGATAAGTGGCACATTGGCAGTAATTGCTTCAAGGATCGCTCCTTTGGCATATGGCGCAGGAACAAAGATGACTGAAATATTCACTTCGTGGTCTTGCTGGATGTCTTTGATGGAATCGTAGACGGGAACACCTTCAATTTGTTGGCCGGCTTTACCCGGCGTGGTACCGGCAATAATATTAGTGCCCGTCGCCAGCATTGCCTTGGTCTGGAAACTGCCGTGCGCGCCGGTAATACCCTGAACGATGACGTTTGTACCGGTAAATAGATTAGTCATTAATCGCCTCCTTAGCCGCTGTCAGGCATGATTCGAGGTTGGGCATGATCGTAATGCCATTATCGGTCAGGATCTGCGCTGCGGTCTCGTAGTTAGTGCCTGCCAGGCGAATAAAGAGTGGTGGCAGGGTGTTAATCTGTTCTTTTGCCGCCACGATAGCGTTGGCGACTTCATCGGCTCGGGTAATGCCAGCAAAGATATTGATGATGATCGCCTGGAGGTTTTTATATTCGACAATTCTATTGAACGCTTTTAATAATGTTTCTGTATTGGCACCACCACCAATATCAAGGAAGTTAGCTGGTGTGAGGCCCGCTTCGAAGGCTGCGTCCACCGTCGCCATCGCCAGGCCGGCACCGTTGGCAATCGTAGCAATATTCCCGGTTGGATCGATGGTGACGAAGTTAGCTTCGGTTGGTTTTTCTTCAAAGTTCCAGTCGTGTCGAAAGCTGGCCGCGTCATCGAGTGTCATTTTGCAGTCGCCAGCGATGAGTCGATCATCAGTGGTGAGTACGAGGGGATTGATTTCAATAAGTGTGGCATCATTTTTAATCAAACAGGTATACAGGTTTTCGATCAAGTCTTGGATAGCGAAGGTTTGACCGGGCAGTTTATAGTAATCGGCGAGTTCTTGGCCGATGACGTCAAAGGCGGGGTTTTCGAGTGACCATGATGTGAAATCGGTGTTATCTTCGACCTCGATACCTCCGTCAATGTGGGCGATGAGTTTGATACTGGATGAGGCACGGTCGATGAGAACGCTAAGGTAGAGTTCTTGTTTGATGTTTAGCTTTTCTTCGGCCAGCAGCGCTGTTGGAGTGAATCCTTTGATCGAAAGATTAAAAAGATCCTCTATATTTGGCTGTAACTCGTCGGATGATTCGATGACGCGAATACCACCTGCTTTACCACGCCCACCGATGGGAACTTGGGATTTGAGGACGGTCGGGAGGCTGGGAAGATTAGAGGTTGTCTTGGTGATGAGCGAAGAGGTTGGGATGGCGATGTTTGAATCGGCGAGGATTTGTTTGGCTTCGTATTCGAGTAGCTTCACGTGTTATGCCTTGCCGGTAAATAGTTTTCGGAATTTACGCATACCTGTCTGATCGGGTGGGAGGTCATGAAGAATAATTGAATTAATATAGTCTGTACTTACTTTTCGATTTCGCTGAATGTTTACGCGCAGCCATAAACTTCTGGTCCAAAAGTAGCCGATTGATGCGAGCCAGCCTTTTAGGGCGGGGATGCCGGCCCCATGTTTGATGGCATTTCCAAAAATAAGTACATAGAGCAATGTAAATCGAATACCAATCGGCAAGAATAGCCCGGTTGGGACGTTTTTAATAAAAAGTAATGGAATATTTTTGAATGTTTGGTAAACGGTGAAACCAGGGATTTTGTTACTCGTCGCACCTTGTTTGTGGTAGGCGATGGCCTTATTAGTGAAATAAACCTTGTGACCAGCGAGTTGGGTGCGGAAGCTGACATCGAGGTCTTCGTAGTAGGCGAAGAAATTTTCGTCGAATAGCCCGATTTCTTTAAACAAATCAGTTTTATATAGGCTTGCGCCACCAGATCCACTAAAGACAAAGCCAGAATTTGCTGCTTCGCTGGCCTTGTCACCACGATTGCGAGGGAAAGGCATGCCCCAAATTGAATAGTAGTCCCCAGTACTATCGATAGTTTTGCCGTTTTCGTGTAGTAACAGGCCGGTAGCAATTGAGGTATCTTTTTGTTTCAGGCCTTTGACGAGTTCGCTCAGCCATTCTTTGTCTGCTTCGGCATCATTGTTGAATAGTGCTACCGCATCGAAGTTTTGTTCGATTGCATAGCTAATACCGGTGTTAACGCCGCCAGCGAAGCCTTTATTTTTTTGGTTTGCGACGACAGTGACGACATCATTCTTGGCCTCAATATTGCGGAGTACTGAAAGGGAATCATCAATCGAGCCGTTATCAACGACAAGAATTTTAAAGTCTTGATAACTTTGTTTCAAGAGTGATTCAAGACACTTTTTGGTGTCTTCGATACCATTCCAATTTAAAACGACAATGAGAACGCTAGTCATAATAGTGCTTCTATCTTATAATTATTCTTGAACTTATGAAACTTTCTAATATATTTAACAAGAAAAATCGCGTTTTATTACGTGAGCTAGTTGTTACTGACTTTAAGTTGCGCTACCAAGGTTCGGCCTTGGGCTATTTGTGGTCAATTTTAAAGCCACTATTTCTCTTTGCTATTCTTTACCTTGTGTTCGACCAATTCCTACGACTTGGGCGTGATATTGAATACTTCCCGGTATACCTATTATTAGGAATTGTTCTCTGGACTTTCTTTACAGAGGCAACAAACAACGGACTACAATCAATCATTTCTAGAGGTGACTTGATCCGCAAGATTAACTTCCCGAAATACATTATTGTTATCTCTGGTACGGTTTCATCACTAATAAATATGGGAATCAACCTGATTGTTGTTGGTGTCTTTATGATCATTCAAGGAGTGCCAGTTAGCTGGGATATCCTACTCCTTATTCCGTTGATTGCTGAGTTATACATATTTGCGCTAGCGCTAGCATTCTTACTCGCTGCGCTGAATGTAAAATTTCGTGACGCTGGGTATATCTGGGAAGTGTTCCTGCAAGCATTTTTCTACGCCACACCAATCTTGTATCCACTCGCCATGGTTATTGATCAGAGCGCGTTTGCGGCAAAGATTATTATGCTTAGTCCTGTCGCACAGGTTATTCAAGATGCACGTTATGCTGCGGTCACAGAGAACACGATTACCGGTGCGCAACTATACAGCCATTGGTACATTGTCCTTATACCGTTCGTGATTGTGTTTGTATCAATCATTGTCGGGGGACTTTACTTTAAAAAGAACTCAAAGCAATTCGCGGAGAATATATAATGGCTGACAAGCAAAACATTGCCGTACAGGTAGAGCATGTAACAAAGTCTTTTAAGATTCCACTTGAAGGAAGTAGCGGTCTTAAGCAAAAACTTATCAATCAACTCCGTGGGCGAAAAGGCTATCGAACGTTTACTCCTTTAAAGGATATTTCATTCACGATTAACGAGGGTGAGTTCTTTGGTATCGTCGGAAAAAATGGAAGTGGTAAAAGTACCCTCCTAAAGACAATCGCTGGTATTTACAACCCGAACGAAGGCGCTGTTAATGTGAATGGATCACTTGTTCCATTTATTGAACTAGGTGTTGGCTTTAATCCTGAACTAACCGGTCGTGAAAACGTTTATCTAAACGGTGCGCTACTCGGCTTTAACCACAAAGAAATCGAAGCAATGTACGATGATATCGTCGAATTTGCTGAGCTGTCAGAATTCATGGAAGAGCGCCTGAAGAACTATTCGAGTGGTATGCAAGTGCGCCTTGCCTTCTCAATCGCGATTAAGGCACAGGGTGATATCTTGCTTCTTGATGAAGTGCTCGCCGTTGGTGACGCCGCTTTCCAGCAAAAGTGCTATAAATACTTCGATAGCCTGAAAGACAAGAAAAAAACCGTGATTCTTGTGACTCACGATATGGCGGCTGTTTCTAGGTTTTGTGACCGTGCACTGTACATTGACGAAGGTGAAGTTTCGCTTATTGGATCAACACGATCCGTCGCTAACAAGTACCTAGAAGATAACTACAACAGAACTCCGGGTGCAACATCTGAAGACGACGAAGTTGTTGAAAAACCACGTGCAACCGTGAAGAAGCTGACAGTTAACGCCACGAAGTTTGATATTGGTGATGAGTTGAAGGCAACTATTCACTACGAAAACCCCGAGTCTATTCCTCTTCACTTTGGATTCCAGCTATTTGGTCAGGATGGAAGTTACGTGTTTGGGACGAATACAAACAACAATGGTCTTGCAACCTCTACTAAGCAAAAGGGTAGTATCGAGATGAAAGTGAAGCTCGATCTTGTCCCTGGACTATACTTCATTACAGTCGCAACTATGGACAAGGGTGCAAATGGAGTCTATGACTACAGAACAAATATTGAAAAGATTATTATTCGGAAATCCACCGAAGTAGGTGGTGTTGCGTTCCTGGATTACGAGTGGGATGCAAAATAATTAACGGCCGTAATTAGCTGAGTTTGGATAAGAATATGAATATCATTAAAATTGTTGGAAAATCACTCACTACCGATTCAAAACGTCGAATCAAGAAATTTATTTTAAAAAACATCTATTTTGATCGATACATCGCAACGTATGATAGCTGGATTCTTGCTAATTATCCCGATGCACTTGATACAGAGCTTCACAAAGAAGAAATAAAAGCTTTTAAATATAAGCCGCTTATTTCTATTACCGTACCAACCTACAATACGCCGGAATCATTCTTGCACGAATGTATACGATCGGTCATGACACAAAGTTATGACAAGTGGGAATTGGTCCTTGTTGACGATGCCTCACCAGATGAAAACGTGCGAAAAATTATTAAAGAGTATGCCAAAAAAGACAGTCGTATAAAGTACAAATTTCTTACAAAGAACCAGCATATTGCCGGTGCAACAAATGAAGCTATTAAGATCTCAACAGGTGACTATGTCGGCCTGTTTGACCACGATGATATCTTGTGGCCAAATGCTTTATACGAAGTAGTAAAGGCGTTTAACGTTGACCCTACGATTGACTTCCTTTACACAGACGAAGATAAAATTGTTGAAGAAAAGTCACGACACTCTGAACCGTTCTTTAAACCGGACTGGAATCCACAGCTGCTTCGTACCTGTAATTACATTACCCACTTTTCTGTGTTTAAACGGACGCTACTAGATGAGGTTGGATACGAACGAACTGAATATAATGGTGCCCAGGACTGGGAGATGATTCTCCGCGCAAGCCGTCAGGCAAAACAAATTCATCACGTACCAAAGATTCTATATAGCTGGCGTGTTCACGATAACTCAACGGCAAAGAATATGGAATCGAAACCATACGTTACGCTTGCACAACAAACTGCTCTTGAAGATGACATGATCGTAAAAGGGTATTCGAAAGAAGACTTCAAGGTAACTCAGGATAAAAACTTCTTTGCATTTTGGCGGACATCGCTGAAAGTCGGAGTACCAAAAGTAAGTATCATTACGACAAGCGGATCCCAGGCAAGGTCTATTGCTCGCAAGACCTCATACAAGAACACTGAGTTTATTGTTGCAAAACACTACTCAGAGGGCCTCAAAAAGGCGGCGGGTGAGTATATTGTTTTTGTTGAACCACGCATCAAGATCAAGACAAAAGACTGGATCGACACATTACTACATACCGCTGGAGGTGAAGAAATTGGCGTTGTTGGTGGCTTAACCACCTATGCTAACAAGGGGTATATTTATAGTGCTGGTGTATCAGTAAACCAAAACGATAAACTTGTCCACGCGCTAAGTGGTGGTGTTGAAGCGGGGCACCCGAAGACACTGACCCGTATGCTTTATCTCAAGGCGAAACGCAACACAACGGCGCTCGCAGGGTATGTAATGGTTGAAAAGAGCAAAATCAAGACCTATAAATTCAGCAAGAACGGTACCCATACAGAACACTTAGTGACGCTTGGTCTATCATTGGCTGAATCTGGCTTACAGAATGTCTATGATCCACTTGTTGTGGGTGTAAAAGATGCAAAGTTCATTCCAAAAAAGAAGAATGTTAACGAAGCCGAAAAACGAGCATACGCCGATAAAGAGGTGCGTCTTCGGTTAGGTACTAAGAAATACGCAAATGCTTTGAAAATGCGTTACTTCTATGACGATACAGTAAGCCAACCCGAAGAAGACTAAATAGTTTTACGGTGAAAAAATTCTTTCATACGCATAGAGCAAAAATCATCGACGTAGCGGTGGTTGCGCTCATTGCGTCAATATTTGTACTTTGGTTGTTACGAATAACAGCGGATATGAATAGTATTCTTGCTGGTCCTGATGAAGCGATGCGTTATATTATCCCAAATTTCATTTTTAATAATGGATATTTGCCGACTGGCTATGAAACGGCAATTCATGGAAATTGGTCGTATGCTTTTTATCCTCAATTGCTTGGTGCGATAATTAGTGCCGGTTTTATGCATATTGCTGCGCTATTTACTCACGACCCTGAGTGGTTGGTACGAGCAGCTCGTTTAACGAGCGTATTATTCGGAATTATTGCGGCAATATTTGTACGTCGTTCTGCTCGCCTGTTATTTGAAGCTCACAAACACAAGGCGGTTATTGGAAACCTTGCAATGGTCTTGTTCGCTTTGCTGCCACAGATCACATTCTTATCAAGCTACGTAAACAACGATATTATTGCACTCGCCGGCATATCTATTATTTTTTACGCCTGTCTGCATGTGTATAAAAAAGGATTCTCAACCGCTGCTGCTGTGTGGTACGCCATTGGCACAGTGTTTGCGGTACTTGGATACTTAAATTCATACGGGTTTGTGTTGGCCGGATTTATATATCTTTTTGTTAAATTGATTCAGCGGTATAAATTGGTCAAAAATAAACAGAACTTAGTAAAATACCTCCTTATTATGGCCGGTATACCACTATTGCTGTGCGTGCCATTTCTTATTAGAAACGCAATTTTATATGACGGTGATATTTTTGGACTGCGAACCTTCCGTTCCGAGTATTTATCTTGGGTTGACGAGACGGGTGTCGTGTTGCAGCACCCTTATCACGATAGTCTACTCGCGCTCCTGTTCGGTAGCCGCTGGGTAATCGAAACAATCAGGACGTTTGCTCTCGGATATTTTAGTGGATTTAGCGGCGGTGTGTCTAATACATACTTCCGGGTGTACTACGTTGTTGCAATTCTTGGCATTGTGGGCCTTATAGCTCGTTTGAAGGCCTTCAGGATGGACAAAGAGCGTGCATTGTTCTTGGGATTTATGGCACTTGGTTCTCTTATTACCGTCGGGTTGGCATTGTACTATACGCTAGAAATCGATTATCAGCCGCAAGGAAGGTATGTCATTTATCTGGGGATACCTATAGTTCTTGGTATTATTCTTGGCGTCGCTGCACTTGTTCAGAAGTTTATTAAATCAGCTTATGTGTCACAAGCAATGGTATTAGCCGGATCGCTATACGTAGCGTTCCACCTAGTGATCGTCTATAAAACACTTTTCTAAGAAGGTAAGTAGAAGTAGGTGTATGTCAGTACTAAGTACACACCAAGTGAGAAGATCGCCATTGTAATCGCGATGACCGTAAGGAGTGTTTGATTAATATCGAGTTTAATGTACCTCTGTAAATAGGCAAATACCGGTACGAGAAGGATTAGTAGCGGTGTGAAGTAGCGACCTTGCATGCCTTGGATGAAAATTGCACTAGGACCTGCAACTTTTGGATCAAGTGTCCAAAGGAAGTACATGCCTAAAACAATCGCGGCAACGGATAGTGCAAATAGTGACAGAGATACGACTGCAAAGCGTCGGCTGATCTGTGGGGTTTTTTGACCCAAGAGTATCAGCCCGAATACAGCCAGGTGAACAAATACGAGCCACTCAGGTAACTTGTACCAGAGCCAACCGAAGTGTCCGACGATTCCAGTTGTGACGATTGGGTCTAGTTGCGTGTTGATATTAGTTTGAAAGAACGTATTGAATAGTACCTGGACAAACATTCTTGAGCTAATTCCGTATATATTTAAATATGCATCTGCCACGAGCGCAGCGAATGCGAGGATTGGTATCAAGAGAATCCCACTAATAATCCATAGCACTCGCTTATTTATTGCAAAACGCGGAATAGTTTTGCGTAACTGCTGGAAGATTTTTGTATTTTTATATAGTGTCGAAGGTAGGAATGGGAGCAGGCCAAGCAGGATGGCATTTGTTGGTTTAGTAAGGACAAGGATTGCACCAACAAAAATGATTTTAGCTATTTGTTTTTTCGTTATAGAGCTCGTCTGTGTAAATAGATTAATCATTAATCCAACCCATGCAAATACAGCAACTATGTTTATGACGTCATATGACATGGAGCCAGCTTGATGGATGATCATTGGGAATAATGCCAAGAAGGCGATAGCAAGTTTACCGTGTCGAACTCGCCTAATAACAAAATAGATTGCTGCAATGAAGAAAGCCAGGTTAAATAAGCGCCCCGTTATAGACATGACGCCAATCGATGGATAGATGGCTTTGCCAACAAGCACCCCTACGGCTTGGGGAATTCGAGAGATGTCTAGTGAAGATACATACCTACTGTTATTTACCGAGTTGATAGTTATCTTTTTTGAGTAATTAAGCTGGAATGAGTCACCTTCAAAGTCTACTTTTTGTTGGTATACCTTGAGTGAATACGCTCCATCTTTTAAAAAGGCACTAGAGTCCTCGGCTGAAATGAGCAAATCTTTTGGTATTTGCTCATTTTTTGAAAACATACTGTAACTCATCCAGAAGTGAGCGCCCTCATCGGGTATTGTCAGCGCGGGCATTAAGAATGCACTTAATAAACCAAAGACTGAGCCGATGATCAGGAATATGCGTTCGGGCTTTTTAAGTATCTTTGTGAGCTGAGATTTTATCATAGTGAGCCAAGGTGTTATTGAAGTTTATTATTTTTGGATTAACTTAATAACTATAGCTTGAATCGGTCGGTTTGACAAAGGTGTGCCGGTTTGTTCATCGTTCTTTACCCAGTCCTGCCAGCCTATGTAGGTAAGGTGAATCCTATAATAGATATCATATTTACTGGCAGCTTCACCTGTTAGTTTTAGCTTAACTGCTTCGAGAGTATTCGACTGTCCGGTTGTTCCACATGTGTTTGTTGTGGTGATATTATTCATCCAACCCGTATTCTTCGAGTATGCGGAGCAGCTGATTCCAAGATTTCCAAATACAGAGCTTAGACTATCAACCTTTAGCGCCTCCATAGGGATTGATTGTCCGGTTGTTCCACCGACATCGTTTTGCTTGGTCCCAGAAACCCAACCGATATTACTCATATGAGTAGAGTAGCTTAGTGAATAAGTGTCCGGGTATCCTATGCCTTGCGGGTTATATAGTCCCGTACCTGCCGTTGGTGCAGCTGCATTTTTTGCCACAATTCGAGTTTCTACAGCCTCGAGTTGACGACTAGCTCCAATTGAACCCGTTGGTACGCCGTTCTTCACCCAGCCCATCCAGCCTATGTTTTGAACGTATCCCCGGTACCATATATCGTAATTGTTAGCGAGTTCTCCTGTGAGTGCTATACGAACGGCTTCCATTCGCTTTGACTGTCCAACAGTTCCTGATATTTCGTTGTTCGACTTAAAGTCTTGCCAACCAACGTTAGATACTTGACCGGAGTAAGTGATGCTCCCTGGTATGCCACTGTTATTTATCAGATTTATTTTTAAAGCTTCGATACGAAGTGACTTTTCGGTCGTACCTGCAACCATTGTGTCGGTAACATTTGGCAACCAGCCTAATCCGCCCACATGAGAACTCAGACTTAGCGAGACGGCAGGATTGTAGGTGACTGTCGTTACGTTTTCGTATGCACCAGCCGTTGACCCGGATATGCTGTAACCCTTTGGTACAATTCGAATTTCAAGAGCTTCAATATTTCGTGCAGTGTCGCCGCTAACACCTGCTGATTGGCCGTTCTTCGCCCAACCCATCCAACCTGTTTGGCTCATGTGCGCTCGGTAATAGATATCATAGTGCTCTGCTAAGGTGCTTGTAGGGTTTATCTTGACCGCACTTATAGGTCGACTCATTCCTGTAGTTCCAGAGAGCGCACCGTTACCTACTGTTGGTTGCCAGCCTGTCGTGTTGTTGTACGAAGAGTACTCTACAGCTCCATCTATTCTGAAAGCTTGCATTGCTGCACCTTGTCCGGTTGTTCCAGTTATGTCGCTATTTTTCTTCGTATCAAGCCAGCCTAGATCATTGACGTGTGATTTGTATGTAATGAGTGTTTCGGTATTTTGCGTTGAACCAAACCAGTCGCTGTATAGTCTCCAGAAATTTCTGTTACCGTAAGCCCCACAGCTGTCACCGCTTCCGTATAAATTATTGAGTGCTGATTGGTTCGGTTGGTACGGAGTGTAGTTATAAAGACCGGCAGTTGCTTGGTTCTCTATGTATACTGTGGAACTTCCACAACTAGAGCTTGGATTCCACTGAATTGTGTTGTTTTGAAAAGCTTTGTACCTGTAGCTATTAGGATTCTTTGCATACAGCTGGAACTGGCGAGCAGCATTGCTAACTTGGTTGTACAGACCATAGTAGTCGGCGTCACAAGGGGCAGTATCGGGACATCCGTAACCTGTTGCAGACCTGTACTGAGCAGGGAATGGCCATGTATCTGTAACGAGTGCCTGTTCTTTCTGTAGCAAAACGATGAGAGCTTTAGGGTTTATGCCGTATGTGTCGGCAGCATTCTTTATGATTTGTGCACTGCTCCAGCCACCACTAACGTTACCGCCGTTTGCGTTATTTTGGTGTGTCGTTGGGTTTTCAACGTAATCTTTTAGACAAGTGTAGGGTGCTGGTTTTCCAACAGATGCGCCGTATTGTGCGCGCGTGCCACCTCCAAATTCGGATGCCTGTGTACCGTTCGTGTCACAGGTTGGCACCATGCTGTTTAGGAAGTTTTGTATATCTGAAGTGGACATAGCGCTAGGATCAAAAAATTGATCATCCGAGATGATATTTCCAGCTTTCCAGTCCGCGCCTGTTACGGCTGCCGAGTTATTAAAATGCAAAGCCAGGGTGGCACCGACCAAAAGAGCAATCACTACAACTGCAGGTATAACAATTTTGTGTATTACTTTAATTGATTGAAACATTCTTTTGAGCCTCTACTTTTTCAGCATTATTATAAAAAGTAACCGTCAGTACCCAGTTGCCAAGATACGGGAATTCATTCTCTGAGATGCTAGTTTTACAAACTTCATCAGTTACGGTTACTTGTTTTGTTACGGGTTTGCCTCCATCGGCAGGTACATAACTGAACACGCAGGTTCCGCTATTATTTGTCTCGGCCGTAGATTCAACGACACCGTTTGTTTGTGAAAAAGATGATATTGCAACAGTTAGGCTGTCACTTGTTGGGACCTGTTCGCTAGTAGTATCGAGACTATCCGTAGGCAGACCTTCTGTTGGGGTATCTGCATCTTTGCCGTTGTTGATAGATTCGTCGCTAGACGTGTCGGTGGTGTTTTGTGTGGTTGTTTCTTGGTTTTTCATGACCGCGAAAGCGACACCGGCGGCTGCAACCAGCACTACAGCTACTATAATTAAGACAGTTTTAAGGTAAGGATTTTTCTTTTTCAAAGACGTTGGTGTTCTCATGATAGTTTTTCCTGATCTTTTTTGTTTTTATCTGTAATGAGTATTATTATACATTTTATTAAGCTAATGGTAAAGGTCTTAAAAGTGCTTATTTACGGGGGTTTCATTAAATAGTGGATATGATTGCTATAATCATAGAAGATCATTATTTATGCAGAACAATATGAAAAAAGACTACCTATGGAACACAATTGGCGTATTTGCTCAAAACGCCATATCTCCTTTATTACTCATAGTTATTACGAGGATTAACGGTATAAGTATTTCGGGTTTGTTCTCGTTTGCATTTTCAGTATCCATTCTTTTTTGGGCTATTGGTCTTTGGGGCGGTAGGACGTATCAGGTATCTGATACAAAAAAAGAATTTTCTCAACGGAGTTATTTGACAGTTAGGCTGTTATTGGCTGCCGTGATGATAGTCGGTGCGGTAATATTTACTGTTATTAGCGGTTACGATACAGAAAAGACACAGATTATACTTGCTCTGGTCGTATTTAAAGTCATTGAATCCATAGCTGATGTAATTTATGGAGTACTACAGATACACGGCAGGTTGTATATCGCCGGTAAATCATTGCTCTACAAGGCCGTGTTGGGTATAGGATCTTTTATAGCGGTCGATTTAGTATCTGGCAGTATATTACTCGCAAGCCTCGCGGTTGTAGTAATAAACCTGGTAATTCTATTTGCCTATGACATTCGCCACGTCAAAAAAAATGAAGATTTAAGGATAGAGAGGGGTAAGGTCTTTCAATATCTTAAAGAAGCGAGCGTTATATTGAAGCGATGCTTCCCTGTCTTTGCTGTATCCTTCCTTGCTATGTTATCTATAAATATCCCTCGTTATTTCATCGATTCCTATCACCCAGAAGAAATCGGGTATTTCGGCATAATAGTCATGCCAGTGACGCTCATTGCATTAGTCATTTCGTTTATACTACAGCCAAATGTTGTCGAGCTTGCAACTCTTTATAATGGACGTAAATACGATGATTTCAAACTTGTTGTACGTAAGTTGTTGAGAATAACATTACTTGTAGGGGGTGTTATTGTGCTCACAACTGCACTGTTGGGTGTGCAGTTACTAGAACTTGCTTTTGGTGTCGGTTTTGAAACCTATAGGTGGCCGTTACTGGTTGTAATACTTGGCGGAATCGCGAATGCCCTGGTTTTTATATTGATCAATATCCTAACGATAATGAGGAAAATTAGGTCACAAATGTACGTACTACTAGTCAGCAACATTGGCTTGTTAATCGTATCTGTAGTGTGTAGTAGTTTTTACGGTCTACCTACGGGGGTGAGCTTGTTTGCGGCAGTGAATATTGTACAGTTCGCAGCTCTCTACATGGCGTATATAAGTCGATTAAAGAACGGACGTATCAATGCAAAAGAAGCTTAGTGTTGTCATTCCCGTATATAACGGCGAAAAGTATATTCGTCGCTGTATAGACTCAGTCTTACATCAAAAAGACTTCGATGCTAAATGGCTAGATATAATTCTTATCAATGACGGCTCAACCGACAAGTCTTTCGACATCCTGACAGAGTACGAGACTAAGTATCCCAACACTATTAGAGTGTACGACCAAGTAAATGCGGGTGTATCAAGTACGCGCAACAAAGGTATTGAGTTAGCGACCGGAACGTACCTGACCTTTATCGACCAAGATGATTTTATCGACAAGGATTTTTGTAAAGTAATGTACGATGCAGCGCTGGTTGATGACTCCGACGTTATCTGTTCGGGTATGAGAAGGCCAAACAGTAGTGGGAAGATAGTCGCAAGTACCCGTTATAAAGATACATATTTTGCTAGGTTTATGTGTATGAGTGTATGGGCGAAGATTCATAAGACTGAGTGGTTGCAGTCAAACAAGATGGAGTTATACGATAATCGCCACGGCGAAGATATTATGTTTTCATTTGAAGTCGCCCAAAAAACAGATAAAATAAAGTGTATAAAGTATGTGGGTTATAACTGGTTCTATAACGACACGAGTGTATCGAATACGGTCCAGCGCGGCCTAGATGATACAAACGTTGAGTCTGTGCTGTATATTCAGAATAAATTAGCCTCTATAGATATTAAAAAAGATAAGATTAGTATATTTTTTATTACGATGGTAACGGCATATTATATATTTTTCATTGGTCGGACTTCTACTCCGAAACAGTTTTTAGCGGGGACAAATGTACTGATGGATAATCTGAAAAAGACGTATCCGAGCTACAAAAGAAATCACTATCTTTGGATCGCTCCTCAAGGAATCCTTCCGATATTCTCCGTAGGTGTAAAAGTATTTATGACAATGTATACATTGGGATTGATAGGTTTTTTTGCAAAGTTCTATTGTAAAGGTAAGGAGTTGAAGGCCTAATGAAACGAAAAGTACTGAACATACTTCACCAAAGCAACGATGGGTACACAATGGTCTGTGCGACATCGATTATTTCACTACTCGAAAATAATAAACATTTAGATGAAGTGAATATTTATTATTTAACCTACAAGATATCAAAACAAAATATCTCTAAACTCGAAAAAGTTGTATCGGGGTATTCGAACGCCAAGCTTATATTGATCGATGCAGAAAAATACCACCATCAACTCGTTGAGATGGGGGTGACGTCATGGCGGGGGCTTTATATAACCTGGTTGAAGCTGCTCGTACTTAATGATCTGGATCTTAATACTGACAGAATCCTCTATATCAACGCACACACAATTGTTAACGCACCGCTAGATGACCTCATAGATGTTGATTTAAAAGATAAGGTTATGGGGCTTTCTTACGATTGCTTGCTCAACGATCACAAATCAACACTTGGACTTGCGGCAACTGACGGATACTACAACTGTGGCGTTATGTTGATCAATCACAAAAAGTGGAAAGCGGACAATATTGACGCAGAGGTTCGTGAGAGCTTGGTCGCTAAAAGTGACTACGTCATTGTTGACCAGGACTTTTGTAACGTCATTTTCAAGGATCGTATTCTTTTACTTGATTCTACATATAATTATTCAAGTGCGTACTATGGATATGATCTCAAAAAACTTATCAAGACCAACAACTTGAAACCAGATTACTTCTATACTTATGACAATCTTATGGCGAACTATTATGCGCCCAAGATCATTCACTCTCTATTTGGAATTGCCGGTAAACCTTGGGAGCAGGGTAACAAACACCCCCAAAATCAGCTCTGGCGCAAATATATTAATATGACGCCATGGAAAGATACTATTATGCCGGTGGCAAAATATAACATCAATTGGTTCTTGTATGACGTACTGCCTTCGTCACTGTTTATGCGTGTCTATAAATTCGGAGTAATGAGTAAATACGGAAAAAAGACCAGGAATAAACTGATTGTTAAAATATTTGACATGCTTACGCCTCAAAAGGGAACGTAGCGTTAACCTATAAGTTCATGTGCGCGCGAAGTGAGTCTTACTTTCGCTGCAAGATAAGCTTTCTTCCAGCCCATCTCTTTAAATACTTTTGCGAAATGACTGTACACTTCGGCCTCTTCGTTAAATCGGACTCCACCCTTTACTTTTTCACGACTCGAAAGCGAGTTTGCCGAGCGGCGGTATTGAAACAGAATTTCGTTGTCTAGCAGAAGCTTGCCACCATCCTTGATAATATTAAGCTCCAACACAACGTCTTCGACAATCTTGTATGTATTGTCAAAACCAAATTGCTTGATATTATCTGTCTTCCAGGTAATTGACGGGAAATATAGCCAGTTACCTGTGCAAAGCGAGGCGGCTAATTTTTCACCAGAATAGACACCTGCTTTTTTGGGTCGCAGAAGTTTTTTTATTCGATCAGGAAGTGGGCGGTAGGGGGCATCATCATCATCGATAACTTGAACCCCTGGTTGATAGAAGTCGTTGTTACCGATATTTTGGAGTGCAACCTCCACATAGTTAGGGAGTAAAAGATCATCACTTCCTAGCAGGATGCAGTATTCTGCTGTTGCGCTTTTGATGGCGAAATTAAAATTATTAGTAATACCTATATTTTTGTTGTGACGATAGTAACTGATTCGACTATCCTTTAGCTGTGTAAAGTATTTTTTTGCTTCAAGCGACGGGTCATGGTCATCAAAAATAGACAGCTTCCAATCGTTACTTGTTTGAGCCATAACTGAATCAACAGCTTTTTTTAAAAGTTTAAAGTCTCCCCAGTATGGGAGTAAGATATCAATTTTGACCATGTGTTTCGGACAGCTTTATAGATACTTCTTGGTGGAGATCGCGGATGGTTTTTTCATTTTGTTCGATCTTCTGGCGCTGACGATTAATAATATAGATAATCACAATGATCGCGGTGGTTTGGAATATATCAAACAGACTCAGTTCCGACGAATCAAAGACTGCTTTGCCCATAAGTAAGTTGTAGGCGGGGAACGAGCCGATCAGGATGATTAGGATAATACTCCATAGTGATATCTGGTGTGTTAATCGATCTTTATTTACTCGTTTCAGCTTGTACTGTGTGATGATATTGAATAATCCCAAGATAATGATGGGCATATTTAGTGCAACTAGTAGAATGTATCTCATTCAAAAACCTCTATTAATCGTCGCCTAATAAGTGATTTAACAATATTAACGGCGTTCCAGTTATTTTGACCCTTCGCCTTTGAATACTCTGTGTATACGGCCGTGATTGGATATTCAGCGATGTGTAGGTGAATTTGCTTGGCTCGCCAGAGCATTTCAGAACAGAACTCGTAGCCGCTTGTTTTCCAGCGAAGGTTTTCTAGTGCATTTTTAGAGAAAACGCGCAGGCCTGATTGTGAATCGGTAACGTTGATGCCAAAAAGAGCGTAAGTAATAAAGCTAAGTCCTTTGTTGCCAAGAACTTTTACGCGAGACATGCCGTTGCTATCGAGGAGACGGCTACCTATTAATAGATCTGTGGCACTTTTTTGAGCGATTTTTATACCCGCAAGAACGTCTTTGGGTAAGTGCTGGTCATCAGCATCCATTGTCACTGCGTAGTCAAAATTATTCTGATTTGCATAGCTAAGACCTGTTGCCGTCGCGCTGCCAGCTCCTGAATTAAGGATGTGGGTGATCACTTTGGCGCCACCTGCTGCTGCCTGTGCGGCTGTGTCATCATTTGAGCCATCGTTTATGACTACGATTGTATAGTTAAGTTTTGACTGCTTCATTGTCGCGCCTATATTTTCAACAACATGCCGAATAACCGGGCCTTCATTGTAGGCTGGTATGACAATACACACGTTTATTGCTTTACTCATCTTTAGTTATTTTAACACGGTTGCGTAAGGGGTGGAAAAGAAAAGCGGCAGGATGTTTCCATCCTGCCGTAACGCGTTGGCGCTCCCTTTCTACTTGTTATTGAGATACTTGCCGTATCCAGATTTTTTGAGTGGCTCGGCAAGTTCGTCGAGTTGTGCCTCTGTAATGAAACCCTCAGCAAAGGCAACGCCTTCCGGGCTTCCGATGATTTGTCCGGTGCGCTGTTGCATCACGCGGATGTAGTCGGTAGCATCGGCCATCGAATCGATGGTACCGGTGTCGAGCCAGACATCACCGGCATCCAAAACGGTGACTTTTAGCTTGCCTCGTTCGAGGTAGGCTTCATTGATCGACGTGATCTCCAGTTCGCCACGTTCGCTCGGCTGAACGTTCTTGGCGATCTCGACGACGTCGTTGTCGTAGAAGTACAACCCAACCACGGCGTAGTTAGATTTCGGGTGCACCGGCTTTTCCTCGATCGACACTGCCTTCATTGAGTCATCGAACTCCACGACGCCGTAGCGCTGTGCGTCTTGAACTTTGTAGGCAAAGACAATACCGCCATCGGGATCTTCACATGTCTTTAGAGAATCACTGAGCTTGTGTCCGTGGAAGATGTTATCTCCTAGGACGAGCGCAACTTTATCG
>Ga0247813_10000880_pt1 | contig 24382 bp, 24 predicted proteins | sample UWRJL169409C1_FD_180719 | JGI IMG/M metagenome (GOLD analysis project Ga0247813, IMG submission 180719) | Plant litter microbial communities from Arlington Agricultural Research Station in Wisconsin, United States - UWRJ-L169-409C-1 | ecosystem: Environmental > Terrestrial > Plant litter >...
TGAAACCGTACTTTGGCTTCAATCTTTGGCAAAACAAAAAAACTTCGCCATTACGGGAAGTTTGATTATTCTTGAGAATGAAAAGTATTATAACAGAATGCTGTTTGTTTTTCCGTCAGGCAAAATTCGATATTATGACAAGCGACATTTGTTTTCGCTTGCCGGAGAAGATCAATTTTACACCAGCGGAGAAGAAAAAGTAATTGTAGAATATCTGGATTGGAAGATCTGCCTACAGGTTTGTTACGACTTAAGGTTTCCGGTTTTTGCCCGAAATGTCGAAAATTATGACCTGCTTTTATATGTAGCCAATTGGCCTAAAGTGAGAACGAATGCTTGGGATACTTTACTAAAAGCAAGAGCAATCGAAAATTTAAGTTATGTCGCAGGCGTAAATAGAGTTGGTCTGGATGCCAACAATTATGAACATGTTGGGCATTCGCAAGTCATTGATTTTTTAGGAAATTTTATTCTGGAACCACAAGAAACCGAGTCTGTTTTTATCGTTGAATTAGATAAAAAAGCTATGATAGAAACGCGAAAAAAACTCGATTTCTTAAATGATAAAGATATTTTTGAGATTAAAATCTAGAACGCTGTTCTTTTTTTGGCGTCTTCTTTTTTCTTCTTGTCAAGTTGTTTTTTCTCGACTTCAGGATTATATGGTATGCTTAAATCGATTGTTTCGTCTACATCCCAATTGGTTCTTACATCAACTTCTTTTTGGTAATAAAACACTTCCTCAGCATAGGTCTTGTTTAGGAAACTTCCCGCGTCATACCTTTTGTTTTTATTATCATCGTAGGTTATTCGCAGCGTAAAGGATTCAGGCTGCAGTAAATCAAAAGTGATTTTTGTATTTCCTTCAGAATACGCACTTGCGAGTACAACATCTCCTTTTTTATTCGTAATCTCAACAATTATAGGAAAACGTTTTACATTTCGTAAATTCAAAACAAGATTTCCGTAATCTGCGTGTTCTTTTGTAGTTAATTTAAAAGCAAGCGTGTCGTTTGTTTTTTCGTAAAAATCAGTCAGTGCACCTGGGAAAAATGTCATATTGTATTTGTCGACCGGTTCTTTTTTAAAGTCGACATATAGTTTTTGTTCGAATTCGTCATATTCCGTAGTAAAGTCTACAGCCACGGAATCTTTGTTGACTAAGGTCATCTTTGATTTGTCAAATTTAACCAATGGTGTTGCTGATTCTAAGGTAAAACGGTCTCTGAAGTTTATAACTCCGTTTTGTACGGCTGTAATATTTAAGGTGTCTTTTTTGAGGTCTTTTACTTTAAATGAAAAACGTTTATTATAGGTATCCCTGCTAACTTCCATAGACAAAGAATCTGCCTTTAGTGGTTTATACCAAACTTGTAGAGAATCCTTTTTAGGAAAGGCAGTTACAATCGTTTCCAAAACTTCATTATTGTGTTTCAGTACAATTTTAGGTTTAGACTCCTTAAAGTTTTGTTTTCCTTCATAAGGCAGATACAATCTGTTTCCGGATGCCTGAATAGGTTTAAACGTTTTTAGCGGAAGCACTTCTTTAAATAATTCTAACTCAAATACAGTGTCATTTGGTACCGTGATATAATGTTTCAGGAATCCAATTTTATCATCTTTTGGATTGTATCTGTTGTTTCCGCCTTTGTCCTTTAGTGCTACCAACAGATATTTTCCTGCCTTTAAATTTTCTAATTTAAAAGTTCTCAAACTGTCTAAAGTATTGGTAATGTATCGGGGGCTTTGTTTGTAAATTACAGAATCTTTAAAAGTATCATTCACTTCATAAAGCATTACAGATACAAAATTATCTACATTTTTTTCGTACGCATCTTTAATTTGTCCGCTAATAGAAAGCGAATCAATATAAGATCCTGTCGAAAAAATATACTTAAACTGATTGATGGCATTTCCTTCGTTATTGTCTGCAATACTTTGCCCGAAGTTAAAGCTATACGTTGTATTAGGCTGTAAAGTATCTTTTATCTTTATCGTAATAACTTTGCTTGCAGTTGTTGGCAGAATCAACGGCTCATGCTTCATAGGAGGCGAAATAATAAGCTGTTTGTTCAGGTTTTTAAGCTTTACATATTCATCAAATCCTAAAATAATTTCGTCTCCTTCAAAATTAGTACTCATGTTCTTTGGAGAACTATATTTTAAAACCGGAGCAAGCGTATCTTTTAATCCGCCGGTAATGCTGCCTCGTTTGGCGCAGCTCAATATTAAAAATACCAGTAAAAAGGAAATATATCTGAAGTTGTTTTTCAACATAATGTTTTCTGAATTTGATTGCACAAAATAACGATTATATTTGCTTTAATTGAAATTTTTTATCCATTTATTAGGATTTGTAGCTTTCGTCAAGGGTTAATTTTTTTTAATTTGAAATTACCGCCACGATATAATTTCTTACTTTTGATTTTAAATATAATTTTTCCCCGTTTTGACAAAAAGATTTTTCGTTGGTTTATTGTTTTTTTTACTGATTTCCTGTGGTAAAAATGAAAAGCCAGTCGTAGCTTTTTATTATTGGAAAACCATCTTTAAATTATCGGAGAGTGAGAAGGAAATCTTGCAGGATAATGAAGTCAGTAAGCTTTATATTCGCTATTTCGACATAGGTTTCTATCCGGAAACCAAAGAACCAATCCCTATAAGTCCCATCCGTTTTCAGGAAAATAGTAATGCTTTTACTGTAGTTCCGGTAGTTTTTATTCAAAATAAGGTCATGTCTTTGCCTCATCTTGATATTGATGATTTGGCTCAGAAAACCGTTCGGTTGGTCGAAGAAATTAATGCTAAGAATAAAATTTCTTGTCAGGAAATTCAAATCGATTGCGATTGGACATTAAAAAGCAAAGATAATTATCTTAAATTTATAGAACAATTTAAAAAACTTTCGAAGAAAAAACTTTCGGCAACAATTCGTTTGCATCAGGTGAAGTATTTTAAAAAGACTAAAATTCCGAATGTCGATTCAGGAGTTTTGATGTATTATAACATGGGGACAATTGCGCCGGATTCGTTAAATTCGATTTACAGCAAAAAAATCGCCGGGAAATACTTAACTAGCCTGAAAAAATATCCACTGCATCTCGATTTTGCTTTGCCCATATATTCCTGGGCAGTTCATATCCGGAATCAAAAAGTAATTGGATTGCGTTCGAAAATCAATGCGAAAGAACTTAAAAAAGATGCTAATTTTGAACTGATTGACGGTCTCTTTTTTAAAGTGAAAAAATCAAATTATAAAAATGGAACTTATTATGAAGAAAATGATTTGCTTAAAATAGAAGCCATATCTTCAGAAGATTTAAAAGAAATGGCAGAAGAATTAGATGATAATTTAGTTCAGCGCCCAAAGGAAATTATATTTTACGATTTAGACGAATTCAATATTAAAAACTATGAAAAGAATATTTTTAAACAAGTTATTTCTTGTTTCTAGTGCTGCTTTACTTTCTGTTTACGGAATAATTCATGCGTGTGGAGGCGGAGATGACTGGGATTTCTTTGGTTATAATTCTAACTTTACGCCTGAAACATTTACTGACAAATCATATTCGCCGCTTTTTTTGTCCGGCGATGTTTTCTACGGAATTGGTTTTGATACGCAACACAATTCAAGATTCAATGACGATATAAAATCGGATTGGAGTACGTTTTTGAAAGGAAAAATAGATACGACAACCGTAAATTATTTTTTAATTGGGGAGGAAACGCCAAGATATTCTTCTGAGAAAAAAACGGCTCAAAATAAAACAGATATTACGCAGCTTCATGTTTTCTTTAAAAATAAAAAAGAAAATCAGACTTCATTAAAATGGGGTAAAAAGATTGATTTGAAAGATGCAAAAGTGAAGAGTTTTATCGAGTTTTTGTATTTGGCACAAAAAATAGAAACAGTTTCGATAAACAATGATTATTGGAGTTATGATCCCGTTGTGGCAAAAACTTTTGATGATTTAAAAATGATTCAGTCTATCGAGAATGTTTACAATACAACCTCAGATTCATTTCTAAAAAATAGATATTGGTTTCTTACCATGAAAGCTTATTTTTACAGCAGCAACAAGAAAAAAGCAATTGAGTTTTTTAATAAAACCGAAGCTTCTGTGGCGAAAAATACGTTGTATTACCGTGCCCTTTCTTATGTGGCGGGAATAAACTATCAGCAGAAAAAATATTCGACTTCAAATTATTTGTATGCGCAGGTATTTGATAAATGTCCTGAATTGCGTGTGGTGACAGCTTATAGCTTTCGTCCGCAAAACGATGCCGATTGGAACAAGTCTTTGGCAATGGCAAAAAACAATAAAGAAAAAGCAGCACTTTGGTCCATTCATGGTTATTATAAAGATGAAGCTCAGGCCATCGGAAAAATTTACGAATTAGATCCCAAAAGTGAACATCTGAACTATTTGTTAACCAGATTGGTGAACAATCAGGAGCAAGCAATAAATAATTCATTTGAGGTAAAAACAAATGTTGACGATTATAATTCGCCAACGGTTAAACAAACAGTTACTGAAAACAGAGAAGCAAATAAAGCTAAAATGAATGCCAAAGCGTTTGATTTAGTTTCTAAAATTGCTGCTGCAGGAAATACCGAAAAACCTTATTTGTGGGATATTTCATTAGGATATTTGCAAACTTTAAAAGGTGATTATGCCGCCGCCGATACTAATTTGAATAAAGCGGAGAAAACAATGCCAAAAACCGAATTGGCCAATTACCAACTGAGATTACTTCGTTTTGTAAATAACATGAGTAAAATCGATAAACTCACCGATAAAAACGAAAAAACAATCCTGGCCGATTTGAATTGGTTGTATCAGGAACTTCCAAAAACGTACAAGGGTCAGGAATTCCGTTATCAAAATGCGGCGCAATGGAGCAAGAATTATTTGGCTACGTTATACAAAGCAAAAGCAAATCCTGTAATGGAGGAGTTATTTGGCGGCGATTCTCATTCGAATTTGTATTACTGGGGTGCAGGGAATGCTTTTTATGATAACGAGAAGAATTTATTAGATATGAAAGGATTTTTGGCTAAGCCAAATAAAACTGAGATCGAGAAAATTGGGGTTGGAATTTACTATCTCAAATTAAAAGATATTAATAATTTTCAGGCAGTTCAGGCCACATTCAACAATAAAATTCCTGAAGCGATTGCGTTTATTCAGCAAACAGATTCAGTTCAGCACTATACTTTCTTAGGAAATCCGTTTAACGGGAATATTAAAGATTGTCATGATTGTGATCACACGGCTTATCAAAAAAAGAAATATTCTCAACTTGAATTTTTGAATACCATAAAAGCCATGCAGGATAAACTGGCACAAAAAGAAGATGTCTATACGAATAGTTTATTGCTTGGGAATGCATTCTATAATATAACCCATTTCGGGAACGGCAGAACTTTCTATGAAACCAGTATTGTAGGTTACGGTTCAAATCCGTATTCGTTTAGAGATTCGATGAAAAAAATGATTACCAATTGCGATGTTCCTAAAATGTATTATCAAAAAGCATTTGAAGCTGCAACAACAAAAGAACAAAAAGCAAAATGTATCTACATGTTGGCAAAATGCGAACGAAACGAATATTATAATAAGAAGTATAACGATCTCAAGAATTGGTGGGAAGCAAACGATGATAAAATAAATTTTATAGCCTGGAGTAATTTTAAAACTTTGAAAAAAGAGTATTCAGACACAAAATATTATCAGGATGTAATTGCAGAATGCGGTTATTTTAATACTTATGTAAATCAGTAAATCTATCTAAGATGGTAAATAAGATTGAGCATATCGGAATCGCGGTAAAAAACATGCAAGATGCTACTATTTTGTTCGAAAAATTATTAGGCGTTCCATCATATAAAGAAGAAGCGGTGGAGAGTGAAGGAGTCTTAACGTCTTTTTTTCAAACAGGAACCAATAAAATTGAACTTTTGATGGCAACAAATCCGGAAAGTCCAATTGCTAAGTTTTTAGAAAAAAAAGGAGAAGGGATTCATCATATCGCTTTTGATGTCGAAGATATCTATTCTGAAATTAGTCGTTTAAAAAATGAAGGTTTTGTATTGATAAACGAAGTTCCAAAGAAAGGCGCCGACAATAAATTGGTAGTTTTTTTGCATCCAAAAAACACAAATGGGGTTTTAGTAGAGCTTTGCCAGGAAATTAGATAAAAAAAATATTTTTAAGAATCTGAAATAATCGATTGAAAATCAATTGTGTTTTAAAAAGACTGACTATTATTTGAAATTAATTAGAAATCATATCCCAAAATATTTGGAGTGAATTAAAAATAGTAGTAATATTGCATCCTCAAACCGGTCCTATAGCTCAGCTGGTTAGAGCACCTGACTCATAATCAGGTGGTCCCTGGTTCGAGCCCAGGTGGGACCACATAAAAATGCCTTTACAGAAATGTAAAGGCATTTTTTTTTGGAGTTTTTTAATGATTTTTTTGTCTGAAAAATCTTTAATACCATGTCTGTTAATTGATTAGTTGTTTTTTGGTGGTGAAATGTATTAATGTTGAGGTTTTAAATTGTAAAATAATACATAAATAATTAAAAGATATTTTGCTTTTTTTTGGGTCTATTCTTACGTTAAAAAGTAATCTTTGCTTTTTTGGCTGTTTTTTGCTTTAAATCTTGTTTTTTTACAAAAAACATATACTTTTGTCAAATATTTGCGTCTAAGCCCCTGTTTTTGTGCGAATTATATTAAATTTTAATAAATTTAACAATCTACCTTGCTGTAATGCAGCATGTTAAAATTATGAAGCGAATAAGAATAGTTTTTTTGTTGTTTTTTATTGTTTTGGTTTCGATATCAAGTGTTAGAGCGGAGGTTCATCCGCCTAGTCCTCAAAGTGCTAGCGCTCAGCTTAATGAAGGGGATGACCCTGATATCCCTCCTACTCCAGATCCAGCAGTGGTCCCTATTGATGAAAATATAGTTCTTTTATTAATTGCAGGCTTAGTTTTAGGTGCTACTGTTGTATATAAAAATAAAATAAAAAAAGCTTCAATGTAAATTGAAGCTTTTTTTATGAATGATTTCTCTATTTATTTGTTTATCGAATAAAGTCTTGAGATGTATTTTCCAACTACATCAAATTCCAGATTTATTTTTGTGCCAACTTTGAAGTTTTTAAAATTGGTGTTTTCGTAGGTATACGGAATAATCGAAACACTAAATTCGTTTGTTTTAGAGTTTACAACCGTAAGGCTTACTCCGTTTACCGTTATAGAACCTTTTTCGATGGTGATATTACTGAGGTTTTTGTCGTATTCAAAAGTATAATTCCAGCTTCCGTTTGCTTCTTCGATTTTAATGCACGTTCCTGTTTGGTCAACATGACCTTGTACAATATGTCCGTCAAGGCGGTCGCCCAATTTCATTCCTCTTTCCAGATTTACAATATCGCCAACCTTCCAGTCGCCAATATTTGTTTTCGAAATTGTTTCTTCAATAGCGGTTACGGTATAAAAAGAGTCTTTTATAGCGACAACCGTCAGGCATATTCCGTTATGCGAAACGCTTTGATCTATTTTTAATTCATTTGTAATCGAAGCTTCTACTGTTACGTGAAGATTGCTTTGCTCTTTTTTTATTTCGTGAATCCTTCCAAGGGTTTCTATAATTCCTGTAAACATTGTTGTTTTATTTTACTAAATTTGCACATCAAAATTAGTAATAAATAACCTGAGCTCATGAATAAAAAAGCAGAAAATATAATTGTTGGAATTTCAATTGGAGATTTAAACGGTATTGGAAGCGAAGTTATACTTAAAACATTCGAAGATTCTCGCATGTTAGAAATGTGTACGCCGGTTATTTTTGCCAATGCCAAAATACTTTCTTTTGTAAAAAAGAGCTTTACTTCTACAGTTCAGTTTCATGGCGTCGATAAACTCGATCAGGTTGTGGTTGGAAAAGTAAACGTATTTAATCTTTGGAAAGAAGGAGTAGATATCAACTTAGGGACAAACGACGAGAAAATTGGCGAGTATGCTATAAAATCATTTGTTGCGGCGACTAAGGCTTTAAAAGAAGGTTTGATTGATGTATTGGTTACAGCGCCCATCAATAAGTATAATATTCAGTCAGAAGATTTTAAATTTCCAGGACATACTGATTATTTAGATCAGGAATTAGAAGGGAATGCATTGATGATGATGGTTCAGGATAATTTGAGAGTTGGTTTATTGACAGATCATGTTCCTTTAAGTGAAGTTTCTTCGCATTTAACGGAAGAATTAATTACAAGAAAAATTGAAACCGTCAGAAAATCTTTGATTCAGGATTTTAGTATTGTAAGGCCAAAAATTGCTGTTTTAGGATTGAATCCGCATGCGGGTGATGGCGGTGTAATAGGAAAAGAAGATGATTTGGTTTTAAAACCTGCTTTAAAGAAAATATTTGATGCCGGAACGATGGTTTTTGGACCATTTTCTGCCGATGGTTTTTTTGGAAGCGGTCAATATGAAAAATATGATGCTATTGTAGCAACGTATCATGACCAGGGATTGATACCTTTTAAAACATTATCTTTTGGGAAAGGAGTAAATTACACAGCAGGATTAAATAAGATCAGAACATCGCCGGATCATGGTACAGCATACGATATTGCTGGAAAAGACATGGCAGATTATAATTCATTTAAAGAGGCGGTTTATCTTGCAATAGATATTTTTCACTCGAGAAATCAGTACGAAGAGATTACTCAAAAACCTCTTAAAATAAAAGAAAAACAGTTATAAACAAAAAAAGGTGAATAAGATTATTAGTTTTATAATAATTTTATATCTTTGCACCCCAATTCAGGTATCTGGTTTTTAGATACGAGTTGGCGAAATTGATGTTGAAATGAGCAAAACAAAAGAATTTTTAATTCCTTTCATAGGGTTAAAGCTAGGAAAACACCATTTTGAGTATCAAATAAGTAACACGTTCTTTGCGAACTTTGATTACGACGAATTTCAAAGTTCAGATATCAAAGTAGGTTTAGTTTTAGATAAGAAAAGCAACATGTTAGAGTTGGAATTCAAACACAAAGGAACTGTAAATGTGCCTTGTGATTTAACAGGCGAAGATTTCGATCTTCCTATAAAGGGAAAAATGAAATTAATTGTTCGTTTTGGAGATGAATTCAATAATGATAACGAAGAGCTGTTGATCTTACCGCACGGAGAACATGAAATAGATGTTGCGCAATACATTTATGAAATGATTGCCCTTTCGGTGCCGCTAAAACGAGTTCATCCAGGAGTAAAAGACGGAAGTTTACAAACCGAAGCCTTGAAAAAACTAAATGAACTGACAGTAAACAAAGTCAAAGAACAAAAAGAAGAGAGTAAACAAGAAGAAGATATTGACCCGCGTTGGGACAAATTAAAGAAACTATTAACGGATAAATAATATAGTAAAATGGCACATCCTAAGAGAAAAATCTCGAAAACAAGAAGAGATAAGAGAAGAACACATTATAAAGCTACTGTAGCTCAAATCGCTACATGTCCTATTACTGGAGAAGCACATTTATACCACAGAGCTTACTGGCATGAAGGTAAAATGTATTACAGAGGGCAAGTTGTTATCGATAAATCTGTAGCGGTTGCTTAATACGTTTTTGTAAATGATACTAGAACTCTCACATAGTGAGAGTTTTTTTTGTTGGTTATAATTTTCTTTTTTTAAGAAAATGCATACAAATTCATTTCGTTTTTTTTTGTAATTTTCAAGTCTTTTAAAAATTTTTCAGGTACGTAGTATTTGAAACGAAATAATAGAATATAATGAATACAATCACAGCCGCAATTACCGCTGTTGGAGCTTATGTTCCTGACTTCGTTCTTTCGAACAAAGTATTAGAAACAATGGTCGATACCAATGACGAATGGATTACTACTCGTACTGGAATTAAAGAAAGAAGGATTCTTAAAGATGCTGATAAAGGAACGTCGTTTCTTGCCATAAAAGCAGCACAAGATTTAATTGCGAAAGCAAATATTGATCCTTTAGAGATTGATATGATTATAATGGCAACAGCTACTGCCGATATGCCAGTAGCCTCTACAGGAGTTTATGTTGCAACAGAAATTGGAGCTACCAATGCATTTGCATACGATTTGCAGGCAGCGTGTTCAAGTTTCTTATACGGAATGTCAACTGCTGCAGCTTATGTGCAGTCAGGGCGATACAAAAAAGTACTGTTAATTGGTGCCGATAAAATGTCATCAATTGTAGATTATACAGACAGGGCAACTTGTATTATTTTTGGAGATGGAGCGGGAGCTGTTCTTTTCGAACCAAATTATGAAGGCTTAGGCTTGCAAGATGAATACTTACGAAGCGATGGTGTAGGACGCGATTTTCTTAAAATTCCTGCCGGTGGTTCTCTAATACCAACTACTTTAGAAACCGTTCAAAACAATCAACACAATATTATTCAGGACGGAAAAACCGTTTTTAAATATGCTGTAACGAATATGGCTGATGCAAGTGAGTTGATTTTGAAAAGAAACAATTTGACTAACGAAGATGTTAATTGGTTAGTGCCGCATCAGGCAAACAAACGTATTATAGATGCTACTGCAAGCAGAATGAATCTTGAAGAATCAAAAGTATTAATGAATATCGAAAGATATGGTAATACAACTTCAGCAACGTTGCCGTTGGTATTAAGCGATTTTGAGCACCAGTTCAAAAAAGGAGATAATATTATTTTTGCCGCTTTTGGTGGTGGATTCACTTGGGGATCTATTTACCTAAAATGGGCTTACGATAAGAAATAAATTAAAACTAAAAACAAATCATTATGGATTTAAAAGAAATTCAAAACCTAATCAAATTTGTAGCAAATTCGGGAGTTGCAGAGGTAAAGTTAGAAATGGATGATGTAAAAATCACGATTAGAACAACTTTAGAAGGAAATGTAACTGAAACTACTTATGTACAACAATTGCCTGCTCAGGCTGCCTTGCCACAAGCAGTTGCTCCTCAACAAGCTCCAGCTGTTGTAAACGTAACTAGCGAAGCATCTGTTCCTGCAGAAGATTCTAAATTCATTACTATTAAATCTCCAATTATTGGAACTTTCTATAGAAAACCATCTCCTGACAAACCAGTATTTACTGAAGTTGGAAGTACTATTTCTAAAGGTGATGTCCTTTGTGTAATTGAAGCAATGAAATTATTTAACGAAATCGAATCAGAAGTTTCAGGTAAAATTGTAAAAATTCTTGTTGACGATATGTCTCCTGTAGAATTTGACCAACCTTTGTTCTTAGTTGATCCATCTTAATTTTAGATCGTTAGATTTTTAGATTTTTAGACTTTCTTAAAAGTGCTTAAAATCTAATTATCCAATTATCTAATTATCTAATTATCTAATTTTAAAAAGATGTTTAAAAAAATATTAATTGCGAATAGAGGAGAAATTGCACTTCGTGTAATTCGTACATGTAAGGAAATGGGAATCAAAACTGTAGCAGTTTACTCTACAGCCGATGCAGAAAGTCTACATGTTAAGTTTGCTGACGAAGCGGTTTGTATTGGTCCTCCTCCAAGTAACTTATCGTATTTGAAAATGTCAAATATTATTGCTGCTGCAGAAATTACAAATGCAGACGCAATACATCCAGGTTATGGTTTTCTTTCTGAGAATGCTAAATTCTCTAAAATTTGTCAGGAACACGGAATCAAATTTATTGGTGCCGCTCCTGAAATGATTGACAGAATGGGAGATAAAGCTTCTGCAAAAGCTACAATGAAAGCAGCAGGGGTTCCATGTGTACCAGGTTCTGAAGGATTATTAGAATCTTTCGAACAAACACAAAAATTAGCTAAAGAATTTGGTTACCCTGTAATGCTTAAAGCAACAGCGGGTGGTGGTGGAAAAGGAATGCGTGCGGTTTGGAAAGAAGATGAATTATTGAAAGCTTGGGAAAGTGCACGTCAGGAAGCTGCTGCTGCATTTGGAAATGACGGAATGTACATGGAGAAACTTATCGAAGAGCCACGTCATATCGAAATTCAGGTTGTTGGAGATTCTTACGGAAAAGCATGTCATCTTTCTGAAAGAGATTGTTCTGTACAACGTCGTCACCAAAAATTGACTGAAGAAACGCCTTCACCTTTCATGACTGATGAATTACGTACTGCAATGGGAGAAGCTGCTGTAAAAGCTGCTGAATTTATTAAATATGAAGGAGCTGGTACTGTAGAATTTTTGGTTGACAAACACAGAAATTTCTATTTCATGGAAATGAATACTCGTATTCAGGTAGAGCACCCAATTACAGAACAAGTAATTGATTACGATTTAATTCGTGAGCAAATTATGGTTGCTGCCGGAATTCCAATTTCAGGTAGAAACTATTTGCCGGAATTACATGCTATCGAATGTCGTATTAATGCTGAAGATCCTTATAATGATTTCCGTCCTTCACCAGGAAAAATCACTACACTTCATATGCCGGGAGGTCACGGAGTCCGTTTAGATACTCACGTTTACTCTGGTTATACAATTCCGCCAAATTACGATTCGATGATTGCTAAGTTAATTACAACGGCACAATCTCGTGAAGAAGCAATTAGCAAAATGCGAAGAGCTTTGGATGAATTCGTTATCGAAGGAGTTAAAACTACAATACCTTTCCATAGACAATTAATGGATGATCCTAGATATATTGCAGGAGATTATACAACTGCATTTATGGATACATTTAAAATGAAACCTATAGAAGAATAATATAAAGGCTGTCAATTTTTGGCAGCCTTTTTTGTTTTATAATAGTGCTAAACCCGATAGATTTCATGCTATCGGGTTTTGTCGTTTAATTGGCCTGCATTAAACAGTATGTTGTGTTTGTTATTCCGTTAGGTTTATTTCGTTGGTAGAAAATAATTACAAAGGAATCATGATCCAGATGTTTTTTGGTTTTGCAAGATCTAAGTTTAGCAGTTTCCTCATTGAAATTCTCTAAGTAAACACTATTTGTGTATACTTTTTACACAATATTTAAGAGAATTACACACTTATTCACAATTCATAATTTTGGCACATGTGGCTTAAACCCTTTAAAAATAGGAGATTAAGCATTTATGGAGGTAACGTTTGCGTTGCGGCACAATTTTTTCATTATCTAAAGCGTAAACAACTATTAAATAATTAAAATATATACATTATGAAAAATCTATTTTTATCAGCCGCAATTGTTTTAGGAAGTTTAACTTCATTCGCTTCAACTTCTCCTATTACAAATACTATCGTAAAAACGATTTCTATTGAAGACGAATATACAGAAATCAAATTAGAAGAATTGCCAGCTCCAATTGCTGAGTCTTTGAAAAAAGCTTATCCGGATGCTGTAATTACTAAAGCATATAAAAACGAAAAATCAGAATATAAATTAGACGTTACCGTTGGTGACAAAGTAGGGAATCTTTTTGCTAATGCAGACGGAACCTGGATTAAAAAATAATCGCTAAACTAGATTCTCATGCAGATTCGAATTAGCAATACTAAAATAAAATTAACAATATTAAAATATAACTATTATGAAAAATCTATTTTTATCAGCCGCAATCGTTTTGGGAGGTTTAACATCATTTGCTTCAACTTCGCCAATAACAAATACAATCGTAAAAACAATTTCAATTCAGGACGAATACACTGAAATTAAATTAGAAGAAGTACCAGTTGCAATTACAGATGCTCTTAAAAAAGCGTATCCGGATGCAGTACTTTCTAAAGCATACAAAAATGCTAAATCAGAGTATAAACTAGACGTTACAGTAGGTGACAAAGTAGGTTCACTTTTTGCTAACGCAGATGGATCTTGGATTAAAAAATAATTAAAAAGTAACCGTAAAAAACTATCACTATGAAAAAGTTAATCTTATCGGCAGCTATCCTGTTAGGAGGGTTGTCAATGCAAGCAGGGAATGTAGCCGTGACAAGTTCAATGGTTCAATCAGTAAACATTCAGGACGAATATAAAGAAGTTGATGCCGTACCGGCAGCTATTAAAACAGCGTTAGACGAGGCTTATCCAGGTGTAAAATTGGACAAAGCTTATGTAAACGAGAAAAAAGAGTATAAAATAGAAATCACTGTAAGAGGTGAAAAGTCTACTGTTTATACAGATGCTAGTGGTAAAATTATTAAAAAATAATTAAGTAACCCATAAAAACTATTATTATGAAAAAGTTAATCTTATCAGCAGCAATCATTTTAGGAAGTTTGTCAATTCAGGCAGCTAATCCTGTAACAACTTCAATGACTCAGTCAGTGACAGTTCAGGATGAATTTACTGAAATTGGTACAGATGCTGTTCCGGCAGCTGTAAAATCAACTGTAGAAAAATCTTTTCCGAATACAAAACTTGAAAAAGCATATAAAAACGAAAAGAATGAGTACAAGTTGGAAATTTCAAGTGGTGACAAAAAGTATACTGTATTTACAGATGCTTCAGGAAACATCATTAAAAAATAATTAAGAAGAGAGCAACATGAAAAAGTTAATCTTATCAGCAGTAATAGTTTTAGGCAGTTTATCTCTTTACGCAAGTAATCAGGTAACGCCGGAACAAACTAAGACGGTTGTTACTGCTCAGGCAGAATATACAGAAGTGAGTACAGATGCTGTACCTCCTGCTATAAAAACCGCACTGCAAACTGCTTATCCGGGAGCAAAACTGGACAAAGCATTTGTAAATGAAAAAAAAGAGTATAAACTCGAAATATCGGTTGGTGACCAAAAGGCTACTGTTTTTTCAGATGTCAATGGCAACTGGTTGAAGATATAAATTAGGTGAATTTAGATTTATGTTTTTGGTGAAAAAGAGATTGCAGTATGCAATCTCTTTTTTTTTGCATAATTTTGTGAAAAGACAATTTTAATAGTCTTATTTTAGCAAAAAAGTCCCTAAAAACAAATGTCAAAGATATTACTCATAGAAGATGATATTTCGTTTTGCAAATTATTAGAAAAATTTCTGGTAAAAAAAGCATACGAAGTAACCATTGCCTTCTCTGCTGCAGAAGCAAGATTAGCCATCAAAAAAGAATCATTCGATTTAATTTTGACAGATCTTCGCTTGCCTGACTCTGATGGTATTGGGTTAATGTCTGAGTTTAAAACATCGTATCCTGAAATACCTGTAATTCTTATGACAGGATATTCAGATGTAAATACTGCAGTAAAAGCTATTAAAAACGGCGCAGCTGATTATATTTCGAAACCTTTCAATCCCGATGAGGTCTTACTGGTTATTACCAATGCTTTAAAAACTTCAGAAACAGAAGAAGAGATTCCTGTAAAGGAAAAAAAATCTGTAAAAAAGCAAACCAATAACAATGAAAATGAGTTTGTTAAAGGAATTTCTGTTGCATCCAAAAAATTATTAGATCATATTCATTTGGTAAGTCCAACTGATATGTCGGTTTTGATTATTGGAGAAAGCGGAACCGGAAAAGAAATCATCGCCAAAAGTATTCACCAGCAAAGTTTAAGAAAGAATAATAATTTCATTGCAGTCGATTGCGGAGCTATTCCGAAAGAATTGGCGGCAAGTGAATTCTTCGGACATTTAAAAGGATCTTTTACTGGAGCCATCAGCGATAAAATGGGTTATTTTGAAGCGGCTAATGGAGGAACTCTTTTTTTAGATGAAATAGGGAACCTTTCTTACGAAAATCAAATACAGCTTTTAAGAGCGCTTCAAGAGCGTAAAATCAAACCTGTTGGTAGTAATAAAGAAATTAATGTTGATATTAGAATCATTACGGCTACGAATGAAGATTTGCGCGAAGCAGTAAAAAATGGCGATTTTAGAGAAGATTTGTACCATAGAATCAACGAATTCTCTATTCAGTCTCCATCATTAAAAGACAGAGACGAAGATTTAATGGTTTTTGCTGATTATTTCCTGGAAAAAGCCAATCAGCAATTGAATAAAGATATCATCGGATTTTCACCAGAAGTAGTTACTATTTTTCAAAACTACAACTGGCCTGGAAATTTGCGTGAACTTCAAAACTGTGTCAAACGTGCTACGCTTTTAACTCAGGGCGATTTTATACAAAGTGATGTGTTGCCGGTTGAGTTTTTTCAGATCCAAAAACAGCAAACTAATAATAGTGATTTCTCTTTGTCAGAAAACGAAAAAGAAGCAATTATCTATGCTTTATCAAAAGCACAGAATAATAAATCCGAGGCCGCAAAATTGCTTAAGATTACCAGAAAAACACTTTATAATAAATTAAAGCATTACAATATAGATTAAGTTATTTCTGTATGTAATGCTTTAAAAAGCACATCTGTTTTTGCTTTCAAAACTTTAAAAATATCGGGTAAATCAGAAGTTTCAAGATCCTTATTTTCTAAAACTTTTAAAATTTCACCAATTTCACGCGCCTGAATTTGCTTGAACATTGGCGCAATTCGGTGTGCAACTGAATTAATTTCAGTTGTGTTTTTATCAATCATCGCATTCTCTAATAAATTTAAGTTTTCAGAACTGCTTTCGATAAATGATTTTAAAACTTCTTTTAATGCCGTAGTATCATTACCTAAAAATTCTTTTAGTGTATCCAACGAATACAATTGAGAACTGGTTTTTTCCTCTTGTTTATTAATGTCAACATTGGGTAATGTATCATTTTCTAAAATAAGATGTATGGTTTCCAGTAATATTTTAGGCGAATACGGTTTTTGTATTACAGTTGTAAAACCGGCTTCGTTATACACAGCCGCATCAAGATCAGTTCTTCCTGTTAAGGCAATTACAGGCTGGTTTTTATAAGTGGAATATCCAGAATTTTTTAATTTTTTCAAAAAAGCAAAACCGTCCATTTCTGGCATTTGTATATCTGTAATAATAAAATCGAAATTCGTATTCTGGATCGCTTCTAAAGCTTTTATACCACTATTAAAAGACAGTACCTGATGTTGTTCCTGCTTTAAAACGCCGCTTGTCAAATTCAAAAGATTGATGTCATCGTCCAGAACTATAAAAGTTTGTTTTTTAGTATTACGAACTAGAGGTTTTTTGACTTCGGGAACTGAATTCGGACTATTATCAAACTGTAACGGAAGTTGTACTTCAAAAGTACTTCCTTTACCAAATGTGCTTTCCAGCTTTAAGTCGCCGCCCAAAATTGAAATTATTTTTTGGCAAATAGACAATCCCAAGCCAGTTCCTCCATATTCTTTTTCAATATTTTCATTGGCCTGTGCAAATTCTTCAAAAACCAATTTCTGATTTCCTTTTTCGATTCCAATTCCTGTATCTTCAATTCTAATGGTATAAAATTGATCATTTTCAGCTATGTATCCGCTTATTTTGATGAAACCTTCTTCGGTAAATTTATATGCGTTTCCTATAATATTACTTAAAATTTGTTTCAGTCTAAAAGGATCTCCAACAATTTTCGAATTCAGTTTCTCATCGACATTAATAATAAGATCAATGTTTTTGTGTTTGTATACGGTCTGAATACTTTTGGCAACTTCATCAATAATGTCAGGTAATAAAAACGGAACTTTTTCGATCGTGATTTTTCCGGCTTCAATCTTAGAGAAATCCAGTAAATCCTGAACCAATTGCGTAATATATTCTGATGAGTTTTTGATGTTTTTAATGAAATACGATTGCTTTGTAGTAACATCAGAATTCCCCAAAAGTTCAGAATAACCCACAATGGTACTCAGCGGCGTTTTTAAATCGTGACTTACCGTTGAAATTAATTGTTCGCGGCTTTTAAGTAAGTTCTTAGTTTTGAAATTCGCAATTTCGAGTTGTTTCTTATACACCTGCGATTTTGAGTAATCGCTCACAATTAAAATCGAGAAAAACAATGTTAAGACCAAACCAACAATAGCTGAAACGGTTACAATTTCATTGACTTTTTTAAGGGATTTTTCTTTTAGCGAATTGTTTTTTATAGAGTTAATGATAATTTCTCTTTCGATAATTCGAAGTACTTTACGAAGTTGGTCCGAAATGGCAATTTCATTTTTCAATAATTTGTTCTCTTCAAAATTCAACGATTCCTTTTTCTTTTCGGCCTTGATTTTTACATTGCTTAACAATTTTTTAGAATTGGCCAAAATAGAATCCGATGCTTGTTTGCTCAATGTATTCGTGCTGTCATCCGGAATATTCTGATTGAGATAATCAACATATTTTTGCAGTACATTGCGCTGATAACTGCCTAACTGATTCGGGTTTTTGTTGAAATCCTGAAGTTCTAATTTTCGAAGTTTAAACTCCATTTTGGTAATTTCATCAATCGCAGTATTAACAGAAACTTCGTCTTCGGCCTTATTTTTTATAGTTTTTAATTGCCGAATGTTTTTCGTTTTTTCAGACAATAAATACGTAACGCTATCCAATAACGTTTTTTGATATTGAGTGGTAACAATTTGTTTTAAAGTATCGATTCTTGATTTTAAAGAATCAGTTTCGATAATATAACTTCTAAAATCTTGTTCAGAATTAGTCTGAATCGTTTTCCTTGCTAAACTTTCTGTTTTATACACATTCGAAAACAATTTACTTACCCTGAGGATCTTGGTTTTTTCAAAAGCGATTTTATCTTCTAATTTTTTATAAACTACATTTTCAGAATATAAAAACCATCCTACAGTAACTACCAATCCCAAAAGAGCAATGTAACTAAAAAGGACTTTGAGTGCTGTATAACTTTTTTTACTCTCCATAGATTGCTATTGTGGGGATTGAGAAGATTTTGTGATGTGAAATCGCTGCAATTTATTCAAAATTTCTGTTTTAGAAATACAAATTAATGCTAATATTTTACATAATTAAAAGATGTGAAAAACAAAATAGCCGCAGATTATATAAATCTACGGCTATTTTTATCGTTTAATTATGGGATTAAAGTGTCTCGTCTAACCATTTAAAAAATTCACCTTGCCAAACCTGAGCATTTTGCGGATGTAAAACCCAATGATTTTCATCCGGGAAATATACAAATCTTGATTTGATGCCTCTTAATTGCGCAGCCTGAAAAGCTTCTTGTCCTTGCCCAATTGGTACACGGTAATCTTTTCCACCCTGAAAAATTAAAATAGGTTTGTTCCAGTTTTGTACCAAAGTTGCAGGGTTAAAAGTAGTGTATGCTTTTTGCGCTACAGCATTGTCTTTTTCCCAGTAAGCACCGCCAAAATCCCAGTTGTTAAAGAAAACCTCTTCTGTAGTTCCTAACATACTTACCGTATTGAAAACGCCATCATGAGCGATAAAAGTTTTGAAACGGTTTTTATGAATTCCGGCTAAATAAAATACTGAATATCCACCGTAACTTGCACCAACGCAACCTAAACGTGATTTGTCTACGTAACTTTCTTTAGCTACATCATCAATTGCTGATAGGTAATCGTCCATAACCTGTCCGCCCCAATCTTTACTAATTTGCTCATTCCATTCTACACCATGTCCTGGCATTCCACGACGGTTTGGTGCTACCACCACATAACCTTTAGCAGCCATTAATTGAAAATTCCAACGGAAAGAATACGATTGTGTCAACGGAGATTGTGGTCCTCCCTGACAAAACAATAAAGTTGGATATTTTTTAGAAGCATCAAAATTTGGAGGCAAAATTACCCAAACCAACATTTTTTTACCGTCTGTAGTCGTAACATAACGTTTTTCTGTTTTGCTTAACGCTAATGTCTTGTACGTTTCGGTATTTACGTTTGTTAATTGTTTCCAGCTGTTTTTCTTTAAATTAAAAGCATAAATTTCGGGAGCGTGATTCATATCATTTCTGGTAACAATAATGTCATCACCAGCCAAACCTACTAAATCATTTACGTCAAAATCTCCTTTAGTCAATTGGCGAACATTGATTGCAATTTTGGTTAATCCAGGAAAGTTTACCGTAAACAATTGTTTTGTACCATCAACAGCAGCTACAAAAAATACGTTTTTGCCGTCTTTACTCCAAATAAAATTATCTACAGTTCCGTCCCAATTTGCCGTTAAGTTGGTTTTGATTCCTTTAAATTCAACAATAATATCGTTTTTATCAGCTTCATAACCATCACGTTTCATTTGCAGCCAGGTTAAGTTTCCTGTTGGAGAAAATTGTGGAGCCGTATCGTAACCTAAGTTTTCTTCGGTTCTGTTTGTCGTTTTTTGAGTTTCTAAGTTGTACTCATAAATATCTGTATTGGTAGAAATGGCATATTGTGTTCCAGCTTTTTTCTTGCACACATATAAAATACTTTTTCCGTCAGGAGACCAGATATAATCTTCGTCGCCACCAAAAGGTTTTTGCGGAGAATCAAAATTTTCACCTTTCAAAATGTCAATTCCTTTTGCGCCGTCTTTGTTTTCTTTATAAAAAACGTGGTTAAATTTACCTTCATTCCAGGTATCCCAATGGCGATAATCTAAACCATCGTAGATTTGAGCATCAGATTTGTCCAGTTTTGGATAAAAATCTTTACCTAAAACCTTGTCAATTTTTACTTCTTCATTGTACACTAAAAATTTTCCGTCTGGCGAAACATTTTTGTCGGCCAAAACATCTTTTGTGTCTTTAATTTCAGTTGCATTTCCGCCATTTACAGGGATAATGTAAAATTTAGAAGACGATTTGTTTTCCTCGATCGAAGGCGTCGAAACCTTAAAAACAACATTCTTCGCATCTTTCGAAAGTCCAAGAGCACTTACTCTTCCTAATTTCCATAACAATTCCGGAGACATTACATTCTGTCCGATAGCGTTTAAACTCATCATTATTAAGGTTGTAAATAATACTTTTTTCATAATAAAATTCTAATATTCGTGGGGCTAAAAATACAACTTTTAAACTCCAAATAGTTAAATTCCAAATCCCAAAAATGTTAAAAATCCCAAAAGTTTATGCTAAAGTTTTTCTGGCACGAATTCACGAATTTTTTTTGATAATTTTTTAAAATGAAAATTCATGAATTCGTGGCGATTGAAAATAAAGTTTTAAATTTATTTCCTAAATTGGAATTTGGAATTCAAAAGATTGGAATTTATTTTAAGATAAAAAATGGAATTAAGTTATTGGGAACTTAAAAATTGGTTCACAAATGTTGATTATACTATCGTGGGCAGCGGTATTGTAGGATTGAATGCTGCATTACGCTTACGCGAAAGATTTCCTGCTGCAAAAATTCTGGTGCTAGAAAAAGGAATGCTGCCACAAGGTGCAAGTACAAAAAATGCCGGTTTTGCCTGTTTTGGAAGTCTCTCTGAAATTTTGGAAGATCTCAAAACACATTCAGAAGAAGAGGTAATAATTCTCATCGAGAAACGTTGGAAAGGTTTGCAATTGCTCCGAAAAAGATTGGGAGATGCTGCAATTGATTTTAAGCCTCACGGCGGATATGAATTATTCCTAAAAGAAGATGAAAGCGGATTTAGCGAATGTATTTCGAGATTGCCTTTTGTAAATGAAATTTTAAAACCACTTTTTAAAGCCGATGTTTTTTCTAAAGAAGTGGACCGATTTGGGTTTGATAAGGTGAATGAATATTTAATTTTTAATCCTTTTGAAGCTCAGGTCGATACCGGAAATATGATGCAGGAATTGCTAAGACAGGCTGTTTCTTCAAATATTTTAATTCTGAACCAGCAAACCGTGACTTCATATGCCGATTTAGGAAATCAGGTCGAAATTGTACTAGATGATTTTAGTTTTAAATCAAATAAACTACTTTTTGCCACAAATGGTTTTGCAAATACCATTACAAAAGGTGCTGTACAACCTGCAAGAGCGCAGGTTTTAATTACAGAACCTATAGCGAATTTAGATATAAAAGGCACTTTTCATCTGGATCGAGGTTATTATTATTTCAGAAATATAGACAATAGAATTTTGCTTGGCGGAGGCAGAAATCTTGATTTTGAGGCAGAAACAACAACACAATTTGGGCAGACGAAAATTGTGCAAAATAAATTGGAGGATTTACTTAAAAATGTAATTTTACCAAATCAGGATTTCCAGATCGCACATCGTTGGAGTGGGATCATGGGAATTGGAAATAGTAAAAATCCTGTTGTTACTCAACTGTCTGAAAACGTGTTTTGTGGAGTGCGTTTAGGCGGAATGGGAGTAGCAATTGGGAGTTTAATAGGAACAGAATTAGCAGATTTAATATAATGGGAGTAACCAAAAGACCGATACCAAAAACAACAACCGCAAACAAACCGAAACCAAAACCTAAAGCAGCACCAAAAAAAGGCAATCGCTCTTTTGGCGAAAAAGTAAAATGGTTTTTTATAAAATTATGTTTATGGTTTTTCGGAATCTCAATCGCGTCTGTGGTGTTTTTTAAATATATTCCAGTACCGTTTACCCCTTTGATGCTGATTAGGGCGATCGAAAATAAACTCGATGGTAAAGAAGTTTTCTTTGATCACGATTGGGAACCTATTGAGAAAATTTCGATGAATTTGCAAAAAGCCGTAATCGCCAGTGAAGACGGAACTTTTTTAAAGCATAATGGTTTCGATTTTAAAGCGCTTCAAAAAGCATATAAAAGCAACGAACGCGGACGCCGAATTCGTGGCGGAAGTACGATCTCGCAGCAAACCGCCAAAAATGTCTTTTTATGGCAGGGAAAAAGTTATTTCCGTAAAGGTCTCGAAGCTTATTTTACAGTTTTAATCGAAGTAATTTGGGGCAAAGAACGTATTATGGAAGTCTATCTGAATAGTATCGAAATGGGCGACGGAGTTTACGGAGCTTATGCAGCAACAGAACATTGGTACCGCCGTGATGCATCTAGTTTAACACCAATGCAGGCAGCCGGAATTGCGGCAATATTACCAAACCCAAGAAAATTTAAAGCAACAGGATCTTCAAGTTATATAAACAGAAGAAAAGAGAGAATTGTACGTGAAATGCGCGCCGTTGGGAAAATAAATTATCATGCGAAATAAAAAATCTTTTATTGCGCTCCTCGTATTGACAACGGCTTTGGCTTTTGGTCAGGCAAAAACAACAGAAATTGGTTTTATTACCGACAACGATTTGTACACATCATCTAAAAATGATATGTATTATACCAATGGTTTAGAACTTTTTTATCGGTTTTTATCGAAAAATGATAATCCTAAAATCAACAAAAAAATCACTGAATTCCGTATTGGTCAGTACATTTATAATCCCAGGTTTATTAATGCAGAAGCTGTAACGATAAATGATCGCCCTTTTACCGGATATCTTTTTGCAGAAGCGGGAAGAAGCTTTTTTTATCAAAGCGAATCAGTTTTAAAGACTGATTTTCAGGTAGGTTTTATGGGACCAAATGCTTTGGGAAAAGAAACTCAGGAAAGTTTTCATCATATTATTGGATATAAAGAAGTATTTGGCTGGGAAAATCAATTGCATAATGCTTTTGCTGTTCAGGCACATGTGATGTATTCGAAGAAAATGTTTCCGGCAAAACACAACGATTTCATAGACCTTCATTTTCAGTCAGAAGCGAACGTGGGAACTATCTTTGATGGCGTTTCTACGGGATTATTAACCCGAATTGGTTTTAAAAAATTACTGCCAATTTATGATTCGAATTTGCATGATGCCTCGTTAAGTTCTGTACCGCAATACAATATCAGAGAGTTTTATTTTTATGCGATGCCAAGCGTTAATTACCAATTTTATGACGCTACGATTCAGGGAAGTATGTTTAGTAATACAAGTCCGCTAACTTTTGAGCTGGAACCGCTTCGTTTTAATGCCGAATTTGGATTAAAATACAGACATAACAACTTCAATATGTCGTATTCTTTTATTTATAGAGGCAGAGAATTAAGAGATCCGGAAACGAATACCAATTCAGGTTATTTTTATGGATCGATTCGATTTGGGTATTTGTTGAAATAATACGTTTTGCTGCGAAGACGCTAAGAGAAAAAGTTTTTTTGATTTGCCATTTTTTCGAATGGGATAGAATTTGGTGTCAATAAGTTAATTTCTCTTTAAAATTGCAAAACAGCAAGGTTTTTGCATTTGAACTTTGCGTCTTAGCGCCTTCGCCGAGATTATTTATACTCTTTAAAAAGCTTAGCTTAATGACATTGGGATAGAAGTTAGTGAGAGTTAATCAATAATGCTAAAGATGATAAAAAATTTAAATAGATTAGCACATCCTGTTTTTGTTATTTCGTTAATGATGCTGTTTTTAAATGATCTCATATTTAAAACTGTTTTTCATAATTATCTCACCGGAAAATTATCTGATTTTGCGGGACTTCTTGCTTTTCCGTTTTTTTGGAGTGTGCTTTTTCCAAAAAGAATCAAAGAAATTCATATTGCTGTAGCTTTATTTTTTGTTT
>Ga0247813_10000881_pt1 | contig 24371 bp, 25 predicted proteins | sample UWRJL169409C1_FD_180719 | JGI IMG/M metagenome (GOLD analysis project Ga0247813, IMG submission 180719) | Plant litter microbial communities from Arlington Agricultural Research Station in Wisconsin, United States - UWRJ-L169-409C-1 | ecosystem: Environmental > Terrestrial > Plant litter >...
CGGTTTAAGAGAATTTCTAATCTTGCCGACAACATCAAAGCTGGTCCACTTATAGGGTTTATTTATTAAAAGCATTTCGCCTTGCGCAAAATCAAATTCTGGGAAGGTGCGTTGCGTAAGTGTCGTTTCCTCTGTCATTATCCTACAGTTAGTGGAACATTAGCAAAGTAAAGCGCCAAAATCACAATTCCCACAACAATTCTATACCAACCAAATACCCGAAAACCATGTTTAGACAGGAATCCAATGAAGGATTTTATCGCTATAATGGCGATTATAAAGGCAACTACATTTCCAAATAGTAACAATTTAACATTGTCTCCATTCAGTAAATGATACCCTTTCAATAATTTGTAACCTGTTGCGGCAAACATAGTTGGAACCGCTAAGAAGAAAGAAAATTCGGCTGCTGCATGTCTTGTAAGTTTCTGTTGCATACCACCGATTATGGTAGCTGCACTTCTGCTTAAACCTGGAAACGTAACTGCCAATACCTGAAAACATCCAATGATCAAAGCATTTTTATTGCTCATCTTCTGCTCACTATCGATCACTGGATTTTTGAAAAATTTGTCAATAAACAACAATACGATTCCACCCAACAACAATACAACGGCTATAAAAATTGGATTTCCTAAGGTATCATCAATAAAGTCATTCAATATAAACCCGATAAACAGGGCAGGAATAACAGCGATTATAAGTTTTAGATAAAATTGCCATTTTGAAAAATCAAAGAATTTTTTCCAGTAAAGTGCTACAACCGCTAAAATTGCTCCTAATTGGATCACAACTTCAAATAGCTTTACAAATTCATCGGTTCCAATTCCCATTAATGAACTTGCAATTACCATATGTCCAGTGGAAGAAACAGGCAAAAACTCCGTTAATCCTTCTATAACAGAAAGAATAAATGCTTGTAAATAATCCATTACTTACTTCTTTAAGATTGCATAAACTCCGAATCCGAAGCCAAACAAAACCACTAAAGGGGCAAGGGTGGTTTTACGAAAATCATAGATATCAGTTGTACCAAACATCAATACAAACCCAACAACCACTATCGCGATGCTGATAAGTAGTAATTGATAATTTTTTTTAGTGAACACCAATTCACTTTTGTTGTCCTGCTGTGTAGGCGTTGATTTTTTTTCTATCATTATCTGTAAAGATCGTATGTTTTTAAACGTAAATATTTGCTGACTGCTAAGGTGGTACTGATTGCCGTTATAAAGATACCGACTCCTACTAAAAAGAGCAAAACAATCCCGAACTCAAGTGGATTTCTCAAAATTATGATTTCTGGAATCTCCCTTTGGGCATAAAATAGAATTGCTAAAAGTATGATCACTGCTATGAACGAAGCAATTAAGCCATGTAATGCCGCTAAAAGAATAAAAGGGCGACGAATAAAATTACGGGTTGCTCCAACCAGCTGCATACTTTTAATTAAAAAGCGCTGAGAAAATATGGCGAGTCTGATTGTATTGTTAATTAATGCTATAGATATAACCAATAATATGGCAGCGAATGCTAATATTACGATGCTAATCGCGTTAATGTTGTGATTAACCATATCTATTAAAGAGCTTTGATAGATCACCTCTTTAACAACCGGATTTTTTCCAATCGCTACTTTTAACTCATCTATGCTTTTATTATTCGCATAATCGGCTTTTAAGTAGACATCAATTGTAGAAAGAAGCGGGTTATAGCCCAGGAAGTTAACAAAGTCTTCTCCAAGATCCTGTGTTAAATTTCTTGCAGCCAGTTCTTTATTAACATACTGAGTTTGTTTAATAGCAGCATTTGAATTTAGCTCTTTTTGAAATTGAAGAACTTCTGCTTCCTTAGCGCCCTCATCTACAATGATGTTTAAGACGATGTTTTCTTTAACATAATTTGAAAGGTTTTTAGCGTGTACTAATATAAGCCCCAACATCCCAAGCATTAGTAGTACAAGTGTAATGCTAAAGATTGTAGAAATATAAATTGTTTTCGTCTTCTTAGAAGCATCACTTACTTCAAATTCTTCCATATTCTTCATTTATAATTTGCGAAAATAAATAATAATAGCCACTAAATTAAATTATATGGCTTTTATCAACTCATTCATTTGTTTTAAAACGCTGTTATTCTTAATTATATTCTAGTTGAAGTCTAAATATACTTTTAACTAATCTTAAACTCCGTTTGAAAATGACAGGTAACAGGGTCTTTTGCTACTCCATCAACTCAAAAATCTTCAGCTGCTTTGTAACATTTTTGTACTAAATGAATATATTTGTCGTTTTAAACTACCAAACGATCCAAAGGGATGGATCAAACATTCAAATATTAACGTGCATGAAAAGAAAACTTATACTAGGAACATTATTGTTATTAATTACCGTAGGATTTAGCGCCTGTGAAAAAGATAGTACAGAAGCAAATTCTGAAAGAAAGTATATTCTAGGCCGGTGGACGGTAAATAAAGTAGATGTTACCACCAGTGGAGTTACAACGTCCACTAATTACACCAGTTCTGATTTTATTGAATTTAAAGACAATGATGCAGATGAGTTGGTTGTTAAGTTAGGTGCAGATCAGACTTCAGGCACCTACATCATTTTAGATAATGATAAGTTCAATGTTACAATGGGTTCCAAGCTGCTTTATTGTGTGACGGACAACATCACAGAAACAAGTTTCCAGTTTACAGGAACGACCACTCAATCCGGTACAGAGGTCAAAGAAACCTATTACTTAACAAGGTAATTCGGAATAGCTTTTAAAACATCCATTATTTCTTTATTTTCGCCCCCTAATAAAGGAAATAGAAGTAATGGATTACCAATTTAAAGAAATAGAAAAAAAATGGCAGAAACACTGGGCAGATCATCAGTCCTTTAAAGCTGACAAAGATACAGTTAAGCCTAAATTTTATATTCTGGACATGTTCCCTTATCCATCTGGTGCAGGGTTACATGTTGGTCATCCCTTAGGTTACATCGCTTCAGATATCTTTTCAAGATATAAAAGACTCAAAGGTTTTAATGTGCTTCACCCAATGGGGTACGACTCTTTCGGTTTGCCGGCAGAACAATATGCCATTCAAACTGGTCAGCATCCATCGGTCACAACAGAAGACAATATCAATACGTATCGCAGACAACTGGACCAGATCGGTTTTTCTTTTGATTGGAGCAGGGAATTGCGTACAAGTGATGCTGGTTACTACAAATGGACACAATGGATCTTTATGAATTTGTTTAATTCCTGGTATAACCTGGAGACCGACAAAGCAGAAGACATCAATACCTTGATAGAAAAATTTAATGCGGCCGGCAGCGCAGAGGTGAAAGCAGTTTGTGATGAGGAAGTAAAAACATTTCTTCCAAGCGATTGGGCAAACTTCACAGACGAAGAAAAGCAACAAGAACTTTTAAAATACCGACTAACCTATTTAAGGGAGAGTACGGTTAACTGGTGTGCGGCTTTAGGAACTGTACTTGCGAACGATGAAGTTAAAGACGGTTATTCTGAGCGTGGAAACCATCCGGTTGAGCAAAAGAAAATGATGCAATGGAGTATGCGGATTACGGCCTATGCGGAACGTTTGTTGCAAGGGCTTAACACGATCGACTGGCCAGAACCGGTTAAAGAAATGCAGCGCAACTGGATCGGTAAAAGCGTTGGTGCAAGTGTGCGGTTTAAAATCGATAAAACGGAAGTAGCAAATGCTGTTCCTGCCGATTATATAGAAGTATTTACAACCAGGGTAGACACCATTTTTGGGGTTTCTTATCTGGTGTTGGCTCCGGAGCATGAGTTGGTTCAAAAATTAACAACTGCCGCACAACAAGCAAGCGTTAAGGAGTACATCATTCAAACAAAGAAGAAATCTGAATTAGACCGCATGGCGGATACTAAAACGGTATCTGGTGTTTTTACGGGTAGTTACGTAATCAATCCTGTAAATGGAGAACGTGTTCCGTTGTGGATTGCAGATTACGTTTTAGCTGGTTACGGAACGGGTGCGGTTATGGGTGTTCCAAGTGGAGACCAGCGCGACTGGCTCTTTGCCAAGAACTTTGACCTTCCAATTCCGCAAATACTTGACGGACAACAAAACTTAGATCAGGAAGCTGATCCAACAAAATCAGGCTTATATGTTAATTCAGGTTTTATCAACGGATTAGATTATAAAGCTGCCACCGAGGTTTTAAACCTTTGGCTGGAAGAAAATCAAGTTGGAAAAGCGAAAGTGAATTTTAGAATGCGTGACGCTATTTTCGGTCGCCAGCGGTATTGGGGTGAGCCGATCCCGGTTTACTTTAAGGATGGATTACCATACTTGATAAAAGAAGAAGAACTTCCATTATTACTACCAGAAATAGACAAGTACTTACCTACGGAAAGCGGCGAGCCACCTTTAGGAAGGGCAGAAGCCTGGAGTTACGAAGATCATTATGAGTATGAGTTAAGCACCATGCCAGGTTGGGCTGGTTCCAGCTGGTACTGGTATCGGTACATGGATGCCACTAACGATACGGATTTTGCTTCTAAAGATGCAATTGAATACTGGAAGGACGTTGATCTGTACATTGGCGGTGCAGAACATGCGACCGGTCACTTATTATACAGTCGTTTTTGGAACAAGTTTCTTAAAGATCTTGGTTACGTAAACGCGGAAGAGCCTTTTAAAAAGTTGATCAATCAGGGAATGATCCAGGGTCGAAGTAATTTTGTTTATAGAATTGTTGATCAGGATGGAAGAGGTACGAACGTACTGGTTTCTCATGGCTTGAAAGATCAATATAAAACTACTGCTCTTCATGTTGATGTAAATATTGTTGAGAACGAAATCTTAAATATTGAAAAGTTTAAACTTTTCCGTCCAGAGTTTATTGATGCCGAATTTATCCTTGAGAATGGAAAGTACATCTGCGGAGTAGAGGTCGAAAAGATGTCGAAATCTAAGTATAATGTTGTAAATCCAGACGTTCTGATCCAAAATTACGGTGCAGATACTTTACGGATGTATGAAATGTTTTTAGGGCCTCTTGAGCAAAGCAAACCATGGAATACAAATGGGATTGAAGGTGTATTTAAGTTCTTAAGGAAATTCTGGAGGTTGTTTCATAATGAAGCCTGGGAATTTGTTGTTACCAACGAAGAGCCTGTTAAAGCAGAATGGAAGGCGTTACATAAGATCATTAAAAAGGTACAGGAGGATATAGAAAGGTTTTCATTTAATACTTCTGTTTCCAGCTTTATGATCGCTGTTAACGAATTGACCGACTTAAAATGTAATAAGAAGAAGATTCTTCAGGATCTTGTTGTCGTGTTGTCTCCTTATGCACCTCATATTTGCGAAGAATTGTGGACGTTATTAGGCAACGAAGAAGGCAGCTTGTCCTATGTTTCTTTTCCAGAGTTCAACCCAGCCTACATGCAGGAGGATGAATTTAGTTATCCAATTTCTGTAAATGGAAAAACCAGGCTTAACTTAAGTATGAGCCTAACCTTAGAGGTGGCTGAAATTGAAGCAACCGTTTTGGCGAATGAGCAGGTTTTAAAATACCTGGAAGGAAAAACACCTAAAAAGATAATTGTAGTAAAAGGAAGAATTGTAAACCTTGTGATTTAAAGGCTTTCCTTAATCATATAAAAGGTATAAGGGGCATGTCGGTCGCTATAAAACAGTCCTAAGAATTGTAAGAGAACAAACCGAAAGCAGTTGTTAAGGAACACAAACTTTAACTAATCTGACTAACCTATTTTTTTTATCAGATAATGCTCACTGAAAATAATTTTAGTGAGCATTATCTTTTTTAACCCTTTTAAGCATCATAATATTAAGGGGATTCATCGGATAACCGCTGATGTTGTTTTGCAACAGTACAACTGCCTGGTCGTAATAGATCGGTACCACAGAAGCATGTTCCAGGATCATATTGTCCATTTGGCGGTACAGTTTAAATCGCTTGGCAGAATCACTTTCGTAATAACTCTGTTCAAACAACTTGTCAAAATCATCATTAAAGTATCCTGTGTAATTTGGTCCGAAAGGAACCTTGTTTTTTGAATAGAAAACCGCCAGGTAATTTTCTCCATCAGGATAATCGGCGATCCATGAGCCTCTAAAGAAATTCACCTCATTTTTAGACATCATATCTCTTAAACTGGCACTCGGACTAACATCAACCTTTACCCTGATTCCTATATTACCAAGCTCGCCCTGTATAAATTCAATTAGATCTTTATAGGTAGTGGAGGTACTAAGGGTGACTATTGGCATGTCTTTTCCATTTGGAAAACCGGCTTCTTTTAATAACCTGGCAGCTTTAGCAGGATTATAACTATAGCCTTTTACAATTGAACTGTCAAACCCCGGCATTCCCATTGGGATAAATCCGGAGGTGGCAGGAATGCCAATACTATTTCTTAAATATTTGATGAGTTTCTTCTTGTCGATCGCATAATTAACAGCTTGCCGCACTTTCTTATAGCGCAACGGAGATGCCTTAACCAATGCTTTAGAGGTGTCAACTAAGATTCCAACATATTCCGTACTCAAAAAGGGACCTCGTTTCATCTGAAACTTCCCAAGGTATTTTTTAGTCATCTTTCCGCTTTTCGTCAAAATGTCATCCCGGTACGTACCATCGACCTTGTCAAAGAAGTCAAGTTCTTTTTTTATAAAATTCATGAAAGCGCTTTGTTTATCACTTATGAATGTGAAACGAACGGCATCAAGGTAGGGTAGCTGAACGTTCCCGTCTTTTTCCCAATAATGTTCATTTTTAAGCAATACAAGAACTTCGCTTTCTTTCCAGTATTTAAATTTGAAAGGCCCGGTTCCAATCGGGTGACTTCTGAAATCATTTCCGTAATGATCGACTACCTCTTTGGGCACCACAGAACAGTAAGGTGCCGTTAATAAATTCATAAATGGTGGAAAGGGTTTCACTAGATGAATTTGAAAAGTGCTGTCGTTTACAGCCACAAAACTATGAATGTCTTTGACCTTATCACTAAAAATCCAACCTCCGGAAGAGCCGACCTTTGGGTCAATTAAGCGGTAAAAACTGTAGACGAAATCTTCCGCTGCAACCTTTCGTCCTTTACCATTTTTAAACAATGGATCATCATGGAAATAAACATCATTACGTAGATTAAAGGTGTAGACTTTGCCATCCTCAGAGATGTCCCAGGTTTTTGCAATACAGGGAATGGTATTTAAATTGGTGTCAATCTGCACCAATCCATTAAAAACCTGATTTATAACCCAGGTTGCATTTTGATTTCTAGCAAAGGCCGGATCGATGGAGGTTAAATTTTGATCAAGATTTACATTAAAAACCGTTTTAGCTGATTGTGTAGTAGAAAAATTACAGGAAACGATTGATAGTAAACACAACCCCCAAAAAATATGATTAATAATACGATGCATCTGTCTAGGAATACTAATTTTGCACAAAGTAATAAATAATTTGATATGTCTTTTTTAAATACAATTATAAATAGTGTGGGTGATGGGTCGGTTAAAGAGCGGCTGCAGGAAAGGATTGAGCTTGTTGCGCATAAAATTAAATTTATGGACAAAATTCAGGTGGCTTGTTTAGATACGGAGAATTGGCAAAGCAATTCATTGAATGAAATTATTGAAGCAGCTGGTGGAATTATTCAGGAGAATGCAAACCTGGCTCAGGTTGTTATTTACCAGGAAGCCAACGTTGGTATTGTAGAATTAATGGGTTCTGTACCTGCTTTGCTTGATCACAACTGGCCTTCGGTTACTTACAATAGAGTGTATTTAGTAGAGAATGACGACATCGCTTCAGGTGATCCTGCAGCAATGGTGGCCGCGTTGGAAGACGTTGTAGAAATGTTGTATCCAGGTTATTTTGTGTTTGGGAATGAAGGTACAACCTGGACCAGTTTCGGGGTCTGAACTTTAAAATTTGATGAACTTGTCCATTTGCTCGTCCGTAAATTGTAGCGTATCCAGCTGAAATAATTCTTGCGACTCATTGAGTTCTTTTTTAATATTAGGAATGTGAATCCTCAACGGCATTACATGTAAATGTAAGTAACTGCAGATGCCACCAAAATGATCAACACCACGGATGTTTCCATATTTACCGGAAGAAAGGCCAACCAGGCAAGCCTTCTTTTCATAAAAACTTTCCGGAAAGGTACAGGCGTCAATAAATGTTTTTAATACACCAGGAAAGCTTCCGTTATATTCAGGAATAACAAACAGGAACTTACTGGTTTTGGTAACCATTTCCTGGATTGGTTCAAACGCTGCGCTTCTTTTTCCATATAAGTCAGATTTAATGAGGCTATCAGGAAGAGACTCCAGGTTAAATAAATTAACCTCAAGACCTTTTTTTAATATTGATTTCTGATAATATTTTGCGATTTTAAGCGTATTGCTATTAGGTCTGTTCGTTCCTGATATGACTGTAACCATGTGTTGTATTGTTGATAAGATGTTTAAAACACTTATTGAGCAGGTGCTAATATTGACATTAAGTTCGTATCTTAGCTAACTGTTAAAAAGCCCCTGAATCGCTACAAAAATAGCTTTTTTAAAATGTAATCGTTCAAGCAATAGCATTAATCAGGTAAAAAATTGATAATTTTAAAAACATAAATGAGTAAAATTATTGCGTTGGCAAATCAGAAAGGTGGGGTAGGTAAAACTACATCATCCATCAATCTCGCCGCAAGTTTAGCCGTATTAGAATATAAAACGTTACTGGTAGATGCAGATCCCCAGGCCAATTCTACTTCTGGAATAGGTTTCGATCCTAGAAGTATTAAAAACAGCATATATGAGTGTATCATAAATGATGTTGAACCTTCAGAAGCCATTCAAAAAACAGAAACTCCCAATCTTGATTTATTACCTGCTCACATCGATCTTGTTGGTGCAGAAATAGAAATGATCAATCTGACGAATCGGGAGTATAAAATGAAAGCCGTTTTAGAGAAGATCAAAGATCAGTATGATTTTATTATAATCGATTGTTCTCCTTCCCTTGGTTTAATTACGATCAATGCCCTGACAGCTGCCGATAGTGTGATCATTCCTGTTCAGTGTGAGTATTTTGCATTAGAAGGTCTTGGTAAGCTTTTAAACACCATAAAAATCGTACAGAACAGATTGAATCCCGAACTGGAAGTTGAAGGAATTCTGTTGACCATGTATGACGTTCGTTTGCGCCTGTCAAATCAAGTGGTAGAAGAAGTAAGAACTCATTTTCAGGATTTGGTATTTGAAACGATCATTCAGAGAAATACCCGCTTAAGTGAAGCGCCTAGTTACGGTGTCTCTGTGATTATGCATGATGCAAATTGTAAGGGAGCCATAAATTATTTGAACCTGGCCAGGGAAATTGTTCGTAAAAACGGATTGGTTAAAGAAGTAGAAGGAACAACAACTGCAACTATATAAATTTATTTTTCATGACATCTTTTCAGCGAAAAACAGGATTAGGTAGGGGATTAAGTGCGCTTTTAGATGACACTGATTCTGTTCACACCTCCAAAAACGAGATTCCAAAGGCAAACGAAACAACTACTTCTTCTGCACAAGGAAACAGTATTGGAGAGATTAATCTGAATGATATTGAAACTAATCCATATCAGCCACGTACAGAATTTGACCAGGTTGCGTTAAGTGAACTTTCTCAATCCATAAAAACACAAGGGCTTATACAGCCAATTACCGTAAGGAAATTATCCAACAATAAATATCAGTTAATTTCTGGTGAGCGTCGTTTACGTGCTTCCAAGTTGGCTGGCTTAACCAAAATTGCCGCTTATGTTCGTCATGCCGATGATCAGCAGATGCTGGAAATGGCACTTATTGAAAATATTCAGCGTGAAAACCTAAATGCAATCGAAGTTGCATTGAGCTTTCAACGGATGCTGGAAGAATGTAACCTGAAACAAGAACAACTTGGTGAGCGGGTTGGTAAAAATCGTTCAACAGTTACAAATTATTTAAGATTGTTAAAACTTCCTCCTGTTATTCAAATCTCTATCAGAGATCAAAAGATAACGATGGGGCATGCACGGGCTTTGGTTAATGTAGAGGAACCGGAGAAACAGCTTTTTATTCATCAGGAGATTATTGATAAAGGATTGTCTGTAAGAAAAGTGGAAGAACTTGTTCGGAGCATCAATAGTTTTCAATACAAGAACAAAGCAGATAAAAAACCAATTTCAGATTCTTTTGAATACAAAAAGCTACAAAACGACCTTGCTTCCAAGTTTGCAACAAAAGTTAAACTTAAAGTAGGGGAGAATGGTAAAGGTGCAATTGAAATTCCTTTTGTCTCTGCAGACGACTTAAGTAGAATCTTAGAATTATTAGATTGGTAATGCACAGAATCCTTCTGATTTTTACTTTTATAATTTTAACCGGCGCTGTTGCTTTTGGTCAGGAACCAATTACTGTTAAAAAAGACAGTTCAGGTAAGGCATCGGCGAAAATCGATACACTGGAAACCAAGTATGTAAACATCGGTAAAATTGAAGCACGCAGATCAATGATCCGGTCTGCAATGATTCCTGGATGGGGACAAATCAGCAATGGAATTACCGTTTACAGAATAGCAAAAGTTGCCGCAATTTATACCGGTGGTACGTTATTAGCCATGTCCTTTATCCAAAATAATAAAGACTACAAGGTTACTTTAAGAGAACTTCAATACAGGCAAGTAAACAATAACGAACCTAATCCCTCTCCAGACAATATTTATTCAGAAGCATCAACCCCTCAATTAACACAAGCTAAAGAAATCTTCAGACGAAATAAAGAAGTTGTGATCTTCTCCTTTATTGCACTTTACGGTGTCAACGTAATTGAAGCTTATATTGATGCACGTTTAAAATATTTTGATATCAACAATGAGTTAACCATGAAGATTTCTCCCAGTGCAATCTCTTCAGGAAGCATGTATGGCTATAACTCATTTACACCAGCAATTAAACTTTCTTTTAAATTGTAATATATTAAGATATCTATCAACACTTAATTTAAAAATCCAATGAAATTAGCATTACTTGGTTACGGTAAAATGGGTCAGATTATTGAGCACTTTGCGCTGGAAAGGGGACATGAGGTAGTCCTGAAAATAACTGCAGAGAATCAAAGTGATCTCAATACATCAAATCTGTCAAAAGCAGATGTAGCCATCGACTTTAGTGCACCGGCTGCTGCTCTGACAAATATTTATGCTTGTTTTGATGCCAATATACCTGTAGTTGTTGGTACCACAGGATGGTATGGTCAACTTCAGGAAGTTAAAAATCAATGTATCAGCAGTAACAATACCCTACTTTATGGGTCAAACTTTAGTATAGGTGTTAATTTATTTTTCCATGTAAACCAGGTTTTGGCTAAACTGATGAATAATTTTCCGGCCTACGAAGTGCAGGTCGAGGAAATTCATCACACTCAGAAACTTGATGCGCCAAGTGGAACAGCAATGACCATTGCAGAAGGAATTATTGAAAACATAGACCGCAAAAAAGAATGGGTCAATGAATTGGTGGATACTGCGTCTAATGAGGTGTTAAAAGCTGATCAATTATTGATAGCTTCGCAGCGAATTGAAAATGTACCTGGTACACATACGGTCGTCTACAGTTCAGAAGTTGATGAGATTGAAATAAAACATACAGCGCACAGCAGGGCAGGATTTGCATTAGGAGCAGTTGTTGCCGCAGAATGGCTGCAACACAAACAGGGCTTTTACAATATAGCCGATATATTTAATTTTAAATAGCGATACATATGAAATGGAAGTTCTGGGAAAAAGATACGGAAGCCAAACCAGTAAAGAAGAAATCTAAAGGACGGGAGTGGGCTGATGCCATTATTTTTGCCGTCGTTGCTGCAACAATCATCAGGGTGTTTTTTATCGAAGCCTATACCATTCCTACCGGATCTATGGAGAAGTCATTGTTAATCGGTGATTTTCTTTTTGTAAGTAAAGTCAATTATGGTGCACGGATACCGATGACACCAGTTGCATTTCCTTTTGCACATCATACTATGCCAATTACGGGTACAAAAGCGTATTGGGATGGCGTACAATGGAAATATCGCAGACTTCCTGGTCTTGCAGATATTAAAAGAAACGATGTTGTTGTGTTCAATTTTCCGGAAGGGGATACGGTTGCCCTGGAACAACAGGATCAGAACTACTATACGCTTGTTCGTGCACTAGGCTGGCAAGCAGTAAACCGTCAGTTTACCATCACGAGTCGCCCGGTAGACAAGCGGGAAAATTATATAAAACGTTGCATCGCAATCGGCGGTGATACGGTGAGCATGATCGATGGATTAGTTTACCTGAATGGCAAAGCTGAACCACTGAAAAATACTGGACGTATGGACTATCAGGTCACTTTTAAGTCGGCAGATTTCCAATACCAGGTTTTTGAAGACCTCGGGTTCAATATTAACGAGGATATATTACAGTCTACTCCGCTAACCTATAAAATGACAGGAACTCCTGAAATGCTTGCGGAAGTTAAGAAACTAAACTTTGTGTCATCCGTAGGGTTTTTAACAGCAACTAAAGGTGCTCAGGAAATAGATGTGTTTCCTCATGATCCCAACAGACAATGGAATGTCGATAATTTTGGTCCGATTGTCGTTCCTAAAAAGGGCTGGACGGTGAAATTAGATAGCGTAACAATGCCTTTATATGAAAGAGCTATCCGCATTTATGAAGGGAACAAATTAGAAAAATCTGGGTCTGGATGGTTGATCAATGGTCAGGCAGCAGCCACTTATACCTTTAAAATGAACTATTACTGGATGATGGGTGATAACAGGCATAACTCCCTGGACTCTCGTTACTGGGGTTTTGTACCGGATGATCATATCGTAGGTAAGGCACTCTTTATCTGGATGAGTCACGATACTAATGGAAACTTCCTGAATAAGATCAGGTGGAACAGGTTGTTCAGAGGAATTCACTAAAAGGAATTTTAGCAATTAGCGATAACAAGTAGTTAAGCTAATCCTTCAATCCCTAACTTCAGGGCTAAAGCATTTAAATCAATAACTACGGCATCTATTAAAGGGATGCCGTTTTTTTTACGCTCTATTTCGGCTGCATATTCCGGCTCTCCTGGAATGATCACGCTCTTCGACGGATCAACAGTCTCTGAACGCTTAAACCGCGCGATCCAGTTGTCCATGTGGTTTTTAAAATCTGCTGCCGGACGAAAGCCATCGATTCGCATTGCTCCGAAGAAATGGCCAATTCCTTCACCAACCGGATCAGTCGGCGGCTCTAGAAACGATACAAAGGGCGGGACCCAGGGACCATAGTTCGCCCCGGACAAAACAGCAGATAATATATCAACGACTGCACTTAATCCATAACCCTTATGACTGCCGTGATCTTTGTCGCTTCCTAAAGGCAATAAAGAACCACCTTCTTTTAGTAAATGTGGATCTGTAGAGGCGTTTCCGTCTTTATCCTGCACCCAACCTTCCGGGATTGGCTGATTAGAACGCTGTGCAATTTCCAATTTTCCATTTGCCGCTGCGGCAGTCGCCATGTCTACGATAAGTGGAGGATATTTTCCTGCCGGGAAAGCATAACACATTGGGTTGGTTCCAAGCAGTCTCTCGCTTGAATAGGTTGGCGCAACCAGCGGACTGGCGTTGGTCATGCTAATCCCAATCATATCTTCTTCCACGGCTAGCAATGCATGATAACCGGCAATACCAAAGTGATTTGAATTTTTAACTGCAACCCAACCACTGCCGTAGATTCGTGCTTTCTCTATGGCAACTTTCATTGCAAATGGTGCGGCAACCAAACCTAATCCTCCATCACCATCAACAGTTGCTGTGGTTGGCGTTTCATGTGCAATTACGACATTAGGTGTCGCATTTATTCTTTGTTTCTCCCACAGCCTCACATAGCCACTCAAACGGGCAACTCCGTGAGAATCAATACCTCTTAAATCTGACCTCAGCAAAACGTCTGCTGCAAGTTGAGCATCTGCTAATGGACAGCCCATTTTAATAAAAACCCGCTCTGTAAATGCACGAAGTTTTGATTCAGTAAAGGTATGGAAGATCATAGAAATGTGTTTAGGCAAACAAGATAGTGAATTTGTGTGCGAGTGGATCAAAGCTCTCAATTAACGAATTAATAAAATCGTCACCGTAAAGCACATAGATAGGAGCCAGATTTAAGACCCGTTCCTGAAGTACGCCGGATGGGAAAAGTTTATTTTTAAGACCATCTATTTGCGATAATGAGGTGACATGTTTACGCTTTTCAGCACGCATCATTTTTTTATCTAAACTCGCAAGCAGTTTCAATGTTCTGGTCTTAGCCGCATCAACAGATTGTGACAAGGTTTTGTCTATTTTATAAGCATTCAGCTTTATCTGGTCAAAAACAGCCTGGATAGAGCGCTCCTCATCTTCTACAGAGATGTAAGTATTAACATGTGCTTTGATCCAGTCTTTCTTCAAAGTTTCAATGGAACAAAATAAATTTTGATGACTAATTCCAAGAATCTGCATTTTATGCTGACTTCTCTTGTCGATTAAAAGGGCAGAGTTTCTTAATATTAGTACTGGATAATCAACTTTGTAGAAATCGAAGTTTGCTTTAAGTTGCAACCAATAGGTCACCTCTGCACCACCGCCGATGTAGGCAAGGTTAGGTAAGATTATTTCCTGATATAAAGGACGCATGACTACATTCGGACTAAATCTCTCCGGATGATTCAGGAGCTCTTGTTCTAATGTCGCTTTCGTAAAACTAACGTCTGAGTTAAGGACTTTGTAGACCTCGCCTTCCTGTACAATCCTTTCTCTAAACTGATCAGTCATGTAAAAGAAGTTAATCTCCCGGGGATTCACCTGAGGTTTATATCCTATATTTTCTAGCGCTTCATTTGAAGCTTGAATCGTTCTAAAGCTAATTTGTTCCTCAATATCCTGAAGAATATATGGAGCCAATTGTTTTTTCAACCCAGCATCATCCGCATCAATGCAGACCAGTCCGAATTTGCCAAACAGGCCATCCACCATCTCTCTGGTGGCGTCCGCTAAATTCTCATGATTTGTATAGGCGTTTTCAATCAACTCAGATAGTTGAGCCCCATTTTTAGAAATTCCTAAAAATCCTTTGTATGCTTGTAAAACGTCCGTAAAGTCTTTTGTACTGAGTCTGCCTGTCGCGCCTGAAGCCCTGGTCTCCCAGGTCAGCATTTTCTCTTCCAGTTTCAGATGATTGATCTCTTCGAAATCATGATCCTCCGTCGCCATCCAGTAAACCGGCACAAAATTATAATCCGGGAATTGTTTCTTCAGATCTATCGCAAGGTTAATGGCGGTTACAATTTTATAAATAAAATATAAAGGACCAGTAAAGATGTTGAGTTGATGACCTGTTGTTATGGTGAACGTTTTTTCATCTCCTAAAAGTGTGATATTCGTGTCGACAGCATCAAAAGAATTGATACCTGCATATTGCTTTTCAATCGTTTCAACCAGCAACTTTCGGTCGCCGATAACCTGACGTTGTTCCAGTGCTTTCTCGAAACCGTCGAAGTCAGTTGAATACTGAAAAAACGGTTTCAATTCTTCCTTTCCGCTGATGTAATCTAATACGACAGTGGAGAAAGATTGTGTTTGCTGATAATTGATGAATTTGGCCTGCATTGCCACGAAAATAACTGAATAAACGCTAAATTACTTAGAATGCAATTTATTTTACAATCTGTCCATATAGATCAAAGTCTTCTGCGCGGTCAATTTTTACTTGTACAAAGCTGCCATTAGCGGCATACCCTGTACTGGCATCAATTAAAACCTCGTTGTCAACTTCCGGAGAGTCGAATTCCGTACGACCAATGAAGAAATCACCTTCTTTCCGATCAACTAAAACTTTATATGTTTTGCCAATTTTCTCTTGGTTAATTTCATAGGAGATACCTTGTTGTACTTCCATAATTGCATCAACACGCTCCTGTTTTACTTCTTCAGGAACATCATCTACTAAGTTATGAGCATGCGTTTTTTCTTCATGAGAATAGGTAAAACATCCCAATCTGTCAAAACGGGTTTCTTCTACCCAACTTAACATCTCTTCGAAATCTCTTTCAGTTTCACCAGGATAACCACAAATCAAGGTCGTACGCATGGCAATTCCAGGAACTTTGTCTCTGATCTGATTTACAATGTCAATCGTTTTTTGTTTGGTAATTCCCCTGCGCATCGATTTCAACATTCCATCTGTAATGTGTTGCAATGGCATGTCCAGGTATTTACAAATGTTATCTCTCTCATTCATTGCATCCAGAATTTCCATAGGAAACCCAGAAGGATAAGCGTATTGTAACCTGATCCACTCGATACCGTTTACATCAGAAATTCTTCTAAGTAATTCGTCCAGGTTTCTTTTACCATAAATATCAAGACCATAATACGTAAGATCCTGTGCAATTAAAATTAATTCTTTTGTTCCATTTGCAGCAAGAATTTTTGCCTCATTGACAAGCTCATTCATGTCCCTTGAAACATGTTTTCCGCGCATCAAAGGAATCGCGCAAAATGAACAAGGGCGATTACAGCCTTCCGCAATTTTAAAGTAAGCAAAGTGGGAGGGAGTAGTTAATAAACGTTCTCCAATTAATTCGTGTTTGTAGTTTGCTCCCAGAGAATGGAGGATATTGTTTAAATCATTTGTACCAAAGAAGGCATCCACGTTTGTAATTTCCGCTTCCAGTTCAGGTTTATAACGTTCAGATAGACATCCGGTTACAATAACCTTTCCTACTTTTCCTTCTTCTTTTAACTGACTGTATTGTAGTATGGTATCAATAGATTCTTGTTTGGCATTGTCAATGAATCCACAAGTATTGATTACAATAATATCATCCTTCCCGATGTTATCAGATTCATGAACTACGTCCATATTATTACCACGCAGCTGACCCATTAAAACTTCAGAATCGTAGATGTTTTTGGAGCAACCCAGCGTAATTACATTTACTTTAGGTTTTTTTACAGTGATTAAATCCGAGATGATTTTAGGTATGATTTTAGTATTCATGTGTATTATGGATAAGATTGCTTCTGAAGAAGCAATTAACTGGAGGAATTTTTATGTTAGTTGAATAAGCCGTCTACAAAAGCTTTCTTATCAAATAACTGCAGGTCGTTCACTCCTTCACCCACACCAATATATTTTACAGGTATTTTAAACTGATCAGAAATTCCAATCACCACACCACCCTTGGCTGTTCCGTCAAGTTTGGTAATGGCCAGTGCATTCACATCTGTTGCCTCCGTAAATTGCTTACACTGCTCAAAAGCATTTTGGCCTGTAGATCCATCAAGAACCAGTAAAATTTCATGTGGTGCATTGGGTATTACCTTTTGCATTACATTTTTAATCTTACCCAGTTCATTCATTAAACCAACTTTGTTGTGTAAGCGTCCGGCAGTATCAATAATCACAACATCTTCATTATTGGCGACAGCGGATTGCAACGTATCAAATGCAACCGATGCAGGATCAGAACCCATTGCCTGAGCAACAACCCGTACACCAACACGTTCTCCCCATAGCTTGATCTGCTCTACAGCAGCAGCTCTGAAAGTGTCTGCAGCACCAAGTACCACATTTAATCCCTCGGCTTTCAATTTGTGTGCAAGCTTGCCAATGGTTGTTGTTTTACCAACGCCATTTACACCCACTACCATAATTACATATGGTTTATGGTTGCCATACTCAAATTTACGAAAATCGTTACTGTTGTTTTCTGCAAGAAGAAGCTGGATCTCATCCCTTAATAATAGATTAAGTTCAGAAGTAGATAAATATTTATCTTTTGCAACACGTTCCTGAATGCGGCTAATGATTTTTAAAGTCGTCGTTACACCAACGTCAGAAGTAACTAAAACTTCTTCCAGGTTATCAAGCACATCATCATCCACGGTTGATTTACCTGCAACCGCTTTGGTAATTTTACTTAAAAAACCATTTTTAGTTTTCTCTAATCCTTTGTCCAGTGCTACTTGAGCCTCCGGAGCTGTTTCTTTCTTCTTAAAAAAATCAAATAAACCCATAGATATGCGTAAGAAAACAAAAAAAGCCCTCCCACTTATAAGGGACGGCTCTAATATTTTTAGAATGTCAGATTACTTACCAGGTTGAGACGCAGTGATAGCATCTTGAACGTGATCGTTGTGAACAATAACTTCTTTGAAAGAATAAGCACCTTTAGGTGATTTAGTCATTGTTATAACTTTCGAATACTCTTTTCCTTTACCCGTTTTCAGGGTTGCAACTACCTTTTTTGCCATGATTCAAATAGATTGTATTTAGTTTAACACTAAATGTATTACTTAATTTCTTTATGTACAGTTACCTTTTTCAATACTGGATTGAATTTTTTCAATTCTAATCTCTCAGTAGTGTTTTTACGGTTTTTAGTAGAGATATATCTAGACATACCAGGCATGCCACTTGTTTTATGCTCTGTACATTCTAGAATAACTTGTACTCTGTTACCTTTTTTTGCCATTTTATTAGTATTAAGGCCGATTCACATCAGCCATGTTATTTACAAATATCCTTTTTTCATGAAGCGGCTTATTGCTTCAGTAATACCGATCTTATTGATGGTTTTGATAGCTGATGTTGAAACTTTCAGTGTTATCCAACGATCTTCTTCAGGAATATAAAATTTCTGAAGTTGTAAGTTGGGATAAAACTTACGCTTAGTTTTAACGTTGGAGTGAGAAACGTTAAAGCCGCTCATTGCCATTTTTCCGGTTAAATCACAAACTCTTGACATGCCTTTAAATATATTATTTAGTGTTCTTCGCTTAATTTTTTAAGAGTGTGCAAATATCAGAATAAAAATTGATACCATCAAGGTCTATCCCAATATATTTTTAATTCCTGCAAACTTTTTTCGTGTTCCATTTGTGTCTGGTCTTTATCCCATTTACAAATAAACGCCGCTAAGTTACTGAATATTTTATTCCTGTTAAAGACACAAAAACCTTCAAATTTCCAGGACGAAATTGTCAACAAATATCCAATGTAATCGTAATTTTATGTAAAAAAATAGCATAAGCTATGAATAAGGCTATATTTGAGATTTAAGAATGAACCACATAAGTTATGCAAATTACATCTATTGAACAATACCACGATACTTACAAGCGCAGTGTAGAACAACCTGAAGAGTTTTGGGCAGGCATCGCAGATACGTTTTTGTGGAAAAAGAAATGGGATAAGGTACTGTCCTGGAACTTCTCTGAACCAGATGTTAAATGGTTTGAAGGCGGTAAATTAAACATCACTGAAAACTGCCTTGATCGTCATCTACTGGAAAATGGTGATAAGCCTGCGCTCATCTGGGAGCCGAACGATCCTGAAAAAGACAGCATCACCTTAACCTATAAAATATTACATGAGCAGGTATGTCGTTTTGCCAATGTTCTAAAAAAAAATAATGTTCAAAAAGGAGATCGCATTTGTATCTATATGCCGATGGTACCTGAACTTGCTGTTGCTGTTCTTGCTTGTGCAAGAATCGGTGCAGTGCATTCGGTTGTATTTGGCGGTTTCTCTGCAAGGTCTATCGCTGATCGGATCAACGATGCAAAATGTAAATTGGTGATTACTGCAGACGGCGGTTATAGAGGCGCTAAGCAAATTCAATTAAAAGAAGTCATAGATGATGCTTTAATCGGCTGTCCAACTGTTGAGAAAGTAGTTGTCCTTACCCATACCCGCACGCCTGTTTCTATGCTTAAAGGTCGTGACATCTGGTGGGAAGATGAAATTAAATTAGTAGATGCGGATTGCCCTGCTGAAGAAATGTATGCAGAAGATATGCTGTTCATTTTATATACTTCTGGTTCTACCGGCAAACCAAAAGGTGTAGTGCATACCGTAGGTGGTTACATGGTCTACACAGGTTATACCTTTTCAAATGTCTTTAATTACCAGCCAGATGAGGTGTTCTTCTGTACGGCAGACATTGGTTGGATTACCGGACACTCTTATATTGTTTACGGCCCCCTTTCTCAAGGTGCAACAACGCTAATGTTCGAGGGTATTCCGACTTCTCCAACGCCTTCCAGACTTTGGCAGATTATAGAAAAACATAAAGTAAATATATTATACACCGCTCCAACGGCAATCAGATCGTTAATGAGCTTTGGTTTAGAACCGTTAAAAGGCACTGATCTAAGTAGCTTGAGAGTGCTGGGTTCGGTAGGTGAACCCATCAACGAAGAAGCCTGGCATTGGTTGGATGAAAAAGTTGGGAACGGTGACTGTCCAATTGTGGATACCTGGTGGCAAACAGAAACCGGTGGATTAATGATTTCGCCAATTGCATTTGTTACCCCTTTAAAACCTGCATACGCTACCTTACCGCTTCCAGGCGTTCAGCCCATATTGGTGGATGAGCAAGGAAAAGAAATTGAAGGGAATGGCGTAAATGGAAACTTGTGTATTAAATTTCCATGGCCAGGGATTTTGAGAACGCTTTATAAAGATCATGATCGCTGTAAACAAACGTATTTTTCTACCTATCCTGGTCTATATTTTACAGGTGATGGTTGCATGCGTGATGAGGATGGGTACTATAAGATTACCGGTAGGGTGGATGATGTAATTAATGTTTCTGGCCACAGAATTGGAACCGCTGAAGTAGAGAATGCAATAAACATGCATGCAGGCGTCGTAGAAAGTGCCGTTGTTGGGTTTCCGCATGATGTTAAAGGGCAGGGCATTTACGCCTTCGTGATATTTCCAAAAATTCATGGGGAGGAAGATCTGACACGTAAAGATATTTTACAGACAGTTACCCGGGTGATCGGAGCAATTGCAAAGCCAGATAAGATCTTGTTTGTATCTGGATTGCCAAAAACAAGATCAGGTAAAATTATGCGGAGAATTTTAAGGAAAATCGCTGAAGGGGATACCACCAATCTGGGTGATGTAACGACCTTACTTGATCCTGCTGTTGTCGATGACATCATAAAAAGTGCTCAAAAGCTTTAAGCAAACATTTTTAAACTTTAGCTGTTTTATCTCCTAATCAATCAATATTCAATAAAATTAAACGTTATGGATAAGTTAGAGTTAAAAGGTAAATGGAATGAAGTTAAGGGTAAAGTAAAACAGGCTTACGCTGACCTTACTGATGATGATTTGAAATACGAAGATGGAAAAGATGATGAGTTATATGGAAAGCTACAACAGAAAACTGGCAAAACCAGAGAAGAGTTGGTAGATTGGATCAAATCATTATAATATATTAACAAGCATTAGAAAGAGCGGCTCAGTTTACTGAAGTCGCTCTTTTTGGTTGTAGTGTAGTTGATCTGTATTCGGATTGTGGTTGGGCTAAGTGCGTAGTGAATGAATAACAGGTGCATAGTAAATGCGGTTATTTTACTAGTAAAAAACATGCACTTACCATGGACTTAGTATGCACCTGGTATGCTCTCACTCCGCACTCAAGACGAACACAGCTTGAATAATGTCCTACTCTGACATCTCGATTTATCAATCGCGGATCATTATATTTTTCTAAATGCATCTATTTCTTGTATTTTTGCCTTTATGAGTAAACAACATTCAAAACCAACCATATTAGTCGTAAATGATGATGGAATTACCGCTCCTGGTATCAAGAGTTTAATTGAAGTAATGCAGGAAATTGGTCATGTGGTCGTTGTGGCGCCTGATGGACCACAGTCCGGAATGGGGCATGCGATCACCATCGGTAAACCTCTACGATTTGATAAAGTTGATTTATATGAAGGCGTTGAAATGTATAAATGTTCAGGTACGCCAGTCGACTGTGTGAAACTTGCTGTAAACAAAATTTTTAAAGGTAAAAAGCCGGATCTTTGCGTTTCCGGAATAAATCATGGATTAAATAATTCCATTAATGTAATCTATTCCGGTACCATGTCTGCTGCGGTTGAAGGTGCTATTGAAGGAATTCCGTCTGTTGGATTCTCGCTGGACGACTATACCGAAGAAGCTGATTTTAGTTTCAGTAGGAAGTTTATTAAAGCCATTGCCTTGCAGGTTTTGGAGCATGGATTGCCACCAGCTACTTTGTTAAATGTAAATTTTCCGAAAGGTGATAATTTAAAAGGCATGAAAATTTGCCGACAAGCGAATGCGAAGTGGGCGGAAGATTTTGACGAAAGAAAAGATCCTTATGGAAGACCATATTACTGGATCACCGGCGTATTCCAAAATAATGATAAAGGAGAAGATACAGATGTTTGGGCGCTCGACAATGGATTTGTGTCAGTTGTACCAGTCCAGTTTGATTTAACAGCGCACCATGCAATTCCTGTTTTAAATACCTGGACTTTTGATGTTAAATAGGATCAAAGATTCGGTTTTATTTGGCTTCGGAATTGGTCTTGCAGTTCCAGGAATTCTCGTGGGAATTACCTGGTTCGTTATGCATCAGGTTTCTTACCTGGCAAAGGCCGATCTGTTGCTTATTGCCTGCATAGGTGTGAATGCCATTCTGTTAAAAATCTTATTTAAACAAAACAAAGAAAATGCTGGGAGGGGGATATTGAGTGCAACTTTTTTGTGGGCTTTCGCTTTTTTCTTTTATAAAGTAAATCAATCATGACCTATTATATCGTTGCAGGTGAAGCTTCCGGAGATCTACATGGTGCCAATTTAATGAAGGCACTTAAAATAGCGGATTCATCTGCAAGTTTCCGTTATTTCGGAGGTGATAAAATGAAGGCGGAGGGTGGTGTGCTGGTAAAACATTATGCCGATATGGCTTTCATGGGTTTTACAGAGGTGCTCTTAAATTTGAGGACCATCTTTAAAAACCTGAAGTTCTGCAAGCAGGATGTTCTTGCAAGCAAACCAGATGTCCTGATTTTGATAGATTTCCCTGGCTTTAATTTGAAGATTGCAACGTTTGCAAAAAAGCAGGGTATTAAGGTGTATTATTACATTTCACCAAAGGTCTGGGCCTGGAATCAGAAGAGAGTACTGAAGATCAAAAGAGACGTAGATCAGATGTTTTGCATTCTTCCTTTTGAAGTAGATTTTTATAAAAAATGGGGGATGGAAGTAGATTATGTTGGAAATCCTTTGTTGGATGAGAAAGCACAATTTCAAGCAGATCCTCAATTTTTGACTAAGGCTGGTTTAGCTGATCGTAAAATAATAGCGCTATTGCCTGGTAGTAGAAAACAGGAGATTGAACGCTTGCTTCCTGATATGGTGCAGGTGATGGATCAATTTCCCGATTATCATTTTATCGTTGCTGCCGCTCCGGGATTCAGTAAAGAATACTATGAAAATATTACTGGTTGCAAAAACGTAAGTATTGTTTTTGGTAAAACGTACAACTTGCTAGCCGTTGCGGATGCTGCAGTGGTGGCATCTGGCACAGCAACCCTGGAGACGGCTTTGTTTAAGGTTCCGCAGGTTGTTGTTTATAAAGGTGGAGCGATCTCTATTGCTATCGCGAGAGCACTTGTAACCATCAAGTTTATCTCTTTGGTAAACTTAATCATGGACAGACATGTCGTTGAAGAATTAATTCAAAACGACTGTAATCCTTCCAGCATTGCGCGTGTATTAAAGGGAATTACTGCTGGTCCTGAACGATTACAAATGATGCAAGAGTATGATGAACTAGCGATCAGAATGGGGTTGCCAGGTGCATCGAAGAAAACAGCAGATTTGATCGTTAACTATTTAAATTCAAATAAGAAAGCATAAGATATGAAACGTTTTTTAGTGTTATTCTTTGTGATCATCTTAGCCAATCAATGGATTGCTTTAGGCCAGACTGCTTATCAGCAAACCGGGTGGATGATGTTTATGAATAATACTAAAATAAACAAAAAGTGGGGGTCTTATGTAGATCTCCAGTTAAGGACATCCGATAATTTTAAGCAAGTGCGCAATTTCTTATTTCGCCCCGGACTTACTTATTATGCAAGTCCTAAACACGAAATCACATTAGGATATTTACTAAATCAGACCTATGAGTATCCAGTTGGACAAGATAATTTTCAATTAACTGAACATCGGATATGGGAACAGTACGTTTTTAAACATAAGGTGAAGGCTGTTATTGGAAGCCATCGGTTTAGGCTGGAACAACGTTTCATAGAAAGGCGGGATTTCGAAGATCTCTTTGCGCAACGTTTTCGCTACTTTTTCCGTTTCATTGTCCCGCTTGAAAAGGACATCGTCAACTTTGAAAAAGGTCTATTTGCAGCAATACAAAATGAGGTGTTTCTTAATATTCAGAGTAAGGATCAATTAAATACCTATTTCTTT
>Ga0247813_10000883_pt1 | contig 24340 bp, 14 predicted proteins | sample UWRJL169409C1_FD_180719 | JGI IMG/M metagenome (GOLD analysis project Ga0247813, IMG submission 180719) | Plant litter microbial communities from Arlington Agricultural Research Station in Wisconsin, United States - UWRJ-L169-409C-1 | ecosystem: Environmental > Terrestrial > Plant litter >...
TTAGGAAGGCTGTTCATTATCATGATAGCTGTTTTTCTAGCTACGATTCTAATTTCTGCAATTGTAATGATTTTGGCGGTGTATCTTTTTCCAATTCATCAAAATATTATCATTTCAAAAGTTCCACTAGAAAATATCCAATCAGGAAGCATTGGCGAGCAAATTGCACAATTGCTTACTGTGAATGATTTCTTCGAATTATTATCCCGAAAAAGTATGTTGGCGCTTATTATTTTTTCTTTTTTAATTGGATTTGCAAGCTTGCAATCAGGAGAAAAAGGAGTTGCTTTCAGAAGTTTTCTGGATTCAGGAAATGAAGTGATGAAACAGCTTTTGAACATGATTATGAAATTGGCACCAATAGGTTTGGGAGCTTATTTTGCCTATCAGGTAGGAGTTTTTGGTCCGCAATTATTTGGACTTTATGCTAAACCATTGGGTGTTTATTACGGTGCTTGTGTTTTTTATTTCTTCGTGTTTTTTAGTTTATATGCTTTTGTGGCAGGCGGAAAAAGAGCCTTTGTAGTTTTTTGGAGCAATAATATTACACCATCTTTAACCGCTGTAGGTACTTGCAGCAGTATTGCTACCATTCCGGCAAATTTAGATGCAGCCGAAAAAATGGGAATTCCAAAACATGTACGAAATTTGGTTATACCGCTGGGCGCGCCTTTGCATAAAGATGGTTCGAGTATGTCATCCATCTTAAAAATAACTTTTCTTTTTGCCATGTTTGGAAAAGATTTTACAGAACCGTCAACTATACTTCTTGCATTGGGGATTACTGTTATTGTTTCGATTGTCGAGGGCGGAATTCCAAACGGAGGTTACATTGGAGAAGTTTTGGCCATTACAGTTTACGGATTGCCAATGGAACAAGCTTTACCGGTTGCCATGATTTTAGGAACTTTGGTCGACCCAATTGCGACTTTATTAAACGCAAACGGCGATGTGATTTCGTCGATGATGGTCTCGCGATTCTCTGAAAAAACTAAGTGGTAGCTTGAATTTATAAATTCTAAAAAACCAAATTCCAAAATCAAATTCTGCGTTATTTCATAATCGCATGCCATAAACATGCATTTTATTCTACTAAATATGAATTCAATATTACAACAAGATCTACACGATTTCGAAAATATCTTAGAAAAAACAAAACAACAGGGAATTGATTTTCTGAATAATCTTGAAAATATTCCAACTTCAAATAAAAATTCGATTGATGTAACACGCCACTTAAGCGAATTAGGTTTAGGTTCTTTAGAAGCTTTAAAAGAATTTAATGAGCGATTGGCACCTTTAATGGTAGCTTCTGCAGGACCAAGATATTGGGGATTTGTAACAGGCGGATCAACGCCGGCATCAATTGTAGGCGATTGGCTGGCTTCTATTTACGATCAAAATACGCAGGCAATAAAAGCACAGGGCGGCGTTTCGGCATTGATTGAATTTGAAACTATCAATTTATTGTTGCAGTTATTTGGTTTGCCGGATTCTTTTTTAGGCGGATTTTTAACAGGTGCAACAATGTCGAATTTTACTTCATTAGGAGTTGCAAGACAATGGTTTGGAATACAGCTAGGGAAAGATTTTGCTAAAGACGGAGTTTCAGAACCAATCCATATTTTGACTGCAACGCCACATTCATCTTCTATAAAATCGTTGGCAATGTTAGGCATTGGAAGTAATAATTTCACCACAATTAAAACCATTGAAGGCAATCGTGAAGCAATTGATATTGTTGATTTAGAAAATAATATTAAAAGTTTAAACGGAAAACCTTTTATTTTAATATCGAGTGCAGGAACGGTAAATACTGCCGATTTTGATGATTTTAATTCCATTTCAATACTAAAAGAAAAATACAATTTCTGGTGGCATATCGATGCGGCTTTTGGCGGCTTTGCTGCAGTTTCGGAAAAGTTTAAACATTTGGTCGAAGGCTGGCAAAATGCTGATAGTATTACAATCGATTGTCATAAATGGCTGAATGTGCCGTATGAAAGTGCTTTTTATTTAATTAAAAAAGAACATGCAAGTGTACAAATTGAAACATTTCAGAATTCGAACGCGCCTTATTTAGGAAATCCGGTAGAGAATTTTAATTATCTCAATGTGCTTCCCGAAAATTCGCGTCGTTTACGAGCTTTGCCGGTTTGGTTTTCATTATTGGCATACGGAAAAGAAGGTTTTAGGGATATTGTAGAAAATAGTGTTTCGATGGCAACTCTTTTTGGAGACGCACTTTTAGAAGATGGAAATTTTGAATTAATGGCCCCAATTCGGCTTAATAATGTTTGTTTTACTTTAAAAGGAAATCACAATCAGGAGAAGGTTTCTCAATTTTTAACCCAACTTAATGATCGTGGTCAGGTTTTTATGACGCTTACAGTGTATCGAAACCAAAAGGGAATTAGAGCTTCGTTTGTTAATTGGCGAACAAATAAAAATGATATTAAAATAGTTATTGAAGAAATGAAAGCCGTTTTCTTAGAATTATAAAAAATTGATAAAAATTACGAAATGGTCCTGCTTACTATAAGCGGGATTTTTTTTTGGTTTTGTGTAAGGTTTTTATTAAAAATGAAGTTTTCGTTTTTAACTCTTTCTTCTATTATTTGTTACTGTTTTTTACTTCAATTTTAATTTTATCGTATTAATTGAAATTTTTTTTATCAAAAAATCATTTTTAAAGTTAATTACAATCCTTATTTAGAATAATTAAATATAATTTTGGTAAACCCAATGTAAAAGTTAATTTTGTGCCAAATTTAAATTCAATCAAACTTTAACCAATGCAGGTAAAAAGAATTTTAATCTTGATGGTGATTATTTTAACTTCACTTCAGGGTTTTTCGCAAAATAATAAAGTAAACTTAACCGGAATTGTTTTAACAGAAAATAGTCAGCCTGCAGAAGGTGTTTCTGTAGCATTGAAAGGAACATCTTATTCAACATTAACAAATGAAAAGGGAGAATATGAATTAACTGCCGAGCCAGGCAATTATATTTTGTCTGTTACTTATGTTGGTTACAAATCAAAACAAACAAAAATTAACCTGCAATCGAATCAAACTGCTCCAACTATAAATATTCAGGAGGATATGGCAACTCTGGAAGAAGTTCAGGTAACTGGGAAGTCTAAAATACAAAGAGTTAAGGAAGAAGCTTTTAATATTACTGCTGTAGATTTAAAGCAATTATATAATACCTCTTCTGATTTAAATCAGGTTTTGAACAGAACAACAGGTGTTCGTGTTAGAGAAACAGGAGGAATGGGATCTGCTTTTAATTTCTCATTGAATGGTTTTTCTGGCGATCAGGTAAAATTTTTCATGGATGGAATTCCTTTAGATAATTACGGATCTTCTTTTACATTAAATAATATTCCAACCAATATGGCTGAAAGAATTGATGTCTATAAAGGAGTTGTGCCAATTGAATTGGGTGGAGATGCATTGGGCGGTGCTGTAAATATAATTACGAACAAAAATGTTAGAAGATATATTGATGCTTCTTATAGTTATGGATCTTTTAATACGCACAAAGCTGCTTTAAATACTCGTTTTACGAGTAAAAATGGTTTTGTAACCAATTTAAATGCTTTTTTTAATTATTCTGATAACAGTTATAAAGTTGAAGCTCCAATTCCAGATCCTGTTACAGGAGTTTTTGGTCCGCCGGAACAGCTTAAACATTTTCATGATGGTTATAAACAGGGAACTGTTATAGCTGAAGTAGGTGTGAAAGATAAAAAATATGCTGATTATTTGCTTGTAGGTTTAACAGGAAGCGCAAATAAAAAAGAAATACAACAAGGACCAACAATGTATAGAGTTGTAGGTGCTGCTTTTGAAGATAGCCAAAATTTAGTTGCTTCTTTAAAGTATAAAAAAACAAACTTATTTACCAAAGGTTTAACAGCAAACTGGAACGCATCTTATAATGTAGCAGAAGAACGTAAGGTAGATACTTCGTCACGAAGATTTACCTGGAGGGGAGAGAGAGAAACACCGGGATATATTAATTCGGGAGAAATCAATCAGGTTAAAACTTTAATGGTATTTGATATAAAATCGCTGCAAAGTAATGCTAATCTAAAATATGATCTAAATCAAAATAATTCATTGGCTTTAAATTACACTTATATTGGATATAAAAGAACTGAAGATAATGAATTTATAACTACAGATAAGCCTACAAAACCATTTTTAAATAAAAATATAGTAGGGTTTTCGTATAGTTTGTCTGCTCTCGAAAAAAGACTTTCTTTTACCGCTTTTGGAAAAATAATTGATCTAAAAGGAGAGGTAACAACAGATGCAGGAACGACTTCAGAACAAAAAGTTAATCCTTCGTTTAATAATTTTGGATATGGTTCTGCGGCAGCTTATTTCTTAATTCCGGAAGAGCTTCAGGTTAAGACATCTTACGAGCATGCATACAGACTTCCTTCAGCTTTAGAGTTATTAGGAGACGGACTTACGGTTAGTCCAAGTCCAAATCTTCAGCAGGAATCTAGTGATAATTTTAATTTTGGACTTTCTTATAAAAAAATGTTTTCAGTACACTCCTTTGGGATAGAAGGAAATTTTATCTACAGAAAAGCCAATGATTTTATACAATTTAGGATAGATCAGTCTAATCAGTCAAAAAGAAAAGCCATTAATTTTAAAAATATAGAGGTAACTGGATTTGATGGAGTAGTGCATTATGGTTATAAAGATTGGTTATTTTTTGATGCCAATGCTACTTACCAAAAAACACTTAATAAAGATTCAACTATTTCTCCGGATACTAATCAAATCAACTATTTATATAATACACAACAGCCTAATATTCCAATTTTTTACGGAAATGCCAATTTAGGATGTAACTTAAGGAAAATTAAATTTGATGATGATTTCCTTACAGTTAATTTAATGACAAATTATTCAGGAAGTTATTATTTAAGAAGCCCAAATCTTGGAGAGACAAATAAAAAAGAAATTCCTGAACAGCTTTATTATTCAGCATCTGTAGCATATTCGCTAAAAAACGGTCGCTATAATATTGCAGTAGAATGTTTCGATTTTACAGATGTTAAGCTTTACGATTATTTTAGTGTACAAAAGCCTGGAAGATCGTTTACATTAAAACTTAGATATTTCTTTATGTAATCAAATTAAAATTATAACCAATTCTCAATCTGCTATTACGGCAGACCAATAATAATTAAATTAAATAGTATGAAAACAATTAAAATTAAAAATCTGTTAGCAATTATGCTAATGTCTGTTACTTTATTTTCATGTAGTAGCGACGATTCTCCAGTTGTTGAAGAACCAGAAGTTGTTACACCAGAACCAATAGTAATTAGTAAATATGTAATTGGCTACCAAACTGATACATGGAATGAGAATTACTTGTGGAGTTTTAATTCATTAAATGATTTAATGACCGGAACAATTGATATGACTGGAAAAGGTATTGAGCAAGGTGGTTCATATATTCCTGTTGCTAATACTATGTTTGCATTAGATAGTGAAGCAGAAGGTGCAGCTCCTTATTCTCTAAATGCTGCAGGTCAGTTAGTTGCAGGAACACGTGTTTTAATAGAATCTCCATACGCATATGGTGTTACTGATGATAATAAATTATTAATCGTTGGTGCTTCTTGGGAAGGTGCAAGTTCAAATAATGAATTAATTGTTTATGATCCTGCAAAACAACTTATTACAAGTCGTAAATTTAATGACTTTGGAACATCGGAAGGACGTTTTGATTTTCCTACAGGCGTAACAGTTGTTGGAAATAAAGTGTTTGTAACAGTTTTTAACAGAGATGCAAGCGATACATGGAATATTGATCAGTCAAAAGCATATATTAGAGTTTATGATTATCCGTCTTTAGCTTTTGTTAAGAGAATTGAAGATCCACGTACTACGGCAGCGGGTATGTATTATACAAATACAGGTATTATTCGTACTGATTCAGGAAATGTGTACACTTTCTCTTCAAATGCTAAAGCTGGAGGATATAGCGTTCCATCTACAACACTTAATTCAGGAATTTTAAGAATTAATAAAGGTCAAACTGACTTTGATGCTTCTTACTTTTTTGATCTTCAGTCTAGTAGCTTAAATGGTAAAGTTTTGGCTGCTTATCCGCTTGGAGGAGAAAAAGCATTTATTGTTTATCTTCCAACTGAAGATGATACAATAGAATGGGGATTTTTACGTCATTACTCATTTAAATTTAAATCAGCAATTATCGATTTGCCATCTAAGAAAATCACTCCTGTAACAGGATTACCTGGACACGCTGGGGATAATTACTTTGGTGTTGGAAGTTTATACTATGAAGATGGTAATGCTTATAAAGCTTTCGTAACAAATGAAGAAGTTCGTATCTATAAAATTAATATCGAAACAGGAGTAGCTACTGCAGGAGCAAAAGTAACTGGTGGCGGAACTGATATTCCTGCTATTGGTAAATTGTCGCACACAACACCTGTTGCTGCAAAATAATTTAAACTTTTTGTTTAACATTAAACCATATAATCAATGCCTTTGAAGGTATTGATTATATGGTTTTTTTATGACTAAAATTTTCTAATGTCTGTTATCAATAAAAAATTCTCAAAAATATTTGGTGGGGAAGAAAGAAAAAGCCGAAAACCAAAATGTAATTTTTTGCCTTGCAGAAAACAAAAGCCCGTATACAAACGGGCTTTTTTTATATCTAATACTGAAACTGTAGACTGATTACTATTTTGTAATTTCTCTAAATACAGCTTCAAGGTTTTTATTTTTCTGATTTAATTGTAATGTTTTTAAGCCATTTGCATTTGCAAAATCAAAAATAGCCGGACGCATATCTTTTTCTGCCACAAAAGTTAATTCCCAAGTCATGTCGTGGATATTTTTGTATGAAGTAATATTTTCAAGTTTAGCCAAAAGCTGTTCCTCAACACGATAATCAAATTCAACTTCGATTACTTGCTCTTTATCTTCAGAAACTAAATGATCTAATTTTTTATCTGCAACAATTTGCCCTTTGTCAATAATGATGACACGATCGCAAATGGCTTCAACTTCCTGCATAATGTGCGTAGAAAGAAAAACCGTTTTATCTTTCCCTACATTTTTAATTACATTTCGAATTTCCATTAACTGATTCGGATCCAGACCTGTAGTTGGTTCATCCAAAATTAAAACATCCGGATTATGAAGTAAAGCGTTTGCAAGTCCTACACGCTGGCGATATCCTTTAGACAATTGACTTATCTTTTTATGACTTTCGGGTGTCAGTCCTGTCAGTTGAATTACTTCTTCGATTCGTGATTTGTCAACGTGATAAACATCCGCATTAAAAGCCAAATACTCACGAACATACAAATCCAAATACAACGGATTGTGCTCTGGTAAATACCCTATAGAAAGCTGAACTGCCTTTGTGTTTGTCATGACATCATGACCATTTACAAGGGCTGAGCCATTATCTGCAAGTAAATAAGTGGTCAGGATTTTCATCAAGGTAGATTTTCCCGCACCGTTTGGTCCTAAGAATCCTACGATTTCTCCCTTCTCAATTTTAAAAGAAATTTCGTTAAGCGCTTTTTGAGTTCCGTAACTTTTTGATATGTTGTTTACTTCTATCGACATGAGTATTTATTTGCTACAAAAGTAAACAGAAATATGCTCGTTTGCTACATTTTTGACTTTTTAAGAAATCATAAAAAAAACTTAACGTTTGGTTGTCACGGCATCGTTATTGTTAAAAGGTTATTAAATTTTTAAAACAAAAACAAAATGAAAAAAATGTTAGTTATTGCTGCATTAGCTGTTGTGAGCTTTGTGAATGCGCAAAAAGGAACAATCTTGGTTGGTGGAAGTATTGCATTTACTTCTGATAAAACTGAATACCAATTTGGAGAAGATAAAACAAATACTTTTAGCTTTTCTCCTAGAGTAGGTTACCAATTTAATGATAACTGGACTGTTGGTGGTGAATTTACAGTTGAATCATCTAAAGACGACAATGGAGCTAGAGAAATAAAAGACAATGGTTTCAAATTAGGCGCATTCGTTCGTTATTCAGTGCCGTTGAGTCCAACTTTTTCTGTATTTGCTGATATGGGTGCAGGTGTGCAAAATGCAAAAAGAACAGTTTATGGTCCTGGAAATGATTACGCAAGAGCTAAAGCAGATGGTATGTACGTGGGTGTAACTCCGGCACTTTTTATTAATATGAAAAAGGGTTTTGGTTTAAACTTTAGCATTGGTGGTTTAGGTTACGAAACATTAAACTATGACAATAATGGTGGAGATGATAGTAGCTTCTATTTTAATTTTGGTAAAACAGCAAGCATCGGAATTTCTAAAAACTTCTAGTCTTATATTAAGTTAAGATTATTAAAAGCATCCGCCGCAGCGGATGCTTTTTTGTTTTAAGATGGTTTACGTCTTCACTTGTAAACAAATCGTTACTAAATCTGTCGGCCATACATCGTGGTATTTTTGTTGTTTAGTCTATGAGAAATCTTAATAAATAACACATATGAAAAAAATGCTACTTATTCTTGCATTGGCTACGTTTAGCTTTGCAAATGCCCAAAAGGGAACAATTTTGGTTGGTGGAAACATCGAGTACAATTCTACAACTTATGATCATCCATTAGCAGAAACTAAAACGAATACATTTGGTTTTTCTCCAAAAGTAGGCTATCAGTTTCACGATAACTGGACTGTTGGAGGTGAATTAAGTATAAATTCTGCAAAGCAAAATGGTGGAGGAGCAGAAACTAAAGCTAATGTTTATACATACGGAGCTTTTGTACGTTATTCAGTTCCGTTAAGTGAAACTTTTTCTGTATTTGGCGATCTAGGAGCTGGTCTTCAGAATCAAAAAAGTGAAAATTTTGAAAATGGATTGCTTATTTCAAAAAGTAAAGCAGATGGCATTCCTGAGCAGCGGCTACCATTTCGATTAAAGCTTTTTTAGTTTCATCCCAATGGCGTGTTTTTAAACCACAATCCGGATTTACCCATAATTGATCTACGGGAATTAAAAAAATGAATCGTGGCATGACGGTTTTTTGTAATGTTCGTTTAAAAGAACACGCAAAAAACGTGGGAAGCAATTTTGTAAAGGATATTGTTGCCCTTCCCGAAATTATAGAATGCTATAACATTGCCGGTGATTATGATTTTATGCTAAAAATTCTCGTTCAGGATATGGCTAGTTATCAGGATTTTGTAATGAATAAATTGTCAACAATTCAAAATATCGGAAATACGAACAGCATTTTTGTGATGGGAGAAATTAAACACAGTACTGCATTAGAGTTTTAATCTTTAGAAAAATGTAAAATAAAATGTATTTTTGAGGTTTAGATGGCAAATCTAAGTCATCCATCCGAAATCTAAAATTGAAAAATGAACTGGGAACAACTTTTATCACTTAAAAAACAAGGCGACACAAGCAAAAGATTACGTATTGAACAAGATGATACCCGATTAGGATTTGAGGTAGATTATGACCGAATTATATTTTCGGCAGCTTTTCGGTCTTTGCAGGATAAAACACAGGTCATTCCGCTTTCAAAAACAGATTTCGTGCATACGAGGCTAACGCACAGTTTAGAAGTCTCGGTTGTAGGACGTTCTTTAGGACGATTAGTTGGAAAAAAAATCATCGAAAAATATCCTTATTTAAAAGAAGTTCATGGTTATCATATGAATGATTTTGGAGCCATTGTAGCCGCTGCCTCTCTGGCGCACGATATTGGTAATCCGCCTTTTGGACATTCTGGAGAAAAAGCAATTGGAGAATACTTTTCGATAGGAAACGGATTAAAATACAAAGACAGATTAACGGCTAAACAGTGGCAGGATTTAATTGATTTTGAAGGAAATGCCAATGGATTTTCGGTACTAACGGCAAGTCGCCCGGGCATCGAAGGTGGATTGAGGATTTCTTATGCCACTTTAGGTGCTTTTATGAAATATCCAAAAGAAAGTCTACCAAAAAAACCAACAAATAATATTGCAGATAAAAAATATGGTTTTTTCCAGACCGATAAAGCTTTTTTTGAAGAGGTTGCGCAAGACATGGGAATGATCGCCAATAAGGACGGTGATGATATTGGTTTTGAAAGACATCCTTTGGCGTATTTGGTCGAAGCTGCAGATGATATCTGCTATACCATTATAGATTTTGAAGATGGAATAAACCTTGGATTAGTTTCTGAGGATTTTGCTTTAGAATATCTAATAAAACTTGTAAAAGATAATATTGGAGTTTCAAAATATAAAATGCTTGAAACCAAAGAAGATCGTATCAGTTACTTACGTGCGCTTGCAATTGGATCTTTAATAAATGATGCAGTAGATGTTTTTATTGAAAATGAAGAAGCAATTCTGGCCGGACAATTTCCTTTTGCCTTAACAGATAAAAGCAAATACAAAGCCCAGATGAATGATATTATTAACTTAAGTGTTGAAAAAATTTATCAAAGCCGGGAAGTAATTGAGAAAGAAATCGTTGGTTATCAGATTATTCAAACCTTATTGGATAAGTTTATAACCGCTTTTAATAACAAATATGAAGGAAAAGCATCGAATTATGATAATTTAATCATGAAAATGCTGCCCGAAAAGCATCATTTGGAAAAAACCAATCTATACGAGCGTTTGCTTCACATTTGTCATTATGTTTCTCTTTTAACAGATGGAAATGCGTTAGAATTATTCGAAACGATTAATGGACGAAAAAGTAATTAGATTACTGAAAAGCATACACCAGACCAACTCCTAAAACTTGTCTTAACTGCGCTCTGGGGCCGTCGTTAACCTGAGATGTTGCTCCAGTAACCGGGTCTACAACATCTACTTTGGTTTTAATGTCGTCATCATAAACCAAATGAATACCAATATTGGCTTTTACGTACGCATTAACAACAAGGTCTAAACGCGTATCATAATCAACATCGACATTTCCAAATCGGTTTAAATAATCTGTATATAAATTCAATCTGTTTTCGTAGAATATATTTTTAAAAATTTCACTTTTCATATAGGCAGTGAGTAAAATACCAAATTCAGCTTTTACTTTTTGCCCTTCCTCAACTAAAAGCTGACTGTCCGGATTATTGGGGTCAGTCATATAAACGGCTTTTTTTACACCAAAAGATCCCTGATTTGCTAAGTAATCGTCTAATACTAAAGTAGTTTTCAAAGTGATAGGAGAGAAATAGAAAGTTCTGTTTTTTTCCTTGTTAGAGTTTTCTGCTCCCGCTCCAAGAAAGATGTAGGCCGGTGCAAATGGTTTCGAAATCGCAATATCCTTATTAGGATAATTGTAACCGTTTGTAAATTGTGTATTAAAGTTAAACTTGGCAGAATAATACCAGTTTGAAAGTGTATCTTTTCTAAATCCGTAAGTAGAGTTCAGCTGAATTGCATCGTCTGTTTTTCTCAATTCAGTACCATCTTGTTGATTTAAACCATATTTCACAATAAGTTCATTAAACCATTTATGGTTTCCTTTAACGTATGTTCTTCCAAATTCTCCTTTAAATAAACCAGAAATAGAACTTGTCCCCCCCGCGCTCCAGTTTACAAATGCAATTTCAGAAATATCGAAGCCAAGCTGGTTTTTCTTTGTCCAGTTTGACGGCACTTTTGGTAATTGCGCAGGATCTAAAGTTGTTCTAATAATTTGAGCAGATGTCGTAATTGAAAAACTAAAAAGGAATAATAAGATGATGAATCGAAATAATTTCATTAGGTTAACTTTTGATTTTGATTTTTTTTTTGACTGTGCAAAATAATTATTTTGAGCGGTTAGAAAAAAGATTTACTAAACTTTTAACGTCAATTTTGCACAATTGTTGTAATTGTAAGACAGTTCCATGCTCAATAAATTGGTCAGGAACACCCAGAATTTGTATTTTATTGGTGTAATTATTCGATGCCGCAAATTCGAGAATTGCGCTTCCAAAACCTCCCATTATTACACCATCTTCAATAGTAATAACCGTTTTAAAGTTCTCGAAAATGTAATGTAATATATTGTTATCTAATGGTTTAATGAATGGAAAATCATAGTGAGCTATACTTTTTGGATTTCCGCATTCGTTTATCGCCGCAATCACATTATTACCAATTGTGCCCGTAGACAAAACAGCTGTTTCTGTACCGCTTTTTAGACAATTTCCTTCTCCAATTTTAACATTTAGATATTGTCCGAAATTTTCTACTTCCCAATTCGAAATAACACCACGACCTCGCGGATATCGAATTGCAATAGGATGTTTTAAACCAAATTGAACTGAATATAAAATATTTTGCAGGGCAATTTCATTAATTGGCGCGTAAATAATCATATTTGGTATCGATCTTAAATACGCGATATCAAAAACACCGTGATGTGTTGCGCCGTCTTCGCCAACCAAACCTGCTCTGTCTAAACAAAAAATAACAGGTAAATCCTGTAAAGCCACATCATGAATAACCTGATCGTAGGCACGTTGCAAAAAAGTCGAATAAATATTGCAATAAACGATCATGCCCTGAGTAGCCATTCCGGCAGCAAGTGTTACAGCATGCTGTTCTGCAATACCAACATCAAAAGCACGTTCAGGAATTTCATCCATCATAAATTTCAAAGAACTTCCTGATGGCATTGCCGGGGTAATTCCAATAATTTTTTCATTTTTTTTGGCCAAATCCAAAAGGGTTAAACCAAAAACATCCTGATACTTTGGTGGAAGATTTTCTTCATACTTCAAATGAATTTCTCCTGTTGAAGCATCAAATTTTCCTGGGGCATGGTATTTTACCTGATTTTCCTCAGCTTGCTGTAAACCTTTTCCTTTTGTAGTAACAATGTGTAGAAATTTTGGGCCTTTTATCTTTTTTAATCGCTCTAATTCTTTGATTAAGACAGGAAGATCATGACCGTCAATTGGTCCTGAATAATCAAAATTCAGGGATTTAATCATATTGTTCTGCTTTGGATTTTTTCCGTTTTTAACCGCTGTCAGGTATTTTTTTAAAGCACCAACACTCGGATCAATTCCGATTGCGTTGTCATTTAATATAACCAAAATATTGGCATCCGTAACTCCGGCATGATTTAAACCTTCAAAAGCCATTCCGGAAGCTATAGAAGCATCGCCAATAACTGCAATATGCTGTTTGTTGAAATCACCTTTTAATTGAGAGGCAATCGCCATTCCTAATGCGGCAGAAATTGATGTTGAAGAATGCCCAACGCCAAAAGTGTCGTAAATACTTTCACCTCTTTTAGGAAAACCCGAAATTCCTCCAAGTTGTCTGTTGGTGTGAAAATTTTCTCTTCTTTCTGTCAGGATTTTATGTCCGTAAGCCTGATGTCCAACATCCCAAACCAATAAGTCTTCGGGTGTATTAAAAACATAATGCAACGCAATAGTCAATTCAATTACACCTAAACTTGCGCCTAAATGTCCCTCTTTTACAGAAACTACATCAATAATAAATTGGCGTAATTCCTGAGCAATTTGAGGCAGTTGCGCTTCAGAAAGTAAGCGCAAATCGGCAGGATTTTTTATGTTTGAAAGTAAATTGCTTTTCATTGTAAGGGTAAAAAGCAAATTTACGGTTTTAAATAAAAAATGAGGCAATTAAATCTTTTAATCGCCTCAAGAAATAAAAGCGATAATGAAACTCAGCAAAAATTATTTTCAAAACAGTACTTTTGCAATTATGATAAATCCTTTTACAGACGAATACTTTATGAAAAAAGCTTTGCAGGAAGCTGAAATGGCCTATGAAAAAGGTGAAATTCCTGTTGGCGCCATCATTGTTGTGGCAGATAAAGTAATTGCGAAAAGTCATAATCTTACAGAATTACTAAATGATGTTACGGCTCATGCCGAAATGCAATCGATCACCGCCGCCGCAAACTTTCTTGGCGGAAAATATCTTAAAGATTGTACTTTATATGTTACGCTCGAACCCTGCCAAATGTGCGCAGGCGCTTTGTACTGGAGTCAGATTTCGAAAATTGTTTTTGGTGCACGTGACGAACAACGCGGCTTTATGGTGATGGGAACAAAACTGCATCCAAAAACAACTGTCGTTTCGGGAGTTATGGCAAATGAAGCTGCAGAATTGATGAAGCGTTTTTTTATGGAGAGACGTAAATAATTTTTTTTTACTTCATCTAAAACACATAAAACATATAAATGCAAATAAATAGCATAAATGAATTAAAACAGATTATATTATAAAATGTGTTTTCGGATAGACTTTTTTTTGAAAGCAGTATTTTTAAACTTATAGCTATTGAAAAAAGAAGCACAAAATAGCAATAAAATAGGATGCCATTAAAACCAATAGCCAGATCATCTGAATAATCTTTGTCTTTTGATTTGACATTTGTAACACTTTTGAATAATAAAGTGTATTTAATTTCTATATCATTTTCTTCTATAAGATAATTTGAAGTTGGAAAACAGTGCCCTTTTTTTGTAAAAAAGTTATAAGCCATTATAGTTTTTTTACCTCCATTCCTTCTTCCGCCATATTGAATAGTATAATAGGTTATTTCATCGTTAATTTTTGTTTTTGGTAATAAATAAAAATCGACGAAAACTAGTGAAATAATAAAAGTTATTATCACTAAACTATTGATGACTAATTTTTTATTGCTTGCAATAAATTTGCTTTCGGGCAAAATGGTTTGTTGATTGTTGAGCATTTATTATATTTTGAAAAAGGAGCGAAATATAATATATTTTATTAATCTAATTTCTATTTAGATATCATCTTCAAGGAATTTAATTGAAATATAAATAATTTGAGCAACTAAATTTTCCTTCTTAATACTTCGGAAAATAGTATACATTTACTAGAATATAATTTACATTTTGTTGTTGTGATTTTAAGATCTTCAAACAGCATTTTAATTGTATTTTGCAGTATTTGTATCAATTAATTCCTTTATCAAAGTGAAAGCAAGAAGATTAGTTTACGTGTTTTTTGTGTTTTTAATTTTTCAGGCCTGTGGCAAAAAATCAGATTTCAATTCTGATTTTTCATTATTCAAAGAGTACATAACAAGTTTTACAGGCGGGATCGTCTCGGCACAATCAGACATACGTGTTGTTTTGGCTTTCGATAAAAAAGAATGGAAAGTAAATGAAGTCTTAGACAATGATTTATTTGATATTTCGCCAAGTGTCGACGGAAAAGTAGTGGCACTTTCAAATAATACAATCGCTTTTATTCCGGAGAAAAAACTAAAAGCAGGAACAGAATATCAGGTTACTCTGCATCTGGATAAGTTAATTACGCTTCCAAAAAAATCAGAGGATGATACAACCGATCTTTCAAAATTCAATTTTACGGTAAAAACCATTAAACAGGATTTCACCATAAATACATTAGATATCCAGTCTCGCAGTAAAGAATTTCAATATTTAAATTGCGTACTTAAAACGGCAGATGATATTGATTTAGAAACGGCTGAAAAATTAGTTTCGGCATCACAAAACGGAAATAAAGTCAATATTAAATTCGATAAAAAAGCAAATTCAGGAAAAGAATTTAAGTTTATCATTGATAATATTCAGCGTTTTGATACAGAAAGTAATCTTGAGATTTCTTATGACGGAGATGATTTTGATATCGACCAAAAGGGGAAAATGGATTTTCCGATTACAGCATTAAATGATTTCAAAATTGTTAAGGTGGATATTCCGGATGATAACAACCAGCAGGTTTTAATCAATTTTTCGGAACCTTTAGAAAAAGGTCAGGATTTTCAGGGATTGGTTTCGATACAAAACACCAAAAACCTGAAATTTTCTACTCAGGGAAATGTCCTGAAAGTATATTTCAGCAATCAAAAACCAGTTGAAGAAGTGGTTCATGAAGTTAAGGTTGAAGTCGAAACGGTAGCTGTTGATTCTACAGCTGCAGTTGTAGATTCTGCAAGTGTTGTTGTGGACACGGCCGCTGTCGCTGAACCAGTTGTGGAAGATGTTATAGAAGAACCGGAACCGGAAGCTGCAGCCATTTCAGGAGAATTATTATTAGAAGTTTTTCAGGGAATTGAAAGCCAATATGGTCAGAAAATGAAAAACAATTATGCTGAAAAAATATCTTTTGACCAGATAAAACCAAATGTTCGTTTTATAAAAAATGGAACAATTCTACCAAGTTCAAGTAATTTAAAACTAAATTTCGAAGCTGTAAATTTAAGTGCGGTTGATGTAAAAGTCTATAAGATATACAAGAACAATATTCTTCAGTTTCTTCAAAACAATGAATTAAACGGAACACAAAACCTGAAACGGGTTTCGCAGCCAATTGCCAAAACAAGGCTTAATCTTAAAGAGAACTCGCTAATAAATCCGAGTAAATGGAACACTTTTGCTTTGGATTTATCTAAAATCATAAGTCCGGAACCGGGAGCAATTTACAGAGTTGAATTCTCGTATAAAAAAGCGTATTCGCTATATAAATGCGAGACTTCGGAAAGTGATGACAGTTCAGAACAAGAAGAGGAGGAGATTGATGAAAATGATGTAAACTACAGCGGAAACTCCTATGACGACTATTATTACGATGACTACGAATGGAGAGAAAGTCAGGATCCTTGCACAGGTTCATATTATTATAATGCAAAAATCGGAACTAATATTCTGGCTTCAGACTTAGGTGTAATTGCAAAAAGAGGGGAGAATAAATCGTATTTCTTTGCCGTAAACAACATCCTGACAACAGAACCGGTTTCAAACGCAAGAGTTGATTTGTACAGTTTTCAGCAGCAAAAACTAGAAACATCAGCAACAAGCAGTGAAGGTATTGCAACTTTTAAATTAGACAAATTTGCCTACTTTGCAATTGTTACTTTAGGAAATCAGTCTACTTATGTAAAACTCGATGATGGTAACTCACTTTCGGTAAGTAATTTTGATGTTTCGGGAGAAACACTTCAAAAAGGTTTAAAAGGATTTATTTATGGAGAACGCGGCGTTTGGCGTCCGGGTGATAATTTGTATTTATCTTTTATTTTGAATGACGTTGCCAACAAATTGCCAAGCGCACATCCGATAAAATTCAGATTAACAGATCCAAATGGCAAAGTTACCTATCAAACCGTTCAAAAAACCAATGAACTAAATCATTATTCTTTTATAGTTCCAACAGATCCTGATGCGCCAACCGGAAATTGGGAAGCAATGGTAAGCGTGGGTGGAGCAAAATATTATAAGAGTATTAAAATAGAAACGATTAAACCGAATCGTTTAAAAATAAAAAATAGTTTCAAAAACCCAATTTTATCTTCTTCATATTCTAATACAAGTAATCTCGAAGTAACGTGGCTTCATGGGGCAATTGCCAAGAATCTGAATGTGGAAATGCAGGCTAAATTTTCACAGCAAAGCACTACTTTCAAAAATTATGATAAATACATTTTTGATGATTTGGTGCGACAATTTAGTACAGAGGAAGTAAATGTTTTCTCCGGAAAATTAGATGCAAACGGAAGAGCAGCTGTAAATATAGATCCTAAGTTACAAGGTCAGGCTCCGGGAATGCTAAAAGCTGCTTTTGTAACTAAAGTGTATGAAGAAGGCGGAGACTTTAGTACCGATGTTATTTCAACAACTTATTCTCCATATAAAACTTATGTGGGAGTAAAATCACCTGAGCCAAATAAGTACGGAATGCTGGAGACCAGAACTTCTAACCGATTTGATGTCGTAACGGTTGATGAAAACGGAAGACCAAAATCTGTTAGAAATCTTGAAATAAAAGTCTATAAAGTAGAATGGCGCTGGTGGTGGGATGCCTCAAGTGATAATTTATCCAATTACAATTCATCAGAAGCAACAACTTCTTATAAAACGTTTAGAGTAAATACAGATTCAAGCGGAAGAGGAAGTTTTCAATTTGCGCTGACAGATGAAGAATGGGGACGTTATTTGATTCGTGTTTTAGATGAAACTGGCGGACATGCATCGGCTTTAACCGTAAATATCGATTGGCCTATCTGGTCTGGAAAAACGAGAAATACAGATGCTTCAACGGCAAATATGCTTGTTTTTTCTACGGATAAAAAGAATTATGCTGTTGGTGAAAAAGCACAAATTTCTTTTCCTTCGAGTGAAGGCGGACGTGCTTTGGTTTCTATTGAGAATGGTTCTACAGTGGTGAAAACACTGTGGGTTGAAACAAAAAAAGGAGAAACTAAAGTTGAGGTTCCGGTAACGGCAGAAATGGCTCCAAATGTGTATTTTAATATAACATTGCTGCAGCCGCACGCCACAACAAAAAACGATTCGCCAATAAGAATGTACGGAATTGTTCCGATTGAAGTTGTCGATAAAAATACAATTCTGGCGCCTAAAATAACAATGCCGGATGTTCTAAAGCCAGAGCAAAATTTTACGCTAAAAGTTAATGAGCAATCTGGAAAAGCAATGACATATACTATTGCTATTGTCGATGAAGGTTTATTGGATTTAACACGTTTTAAAACACCGAATGCCTGGGATAGTTTTTATGTAAGAGAAGCATTGGGTGTAAAAACCTGGGACGTTTACAATGATGTAATTGGTGCATATGGCGGAAAAGTAAATCAGATTTTCAGCATTGGCGGAGATCAGGATTTAGGCGGAGGAAAAGCCAAAAAAGCCAATCGTTTTAAACCGGTTGTAGTTTATCTGGGACCTTTTAAATTAGAAAAAGGACAAACGAAAACACATCAGATAAAATTACCAAAATATATTGGATCAGTTCGAACGATGGTTGTGGCGGGAGATGCCAATACAAGTGCTTATGGAAGCGTCGAAAAAGCAACTCCGGTTCGTAGTCCCTTGATGGTTCTGGCTTCATTGCCAAGGAAAATTTCTCCTTCAGAAAAAGTAACAATTCCCGTTACAGTTTTTGCAATGGAAAAAAATATCAAAAATGTAAATGTTCAGATCAAAACCAGCAATGGTTTAAAAGTTATTGGAAGTGCAACACAAAGATTAACGTTTTCTCAGCCAGACGAAAAAATGGCTTATTTTAATCTTGCTGTTGGCAGTTTAACAGGAATTGCAAAAGTCCAAATTATTGCGAGTTCAGGAAGCGAAAAATCGGTTTATGATGTTGAAATCGATATGACGAATCCAAATCCGGTGACAAATACGTTTACAGATGTAATTTTAAAACCAAATAGTTCGGCAACAATTAACTGGAAAACATTTGGAGTTTCCGGAAGCAATAAAGCTAAACTGGAAGTCTCGTCAATGCCAACCATTAATTTAAACGGAAGATTGCAGTTTTTGATTCAATATCCGCATGGTTGTGTGGAGCAGACAACTTCATCAGTATTCCCGCAATTATTCTTAAATGAAGTTGCAGATATTGATGCAACACGTCAGGAATTAATTCAAAAAAATGTTACTGCCGGAATTACCAGATTAGGAAGTTTTCAATTGCCAAATGGCGGACTTTCTTACTGGCAGGGGAATACGCTTGCCGATGATTGGGGAACTTCATACGCAGGACATTTTATGATTGAAGCAGAGAAAAAAGGCTATGTTTTACCAATTAATTTTAAATCGAAATGGTTATCCTACCAGCAAAAAGAAGCCAAACAATGGCGATTTGAACCTCGTTACGGAAATGATCTGGCACAAGCTTATCGTTTGTATACTTTGGCTTTGGCAGGTTCTGCAGATTTATCTTCGATGAACAGATTACGCGAAACAAAAGGAATCTCTAATGAAAGCAAATTACGACTGGCCGCAGCCTATATTTTAGCCGGACAAAAATCAGCAGGTCAGAATTTGTTTTTGCATAGTAAAATTGAAGACGAAACCAGCGATTATAATTATTACTATTATGGTTCAAGTGCCAGAAACAGAGCAATGGCGCTCGAAACAATGTTGTTATTAGGACAAAAAGAAAAAGCATTTGCAATGGCAATAAAACTGGCTAAAAGCATGGCAAGCGACCAATGGATGAGCACGCAGACTACAGCGTACTGTTTGTATGCAATGTCAAAATTTGCGGTTCATAACAGTCCTAAAGGAATTGATATTCAGTTTAGTAAAGATGGTAAATCTCAAATTTTAAAAACATCAAAAACAGTTATAGACAAAAGTTTGATTGTAAAAACCGGTTCGAATAGTATTACACTGAGAAATAATAAAAAAAATACGGTGTATGTTCGCGTTTTAAACACAGGAATTTTACCAATTGGTCATGAAAACGTAGTTCAAAATGATGTTTCGGCCGCAATTGTTTTCAAAAACCGAAAAGGCGGTACAATAGATGTTTCAAGAATTGCACAAGGAACTGAGTTTATTGCCGAGGTTACAGTTAGAAATCAGCGAAATGAACATGTAGAAAATGTAGCATTATCCCAAATTCTGCCTTCCGGATTTGAAATCGTAAATACGCGTTTTACAGATTACGGAGATGCAACAAATAATATCGCAGATTATATCGATATCCGCGACGATCGAACTAATTTTTATTTCGGATTAAAAGCCAGTGAAACCAAAGTATTTAGAATTCTGCTGAATGCATCTTATTTAGGGAATTATTATTTGCCGGGATTGCAATGTGAAGCGATGTATGATAATACTTTCTTGGCGAGAACAAAAGGATTTTGGGTTGAGGTTGTGAAATAATAAAAAGATTGAAGAATAAACTAAAAGCGTTTTTTCAACGCATTACAAACTGGATAAAACAGAATAAAATAAAATCAGCAATTGTATTTTTACTCTTGCTGATTTATTATTTCTCATTACCGCGAACCTTATTTCAGGAACCTTATTCGACGGTCATTGAAAGTAAAGAAGGAGAATTATTAGGTGCAAAAATTGCACGCGACGGACAATGGCGTTTTCCTGAAGAAGATAGCGTTCCTGACAAGTTTAAAAAATGCATCGTTTACTTTGAAGATGAACATTTCTACAAGCATCCCGGTTTTAATCCTGGTGCAATGGTAAATGCCATCAAGCAAAACCGAAGAGCCGGAAAAGTAGTTAGGGGCGGAAGTACATTAACACAACAGGTAATAAGGCTTTCGCGAAAAGGAAAAAACAGAACGTATTTTGAAAAAATTATCGAACTTATTCTTGCTACACGCTTAGAATTAGGCTATTCAAAAGATGAAATTTTAGATCTTTATGCGGCTCACGCACCTTTTGGTGGAAATGTCGTTGGACTTGAAATGGCTTCATGGCGTTATTTTGGATTAAAATCGAAGCAGCTTTCTTGGGCAGAAAGCGCAACGCTGGCAGTTTTACCCAATGCACCAAGTTTAATTTATCCCGGGAAAAACCAAATTAAATTACTTGTAAAAAGAAACAGACTTTTGTTGAAATTAAATCAGGAAGGCATAATTGACAAACAAACCTATGAACTTTCTGTTGATGAGCCATTACCTGGAAAACCGTATAATTTGCCTCAAACTGCGCCTCATTTATTGCAGCGGGTTGCTAAAGATCAGGAAGGAACAAAAGTAAAAACCACCGTAGATTTTGCTGTACAAAACAGGGTAAATCAAATTGCAAAATATTACTACAACCAATACAAGCAAAACGAAGTTAATAATCTGGCGATCTTAGTAATTGACGTCAAAAACAGAAATATAATAAGCTATGTTGGCAATGCCCCAACGGATAAGGATCATCAAAAAGATGTTGATATTATTAATGCACCACGAAGTACCGGAAGCATCTTAAAACCGTTATTGTACGCCGCAATGCTTGATGACGGAGAGCTTTTACCAAATACATTAGTTGCAGATATCCCAACTCAGATTGCGGGTTATACGCCAGAAAATTTTAATCTCACTTTTGATGGAGCTGTGCCCGCGCATCGGGCTTTGTCACGTTCGTTAAATATTCCGGCAGTTTTAATGCTGCAGGAATTTGGTGTAAATAAGTTTTATGAAGAATTGCAAAAATTTAAATTAAGGGATATTGATAAAACGCCTGATCATTATGGACTATCGCTTATTCTTGGCGGAGCCGAAAGCAATTTGTGGGATTTATGCCGTTCGTATGCCAACTTATCTTCGACGGTAAATTATTATACTAAAAGTCACGGAAAATACAGAACAAAAGAGTTTGCAGAACTGAATTACGAAAATAATTTTGAAGCCGATTTTGGAGACGAAACAAATCAAAAAAACATTTTGGGTGCAGGTTCTATTTGGCTTACCTACAATGCGATGGAAGAAGTAAACAGACCGGAAGGAGATGAAGCCTGGAAGTTTTACGACAGTTCGCTTAAAATTGCATGGAAAACGGGAACCAGTTTCGGTAATCGCGACGCCTGGGCCATCGGAACAAATTCCAAATATGTTGTGGGAGTTTGGGTAGGAAACGCAACAGGCGAGGGAAGACCAACTTTGACAGGAGTTACAAGCGCAGCTCCAATTTTATTTGATGTTTTTAATTTATTACCAAGGCAAAAATGGTTTGAAACTCCTTATCAGGATTTAGATGAGGTAGAGGTTTGTACGTTAAGCGGTTATTTAGCAAAAGAAGGCTGCCCGAAATTGAAGCAATGGGTTACTAGAAAAGGAAAAACAACAAGTATTTGCCCATATCATAAAACAGTTCATTTAGATAAAAGCGAGCAATTTCAGGTCAATAGCAGTTGCGAAAATGTTGAAAATATAATAGTTAAGGATTGGTTTGTTTTGCCTCCGGTTATGGCTTGGTATTATAAAGGAAAACATATTGAATACTTGCCATTACCGCCATTTAAAGAAAATTGCATTGGAATGCAAACTGCGTCAATGGATTTTATTTATCCGAAAGCTAATAGTAAAATTTATCTTACGAAGGATTTTAATAGTGAAATACAGCCTGTAATTTTTAAAATTGCTTATTCGCAAAGAGAAAATAAATTGTTTTGGTACGTTGATAATGTTTACAAAGGCGAAACAAAAGTATTTCATGAAAAACCGATTTTGATGACGGCAGGGTTTCATTATATTACTGTTGTTGATGAATTTGGGAATGAAATTAGGAGAAGGGTTGAAATTGTGAGGGAATAAAAATGAAAAAGTAAATTCCAAATTCCAATGCAATGTAAGATTGTTTCATTCGAAAAAAGGTACAAAAAAACCGCCAATCTTGCGAGAGGCGGTTTCTTGTTTTATTCTTTGATAACATTTCCTTTTTTGTCGTAGAAATGATATTCTAAGTACGTGTAAGCGTCACGAGGTATGATTTTCACCCATTTTTTATGTTCAAAAAACCATTTTGAACGTAATGATGGAAAACCTTTACTGAGGTATGCAGCCACAAACGGATGTACATTAAGCACAACGCTTTTGTGGATTTTTAAAATTCTGTCTAAATCAGATGCGATTTTATCAATGATTAAAATTGGCGCTTCAATTTCGCCATGTTCATTGTTTGGATCTTCTTCTCTAGTTTTAATATTAACTTCGGGTCTTACACGTTGTCTTGTAATTTGAACTAAACCAAATTTACTAGGCGGTAAGATTTTATGCTTTGCTTTATCGTCGCTCATTTCTTCTCGCAAGAAGTCGAACAAAACCTTCCTGTTTTCAGGATTAGACATATCGATAAAATCAACTACGATTATTCCGCCCATATCACGCAAACGAAGTTGTCTGGCAATTTCAGCGGCAGCAATCATATTTACTTCCATGGCGGTATCTTCCTGATTGGTAGCCTTATTCGAACGGTTTCCGCTGTTTACGTCTATAACGTGAAGAGCTTCAGTGTGTTCGATTATTAAATAAGCTCCTTTGCTCATCGAAACCGTTCTTCCAAATGAAGTTTTGATTTGTCTCTCTATATTGTATTTCTCAAAAATTGGAGTGTCGTTTGATTGATAAAACTTAACAATCGATTGTTTTGAAGGCGCTATCTCTTGCAGATATTCCTTCGTTTGATGGTACAACTCTTCGTCATCTATCTGAATACCACTGAAGGTATCATTAAATACATCTCTTAATATCGAAGAAGCTCTGTTAAGCTCTCCTAATACTTTTGATGGATGATGAGCAGTTGGTAATTTTTTACACATTGCAGTCCATCTGGCAAGCAGGTTCTGCAAATCTTTTTCTAATTCGGCTACGTTTTTGCCTTCGGCTACTGTACGAACAATAACACCAAATCCTTTTGGTTTGATAGATAGAACAAGTTTTTTTAAACGATCCTTTTCTTTTTTGTCTTCTATTTTTTGAGAAATAGAAACACGGTCAGAAAATGGAACGAGAACAATAAATCTTCCTGCCAATGAAAGCTCTGCGCTTATTCTTGGACCTTTGGTCGATATAGGTTCTTTAACAACTTGAACTAAAACAGATT
>Ga0247813_10000884_pt1 | contig 24316 bp, 22 predicted proteins | sample UWRJL169409C1_FD_180719 | JGI IMG/M metagenome (GOLD analysis project Ga0247813, IMG submission 180719) | Plant litter microbial communities from Arlington Agricultural Research Station in Wisconsin, United States - UWRJ-L169-409C-1 | ecosystem: Environmental > Terrestrial > Plant litter >...
AGATGTACTGCCAGATGTCCAGCTCGGTCCAGTTCGACAGCGGGAAGACGCGGATCGACTCGCCTTTGTTGACCTTGCCGTTGTAGACGTTCCACAGCTCAGGGCGCTGGTTTTTCGGGTCCCAGCGGTGCTTGCTGTCGCGGAACGAATAGACCCGCTCCTTGGCCCGGGATTTCTCCTCGTCGCGGCGCGCACCACCGAAGGCGGCATCGAAGCCGTACTTGTCCAGTGCCTGCTTGAGGCCCTGGGTCTTCATGATGTCGGTGTGCTTGGAGCTGCCATGGGTGAATGGGTTGATGCCCTGCGCCACCCCTTCCGGGTTGACGTGGGTGATCAACTCCAGGCCCATTTCCTCGACCATCTTGTCGCGGAAGCTGTACATCTCCTGGAATTTCCACTGGGTATCGACGTGCATCACCGGAAACGGCAGCTTGCCCGGGAAGAAGGCCTTGCGCGCCAGGTGCAGCATCACGGCAGAGTCTTTACCGATCGAGTAGAGCATCACCGGGTTGTCGAACTCGGCGGCCACCTCGCGGATGATGTGGATGCTTTCCGCCTCCAGCTGTTTCAAGTGCGTCAGTTTGTCGACCATGGCTACTCACGTAAAACGATCTTATGAACGGCCAGCGGGCCGTGTTCGAGCGAGCCACTTTAGCACAGCGACTGCTTCTATTTAGGCAGGCGGCTAGATCGAAACGGTCTAACCATATGACTTCCGGTTTGGGGCTTCAGCAGGTGTAGGAGCACGCAATCTGGCGCTCAGATCGGATTCGGGCAGTCGATGAACAGGTGCTCGACGGCGAAGCGCCGGGCCAGATAGTCACCCAGCGCCTGCACGCCATAGCGCTCGGTAGCGTGGTGGCCGGCAGCGATGAAGCTGATGCCGTTTTCGCGGGCGCTGTGAAAGGTCTGCTCGGAGGCCTCGCCACTGATGAACAGGTCGACGCCCTGGGCAATCGCCGTGTCGATGTAGCCCTGACCGCCGCCGGTGCACCAACCGATCCGCCGCACCAGTTGCTCGCCTTCGATGAGCAACGGCTCGCGACCCAGCACCTCTTGCACGCGGCGGGCGAAATCACGCGCCGAGACTGGCTCGTCGAGCGAGCCGAGCATGCCTACCACCTTGGGATTGTTTGGGTCCAGGGGGCCTTCGACGGTGATGCCCAACTGATGCGCCAGTTGCACGTTGTTGCCAACCTCGGGGTGCACATCCAGCGGCAGATGGAACGCCAGCAGGCTGATGTCATGCTTGAGCAGCGTCTTCAGGCGACGTTGTTTGATGCCGGTGATGCACGGGTCTTCGCCTTTCCAGAAGTAACCATGGTGCACCAGCACCAGATCAGCCTCGGCTTCTACTGCCGCATCAAGCAATGCCTGGCTTGCGGTAACGCCGCTGACGATGCGGCTGACCTGGGGCCGACCTTCGACTTGCAGGCCATTGGGGCAGTAATCCTGGATCCGTGCGCTGTTCAGATAGCGTTCGGCTTCGGTGACCAGCGTGGTGAGGGCGACGGCCATGAAAAATCTCCTCGCAGTGGCATGTAGGCAGGGCGCAAGGCCCTATAATGGCGGCCATTATGAGCTGTCGCCGGCGCTGCGGATACCGCTGGCAGGCGCCCGCCAAACGCACGCCGACGATGCGCCGCAGTGGCCGTCGCCGCGCGCCGTGTTCAGGTGTATCATCGCGCGCGCCTCCCCGGGCCGCTCTGCGACGGCCCTGCCCTACTCCAGGATTGATTCGATGCTCAAGGTTCTGCGTTACTTTGGCTGGCCACTGCTTACCGGCATATTGATCGCCATGCTGGTCATCCAGCGCTTTCCCGAGTGGGTCGGCCTGCCCAGCCAGGACGTCAACCTGCAGCAGGCGCCGCAGACCACGCGGATCATGCAGGGCCCGGTGTCGTACGCCGACGCCGTCACCCTGGCGGCGCCAGCGGTGGTCAACCTGTACACCACCAAAGTGGTCAACAAGAGTGCCCACCCGCTATTCGAAGACCCGCAGTTCCGCCGCTTCTTCGGTGACAACCTGCCCAAGCAACGGCGCTGGGAATCGAGCCTGGGTTCGGCGGTAATCATGAGCCCCGAAGGCTACCTGCTGACCAACAACCACGTCACCAGCGGTGCCGACCAGATTGTGGTCGCCCTCAAGGACGGCCGCGAGACCTTGGCCCGAGTGATCGGCAGCGACCCGGAAACCGACCTGGCGGTGCTCAAGATCGACCTGAAGAACCTGCCGGCGATTACCATCGGCCGCTCCGACACTATCCACATCGGCGACGTTTCGTTGGCCATCGGCAACCCGTTCGGGGTTGGCCAGACGGTGACCATGGGCATCATCAGCGCCACCGGGCGTAACCAGCTGGGCCTGAACAACTACGAAGACTTCATCCAGACCGATGCGGCGATCAACCCCGGCAACTCCGGGGGTGCGCTGGTCGACGCCAATGGCAACCTGGTCGGTATCAACACGGCGATCTTCTCCAAGTCCGGCGGTTCGCAGGGTATCGGCTTCGCCATCCCGGTAAAACTGGCGCTTGAGGTGATGAAGTCGATCATCGAACACGGCCAGGTGATTCGCGGCTGGCTGGGGATCGAGGTGCAGCCACTCAGCCAGGAATTGGCCGAATCGTTTGGCCTCGAAGGCAAACCAGGGATCGTCGTAGCAGGGATCTTCCGCGATGGCCCGGCGCAGCGCGCAGGCTTGCAGTTGGGTGATGTGATCCTGAGCATCAACGGCGAGCCGGCGGGCGATGGGCGCAAGTCGATGAACCAGGTGGCGCGGATCAAGCCGACCGACAAGGTGGCGATCGAGGTGATGCGCAATGGCAAGCAGCTCAAGCTGATCGCCGAAGTGGGCCTGCGCCCACCGCCGGCGCCGGTAGCGCCGAGCGAAAAGAAATAAACAAAAGGGGCCGCAATCGCGGCCCCTTTTTGTATCAGTGCAGGATCTGGCTGAGGAACAACTTGGTGCGGTCGCTCTGCGGCCGGTCGAAGAAGTCATCCGGCGCCGCCTGCTCTACGATCTCGCCCTTGTCCATGAAGATAACCCGGTTGGCCACGGTGCGGGCAAAGCCCATCTCGTGGGTCACGCAGAGCATGGTCATGCCGTCTTCGGCCAGGCCCACCATGGTGTCGAGCACCTCCTTGACCATCTCCGGGTCGAGCGCCGAGGTCGGCTCATCGAACAGCATGATCTTCGGCTTCATGCACAGCGCTCGGGCAATTGCCACTCGCTGCTGCTGACCACCCGACAACTGCCCAGGGAACTTGTGCGCCTGCTCCGGGATGCGCACGCGCTCCAGATAGTGCATGGCGATTTCCTCGGCCTTGCGCTTGGGCATCTTGCGCACCCACATCGGCGCCAGGGTGCAGTTCTCGAGAATGGTCAAGTGCGGGAACAGGTTGAAGTGCTGAAACACCATGCCGACTTCGCGGCGGATCGCTTCGATCTGCTTGAGGTCGTTGGTCAGCTCGACGCCGTCAACGACGATGCGCCCTTGCTGATGCTCCTCGAGCCGGTTGAGGCAACGAATGGTGGTCGACTTGCCCGAGCCGGACGGCCCGCACAAGACGATCCGCTCGCCCTGACGCACGTTCAGGTTGATGTCCTTGAGCACATGGAACTGGCCGTACCACTTGTTCACGCCCTGCATCTGGATGATGCCTTCGGGGCCGGCAGGCTGCTTGATCGCTTCACTCATTTTGAAACTCCTAACGCTTGTGGCCAGTGTCCAGCTTGCGCTCCAGGTGCATGGAGTAGCGGGACATACCGAAACAGAAAATCCAGTAAACCAGGGCGGCAAACACATAGCCCTCGGTCGCCATACCCAACCAGGCCGGGTCCGCCGTGGCTTGGCGCACGCTGTTGAGCAGGTCGAACAGGCCGATGATGATTACCAGGCTGGTGTCCTTGAACAGGGCAATGAAGGTGTTGACGATGCCCGGGATGACCAGCTTCAAGGCCTGCGGCAGGATCACCAGGCCCATCGAGCGCCAGTAACCCAGGCCCATCGCCGACGCGGCTTCGTACTGGCCTTTGGGGATGGCCTGCAAGCCACCGCGTACCACCTCGGCGATGTACGCCGACTCGAACAGGATGACGAAGATCATCGCCCGCAGCAGCTTGTCGAAGCTCATGCCTTCTGGCATGAACAACGGCAGCATCACCGAAGACATGAACAGCACGGTGATCAGCGGAATACCGCGCCAGAACTCGATGAAGGTCACCGACACCGACTTGATCACCGGCATCCGCGAGCGCCGCCCAAGTGCCAGCAGAATCCCCAACGGCAATGCCGCGGCGATACCGACGGTAGCGATCACCAGGGTCAGCATCAGCCCGCCCCACTGCGAGGTCGGTACCTGGCTCAGGCCAAAGCTGCCGCCATGCAGCAGGAAGTAGGCCACGGTCGGGTAGACCAGCAGGTAGCCAATGCCGTAGGCCACCTTGCGCGGGAAGCGACGGATGAACAGCGGCGCAGCGCCGATCACGCCCAGCCACACGGTCAGGTCGACTCGCCAGCGCAGATCGCTCGGGTAATAGCCATACATGAACTGGCCGAAGCGCTGCTGGACGAACACCCAGCAGGCGCCCTCCTTGGTGCAGTCGGCGCGGGTAGTGCCGGTCCAGTTGGCGTCGATGAACGCCCACTGCAGCAGCGGCGGCACGGCCAGCCAGACCAGGTAGATGGCAAAGAAGGTCAGCAGCGTGTTGATCCAGCTGGAGAACAGGTTGGCGCGCATCCAGGCCACCACACCAACGGTTTTCACCGGTGGTGGCATATCAGGTTTGAAAACATGGGCGTTCATGCGCGACTCCTACCGCTCGATCAGCGCAATGCGCTTGTTGTACCAGTTCATCAGCAACGAGATGCTGATGCTGATCGTCAGATAAACCGCCATGGTGATCGCCATGACCTCGACCGACTGGCCGGTCTGGTTGAGTACGGTGCCGGCAAACAGCGAGACCAGTTCCGGGTAGCCGATAACGGCTGCCAGTGAGGAGTTCTTGGTCAGGTTGAGGTACTGGCTGGTCAACGGTGGAATGATCACCCGCAGCGCCTGGGGAATGATCACCTTGCGCAACGTCGGGCCTTCGCGCAGCCCCAGCGAACGGGCGGCTTCGGTCTGGCCGTGGCTGACCGAGCGGATGCCGGCACGCACGATTTCGGCAATAAACGCAGCGGTATAGATCGATAGCGCCAGGGTCAGTGCCATGAACTCGGGGATCAGCACCCAGCCACCGGCAAAGTTGAAGCCTTTGAGCTGCGGCACTTCCCACTGCAGCGGGTTGCCGAACAGCAGCACGCACATGGCCGGAATGCCGACCATCAGCGCCAGGCCGACCCAGAACTTGTGGAACGGTTGCCCGGTTAGCTCGAAGCGCTTGTTGGCCTGGCGCACCATCAGCACCACCGCGACAATGGCGACCACCAGCGAAACCACAAACGGCCAGAAGCCATCGGCCATCGACGCGCCCGGCATGTTCACGCCGCGGCTACTGATAAAGAACAGGTCATCGATATTGATGCTGCCGCGCGGCCCAGGCAACGCAGTGAACACCGCGAAGTACCAGAACAGGATCTGCAGCAGTGGCGGAATGTTGCGGAAGGTCTCGACGTAGACCGTAGCCAGCTTGTAGACCACCCAGTTGGAGGACAGGCGGCCGACCCCCACGGTAAAGCCGATCAAGGTCGCCAGGACGATACCGATGACACTCGCCAGCAAGGTGTTGAGCAGGCCGACCAGCAGCACCCGCGAGTAGGTGTCCGCTTCGGTGTAGTCGATCAGGTGCTGGGCAATGCCGAAGCCAGCACTGCGCTCGAGAAAGTCGAAGCCCGAGGTGATGCCCCGGTGCTGCATGTTGGTTTGGGTGTTGTGGATCAGGTACCAGCCCAGACCGACCACGCAGACCACCGTGAGGATCTGGAACAGCCACGCGCGCACACGTGGATCACTAAGGGAAAAGCCCTTGGGTGCGCCGATTTGATTTTGCATGAAGTGCCCCGGAAAAAAGGGATCAGAACAGCCTGCGGCGGCAGGATGCCGCCGCAGGTGCAGCCATCAGCGCACCGGAGGTGCGTACTGGATGCCGCCGTTGTTCCACAGGGCATTCAGGCCACGATCGATCTGCAGCGGGGTGCTCTTGCCAAGGTTCTTCTCGAACACTTCGCCGTAGTTACCCACTTGCTTGACGATCTGTACCACCCAGTCCTTGGGCAACTTGAGGTCTTTGCCGTATTCGCCGTCAGCGCCGAGCAGACGGGCGTTGTCCGGGTTCTTGCCGGATTTGGCTTCAGCCTCGACGTTTTTCGAGGTGAGGCCGGCTTCTTCGGCATTGAGCATGGCGAACAGGGTCCACTTGACGATGCTGAACCACTCTTCATCACCTTTACGCACGACAGGGCCCAGTGGCTCCTTGGAGATGGTCTCCGGGAGTACCACGTAGTCGGTCGGTGCTGCCAGCTTGGAGCGTTGTGCGTAGAGCTGCGACTTGTCCGAGGTGAGCACATCGCAACGGCCCGATTCCAGCGACTTGGCGCTCTCGTCGGAGGTGTCGAAGGTGATCGGGGTGTACTTCAGGCCATTGGCGCGGAAGTAGTCGGAGACGTTCAGTTCGGTGGTGGTGCCTGCCTGGATGCAGACGGTCGCGCCGTCGAGCTCCTTGGCGCTGGAAACACCGAGCTTCTTGTTGACCAGGAAGCCGATGCCGTCGTAGTAGGTCACGCCAGCGAAGACCAGGCCCATGCCAGCATCACGCGAGCTGGTCCAGGTGGTGTTGCGCGAGAGTACATCGACTTCGCCGGACTGCAGCGCAGTGAAGCGCTCCTTGGCGTTGAGCTGGCTGAACTTGACCTTGGTGGCATCGCCGAACACTGCAGCGGCTACCGCACGGCACACATCGGCATCGATGCCGACAATGTTGCCCTTGGCGTCAGGTACCGAGAAACCCGGCAGGCCATCGCTCACGCCACACTGGACGAAGCCCTTTTTCTTTACCGCATCCAGCGTAGCGCCGGCCTGGGCAAAACTGGTTGCACCCAGCGCGGCGGCAGCGGTCAGGACTGCCAGCGTGGTTTTCAACATCTTCATCTACAACCTCCAAATCGCTCTTGTTGTGTCGAGCCGGAATTGCACCGCACCCTTATGAGGCGCATCCGACCCCTGTTGGCTTGTTTTTGGGTCACGTGGTGCAATGAGCTGTTCTGTGACAGCCTTTGATCCAAACGAGGGGTGTTACCGTCGCCGGTCAATCCCTTCGCATCGGTAGACCCATAGCAAGGCGCGTACCACAGTTGCCGGCTTAAGCGTTTAAGCGGTCGTCAAGTAGTAAAAGTTGTACAGTTGCGACATCTTGTTAAGGCATTCGCTACCCCTGCCTTTTTTTAATGCACCTAATACGTACACGCGCACAAATTCGGAGCAGTTATGACCAACCCGTTGATTATCGAACCGCAAACCACCGCTGACGCCTGTGTGATCTGGTTGCACGGCCTGGGTGCCGACCGTTACGACTTCCTACCGGTGGCCGAATTTCTTCAAGAACGTTTGCTCAGCACGCGCTTCGTCATGCCCCAGGCGCCGACCCGCACAGTCACCATCAATGGCGGCTACGCCATGCCCAGCTGGTACGACATCAAGGCCATGACCCCGGCGCGCGCCATCGATGAAGCGCAGTTGGACGAGTCGGCCGAGCAGATCATCCAGCTGATCAAGGCCGAGCAGGCCAAAGGCATCAGCTTGGCGCGGATCATCCTCGCCGGGTTTTCCCAGGGCGGCGCGGTGGTGCTGCACACTGCCTATATAAAGTGGCAGGAAGCGCTCGGCGGGGTCATTGCCCTGTCGACCTACGCGCCGACCTTCAGCGCCGAGCACCAACTCAGTGCCTGCCAGGAGCGCACTCCTGCACTGTGCCTGCACGGCATCCATGACCCGGTGGTGATCCCGTCGATGGGCCGCACCGCCTTCGAGTACCTGAGCCAATGGAACGTCGCCGCGCGCTGGCAGGAGTACCCGATGGAGCATGAAGTGGCCGTGGCCGAGCTTGCCGATATCCACGACTGGCTCAGCGAACGGCTGCGCTGAACCCGGCCGGCAGGCAGCTGCCGGTGCATTCTCCTACGCCGCGCCCGAATCTTGCATTACACTGGCCGGCGTATATTCCTTAATCAAATAACGAGATGACCGTGCTGAAGGCACTGAAAAAGATATTCGGCAAGGGAGACGCCGCAGCGCAAACGGCTGCTCCCCAAGCCACTGAGACAGCACCCGCACCTGCGGTTCTACCGCCTGCTACCGAGGTTAAGCCTCACCCCGAGCCTGCCGTTGCTGCTGCGCCGGTTGTATCGCCGCGCAGCGAAAAGCCTGCGCAAGCCAAGCCTCGCCGCGAACGCAAGCCCAAGCCACAGGCCAGCCTGTGGAAGCCGGAAGATTTCGTCGTCGAAGCTCAGGAAGGCAAGACCCGCTTCCACGACTTCAAGCTCAGCAACGAGCTGATGCATGCCATTCAAGACCTCGGCTTCCCGTACTGCACGCCGATCCAGGCCCAGGTTCTGGGTTATACCCTGCGCGGTCAGGACGCAATCGGCCGGGCCCAGACCGGTACCGGCAAGACGGCCGCGTTTCTGATTTCGATCATTTCCCAGCTGCAGCAAACGCCGCCGCCGAAAGAGCGCTACATGGGCGAGCCGCGTGCGCTGATCATCGCGCCGACCCGCGAGCTGGTGGTGCAGATCGCCAAGGACGCCGCCGACCTGACCAAGTACAGCGGCCTCAACGTCATGACCTTTGTTGGCGGCATGGACTTCGACAAGCAGCTCAAAGCGCTTGAAGCCCGTCACTGCGACATTCTGGTGGCCACCCCGGGCCGCCTGCTGGACTTCCACCAGCGCGGCGAAGTGCACCTGGACATGGTCGAAGTGATGGTGCTCGATGAAGCTGACCGTATGCTCGACATGGGCTTCATCCCTCAGGTCCGGCAGATCATCCGCCAGACCCCGCCGAAGAGCGAACGGCAGACGCTGCTGTTCTCGGCGACCTTCACCGACGACGTGATGAACCTGGCCAAGCAGTGGACCACCAACCCGGCGATCGTCGAGATCGAGCCGGAAAACGTCGCCAGCGAAACTGTCGAGCAGCACGTCTACGCCGTTGCCGGCAGCGACAAGTACAAGCTGCTGTACAACCTGATCACCCAGCAGAAGTGGGAACGGGTGATGGTCTTTGCCAACCGCAAGGACGAAGTGCGGCGTATCGAAGAGCGCCTGGTGCGCGATGGCATCAACGCCGCTCAGCTGTCCGGCGATGTACCGCAGCACAAGCGTATTCGTACTCTGGAGAATTTCCGCGAAGGGCGCGTCACCGTGCTGGTCGCTACCGACGTTGCCGGGCGCGGGATTCACATCGATGGCATCAGCCACGTGATCAACTTCACCCTGCCGGAAGATCCGGACGACTACGTGCACCGCATCGGCCGCACCGGCCGCGCTGGCGCCGCTGGCATCTCGATCAGTTTTGCGGGTGAAGACGACTCGTATCAGTTGCCGGGCATCGAAGCCCTGCTGGGTCGCAAGATCAAGTGCGAAATGCCGCCTGACGAGCTGCTTCAGGCTGTGCCGCGCAAGGCGCACTGATAGTCCGATCGCAGGCCCTGCCGAACTACCAGCGTTCGGCAGCCTGCTGATCGCTGTGCCTGCCCTCGACCCAGCGTGGTCCGTCTTCGGTGGTTTCTTTCTTCCAGAACGGCGCGCGGGTTTTCAGGTAATCCATGATGAAGTTGCAGCCATCGAAGGCGGCCTGACGGTGCGCGCTGGCGACGCCGACAAAAACGATCGGCTCGCCGGGCTGAAGCGTCCCTATACGGTGCAGCACCTCAACCTTGAGCAACGGCCAACGCTGCTCGGCTTCGACGATGATCTTGGTCAGGGCCTTTTCGGTCATGCCGGGGGCGTGCTCGAGAAACATCCCCGCCACTTCGCGGCCATCGTTGAAGTCGCGCACATAGCCGACAAAACTCACCACCGCACCGACGCCGGCATTGGCTGCGTGCATGGCATTGACCTCGGCGCCGGGATCGAACGCCTGTTGCTGCACTCGTACGGCCATGTTCAGCCTCCGGTCACCGGTGGGAAAAATGCAACTTCGTCGCCATCTGCCAGTGGTTCAGCCAAACGGCAAAGGTCCTGGTTGCGCGCGCACATCAGGTTCTGCTCGGCGAGCACGGCATACTCCGGGCCTTTGCCAAGCAGTGCCTGGCGGACTGCTTCGACAGATCCGAAGTCGCCCTCCAGGCGCTCACCGTCGCGCCCAAGCAGCTCACGGTAACGGGCGAAGTACACCACCTCGACGCTCATTGCGCGGCCGCCTTGAAGTCGCCGCTCTTGCCACCGACCTTCTCCAGCAGGCGCACCTGTTCGATGACCATGCCTTTGTCGACGGCCTTGCACATGTCGTAGATGGTCAGCGCGGCGACGCTGGCAGCCGTCAGTGCTTCCATCTCCACTCCGGTCTGCCCGGCGAGCTTGCAGCGGGCAACGATACGCACGCCATCAACGCCATCGGCTGTGAGCTCGACCTTGACGCTGGTGAGCATCAGCGGGTGGCACAGCGGGATCAGGTCACTGGTCTTTTTCGCCGCCTGGATACCGGCAATACGCGCCACGGCGAACACATCACCCTTGGGGTGATCACCGTCGACGATCATTTTCAGGGTCTGCGGCAACATGCGTACCCGCGCCTCGGCCACTGCCTCGCGCTGGGTCACGGCTTTTTCAGTGACGTCGACCATATTGGCGCGCCCCTGGGAATCGAGATGAGTCAGCACTGCTCTGCTCCTGTGAAGGGAGCAGAGAGTGTAAACCTGCAAGTCAGCTTTTCGCAGCGAAAATAACCGGGCGGCGAACCGCCCGGCCAGATGGTTTACATATGCGACTCGGCGTACTCGGCGAGCACCGAGCGCGGAACACCCTGCAGGGTGATGTGCACGCCGTGGGGGAAGTCCTTGAAGCGCTCGGTCAGGTAGGTCAGGCCCGAGCTGGTTGCGGACAGGTAAGGGGTGTCGATCTGCGCCAGGTTGCCCAGGCAGACCACCTTGGAGCCAGCACCGGCACGGGTGATGATGGTTTTCATCTGGTGCGGGGTGAGGTTCTGGCATTCATCGATCAGGATCAGGCTCTGCTGGAAACTGCGACCGCGGATGTAGTTCAGCGACTTGAACTGCAGCGGTACCCGTTCAAGGATGTACTCGACACTGCCGTGGGTACTCTCGTCGTCCATGTGCAGGGCTTCGAGGTTGTCGGTGATAGCGCCCAGCCAAGGCTCCATCTTCTCGGCTTCGGTACCGGGCAGGAAGCCGATCTCCTGGTCCAGCCCCTGCACGCTGCGGGTGGCGATGATGCGCCGGTAGCGTTTGCTGACCATGGTTTGTTCGATGGCTGCCGCCAACGCCAGGATGGTCTTGCCCGAACCCGCTGCGCCGGTCAGGTTGACCAGATGGATATCCGGATCGAGCAAGGCGAACAGCGCCAGGCTCTGGTGGATGTCACGCGGTTTCAGGCCCCAGGCTTCCTGGTGCAACAGCGGCTCCTGGTGCAGGTCGAGCAACAGCAGTTCGCCCTCGCGGATGCCTTTGACCCAGCCGACGAAGCCTTGCTCGTCGATGATGAACTCGTTGACGTGCACCGACGGCAACGGGTCGGTCAGTTGTACCCGGTGCCAGGTACGGCCGCGCTCCTGACGCGTGTCGACCTTGTTGACGCGGTCCCAGAAGGAACCGCTGACCGAGTGATAGCCCTTGGACAACAGCGATACGTCGTCAACCAGTTGGTCGGTACTGTAGTCCTCGGCGGCAATGCCGCAGGCGCGCGCCTTGAGGCGCATGTTGATGTCTTTGGTGACCAGCACCACGTCCAGATCCGCACGTTTGGCGCGCAGTTCCAGCAACTGGTTGATGATGATGTTGTCAGCGAGGTTTTCCGGCAGCAGGCGATTGGGCTCGCTGCGCGGGCCCATCAGGATCGACAGGAAGCCTTTTGGTCCGCTCTTGCCACGCTGGATCGGCACGCCCTGTTCGACGTCATTGGGTGACGCGTCGGCAAGGGTCTGGTCGATCAGGCGAATGGCCTGGCGGCAGTCGGCGGCGATGGTCTTTGTGCCCGTCTTGAGCTTGTCGAGTTCCTCCAGCACCGTCATCGGGATAGCGACGTGGTGCTCCTCGAAGTTGAGCAGGGCGTTGGGATCGTGGATCAGGACGTTGGTATCGAGCACATACAGGATTGGCTTGCTGGAGGAAGGGTTGCGTCCATGGTCATCCATACTCGGGCACCTTATGTCAGAACCGCGCGACGCATTCTGGCTGCGTCGCAGAGTGACGCCGTTCTCCCCGTATCCGCGTTGTTACGGGCGGGGGGCTCACCTGGCAAAGGAGGGTCTGGATGACGCCACCTGTGCTGCAGGAATCGGCTGTCTGGTTCTTTCATACCGCAAAAACGATGAACAAAAAAAGCTTTTTTACGTGTTGATGAAGTTTATTTTTCCGAATGACGATCCGACCTTGGCGAAGCCCCGGCATGGGTCTAGAGTCATATATCAAGCTCAATCGTCATCACCCGCCTACGCCGCTCTGCGCCGTTGCGCCAGCGTCTGCGCCGCGCCCGTATTCCTTGCAGTCCTGCCAACCGATACCGCTCTGCACCGTGTGCTGCAGCAGCCACTCCAGCGCCGGCTGAGCCTTGCTCTGGTTGTCATGAAACTGGATAACGCCCTTGCGCCACAACAGCATCAGCGTCACCACACGCTGGGCTGATGCCTCGGCGGTCAGTGCGCCATCGTCCATTGCGTCGATATCCCACAACGACACCTGCAGCCCTTCGCTGGCCATGAACGCCTCACCATCGCTGCGCCGCTGGCCATAGGGCGGACGGAACAGCGGCACGTACTGCTCGGACAACTCGGCCTGCACCCACGCCTGGCTGCGCCGTAGCGAATCCTGCCAACCCTGCCATTGCGCGTGGGAGCGATACTCCCAGCCCTGGATGCCGACGCACTGCTTGCGGTACACGTCCTGCAATCGGCCAGCGCCGCTGTCGCGGCGCTGCTGCAGACGGCTGCCAAGGACGAAGAAGGTGGCGTTGAGTTTCTGCCGGCGCAGGTAATCGGCCAGGTTGTCGGTGCTGCTGCCCTGCCCGCCTGGTCCGCCAACAAAGGTCAGCAGGAACATCCGGTCATTCAGTTCATCACCGTTGCGCTCGCGGCTGGACAGCCGTTCGATCTCGCTGCTGGTCTGCGGGAACAGCGCCGCCTTGCGCAGCTGTTCATCCAGGTAGCGCCGATGGAAGCTATGGCTGGGTTCGGTCCAGCCGACATAGAACTCGCCGACATCGGCATTGAACGTGGCCGCCCGGGTGCGCAATTCGGCCATCGACTCGAGCGGATAGCAAAACGACGCATCCTGCTCGCAACTGCGCTGCGCCTGCTGGTAGTTCTGCCACAGCCGCTGCCACATCCGCGCCCGCACCGCACGCACTACCGGCAGGTTGACCTGCCTGAGCTGCAGCCGCGCCGCCAGCGCCGGCTCGTCGAGCATTTCGCTCTCCTGCAGCACCTGGGCAAACGACAGGATCTCGGCCCGCGACGCCACATCGAACAGCACCGGGCTGTCCAGTTGCTCAGGCCACAGGCTGCGATCAAAGCTGGCCGGGACGACCGGGGCGGCTTGCACGGCCAGGCTCAACACACTGGCCAGCACGGCCAAGGCAATGCGCACGATCAGATTCTCCATTTCATCCTGGCCGGCACTATAGCGCGACCCTCGTCGATGTTCTGTGACTATCGTCGGCATAGTTTGGACTTGCCCGGTTCAGCCCGTAGAATCGGCCCCATTCGATTTCAGGAGCCGACCCGATGCTGACGGTGATTTCCCCCGCCAAAACCCTCGACTACGACACCCCACCGGTGACCGAGCGTTTCACCCTGCCGCAGTATCTGGATCACTCGCAGGCGCTGATCAGCCAACTGCGCGACCTGAGCCCGGCACAGATCAGCGAGCTGATGCACCTCTCGGACAAACTCGCCGGCCTCAACGCCGCACGCTTTGGCAGCTGGAGCGCAGACTTCACCCCAGACAATGCCAAACAAGCGCTGCTCGCGTTCAAAGGTGACGTATACACCGGTCTCGACGCCGAAAGCCTCAGTGAAGACGACTTCAGCTACGCCCAGGATCACCTGCGCATGCTCTCCGGCCTGTACGGCCTGCTGCGCCCACTCGATCTGATGCAACCCTACCGCCTGGAGATGGGCACCAAGCTGGCCAACCCACGCGGCAAGGACCTGTACGCCTTCTGGGACACGCGCATCAGCGAATGGCTGAGCCAGGCACTGGCCGAGCAAGGCGACGACGTGCTGCTCAACCTGGCCAGTAACGAGTACTTCAGTGCGGTCAAACGCAGCGCGCTCAAGGCACGGGTCATCAACGTCGATTTCAAGGACTGGAAGAACGGCCAGTACAAGATCATCAGCTTCTACGCCAAGAAAGCCCGCGGGATGATGAGCCGGTTCGTGATCCAGGAGCGGATCGCCGATCCGGAGCAGCTCAAGCAGTTCGATGTGCAGGGTTACTACTACAGTGCCGAGCAGTCGAAACCGGATCAGCTGGTGTTTCTGCGGGATCACCTGTAGGAGCGGCCTTGTGTCGCGAAAGGCCCGCAAAGCGGGCCGGCGATGTCGGCGGCGAAGCTGAAAATGAGGGCACGCTACGCGCGCCTTTCCGACCGGTCCGGCGTTCCGGCGAGGCCGCTCCTACACGCCAAAGGACGTGCTGACCGCCAGCGTCTTACTCCACCCAGACCCAACCCGCCTCCAGCCCTTGAACTTCGACGCCTTGCGGCACTGCGCGCAGGGGCGTGACGACAACATTGCGCCCTGGCTGATAGTCGTCCGCGCGATACAGCACGTAGTGGCCACTGCCGTCGTCAGTACGCAGCGCCGCTGCGGGCACCGCCAGCGCTTGCTCATTGCTGTACAGCAACACGGTCACCTGCGCGCTCACGATTGAGCGCTTTCAATAGCTCAAGCACATCTGCCGCCGCTTCGCCATCAAGGTTGCCGGTGGGCTCATCGGCGATTAACAACTGCGGCTCACCGACCAACACGCGGGCGATCGCGACGCGTTGACGCTGGCCGCCGGAAAGCTCGGCTGGCCGATGGCTCATGCGCGCCCCCAACCCGACCGACTGCAGTTGCCGTCGTGCGGCACATCTGGCCCGCAGCACAGGCATGCCGCGATAAAAAAGCGGCAAGGCAACGTTGTCCAGCACAGTCATGCGCGGCAGCAAGTGGAAGCTTTGGAAGACGAAGCCGATGCTGCGGTTACGCTTCATTGCCCGTTGCGCATCGCTGGCACCGGTCATGTTCTCACCACCGATCAGCACACGGCCCTGACAGGGTTCATCGAGCAGACCGATCAGGTTAAGCAGCGTGCTTTTGCCAGAGCCTGACGGGCCAACGATGGCGCAGATTGACCATGAGCGATCGACAGCGAGACATCACCAAGGATTACCTCGCCGCCGAGTGAACGGTGGACGTGTTCAAGCGAGATGGCGGCGCTCATGAGGGACTTGCCTCTTTGCCAAGACCTTTGGCGCTGCCCTCGTCGCCGGCCGCATCCTTGCGTTCATTAGCTGGTTTCCATTCGTTGGCGACCATGTCCAGAAGCGACATATTGAATTCTGGCCACTCTATTTCCACAGCGCCCATCTGCATGCGGATCATGGCCTCGTAGTTACCATACCCGGCAACTTCGATGCGCGGCAGTGAGTCATAGTAATGAATAGTCTCCAGCAATGCGTCATCGCTGCGTCCGGTACGCTGACGCTCAGCATCCATCTTGTCGATTATATATCTGGCCCAGTCCTGATGTTGAGCATCCGCCTCCCATGATGCCGCACGGCGTTCATTAACCGTGAAGCTTCCGCTTTCATCGTAGGTAATCAGGCTTAGTTGATCACGCGACAGTCCCCTGAACGGGTTACTGCCCGTGCCATTGATGAAATCAGTGGCGTGCCGTGCCCTATCAAGTAACTCGACGTTATCGGTATCCGGTTTTTGCGCATCGTAAAACTCCTTTGCCGCCGTATAATTCGCCCCACCAATCCTATCCCTGATCTGAGCGGCCAATTCCGCCAACTCCTTGCGTGAAAGCAGGCTATCACGAAGGGCGGCACGCGCGGATGCTTCGCTTAACTGCTTGGCCAATGGTGACAACTGCGGTTCTTCTCGCGCAACGCCAGCATCCAATTTTTCGACAATCTCAGCTTCAGAGGGCTGCACTTGGCGCCTAACGACGGCAGCACTCGCTGAAGCAGAAATAGAAGGTAGTTGCTTGTTAACAGCATCCATGTTGCACACCTCCGGTAGTTTAAGAATCCAGCGCCCGTAGTTAAGCCATTACAGAAAAGCAGGTAGGGCTCTACAGATCCTCGCCGACCAACGCGCGGGCGATCGCGACGCGTGGACGCTGGCCGCCGGAAAGCTTGGCTGGCCGATGGCTCATGCGCGCCCCCAACCCGACCGACTGCAGCTGCCGTCGTGCGGCGCATCTGGCCCGCAGCACAGGCATGCCGCGATAAAAAAGCGGCAAGGCAACGTTGTCCAGCACAGTCAAGCGCGGCAGCAAGTGGAAGCTTTGGAAGACGAAGCCGATGCTGCGGTTACGCATCATTGCCCGTTGCGCACCGCTGGCACCGGTTATGTTCTCACCACCGATCAGCACACGGCCCTGACAGGGTTCATCGAGCAGACCGATCAGGTTAAGCAGCGTGCTTTTGCCAGAGCCTGACGGGCCAACGATGGCGCAGGATTGACCATGAGCGATCGACAGCGAGACATCACCAAGGATCACCTCGCCGCCGAGTGAATGGTGGACGTGTTCAAGCGAGATGGCGGCGCTCATGAGGGACTTGCCTCTTTGCCAAGACCTTTGGCGCTGCCCTCGTCGCCGGCCGCATCCTCGCGTTCATTAGCTGGTTTCCATTCGTTGGCCAACATATCAAGAAGAGACGTATTGAATTCTGGCCAGTCAACTTCCTGCACGTCCAGCTGAAGCATGATTTCCACTTCGTAATTGCCGTAACGTGATTCCTCTATTGCTGGCAGCGCCTTGTAATATGCCAAGATCTCCTTAAGACCTTCGGTGCTTTTTCCTCTCTGCTGATACTCATCCCACATTTTCCCAACAACAGACTTTGACCATTCACTGTACTGCCGACCTGACTCAATCATCGCTGCCTGACGTTCATTAGTCGTGAACGAACCTCCTTCGTCATAGGCAATAACACTCAACTGCTGTGCACTCATGCCAAAGAATGGGTTCTCACTTCGACCATTGATAAAATCCGTCGCTCGCCGGGCACTTGCAAGCCACTGAGGGTCATCGCTGCCAGGTAATTCTGCATCATGTTTTTCTTTGTTGAGATCGTAAATTGCGCCATACACTTTTTCTCTGATGGATGCAGCCAGAGCGGTTAATTCCTTACGGCTTAATTGACTGTCACGAGCACTTGCGCGTTGTTCAGCTGCACTCAGCCTCTGAGCAAGGGATGATAGGGTTTCCTGGCTTTTTTCGCTGACAACCACACCATTTACAGGTGAGCTTTGATCGCCAGTATTGTGTGCGGAAACTCGTACCTCACTGGCGCTATTCAGGGTGAATTCATTATTCTTTATTTGCATCATGCACCTGTTCATTTCGAGCGCCGGCCTTGGATTAAGCGCACGCCCAGATCATGCGCAACCCACTCGTTACACCTGAGCGGGCGGCGCTATTGGGTAAAACGCTACTTCATCACGAACTCAACTCGCCATGAGTAATTAGCAGCAGTAGCAGTAATGATCGCCGTACAGGTGGCTCCCCCACACGGGGTGGCCGTTTTGGTCCATTCCGGCTTTTTTATTCCCCCGGGCAACACCCGCATCTGAAACGTTGTGCCGAAAGCACACGTCTTCTGACCGATCGTGTATCGCACCATAGCCGCGTTCACGTCAGGACTAATTACTCGCTGCACCGTAAAGTTACTGCTAGCCCCAGCAGGGAGTTCTTCAGCGGGCTTTGGCTTGGCAGCCAAGTAAGTGCTGGACTCATTGGAAGTAACTATTTTCAGAGTCGCTTTCGCCGACCCCATTTTTTTGAACGTTACCTCTACAGGCGGCCCAGCATGCGCCAGCCCCACAGTGGACAGGGATACAGCGCCCATGGTGCCTACCATCAGATTTCTCATATTGACTCTTCCCTACTGGACAGCTCCGTGGATCGGATGGGCGCTGCTCACTGGCTGCTGAAGGTGACTTCTGATCCAAGGCTGCCCACGACGCTCAATCGTTCCAGGCCAGCACCTGCAGCTCATCCATCATCTCTAACGGCACCCCGCCTCTAACCCTTAGGGTTCGTAAGGTCTTGCTCTGTTACGGCATGTGAGCCCCATTGCAGAGCACCGCGTGATAGACGGGGCGGAGCGGCATCAAACGCCAAACATCAGGCGCCAAATAATCGACAATCCAAGCTCGACGCCCCCGCGCCGGCAGACCGTTCGTAGTTTTTTGACGAATTTTGCAATTATTTTTCCGGTGATGGCATATAACCATCCCGCTGGGTTTTCACCCTTTATATACCGGGGTAAAACCGCCGCGTGCTATCACCATGCAACTATGCGCACTTAGATAAATATTTAGAAATCTTTCATTTCGTCAGTTTCGGTTCAGGAACTTTGCCCCCCAGGTGCCCCTCATAGGACCCGTAACGAATCTTCATCGCTGCATGTGAGAGATGACTTACAGATGACAAGCGGCAGGTACCTACTACCCGGCCGAAGAACTTAGGCAGACGCCACGGTAACCACCAAGCGCGCTGCCAGCTGAAGGAGATGCAAGCCCCTTAAACGTCCTAGTGGTTGATTTCAAAGGATTTATCCACTTGAAAAAACAAGCACAGCAGTTCGCCACGTAGCGCGCTGCAGTAAAGACGGCTGCATTTCAGGGCACGTTTTTTAATGATCAGTCTTTGACTGCCTACTTAGAGTGCACACCGTTGTGCACTCCGGATTTATTCATGCCTGCGTTCGGTGAAGTGTGCACTCGCCTTGGCAAAGTGCGCCCGAATTAATGCTGGTTAATCAAACCGGCCGGCACTTCCGTGGAAGAGTCGGCGTGATAAACACTTGAGGTGAAAGCGATGCGTATCAGCATTTTTGGTTTGGGTTATGTGGGTGCAGTGTGTGCAGGCTGCCTGTCGGCACGGGGCCATGAAGTGATTGGTGTGGACGTGTCGCAGACCAAGATCGACCTGATCAACAAGGGCAAGTCGCCCATCGTCGAGCCGGGCCTTGAGCAACTGCTGCAACAGGGCATCGCCAATGGCCGTCTGCGTGGCACCACCGACTTCGCCGAGGCCATCCGCGCCAGCGACGTGTCGATGATCTGCGTGGGCACGCCAAGCAAGAAAAACGGCGACCTGGGCCTTGAGTACATCGAATCGGTTTGCCGCGAAATCGGTTACGTGCTGCGTGACAAAGCCAGCCGCCACACCATCGTGGTGCGCAGCACCGTGCTGCCTGGCACCGTCAAGAACGTGGTCATCCCGATCCTGGAAGACTGCTCGGGGAAAAAGGCCGGCGTCGACTTCGGTGTCGCGGTCAACCCTGAATTCCTGCGTGAAAGCACCGCGATCAAGGACTACGACCAGCCACCGATGACTGTCATCGGCGAGTTCGACACCGCCAGCGGCGACGTCCTGCAAGCGCTGTACGAAGAGCTCGATGCGCCGGTGATCCGCAAGGACATCGCCGTTGCCGAAATGATCAAGTACACCTGCAACGTGTGGCACGCGACCAAGGTCACCTTCGCCAACGAGATCGGCAACATCGCCAAGGCGGTCGGCGTCGATGGCCGCGAAGTGATGGACGTGGTCTGCCAGGACACCGTGCTCAACCTGTCGCAGTACTACATGCGCCCAGGCTTCGCCTTCGGCGGCTCGTGCCTGCCCAAGGACGTGCGCGCCCTCACCTACCGCGCTGCCAGCCTCGACGTACGTGCCCCGCTGCTCGACTCGCTGATGCGCAGCAACGAATCGCAGGTGCAGAACGCCTTCGACATCATCGAGAGCCACGACAAACGCAAGATCGCCCTGCTCGGCCTGAGCTTCAAGGCCGGCACCGACGACCTGCGCGAGAGCCCGCTGGTGGAACTGGCCGAGCGCCTGATTGGTAAAGGCTACCAGCTCAACATCTACGATCAGAACGTTGAGTACGCCCGTGTCCACGGCGCCAACAAAGAGTACATCGAGTCGAAGATCCCGCACGTCTCGTCGCTGCTCAACGCCAACTTCGAGCAAGTCATCAACGACGCCGAAATCATCATTCTCGGCAACCGTGACGAGCAGTTCCGCGCCCTTGCCCAGCAAGCGCCGGCCGGCAAGCAAGTGATCGACCTGGTTGGCTTCATGAGCAAGCCCACCTGCAGCACCAGCCGCACCGAAGGCATCTGCTGGTAAGCCAGCCTGACGCGGGGCCGCAAGGCCCCGCTCTCTACTGAATTTCGTGACGGATGCCGAACATGCATAGGTTCCAGACAGTACTGATGCAGTGCGCCGGATGGCTGCTCTACATGAGCTTGCTCATGTTGATCGCCCTGGCCCTGCCCAGCGACATCTTCGACTCCGAGTCGAAGCATTTCATCTTCCTGGTCGGTGCGGTCGGCATCTGGCGTTACTCGATGGGCGCCACCCATTTCATCCGCGGCATGATCTTCCTGTATGGCGTCTATCCGTACCTGCGCAACAAGGTACGCAAGCTGGGCGACGCCGCCGCGCCATCGCACGTGTACCTGATGGTCACCAGCTTTCGCATCGATGCGCTGACCACCGCGCAGGTCTACAGCTCGGTGATTCGCGAAGCGATCAACTGCGGCTACCCGACCACCGTGGTCTGCTCGTTGGTGGAAAAGTGCGATGAGCTGTTGGTGAAAAGCCTGTGGGCCAAATACAACCCACCAGAGCACGTCACCCTCGATTTCGTGCGTATTGCCGGTACCGGCAAGCGCGATGGCCTGGCCTTCGGCTTCCGTGCCATCTCGCGGATGATGCCCGACCAGCATGCCGTAGTGGCCGTGATCGACGGCGACACCGTGCTCGGCGACGGCATCGTGCGCAAGACCGTACCCTGGTTCAAGCTGTACCCCAATGTCGGTGGCCTGACCACCAACGAATTCTGCGAAGTGCGCGGCGGCTACATCATGAGCGAGTGGCACAAGCTGCGCTTCGCCCAGCGCCACATCAACATGTGCTCGATGGCCCTGTCCAAGCGCGTACTGACCATGACCGGGCGCATGTCGATGTTCCGCGCCAGCGTGGTGACCAACCCCGAGTTCATCGCCGATGTCGAAAGCGACTCACTGATGCACTGGCGCCTGGGCCGCTTCAAGTTCCTTACCGGTGACGACAAGTCGAGCTGGTTCAGCCTGATGCGCCTTGGCTACGACACCTTCTACGTACCGGACGCGGCGATCAACACGGTCGAGCACCCGCCGGAAAAGAGCTTCCTCAAGGCCAGCCGCAAACTGATGTACCGCTGGTACGGCAACAACCTGCGGCAGAACTCGCGCGCCCTTGGCCTGGGCCTGAAGCGCCTCGGCCCGTTCACCAGCCTGGTGCTGTTCGACCAGCGTGTGTCGATGTGGACCAGCCTGCTCGGGCTGACCGTGGCGGTGATCGCCAGCCTGAAATTCGGCATGGCATACCTGCTGGTGTACCTGCTGTGGATCGGCATCACCCGGCTGATCCTGACGATCATGCTGCTGTGCTCGGGGCACAAGGTCGGCCCGGCCTATCCCGTGATCCTTTATTACAACCAGATCGTCGGCGCAATGATGAAGATCTACGTGTTCTTCCGCCTCGACAAGCAGTCCTGGACGCGTCAGCCGACTGCCCTCAAGCGTGACCTTGCCAGCTTTCAACAATGGTTCAACACCTGGTCCTCGCGGACCATGACCTTCTCGGCGGCCAGCATCTTCGTTGCTGTGCTGTTCATGGTCGTGTGAGCCCCTCCGGATCAGAACTAACAGGAACTTGAAATCGCCATGAATAACGCCGTCAACGTCAATGTCGTGCATGAGTCCGAAGCCCAGCGCCAACACGCCCGGGTGCGTATCCCCGCCAAGCTGCGTTTTGTGGACGGCAACCGTGAGCCGCAAGAGGCCAAGGTCGATGACCTGTCTGCTGGCGGCCTGTCCTTCCAGGCCAAGCGCGCACTGCCGATCGGCGAAGTGATCCGCGGTCGCCTGCAGTTCGTGGTCGACAACCTCGGCCTGTCGATGGACATCGAGTTTTTGGTGCGCACCAGCGACGCCGCCACCGGCCGTACCGGTGCGGAGTTCCAGAACCTCGAGCCACGCGACATCGCCACCCTGCGCCACATCATCACCTCGCACCTGTCGGGCGAGTTGATCACTGCCGGTGACGTGCTCAGTACCCTGCAACGCGACAACTTCACCAAGGCGCGCAAGCAGAAGGACGGCGGCTCGGGTCTGAGCGCGTTTGGCCGCCTGCGTGCCGTGACCGTGACCCTGGGCGTGTTCGTGGTCGGTATCGCCGCCTTTGGTTTTGTCGCCAAGTCGCTGTATGGCATGTACTTCGTCAGCCACGCCGAAGCCGGTGTGGTCGCCGTGCCGACCACCACCGTGACCATGCCCCGCGACGGCACCGTCAAGAGCCTGGTCGAAAGCGGCGGGCAAGTGGTCAAGGGCGCGCCACTGGCAAGCTTCAGCACCAGCATGCTGGACATGCTCAAAGGCCACCTGGACGACTCGCAGCTGGAGCCGGCCAAGGTCGAGGAACTGTTCGGCAAGCAACTCGCCGGCACCCTGACCAGCCCGTGTGATTGCGTCGTCGCCGAGCAACTGGTGGATGACGACCAGTACGCCAGCAAGGGCCAGCCGATCTTCCACCTGGTACCGCGCACCACCAACCCGATGATCGAGGCGCGCTTCAGCTACCGCCAGTTCGACGAGGTCAAGCCGGGCACCAAGGTTAACTTCCAGATCGCCGGTGAAGACGAAGTGCGCACTGGCCAGATCGTCAGCAGCGCAAGCCTCAACAGCGAAGACCTGGCCTCCGACATCCGCGTGCAGATCAAACCCGACGGTGCCTTGCCCGCCGAACTGGCCGGTCGCCCGGCAGCGGTCAACAGCGATCGCGGCCCTTCGCTGGATTGGCTGATCAGCAAAGCTGCGGCCCGTGGGCTGTAAGAGGATCTGACCATGAGCCTGTTCAACCTACCCATGGCGTCGCCCGGCGCGCGCCCAGCCACCTGGTGCTCACTGGCGATCGCCATTGCCCTGAGTGGCTGCGCCGGCCTGCCCGATCAGCGCCTGGCCAACGAAGCGCTCAAGCGTGGCGACACCGCCACTGCCGAGCGCAACTACAAGGCCTTGGCTGATCTCGGCTACAGCGATGCGCAGGTCGGCCTGGCCGATATTCAGGTGGCCTCGCGCGACCCTGCGCAACTGCAGCAGGCCGAAGCCACCTACCGCGCCGCCGCCAGCACCTCGTCGCGGGCCCAGGCCCGCCTTGGCCGCCTGCTGGTAGCCAAACCGGACAGCACCCAGGCCGAGCGCGAAGAGGCCGAAAGCCTGCTCAAGCGCGCCGCCGCCCAGGGCGAAAGCAACACCCTGATCCCGCTGGCGATGCTGTATCTGCAATACCCGCAGAGCTTCCCCAAGGTCAACGCGCAGCAACAGATCGAACAATGGCGCGCTGCCGGCAACCCGGAAGCGGGCCTGGCGCAGATCCTCCTCTACCGCACCCAGGGCAGCTACGATCAGCACCTGGATGATGTCGAGCGCATCTGCAAAACCGCCCTGAACAGCACCGACATCTGCTATGTCGAGCTGGCCACCGTCTACCAGAAACGCAACCAGGCCGAGCAACGCACTGCCCTGCTTGAGCAGCTCAAGTCGGCCTATGTCCGCGGTAGCGTACCGGCCAGCCGGGTCGACAGCGTGGCGCGGGTACTGGCTGATCGCAGCCTGGGCCAGACCGACGAGAAAACCGCCAAGGACCTGCTCGAGCAGGTTGCCCCGGCCAACCCGGCCTCCTGGGTCAGCCTGGCGCAGTTGCTGTATGACTTCCCCGAGCTGGGCGAAACCGACCAGTTGCTGGCTTACATCGACAAAGGCCGCGCCGCCGAACAGCCGCGTGCCGAGCTGCTGCTGGGCCGCCTGTACTACGAAGGCAAGACCCTGCCAGCCGATGCGGCCAAAGCCGAAACTCATCTGC
>Ga0247813_10000886_pt1 | contig 24291 bp, 27 predicted proteins | sample UWRJL169409C1_FD_180719 | JGI IMG/M metagenome (GOLD analysis project Ga0247813, IMG submission 180719) | Plant litter microbial communities from Arlington Agricultural Research Station in Wisconsin, United States - UWRJ-L169-409C-1 | ecosystem: Environmental > Terrestrial > Plant litter >...
TTTCATTAAACTTATTAATGACTTTTTTATGCAAAAACGGATTTGAATACAATACGGAATTCATGAATCTTGAAATGCAATAGCGGAATGCTTTCATTTTCGTTTTTTCCTTAATCGGAAGAATCGGCATGATGGTGATACTGAAAATCGACATCAAAATACCTCCAAGTCCGTAATACGTAAACGAAATAATACCGTGTATAAAAGTGCGCAATACAAAAGGTGGATTTCCTTTTTTCGCACGATTGGATATAAAGAGTTTAAACAGAATCGGGTAGAAGATAAACGTGATAATCAGCGCTGCAAAAACCCCAATTAAAGAAACCGATGAGATCGATCGCAACGCCGGATGACGTGCAAAAATCATGGCACCAATTCCTAAAATGGTCGTAATAACCGCCAGAATTATCGAAGTTCTATAAATCGCAATTTCGTTTTTTCCATTAGTATATTCTTTTTGAAGTGCGCTCGTCATGAAAATACTAAAATCGACACCGTGACCAAAAATCAGCGTACAAACAATCATGCTGAAAATATTCATCTGGATGCCAAAGATGCCCATAATTCCGGCGGTGACAATTCCGGTTAGCACAATTGGGATACAACTTACAATGACCAATTCGACTCTGCGGAAAAAGAAAAATAAAATCAGGATTACAGCAACAAACGAATAATTAACCAACGAATTAAAATCGGTTTTTAAAGTACTAAAAAACGTCTCGTTCATTTGCTGACGATCAATTGCAATCAGATTATTTTTAGCGGAAGCCGATTTTACAAAAGCATCTCTTTGTTCCGGCGTCACTTTTACCAAAGTAGAAATCGTGAAGAATCCATTTTTTTCGGTTACAAATTCTTTCAATTGTAAAGCCTGAATTTTCAAATAAGCTGAAGCTGAAATAGGTTTGAAATTAAAATCTAAATGATCAAAAAAGGCAGAATAAGTGGTTGGTTTGAATCCGAGTTTTGAGCCTTTGGCAATCAATTCAGATTCTAAAAGTTGTTTTTTATTGTCATCCCAAAACGAATTCCATTTGTCTATTTTTTGTTGTTGTGCCGCCTGCGAAAGCATAATGCCGCCAACGGAACTGAAATTCAATATTTTATTCGTTTGTTTTTCCTTCGATAAATCAGCAAAAAGCTGAGAGTTGTTTTGCAAAACTTCCTCCATACTTTTTCCGTACGAAGCCACATAAATGGTTTTGGATGTTAAACTCGTGCTTTCTTCCAGATCTTTTTCGGCTGCTTTTATTTCCTTCGGAACAAAATTCAATTGTGATAAATCGTTATTGAAGCCCACATTATTATAGGTAAAACAGCAAATAATGGTAATTATAACACAAAAACCAATGAGATATTTATTGTTGTGAAAAGAGAAATGTGCCAGTTTATCGATGACATTTTTCTTGTGTTCGAAATTATTTTCTTTCGGTTTATATAAATGCGGAACGATCAAAAGAGAAAAAATACCCGTTACCATAACAATTACGGCGGCGAAAATCCCGAGGTCATTTAGCGCATCTGACTTTACAAAAAGTAAACATAAAAATGCAACAGCAGTTGTAGAGCTGCTCATAATTACGGGCATTGTAATGTCTTTGTATAATGTTTTTACATCGCTGTTATGTTTGTAATGGGTCAGAATATGTATCGAATAATCGATTGTGATCCCCAATAAAATAGATCCAATTCCGAGAGAAATGGCTGAGATTTGCTCTTTTACAAAATATAAAAAGGCCACCGCAAACAAAGCACCAAAAATCGTTGGAAGAAAAATAATCAGCGGAATCAACACTTTTCGATAGAATAAAATCAAGATCAACATGAGCGTAATCATCGCTATTGTTGTCGTTAAGATGATATCGCTTTTGATTTGATTGGCATTAGCAACCGCAATTAAAGCCGAACCAAAATAACTAATCGAGGTTTTGCCTTTGAATTTTGTATTTAGATTCTCCTGAATCGATTTTAGTTTTTCGGCAAAAATCGTATTCTTTTCCGTTTCGCTCGACGGAAGATTTGAGGTAATAAAAAGCAACAATTTCGTTTTGTCTTTGGTCATAACAAAACCATTGTTGAGTGTAAAATCGTCACCAATATTTAATTGCTGTAATTTTTTCAGTGCGATAAACGAAATTCCAAGAGGATCTTGCAGAATAAAATCTTTGGTTACAAATCCCGATGGAGAAATTATCGATTTGTAATTTCCCTGAACCGTTGCTGCAATACTGTCTTTTTGAAGCTTGTTCTGAATTGCCACATAATCTTTATTCTCCAGAAAAAGCGGCAAATTATTGTAGACAAAATCTATGGTTTCCTGAATATTTTCTTCATCAATTTTTCCCTGAATTCCGGTAACGTAAGGTTTACAGGATTTGGAAACGCTATCTGAAAAAATAGTAGCCATTTCTTTTAAATCTTCTTCAGTACCGTTTTTATCAAGCTTGAAAATGACGGTGATTTTATCGGCAAAGTTGAGTTGTTTCAAGACTTTTGCCGTAACATCAGCCTTATCGTTTGTTGGAATCAATTTGGTAATGTCTTCTTCAAACTTAATTTGTGAAGCAAAAAAGCCAAAAGCCAAAAGCATCAAAACAGCCAATACCACCGATAATTTTTTTCGTCGGTTTACAAACAAGTGAATGGCGTAGAAGTATTGATGCATGGTTGTTTTTTAATTTTTTTGGTTACAGTTTTTTCGCCACGAATTTCACGAATTTTCGCGAATTAATTTGTGCTAATTTGTGAAATTTGTGGCGAAAAAATCAGCGTAAATCCTTTTAATCTGTGGCAAACTTTTACGTAATTTTTTTATTATTGTTAGAGCTAAAAGCCGTTAAAAGTAAATAACTTATAAAGCCAAAAGTCAGTGCCAAAACGGATGCTAAAATAAGACTTCCCACGATATATTGTGTAGCATTTTTTTGAATATCATCGAGGGTAACCGAACTGTCTAAAATTAACGGCGCATCATTCGATACAAAGTAACTTCCCATTTTTAGCGAACCGTAAATAACAAAAGGAATAAACGGCGGAAAACTCACATTCGAAGCCAGATAAGCTATGACTTTATTGAGCCTGAATAAAGCTGCGAAAGTAAAAAGCAAAACGGTTTGAAATCCCCAAAAAGGCGAAATTCCGATAAAAATACCCAAAGCAATTGCTGCTGATTTTTTGAAATTAGAATCAGAACTTTCTAAAATATCTTCAAGAAAGAATTTTTTAAAACCTTTTTTTTTTGCTCTTCTAAAAAAATCTCTTGGTTTTATGTACAACAATGCGTTGAGAACCAAAACAGTATTTAGAATACTAATTCGGGTAAAATCTTTAAAAGGACGAAAATGCGAAACACGTTCTGCAGGATCATATAAAATCTGGATCGGAATATTTTTTACTACAATACCTTTCCAGGCAGAACGCACAATAACTTCAATTTCGAACTCAAATTTATTGGTATAAAATTGTTTCGGAATAAGCTTTAACGGATATAATCTAAATCCTGATTGTGTATCTTCAAGAGCAATTCCGGTTTCGAACTTGAACCAGAAATTCGAAAATTTATTACCAAAACTACTTTTCTTTGGTACATTTTCCTGAGTCATATTCCGGCTTCCAATCAATAAAGAATTGGGTTCGTTTTGAATGGCAGCAATAAAGTTGGGAATATCAGAGGCAAAATGCTGACCATCAGAATCGATCGTGATGGCATATTCGAAATTCATTTCAATCGCTTTTCTAAAACCATTTCGGAGCGCTCTTCCTTTTCCTATATTTCGAGGATGATGAATTTGAGTAAGCTCCGAATATTGTTTTAAAATTTCGTTTGTTGTATCTGTCGAACCGTCATTGACGATGATAATTTTAGAAGTAAAATCTAAAATAGAATCCAGCACTTTTTTCAACGTTTTGTGATTATTGTACGTGGGCACAATAACACAAAAATTGGTCGAATTAAGTAATTCCTGCTGAGATAAAGTTGGTTGCATTGGGATTTTTTTCTTGACCTACTTTACAAATTGCTTCTCTTTTTCAGAGAAACTTTTCGATTGTAAAACAAAGTTTTTTAGGTATTCCTTTAAAACACCACTTTGTTCAGTGTAATGTTCTGTAATGAACTTTTTATCTTCTTTAATGTTTTTTTTATAACCCGTAATTCCTGGAACATCTTCCTGAATACTCAATCGAATCATTCTGATTTCGATATTGTTTGGATCACTTTTTAAAGTAGCTTCAAGAAGTTTTGCACCTTCTTTAAAACGGGAAATTTTACTTCCTATTAAGTTTTCAAATTTAGAATCTACCAAAATTGAAGCCGCTTTGTAAGCCACTAAAATTTTCTCATCGCTGTTCGAGATTCCGGAAAGTTTTTCTGTAAATTCCTTAGCGTTTGCTTCTGATTTTGCAACATCAGGATATACCTTTCGAATAGATGCCAAATCTGGATTTCCTGCAAAATTTATCCATAGAATTATTGATAATAGTAATTTCATAACGATAGTTTTTTATACACATTGCTTAATTTTAAAGCAACGGTATCATTAAAATATGTGGTGTTTTTCACCTTTACCAAATCATCCTCTGTGGTTGTTATATCAAGTTCTAAACGCAATTCCGGATTTGTTTCCGGATTGATCAATGCCATAAATTTTACATTCGTAAGCGTCTGAATCATCAAAGTACTTTTGGTAATCGATTCTGTAAGTTCTTTAATGATCTGAATCATGCAAACGCCCGGCATAATTGGGTTTCCTGGAAAATGACCTTTAAAAACCTCATGATTGGCATTAACTAATATACGAATATTAAATTTAGCATCTCCTGTTTTTTCTTCTGAAAGCACTTTATAAAAGTCTTTTAAAACCATATTTGTATTTTTTTATTTCGTTTCAAAAGAGTAAGAAATACCTATTTGAAAATTCATATTAGTATTATAACTGCCAAACAAGTAATGACTATTAGAATTATTATGATAGTAATCGCTGTCTAAAACATCTGAAAGACCTTTTTTAAATCGAAACTCAAAACCAATACCCGAAGGCATCTTATAGGCAATACCTGCAAGAAGCGAAAGATCATTATATGTTTTTGTAACGGCTAAATTATCGCTTAAAAGAACATCTAAAGTTGGACCAAACAGTACTTGAAACTGATTAAATTTTAATTTATTAAGCAGGCCAATCGACAAATAATTCATTTTTAAATCCTGAGAAATTGTTCTTTCTGTTTGCGTATCCTGATCAAAAAAATTACGGGAAACATTATTAGATCCTTGTCTGATGTAATTTATTTCGGGCTGTAATGCATATCGTTTCGTGAAATTTATTTCTCCAAAACCTCCAATATAAAAATCAGGTCTGTAGTTCGCATGCATTTCTGAAATTGTTGAAAGAGACAAACCTGCTCTTAAACCTGGTTGAAAGCTCATTTGTGCCTGTACTTTTGCAAAGGCAAAAAAAACGAATACGGCAACCGCTAATTTCTTTGTATACATTTATTTTACTTTAAAAGTGTAACTAATACCAATCTGGAAAACCTGATTCAGGATAAGATCATTATAGCGATAACCATTATCGTCATACTCAACTCCGTCGTATCCATAAATATCAACTAAACCTTGTTTTAATCTTGCTTCAAACGTTAATCCGTTTGGCAATGTATATCCAACTCCTCCAACAATGGCAAGATCAAAACTTTCAGGATTACTGTTGATATAATTATCAGAAATTTTAAAATCTACAGACGGACCTCCTAAAATATGAAAAGCTTTACCACCAATATTAAATTTTGCCACCGCACCAAGTGTTAAGTAGTTCAATTCATAATTTATAGAACGATAATTATTATAGCCGTTTCCAAAATATTCTCTTCCTTCATCGCCTTGTCTTGAATACGTTAACTCAGGCTGTAACGAAAAATATTTATTAAATTTAATGTTCACTAATCCGCCAACATAAAAATCTGCTTTAGATCTATTATCATCAATATTAGTTAATGTTGATAAATTTAAACCGCCTCTAAGCCCGGGACTAACTCTTACTTGTGCCTGAGAAGATTGAATTCCAAGAAATAAAACAAAAGCAATTACGGTTAATTTTTTCATTTTGGTTTGATTTAAAGTTTATGAATAGTTTAAATTTTTTATTCTGATTTAAAATAATTCAGTTCAATTTTCAATTTAATATTCTGATGAATAATCTGAATCTTTTCGGCAAAAATATTGTTTTCTGAAGTAAATGTCAGCGTAAATTTTTCTTTTGTTTGGGATGAATGAACGACTTTCTCTAATCGATGATCTTTTTTTGATATAAAAAGATAATTGTCGCGTTTTCCGTCTTTCGATTTATAAATATTATCCGAGTCATTTTCAAATTGTTCCTGAATCAGATATTTTTTTTTGAGCAATAATCTAAAATCTTCTTTTAAAGTATTGATGAGTATTTTTCGATCTAATTCTGAAACAATCGAGTTGACTTTGAAACTGTTATCAGAAATTTCGAAATCTAATAATTTGTTTCCGAATTCAGTTGTAAAAACAATTCTGTGCGTCGTATCATTTATTTTTTTGGCAATAAAAATTCCGCTGATTTCATTTCCGTAAACCTTGATGTTTGTTTTATAAACATAATCGGTTTTTGAATCTGAAAAATAGGGAACTTCATAAGACGTTTTGTCTAATTTTTTAGGCGTATAATTTTTGGTGACCGAGCCACACGAAACTAAAACAATTGCCAGAAAGCAATTAATTAGTAAAAACTGAATCGTCGATTTTTGCATTGATCACTTTATTTTTAAGTACAATTCGGGTATAATCTTCAGATGATTCTAATAGTTTTACCTGAACAACGGTTGCTTCTTCTTTATCAAAAGTCAGTTCGATTTGCTTGATGTATTTTTTCAGCGTAGCATCTTTCGGAACAAATTTTGCCAGATTCTGACCTTTTACTTTAAAGTACGAAATCGTAAATTCTTTGTCGTCAAACATATTTCCGCTTACGCTGCCCACGATTAATTTATTGATGCGGCCAAAGATTTTGCTGTTGCCAATATCAACCGCGCTTTTCTTGCCTTCATCATTGATTAGGATTTTTCCGTTTTTAAAAACAATACTATAATTGTATGGTTTTTTATATTGCCATTGCAAAAGATTAGGTTCTTTAAAAATCATTTTACCAGAAGTTTCAATGTCTTTCGATAAAAAATCTAGATGTTTGTATTGCACGAAATCAGTACTTAAGGTTTTGATTTTTTTAGAAACTACATTTACATCTTCTTTAAAAGAAGCAATTTCTGCAGCAGTCATTTTTTGTTCCTGAGCAAACAAATTGCCTGAAATAAATAGAATAAGTAGAGCTATTTTAGTTTTCATATTTTGTAAAAATTGTGCTTAAAAATTTGTGCCACTCCCGATAGCTATCGGGATAAATGATTAAAACTGATTATTATTAAATTGAATAAAATCCGTTTTCATCAGCGATTTCGCTTTAGCGAATCTGCTTTATCCGCGTTCCATATTATAAGCTTTAAGATTCAAAAGTTCTTCGGTCGAAATCACTTTATAATTGTTTTGCTGTAAAAATTGCAAAAACCGTTCCAGTACCAAAACCGAGTGTGATGCCGTGTCGTGCAAAAGTACAATTCCGCCGGGAGAAACCCGTTTTATAATGCGATTGAAAATCAATTCCTTATTTTTTGTTCCGCCATCAAGCGAACGAATGTTCCAGCCAATTACTTTATGTCCGGTTTGTTGCAAAGCCCTTCTAATCGAAGGCGTTGTAACTCCGTAAGGCGGACGAAAAAAGTTTATTTTTTTGGATGTGTATTTTTCTAAAAGAAGATCAGTTTTCTCAATTTCTTCCCGAATCTTTCTAGCATTATAAAAATCAAAAAATTTAGAATGAGAGTACGAATGATTTCCCACCAAATGTCCGTCAGCAATAATTTGTTTGAGGATTTCAGGATGTGCTTCGATATTTTTCCCAATGCAAAAGAAAGTCGCTTTTACATTGTATTTTTTCAGTAGTTCTAAAACTTCTAAAGTAAAAATACCAGGTCCGTCATCAAACGTAATTGCAATTTTTTTCTCTGTTTCTAACGGATTATTGCAGAACGCTTTTACATGATAATTAGATGAAATTCGGGCAGAACCAATAGCGTTTATTCCCAGCCAAATTAAAATAACCACAACAAACCACCATATGTTTATTGCCGTATAAAAATTCAGAAGAAATAATAAAAGCAATAAAAAGACAAAAAATAGTGATATGTTTTTGTGCGTTATCATTTTGTGATTAACGTAAAACTGTGGTTTTTCCCGTTTAATTGATTGTACAATAAAATGGTATTGTAAACTGATTTTTCTACCAAATTTACTTTTATGATTTCAGGAATTTCCTGAGTTTTAATAATTTTAGCCGCCATCCAAAAAGCAAAAGCCGAAGCCGTATCGTATTCTCCGCACAAATGTTTATAATACAAAACAGGCGTTTCTGCGAAAGCATTTTCAGTAAGATTTCTATAATAATTTTCGAAATCTACATTTCCGTCAAAACCTAAAACTAAAGCATCAATGTCTGAAATCTCTAAATTATTCGATTTCAGGAAAGATTTAATTTCGGCTTCAATTTCGTTTTCTTCCAGCGTATTTACAATTGCAATATCCAGAACTTCAGCATAAGTCGTTTCTTTTCGTTCATTTTCTAAAACAAAAAAACTGGCACCTTCTCCATAAACTGCTCCGCTGGTATCAGAATCTAAAAGGTTATAAGGTTGTTGATTGTCCGGTTTTATACGTCCTGACAATTTAAAAAGTGCGGTTGTGTATTCGCCATTTTCATCTACTCCGCCCACTAAAACAGATTGTGCTTCCTCTTCTTCAATTTGCATTTTAGCATCTAAAAGTGCCGACTCAAAAGAAACAGCGCCATTTACATACGTAAAATTATAGCCTTTACATTGTTGCAACAAAGCGATTTGCGCACCAACAGTATTATGAGTTGATTGAATAAATGAAGTTGGAGTTAAAAATTCTTCGTTATTATCCAGAATGCTTTTCAGGAATTTCTCAGAATCTTCGATGCATCCTAAACCGGTTCCGGTAATTATAGCATCAACTTTTTCGACATTTGCATCCTTCATCGCTAAGGCCGAAGCAACGATTCCATTTTTCACGCCTTTTGCCATTCGTCTGCTGGCGGCAGGCGAAATGTAGTCTTTGTAAACCGGCGGAACGATTGCCAGTACATTTTCGTCATGATTGACAATAGCTTCTTCTAAAAAAACAGTATCAAATGTTTTTTGAGTCGAAATACAGCCTACTCCATTTATATATGTTTTTTTCATTAGCTTTTTGAAAATATAAGAGTGGAACAATTTCCTCCAAAACCAAAAGAGTTAGACAAAACGTGTTCGATGTTTTTATTTTTTAAAGTAGTCTGTGGCGTCAAATCAAATTCTTCCATCTGATTTTCGAAATTCAAATTTGGATAAACTACATTATTCTGAATCGCCAAAACACTGTAAACGGCTTCAATTGCTGCTGCCGCTGCCAAAGTATGTCCGGTAAAAGGTTTTGTAGAACTAAAATCAGGCACTTTTTCATCCTGATAAATTCTCTTTATAGCTCTTCCTTCAGACAAATCGTTGTTGGGAGTTGCTGTTCCGTGTACGTTGATATAATCAATTTGAGAAGGTTTTAAACCCGAGACTTCAAAGGCTTTTTTCATCGCTAGATAAGCGCCATCACCATTTTCTGAAGAAGCAGTTTGGTGAAAAGCATCATTTGCATTTCCGTAACCCGAGACTCTTGCCAAAACTTTCTTGTTTTGTTTCTCTACAATTTCATCTGACTCTAAAACCAAATAAGCAGCGGCTTCACCAAGGTTTAACCCTTTTCGTTCGTTGTCGAAAGGTTTGTTGAAATCGTCTGATAAAATCATCAAAGTTTTGAATCCGTTAATCGTAAATTTCGCCAAACCATCAGCTCCGCCTACAATCACACGATCTAATTTTCCGGTTTTTATCAATCTTGCACCCAACATAATTGCGTTGGCAGCAGACGAACAAGCGGTACTAATAGTGGTAACGATGCCTTTTAAACCTAGTTCTTCGGCAATTTTCTCCGCAACATCGCCGCCATCGTGACAAGCAATATATTTAACCAGTTCCGGGTGTTTGAAATAATCGTAATAATGTCTTTCAGTCATGTCCATTCCGCCCACACTTGTAGCCGAAATAAGTCCGGTTCTGAATTCGTTTATCGAAGTAATTCCGGCATTTTCAACAGCTTGTTTGGCCGCCAAAGTACCGATCATTGCCGTTCTCGAAAAGTTATTATCATTGCCTAATCCCAATTCAGCAATCAACTCTTCATTGGTTTTTTTGATTTCGCCCACCTTAATAACATCCGCGTGAACTGTCGAAATATTAGTGATACGAGAAATGCCAATTTTATTTTCGATCAGTGAAATATAATTTTCCCCGACTGAATTTCCAATCGAAGAGATAATTCCCATTCCGGTTATTGCAACACCTTCCATTTTTAGACTTGCTTAGATTATTAGATTTTTAGACTTGCTTAGATTATTTTATTAGACTTGCTTAGAATTTTAGATATTAGACTTCTTAGATTTTTGTAAAGCATTGTCTAAGTAGTCTAAAAATCTAAGCCAGTCTAAGCAGTCTATTTCGTTCTGTTCGCGCTAATATAAGCTGCCATAGTTTCGATCGACTGAAAAATGGTTTTTCCTTCTTTTGGGTCTACCAATTTAATTCCGTAATCTTTATCTAAAATCACGATCAATTCAAGCGCATCAATCGAGTCCAAACCCAAACCGTCTCCAAACAAAGGATCGTTATCAGCAATATCTTCGATTGTGATATCTTCAAGATTAAGAGTCGTAATGATTTTATTTTTTAATTCTTCTTTTAATGCTTCCATGATTATTTATTATATAATGTATTGATATTTTCGTTTTTATATTTTTCGTTTTCTTCTTTACTAATGGTGCAAAGAAAGGCTTTGTAATTGTCATTAAAAAATTCTACCCAGCCACAAAGAACCATATCGGCTTTATTTGTGTTTAACAGAATCTCTGAATAGTTAAACAGAAATTCAGTATTGAAAGCATCAAATATAAAGAAAGAATTCTCACTTTTAAGCTGATGACGAATACTTATTTCACCCAGACAAATATTGGGCAGCGTATAAACAAAAACCGCAGGACTCGGAAAGTAATTTTCTTTATCCGAAATAGATTCCTGATACTTGACATCTGTATCTAAACTCGATGATTTATTGGCCAAAACCAAAGCGATATTGTTTTCTTGTTCAGTAGAATTTATAGGACTCAAAAGCAATTCTGATCCTAAAAAAGCCAATTTGCTCAAAGCATCCATTTTGAAAAACTTTGGATATTGAATGTCAAAGTTGCGATACGCTTGCTTAGAAAAATCACCAAAATCGGTTGGTTCAATTTTGAATACAGAAGTTCCGTTCAAAACAATTTCGTTGTTTTGGATGGTGATGTAGGATTGTATGTGAGTTTTTTGAGTCATTTTATTTTATATAATCTTCTGCTTCATAAGCATCAATTGGGAAATCTTTTTCAGTTACTGATTTATAGAAAAAAGTTCCAATACTCATTTTGAGATCAATGTAAATTTTATTCAATTCTTCAATATTCTCTTCTTCCCAAAGAATATCATGAAAAAGATATCCAACACTCATTGTTTTTATATTTAAAACAATGGGATCGCCATTTGCACCTGAACCAATTATAAGTAAATCTCTTTTATAGATATCTTTATTTTCATCTTGAATGTTTTCAACCCGTATTGTATTCACAATTAAAATAGATACTTCCAAATTCTATTTCTCGCCTAAAGAAAATGTTTTAAAAAAATCTATCAAATCCTGCGACAGATTTAAACTTTCAAAAAACTCAATAGTTTTTATCGGTTACTTTAATTACATCAGTAACATAATCAAAATTCTGAATTTTTAATGCTTCTTTAAAAAGGGATTCGTCTAATCTCATTGGCACAAATTTTTAAGATCTCTCTTTAAACTAATTTGTGAAAAAAGAACGGGAATATTCATTTTTTGATTTTCTTTTATCATTGTCAAATAAATGTCGTTTTTGTCTAAAATAAATATTCTGCTTGTTTGAAATCTCTGACTAATAGCTAAATAATTGAGATTGTTATAAATTATTATATTTCCAGAATTTCTACGTTTTTTAAAACCTTTTTTTTCGCAATATTGATTAATCAGTAATTTGTTTTCTTCTTTATTGTATTTACTAACAATTTTAGTTAGTCTTTTTTCAGTTGCTTTTCTATATATGACATACAAACAATAAAAACTAAAGATAAAAAGTAGATAAAAACCAATTCCAGTTTTAGATTTATCCCGATAAGGATCAAAATAAATTAAAAAAGGATTTATAAATCCCCAACTAAAAAACATATAAATAGTTAGTTTGTCAAATTTATCTAGCCAGCTTTCAGAATAAACTAATTTATTCTGTTCTATGCTTTTTTTAACATTTAGGTTTTTTAAACTTCTCATTTTAAATCTGTTTTTTCTGAAGATTCAATTTAAGAAACCCAAGTATGAATAATTTTCTCAATTTTCCATTTTCCTGATTTGTTTTCAATTATGATTATAAATCCTCTGCCACATCTTCCGCCGCCACAAGAAGCGCCAGCAGCTAAAATTCCTGATGTTTTTGTTTTATTAAATTGAATTCTTGATACCGAAATCGTTCCAACAGGAAATAGTACATTACTTACATCATTTAAATCCCAATTTTTTTCATGAGGATATTTTGATGTGTTTTGAAAATTAAACTTTTTATTGTTTTCAAAAGCTTTTAAATCAAATTTGTATTCGTCTGTTTCTTTTGAAATATCATAGTTGTATCCGGAAATATCAATTTCTCTAATAATCATCTCACTTTCTTGAGGGCTAATTTTTGTTACATCATCATACACACCGATTAAAATCCTTGTTTTATCATTTTTGATGCTGTCTCGGTTACGCCAATATTCCTTTAATTCTTTATGAAATCCAATAGTATCTTCTTTATTAGATTTAAAATCAATTCTTGGCGTTGGTGGAGGAAGTATAACTCTTCGATCCATATAAATAGAATCTACAATTTCGACAAAGACATTATTTAAGACATCTTTTTCAAATTGTAGTTCGTCTATTTTCTCCTCTTTACATCCAAAAAAAGAAAGAACAACAACAACTATAATTATGAATTTTGATAATTTCATTTATTACTTCAACAATATTGAACTTGTAAAATTTACTTACAGGTTGGATTTTTCATTTGAACTGTTCGGAATTTCCGAACAGTTCAAATTTTATTTAATCCGTGAAAATTCGTGTAATTCGTGTTTCACCTTTTCAAAAACCACTGCAGTATTACAACCTCCAAATCCAGAAGCCGTCTTCAAAAAATATTCAATAGCAGCCTCTTTATTTTTCTCAATAACATTTATCGTTTCGCTTACGCCAATTTCATCAAAACCTTTCGATTCAAAAAGTATATTTTGATTTACGGATTCAATTGCAATTACCGTTTCTAATAATCCCGAAGCGCCTAAGGTGTGACCGTAAAAACCTTTTAAACTATTTATAGGAATGTTTTGTAAACCCAAACGATTCAATGCAATGGCTTCCATTTCGTCGTTGAATGGAGTTGCTGTTCCGTGAGCTGAAATATAATCGATTTTGTCCGCTTCAATTTGAGCTTCTTTCAAAGCATTCTGAATACTTCTGAACAAACCTTCACCCGTTCTTGACGGACCCGAAATATGATTCGCATCGTTTATTGAACTATCTCCAATCACTTTTATTTTTGCGGTTGCCGGATTCGCCGAAATTAAAACAGCAGCCGTTGCTTCGCCTAAACTTACGCCGGTTCTGTTTTTAGAATACGGTTTACAAGGCAAATCGCTCATTGCCTGAAAAGAATTAAAACCGGACAAAACAAATTCTGAAACTTCATCTCCTGCTACAATAAATACATTATCATACAACTCAGACTGAATCATTCTTTTAGCAACTGAAACGGCTAAAATTCCGGAAACGCAGGCATTCGAAACTACAATTGGCTGTGTTTGAAATCCGAAGAAATCAGCAACTTTTTTTGCCAAAACATCTAAATGTGCACTATTGAAACTTTCCTCTGAATTATTTTTTAATGCCGTAACATTTCCTTTTGTAGTCGAAAGTATAAAGGCAGTTTTTGAATTTAATGCAATTCCTGATTTTTTGATAATTGGCTCTAAAGCCAAAATCATCATTTTCTCTAAACGAGAAAATTTTGTGTCAGTACTTATTTTTTCAAAAGCACTTTTTATTTTTTCATTACTAATAATCGAAGCATAAAACGGAATTGGCATTAAAGCAATATCCTGATGCAATTGAATACCGGAATCGCCGCGAACAATCGCTTCAATGTTTGATGCAACATCAAAACCTAAAGGGGTGATACAATTCGTTTCGTTGATATATACTTCTCTTATCATTTTATCTTTTTTTCTGGCCAGTAAATCGGCCACAGATTGTACAGATTAAACAGATTAACGCGGATTTTTATTAATTTTTAATTCGTGAAAATTAGTGTAATTAGTGTTTGACTTTTATTTCAATAACCCCACTTTTCGTTTCCATTCTTCATAGAAAGGAGGATTGGTCAACATCAAATTTCCGTCGCCGTCTAAAAAAACCTGAACAGTTTCTCCGGTGCAGGCCACTTCGCCTTTTGCATCTATAATTCTAAAACGATAGATCATTTTGGCAGCGGGAGTATCTACAACCGTTGTTTCTATGGTTACGACATCGCCGTAGCGTAAAGACAATTTATGCTCACATTTCGATTTTACAATTGGCGTTGTATAACCTGTGTTACCAATGTCTAAATAAGTAAGTCCGTGTTGGCGGCCAAACGCTTCTCGTCCATCTTCAAAATAGGTAATATAATTGCCATGCCAAACGATTCCAAGCGGATCAGTTTCGTTAAAACGAATTCTGATTTCGTGAGAAACGGTTAGTTCAGTGGCTTCGTTATACTGTTCTTTTCTTTTTGTCATAAAATAAGGCTATAGATGTTGTGATAATAAAGAACAAAAATAACAAACTTATTTTTGGGATGATTTCGAGGAAAGAAACGTTGCGCAATAAAACATCGTAGAAAGCTTCTAATCCCCAATTCATAGGTGACGATTTAGCGATATATTGCATAATAGTTGGCATGGCAAAAACAGGCACCCAAACACCACCAACGGCAGCGAGAATAAGGACACTTGTTGCGCCAAACGGAGCTGATTGTTCTTGTGTATTGGCTACGGTTCCTAATAAAATTCCGAAACCTATGGCGGCAAAACCTGAAAATAAAGCGACCACACTCATTAAAAATAAATGTCCTTCGATGTTTAGGGAAGGCAAACCAATATGCGGAAATAAAAATACTGCCACGGCAACCATCATATAAAACTGAATCATACAAATGGCGGAATAGGTAATGGTTTTACCAATAATCACCACTAAATTAGAAACCGGATTGGTCAATAACCGAACGAATGTTCCTTGTGATTTTTCTTTTACAATATTAATAGACAACGGAATCACGATAAAAAATATCGCAAAAAGTGTCCAGGCCGGAACATTGTGTTGTACCGAGTTGGGACGGACTTCTTTGTTGTTTATTTTCGGGATTATTTCTTTGAAAGTAATGAAACTCTTTTGCTCAAATTCTGTAGTTCCTTCTCCTAATTGATTTTCGAAAGTGGTGTAAATAGATTTGCTTTCGATTTGAGAAATCATTTTGTCAATCGAACTCATTACGGAATTTTTGAAACTCATCTGAACCGCAGGATCAAAATACAATTTCACTTCTTTTTCCTTTATTACTTTGGGTTTTTCAGTTTGTGCGGTACTATCGGTTTCTGTTAAGCCCATTTTACTAATAATGTTCTGAACATTCTGATCGATTTTGGCTTGTAAATCAATGCTTAAATCTTTCGGAATCACGATTGCCAATTGAAATTTTCCTTTGTAAACAGCTTCTTTGGCAACTTCTTCGGTAATGGGTTTATTGTCGATTTGTGTGACAACGCTAAATAAATTACTTTTTTCAAGATTGTCAAAAACAGTTTTCGATACAGAACCGTTGTCTTTATCGACCAATAAAATCGGAATTTTATTATCGCTAATGGTTTTAAAAGTACTGTCCTGAATTAAAGTTACCGTGATTACCAAAACCAATGGCATGATAAACAAAATAATCAATCCGCCTAAATCGCGTTTAAGCAGGAGAAATTCTTTTACAACCGACATCCAAATTTTATTGACCATCTCTAAAATCTTTACCGGTTAATGAAATAAAAACTTCTTCAAGATTGCGTGCTTCAGTTGTAGCATCAATTAAACTTGACGGCGTTCCCTGCGCATAAATTCTGCCTCGGTCCAGAATGGCAATATTAGTACAGAAATCTTCGGCTTCAGCCAAATGATGCGACGTATATATAATCGTAGTTCCGTTTTGGTTTAAAACTTTTAAGTAATCGATAATGGCATTTTTAGACTGAACATCAACGCCAACTGTTGGTTCGTCCAGAAATAAAACTTTAGGCTTGTGCAGAATTCCGGCAATCAAATTGACTCTTCTTTTCATTCCGCCCGAAAAAGTTTCGATACGTTTGTCGGCGAATTTTAGTAAACCCAAAAGGTCTAAAGTTTCAATTACTTTGTCTTTTAAGTAAGCACCTTTTAAACCGTACATACTTCCAAAATAATGTAGATTTTCTCTTGCGGTCAAAGTGGGATATAAAGCATATTCTTGCGGAACAACGCCAATAATTTTTTTGATTTTTGAAGAATGATTTGTGTAGTTCAGATCATCAATCGTAAAATGCCCTGAGGTTGGTTTGATCAATCCGCAAAGCATGGAGATTAAAGTGGTTTTCCCGGCACCGTTCGGGCCCAATAATCCAAAAATCTGACCTTCGTTGATATCCAGCGAAACGTTGTTCAAAGAATACTGGTCTGCATCTTTGTACTTTTTCGAAAGGGATTCTATTTTTATAATTGGTTGCAAAATATATTAGCTAATGGCTTTTTTTAGTTTTTTGAAAAAGATTTCTTCTCTGTTGGCGATGCTCAAAAGTTCATCGGCAATGGCGTTGTAAGCATCTTCTTTGGCACTTCGGTTTTTGTAAATTCTGGAAGCTTCAACAGCAAAATCACGCCATGAATCTCCAATCAAGGTCATTTCTTTCGAAAGTACTTTCAATTCTTCATTTCCTAAAATAACCGAAGCTTCTTGTAAAAAAGCGGCATATATAAAACGGAAACCTCCGCCGCCTGTTCCTATTTCTTCCTGCATACGAACCATTTGTGCCAGGTAATGATTGGCTTTTTTGGTGCCGTGTTTTACAGGCCATTTACGGATTTGTTTCGATACGAATTTTATTCCGCGTACACCAATAATAGGCATTGGTGCCAACATATCGCGACAGGTATTTTTGATTCCTTTGATGATGGCACTTTTTAAATCAACTTCTTTCGGGATCTGAATCGGGTAATACATTTGTCCTCTTGGAGCAAAAGCACCTTTGGCAAAACGCACTTTGTCTAATTCGTCATGCGTTAAAGTCGTAACAGTTTCCATCACAGGATCGCTGACCAAATAATCGGTTTCGGTTTTACCGTAAACCACTAAATTGTGTGCGTTGAAATGAAAGCGGTATTCATCAGGAAAATAACTCAAATGATACACACCAACTTGTAATCCGGTTGGAATATTATTTTTTAAATTTTCATCCAAAGCTTTATTTGCATTTGCGGGAGAAGAAAATTTTTGTCTTTTTATTTTTAAATTTAAACGATTGGCCAGTTTATTAAAAATTTGTCCCGGCAAAGTTCTATAGCTAATTGCAGGCGCGTGATTTACTTTTATAAAAGGCAAATACACGAAAAAAAGTCCAGAGCCAATACCAAAAACCATCGGTTCGCTGATGTTCAGTCCGTTGTTTTTTAACAAATTCGAAGCTACTCCGTTCTCACAATGAGCAGATTGATGATGTGTGAAATTGATTTGCATTAGTCTTTTTTAATGTTTTTTAATTCTGCTATTGAAATTTCAAAAGCATCGGCATATTTCTTTAAAATGGAATCGCTTAATTTGGCAAAAACGGTAGGTTTAAAATGCCTTTTTACACGCCATTTCCATATTCCAACATAACTGGATAAAATAGTAAGATCCATTTTATTGACTTCCATATAGTAAACAATAGGGCTTACTTCGCCAATTTCGACTTGCATTTTTGCTTCGGCGATTCGCTCGTTTATTTCATCAATAGAATTCGAAAGTGCGATAGTTTTGGGTTCCCAGCCGGTACTTAGAGTTGTAGTATAATCTCCGTTTTCATCGGTTGCGTACAAAAGTTCTTTAACGTTGTTTTTTGTTAAGTTGCTTTTATCTTGTGGTACTTTTTCTTTTTCCATTTCATTATTAATTTATTAGATATATAAAGCTAACGCGATACATAAACTAATTATTAAAAACCCCAGATTTGCGAAGCCTAAATTTTGTTTTTCTTTCACAAATAAATAAATCATTTCTATTACAAGTCCAAAATAAAAAAACAGGACTGCCATAAATTCCATAATAAAGAATCCTAAACCAGTATCAAAATGTTTGTGGTCATCTCCATGGCAATGTGAATGACGATCAACGGTAAGATACCAAATTAAAAAAACAGATCCAACCATAAGAACTAAAATCCCAATCCGGATTAATAGGTGTAAAATGATCTTCTTAGTATTCATTTACACTGAAACTATCTTCTGAATGAACAAATTAATTTCGCATTCTAAAAGTAATTTATGTCCCCATATACTTGCGCAGCGCATGGTACACAATGTATAATCGTCGCCTTCAAATTTTGAAACCAAAGTTGCTTTGGTAATAATGGTATCACCCACTTTTGGCAGCAAATGTATTTTAAGGTTTTTTATCGCACTGATAAAACCCAATACATTTACGTTTTCATTTTCGGTACCGTCTTCGTCAAAAAAATACTTTTTGCCTACAATAGACGAACAGGTTTGTGCGGTGTTTTCGATTAAGCCCGCTTCGATAAAAACGTTATTATCGATAAAAACATTATCCTCTTTTATCAGAAAGGTAGTTTCTACGAAGTTGGCATCTATATCCAAAATTAAATCCACCATAAGCATTGGTGCTCGGTGCGGTAAGTAATTTTGTATATCAACTCCGGTTTTCATTGCTGCTATCATTTCGCTAAAACAGTTTTCATTTGTCCGTTAGCAATTTCTTCATTATTCAAATATGTTACCACATCTACCAAAGTAATTCCTGCAAATTCCTGCAAAATAGTTATCGTAGATTGAATCGTATCATTGATTTTTGGCAACTTTTTAATCTCAATTTCCTTAATAGAACCAATATATCCTGTTGGAGCTGTTTCGTTTTTCAGAAAAAATTGATAACCTGTATGCAAAGCCACAGATTGCGCCATATGTTCGATTAAACCTGCTTCAAGAAAAGTATCGTTATCAAAAAATATGTTGTCGTTTTTTATTTCTAAACCGGCAATTAATGAGGTTTCGGTATACGAGTACATTTTATCGACCATCACAAAAGGAAACTTTTGCGGCAGTAAATTTTCGACAGCTTCTTTTTCTAAAAGTAATATCGTCTCCATTAGCAAACGGTTAAATAAGCATAAGCAAACGAGAATCTTCCGCTTTCAGGAACAGAAAGAAGAATGCGATCTCCCTTTTTTAAATTTCCTGAATTCATTAATTCTTCCAAAGCCAGATAAATAGAGGCAGAACCTACATTACCCACTCTTGAAAGATTCATGAACCATTTTTCATCCGCCATTCCGATTCCTTTTTCCGTTAATCCTTTCTTTAAACCTTCGACAAAAAAGTTAGAAGAAACGTGAGGAATAAAATAATCGACCTGGTCTGCACCAATATTATTTTTAGACATGGCATCGCTCATACTTTCCGCTCCTTTAGCAAGTATAAATTCATCCAATAATTTTACATCTTGTTTAATGGCAAAAACCGATTCGTTTAACCATTGTTCCGGAGGATAATCGCTCCATGATTTAATTTCGCCATTTTCTAATTTATCTCCACCGGCGTACATGCAGGTTTCTAATTCGTATGCATACGAAAAAGCTTCCATCCATTCGATTTTTAGAGAAATTCGCCCTCTTGGTTTATTTTCTAATAAAAAAGCTCCGGCTCCGTCAGACAACATCCAACGTAGAAAATCTTTTTTGAAAGCGATAATAGGTTGCTCTTCAAGACTTTTTAGGTTTGCTGCTTCATGATTGTACATTTGAGCATTTAACCATGATGACACTTTTTCTGATCCTGTGCAAATGGCATTTTTTGAATTTCCTGATCTTATCGACAGAAAACCAAATTTTAATGAATTCATTCCGGCGCAACAAACACCAGTTGAAGAATTTAATTCTACCGATTTATTTTTTAATAATCCGTGAACCATTGCAGCATGCGAAGGCAGGAAAACATCAGGTGTTGAGGTTCCGCATGAAAGTACTTCAAGATCCTGAGCTGTAAATTTTTCATCAAATAATTGTACAACGGCATTTCGGGTTAATTCGGCATTGTTATGCGTACTTTTCCCTGTTTTATCTATGGCGTAATAACGACTTGTAATTTTATTATTGCGCAAAATAATGCGTCTTGCTTTAGAAGCGGCATCATTGATGAGTCCTAAATATTCTTCCATTTCATCATTAGAAACAGCTTCATTTGGCAAATACTTTGCGGCCTTTGTAATATATACTTCAAACATAATCTAATTTCGTCTTCTAAACTCCTTGATAATATCGAGTTTCTTTTTTTATAGTTTTTAACTTAAAAGGGTAGGTAATAAGGTGCAATATATAGACTATTGGTGAGATTAACCATATTGCGAGGAATAAATAAACATTAAATACTTTAAGAAGCTGTTTTCTGTTTTTTTGATGTTTATAAATCAAATTCGACCATTTATCGAAAATTTTATTCGCGGTTTTGTCTACAGTTACCAGATACGGACTGATTTTTACGGCACCAATTGCGAGCAATTTTGGCTGTAATTCTTCAAAATTATTTTGGTTTAATGCCGAAACAATAACTTCTCCAAATTTATCTGACTCCTGAATATCTTTATCTGAAACTCCAGGTAAAGGAAAGATCCCAAGATATTTTTTCTTCACTCCGGAGAACATCCATTCTACAATTGTAATTACACTGATTAAATTTCCAACGCGATCTACCAATGCTACATTTCCTACCAATTGCGCATTGGCTTCTTTAAGCAATGTTTTTACTTTTTCCTGCGCCATAATCCACATATTTCGTGAACCGCTTATGGTAACAACAGGTGTATTGTTGAGTATTTGTTTGGCATCATGACTTTTCAAAAATGAATTGATAGGAATCGATGGCGATAAATACCAAACCTGATAATGAAACAATACCAAATCGAATTTTGTATTTAAAATATCTTCTGCAACGGGTTTTAATTCAGTTGGAATTTGAAGGAAAGATTCTGGGAAAGCATCAAAAAAAGAATCTTTATCCCAAGGAAAGGGGAAAGGTTTTTCTAATTGTATTTCGTGAAACTTTACATTTATTTCTTCTGAATTAAGAAAAGGTTTTGCAATATTTCGTGCAATTTCTCCTAATTGTCCAGATTGTGAATAATAAATAACAAGAACATTTTTCATTTGGGTTAATGGCTTAGGTGGTTGCGCAAAAATAAGTATTTTTTTTAAACGAATTTCCGTATTTTATCGGATCGCTTTGTATGAACCCAATCTGGCCATGTAGTAGAATCTTCGGCATCGTAGATTCTTATTTTTTGGTTTTCGTCTTCAATTAATAAATCATCAGAAGTACAGCCCAAAATTGCAGCCGCTGCGGCAAGACCGGAATAAGTCGCTCCCGCAACGCCGTGAGACAGGGTACAAGCACCACAAAGAAACAGGTTTTCTATTTCGGTTTTGTTTTTATACGAGAAAGGACCCACCTGATTTAATGTTTTTTCGGTTCCGTACACATTTCCTTTTGTCGAATTGATGTAAAATTCATTGGTTTTTGGAGTTCCTAATTCGGCCTGAATAATATGTTGCTTCGCATTTGGGATTATTTTTTCGAGATTGTTCATCAGTTTATTGACGATTTTTTCTTTGAAAATTTTGTATTCTTCGTTGTGATAATCCTCTAAACCATTAAAATCTTTTAAGTGATCATAATTAACGTAGGTTACAATTTCAAAATTATGATAACGTCCATTAAAACTTGCCGGATCTTTAAGCGTTGTACAACTTATAAAGACCGAAGGAAATGAATCTCCGGAATCAATATTGCTGCTCATTAAATCTTCAAAATTAGCATCGTCGTTTTCATCTTTCATCATCCAGAAATTTCCCGAATCGATATTATATAAAGTAACATCAATGTCAAGCGTCAGGAATAAAATCAAAGAAGTAACGGAATATTTTGTCTTCTCTAATTTCTTAAGAAGTGATTTACTGAGATGTTCTTTATCAATTAAATTGAGATAAGTAATAGATGGATCCGCATTCGAAACAATATTTTTGGCACGTATTTCTTCACCATTTTCAAGCTGAACGCCTATTGCTTTTTTATTTTCGATTATAATTTTGCAAACATTTTGTTTTACGCGGATTTCTCCGTTATGTCTTTTTACACCGTTTGTCATGGCTTTTACGATGCCTCCGCCTCCGCCCATGGGATAAAATCCACCATCAAAATAATGACTCATTACAGAACAATGTACAGGAAAACAAGCCCGACTTGGCGGAAGCCCGTGATCTCCGCACTGAATGTTAAGGACGGCTTTTAACTTAGGATCTTTTACATGCCAGCCAATTACTTTTTTTAAAGGAAAGAGCGCAAATTTGCCAAAATGTTTGGTGCGAAACGGAACGGTAATATTTTGCCAGAAACCTTTGAGTGTTGGAATCAGTTGCAATTCGTAACTCACTTTTTGTACTAATGAAAGATATTCGTTGATATTTTTTTCTTCGTGTGGAAAATGATTGGAAAGTGTTTTCTTAAGATTTTCGGCTCCTGCGGGCAAATCGAAAGTTTCATCGCCAATCAAACAATGTTCGTAAGCGTTTTTGTTCATTCTAAAGAAAACCATGTCATTGGCAATTCCTAAACCGCGATATAATTCGTTGGTCGATTGTCCTTCTTCAAGCTGGCCTACATAATGCACGCCCGGACTAAAACGCTGTCCTTTTAAGGTAAAACTATGACTCCAGCCACCGGGAACATAATGTTGCTCGAGTACCAAAACTTTTTGTCCGGCTCTTGCAAGACATATCGCCGTAGATAATCCTCCGACTCCTGAACCAATGATAATTGTGTCAAATTCCTGCATATTTTACTTTAAGAATTGTAAAGTATAAAAGAACAACATTTAATTAAATGATTTTTACTTTTTGCCACGAATTCACGAATTATTTTTTCACGCAGATTTAAAAAGATTTCAGCTGATAAGGGCAGATTAATTTAATAAAAATCTAAAATTAAATTTGCTTTAATCTGCCAAATCTGCGTGAAACAAAATCATTTTAATCTGTGGCTTCAATTTTAACCGCAATCCCGATAGCTATCGGGATTGCGGTTAAATTCCCCTTAATTGTTTTTCAATTGATTCCAAAAATCAAAGTAGTTGAACCATTGCAAAGGATATTTTGCCAGCATAGATTCCAGGCTTTCAATATACGCTTTCAATAATCCTTTTTCGTCACGATGTTTTACTACAGTTTCACGTGCATACAAGTGATAATGCAGGTTTTGCTCTTTCATGACATACACAAATACTACAGGGACTTTTAATCTTGAAGCAATTAAAAACGGACCTGCGGGAAAGTTGGCTTCCTGACCAAGTATTTTTTCAGAAAGTGATTTGGTACCTTCAAAATAACGATCGCCGGTAAAACAAACCAGTTCGTTTTTCGAAAGTGCTGCATTGATCTCAAAAATATGAGACAAATCTTCTCTGATAATAATAAACTTAACGGTAGGTTTTTGGGTAACGCTTTCGAGATAATTTTTTATCGCCGAATGTTCGAGATCTGTCGTAACCAGATTAATTTGAAAATCGATGTCGATATCGCCTAAAAAATGTTCGGCAATTTCAAAATTTCCAATATGTGCACTGATTAATACGCCTCCTTTTTTTTCTG